>Ga0070708_100001567_pt1 | contig 17530 bp, 14 predicted proteins | sample KBSK5503metaG_FD_65469 | JGI IMG/M metagenome (GOLD analysis project Ga0070708, IMG submission 65469) | Corn, switchgrass and miscanthus rhizosphere microbial communities from Kellogg Biological Station, Michigan, USA - KBS K5-50-3 metaG | ecosystem: Host-associated > Plants > Roots >... | reverse complement strand
GTGCCGTCCCTGCGGGACTCCACACCTTTCTAAACCTACCCGGCACTTCCGTGCCGGGCTGTCCCACGCCGCCCTTGCAGGGCTGAGTTCTGCCGAGCTCCGCCGAGATTGCGCCTTCCCAGTCAATACCCTCGAATTGTTTATTATATCTACGTGCGCCTTGCCTCTCTGGTCCTCGCCCTTCTAATCTTCGGATTCACTGGCTGTTACCACGGGTCGAAACCGTCGAGCATTGGCACACCCGCGCCGGATTTCACTATCCAGGACTCCGACCGCAGCGTCACTCTGAGCCAGTTGCGCGGCAAGATCATCGTGCTGAATTTTTGGGCCACATGGTGTCCGCCCTGCGTCGAAGAGATGCCGTCCCTGGTCCAGATGCAGAAAAAAATGCCGGACCGCGTAACCGTGCTCGCCATCAGCGTGGACGACGATGCCAACAACTATCACAAGTTTCTGAAAGACCACAGCATTGATCTGGTGACTGTGCGGGAGGGAGGCACGAAGACCGATACTGGAGTGATTTCTCCGGTTGCGAATAAGTACGGCACCTCCAAGATTCCCGAGAGTTACATCATTGACCGCAACGGCACCATTCGCCGCAAGTTCATCGGCCCGGTGGATTGGAGCCAGGCAGAGATTGTGGAATATCTGAGCAGGCTCTAGGTTTTCGTCTCCGGAGTTCATGTAGGGACAGCTGCCCCCGGCTGTCCGGTCGAGCGAAGCTCGACTTGCGCCAGTTCGCGTCGAAGGTCAGGTGTCGGCCCGCTCGACAGCCGAGGGCGGCTGTCACCACATGGGCTCTGGCCTGAAACCTGCATATACTCACTCTTTTACAATGCACTGGTGAAGACCTGGGACGTCATCATCATCGGCGCGGGAATTATCGGGCTCTCGCTGGCGATCTCGCTGCGTAAACAGGGCCTGCGAGTTCTGATCCTCGAACGTGGAGAGCCGGGACGCGAGGCGTCTCACGCCGCAGCAGGGATGCTGGCAGGTTCAGGGGCGGAGATTCCGCCACCGCTGAGAGCTCTGGCCGAGGAAAGCGCGCGGCTCTATCCCGAATTTGTACATGAGCTCGAAGATGAATCCGGCACCAGGGTTGACCTGCGCGACCAGGGCACAATTCTGGTTTCATCGGATGGGAGTTTTTCCGAGTCGGCGGAGCGACTTTCTTCGGAGCAACTCTCGTCGTTGGAACCCGGGCTGGCGGTGCCCGGGCGAGGACGCCCGGGTCTCCATCAATCAAGGGAAATGGCGGAATCAGGGGAAGTCACGGCGGCGTATTTGAGTGAGCGCTCGGTTGATCCGCGGGCGCTAGTCACTGCGGCTATCAAAGCGGCGCATCACCGCGAGGTGGATATCTCCTCCGGGTCTGAAGTCAAGAGTTTGCTCGTTTCTGAGGGTCAGGTAACCGGCGTTCAGACTGAGAAGACTTCCTACTCTTCGGCCATCGTCGTGAACTGCGCGGGAGCATGGTCAGGCTGCATTGCTCCGCATCGCTTCCCCGTCCGGCCGGTGAAAGGTCAGATGCTGGCGGTTGTCGGAGGACCCGCCTTGAAACACGTAGTACGGTCGGAGAGAGTTTATTTGGTGCCGCGCAGCGATCGGCGCCTGGTCATCGGCTCGACCCTCGAAGATGCGGGATACAACAAACAGACTGACGTGAATGTAATCCAGCAACTTTTTCATGCCGCAATTGAACTTGCCCCCGGGCTGTCTGAATCCAAAGTGCATGAAGCCTGGGCGGGGCTGCGGCCGGGCACTCCGGACGATCTGCCCATCCTTGGAGAAACCTCAACTTCCGGATACTTTGTTGCCACCGGCCACTTCCGCGACGGCATTCTGCTCGCCTCCATCACCGCGCAGGTCATGATCAAGTTAGTCTTGGGCAACTCCCCGGGATATGATCTTGCGCATTTCGCTCCCTTCCGATTCCAGTGAGGCTGGAAATGGTCACGCCGCCACGAGATTCGGGAGTAACGGTGCTACAATCCCGTGCCCAACGGCAACTTCTCTTCCTGCTAATATCGTCTAAGTTTGCGAAGTTCGTGGAGGCAAGCTGTGCTCAGGGACGTGCTCTCCCGTTGGCCGCTGATCCAACAAATTAGAACGGGCGCGAACGGCAATGGCGTCGAGTCTATGTCGGAGCGCACGCGGAACCTGCGCCCGAAGACCGATGGTGCGGAGGTTGCACGGTCTATTTGCCCCTACTGCGGCGTGGGATGCGGGCAGCTGGTGTATCACAAGAATGGCAAGCTGATTTCAATTGAAGGCGATCCTCAGTCTCCGATCTCGCGCGGGCGCCTCTGCCCGAAAGGTGCAGCTACTTACCAACTGCATACGCATTCCGAGCGGCTGAAGAAGGTCAAATACCGCCGCCCTTACTCCACCAAATGGGAAGAACTGGATCTTGAGACGGCGATGGACATGGTTGCCGATCGTGTTTGGGAGACGCGTGAGCGCACTCTCCAGGAGACCCGCGATGGTGAGTCGCTGATGCAGACGACGGCAATGGCCCACCTGGGCGGCGCGACTCTCGACATTGAAGAAAACTACCTTATTAAGAAGCTGTTCACCGCCGGTTTGGGAATGGTTTGCATCTCCAACCAGGCCCGTATATGACACAGCTCCACCGTCCCCGGTCTGGGGACAAGCTTTGGACGAGGCGGCGCTACTACTGCGCAACAAGACCTGAGTAACGCCGACGCGATCCTGATTATGGGATCGTCGATGGCCGAGAACCATCCGGTTGGCTTCCAATGGGTGATGGAGGCGCGGGAGCGCGGGGCTAAGGTGATCCACGTGGACCCGCGGTTCACGCGGACCTCGGCGATGGCGGACATTTGGGTGCCGTTGCGTGGGGGCAGCGACATTATTTTTCTGGGCGCGATGGTGAACTATGTGCTCACAAACAACAAAGAGTTCCGCGAGTATGTGGTTCGTTACACAAATGCTCCCTCAATTCTGCGCGAGGACTTCAAGGACACCGAAGATTTGGATGGGTTGTTCTCAGGCTGGGACCCAGAGCAGAAAAAATACGATCCGGAAAGCTGGCTGTATCGGAGCGCTCCCCGAAAAGATGTCAGCGAGTTCCCCGGGCATCCAGATTTTGGCGGCGGTCACGGAAAGGACCGAGGCGGCGAAGCCCAAGAAGTAACTAACTTTGAATGGGACTTCTCGCTGGAAGATCCGAGCTGCGTTTTTCAAGTCCTGAAGCGTCATTTCTCGCGCTACACCCCGGAAATGGTCGAGCGCTACTGCGGTGTGCCCAAGGATGTGTTTCTGAAAGCGGCGGAGACATTTACCTCTTCTTCGGGTCCAGAGAAGACAGCCGCGATTTGCTACGCAGTGGGATGGACGCAGCATTCCAAAGGTGTGCAGATCATTCGCACGGCGGCCATTCTGCAATTGCTTTTGGGGAACATTGGGCGGCCCGGCGGAGGGATTCTCGCGCTGCGCGGGCATGCTTCTATTCAGGGATCAACCGATGTTTCCACTCTGTACGACATCCTACCGGGATACTTGCCGATGCCGACCTTTGGCGCGGATTCGCACAAGTTAAAGGATTACATTAAGAAACATCGCGTGAGGATAGGGCTCTGGTCGAACTTTGATGCATACATCATTAGCCTTTTGAAAGCCTATTACGGCGAGGCCGCGACTAAGAAGAATGACTACGGATTCAAATGGCTGCCACGGGTGACCGGCGACCATTCGCACTATGGGTACTGGCTCGACATGCAGGACGGGAAAGTCGACGGCCTTTTCGTCATGGGACAAAACCCCGCCGTAGGCGCTGCCAACGGGCGGCTTGAGCGCACGGCATTGAGCAAGCTGAAGTGGCTGGTGGTCCGCGATTTGGTGGAAATAGAAACCGCGTCTTTCTGGCTTGATTCGCCGGAGGTACAGCGCGGGGAGCTTTCGCCGGAGACGATCGCAACGGAAGTGTTTCTCTTCCCCGCTGCGGGAACGGCGGAAAAGAGCGGCACGTTCACGAATACGCAGAGGCTGCTGCAGTATCGGAATAAGGCCGTTGAACCGCCTGGAGACTCACGTAATGAAACCTGGTTTATGTATCACCTGGGGCGGCGGCTGAAGGAGAAAGCTAAGAATGATACGCGTCCGAGAAATGCGGGACTGAGTGCGCTGACGTGGGAATATCCGGTGGAGGGGGAACATGATGATCCCCAAGTTGACGCGGTGCTGAAAGAGATCAACGGATGGACCGCTTCGACGCGGAGGAACACAGAAGACGGTCAAGGCAGCCACCCTTCGGCTCCGCTCAGGGCAGGCTCCGGTTCACGAAGGAAGCAATTGAAACACATTCAAGAATTGAAGAACACCGGGTCGACTGCCTGCGGCGCGTGGATTTATTGCGGGGTGTATCCGGAGGAGGGCCGCAATCGCGCGAACGAACGCAATGCGAAAGACTTGCTCGGACATGGCTGGGGATTCTCCTGGCCGAACGATTGCCGCATCATTTATAACCGTGCGTCGGCGCGTCCGGATGGTAAGCCGTGGAGCGAGCGCAAGAAGCTGGTCTGGTGGGATGAAGAGAAGAAGGAATGGACTGGGCTCGATAACCCAGACTACAAAAAAGACCTCGCGCCCGACACTCCCGACGATTTAGATACCGGGGTAGGAGTTACGGCGCTGGGCGGGGCGCGTCCGTTTACGCTGCACTCGGATGGGGTGGGATGGCTTTATGTGGCGAGCGGACTGAAAGACGGCCCTCTGCCGACGCACTATGAGCCGCTGGAATCGGTGATTAAGAATCCGCTATATGACCAGCAGGTAAATCCGGCGGCACTGAAGAAAGAGCGGCCTGATAATGTTTACGCAAAGCCATCGGGTGATCCGCGCTACCCCTACGTGCTCACAACATATCGACTTACCGAACACCACACCGCAGGTGGCATGACTAGGACGCTTTCGCATCTGGCGGAACTGCAGCCAGAATTCTTCACAGAAATTTCTCCTGAGCTTGCGGAGGAGGTTGGACTGACCCATGGCGAATGGGCGACGATCTCGACGCCGCGCGCTCAAGTCGAGGCCAGGGTACTGGTCACGAGGAGGATGCGACCGGTCTGGATTGATGGCAAGAGAATTCATCAGGTCGGGCTTCCTTATCACTGGGGTTACAAGGGAATTGTGAAGGGCGACAGTGCGAACGACCTGGTGGCGATCAGCGAAGAGCCGAATGTCCGCATCATGGAGGCGAAGGCGATGGTGTGCAATGTGGCGCCGGGGCGGCGCGGGGTGAAGGTCGTTCCACCACAGAAGGCACAGAGTTCACAGAGGAAGGCCATTTGAAAGAGATACCAATATGGCGATAACCGCGTTTCTGACGGATTCTACGCTGTGCATTGGCTGCAAGGCCTGCGAAGTGGCTTGCAAAGAATGGAACAACGTCGGCGAGGACGGCCTTGAGTGGAGCGGTTTCTCTTACGACAACACGGGGGCGGTTGGCGCTTCCACGTGGCGGCACGTGAAATTCGTCGAGCAAACGCCGGAGCCCGGATTTGGCGGTAATGCTCCCGAGCTGAATTCGTGGTCATTTTCGTCCGATGTATGCAAGCACTGCGAGAATGCGGGATGCCTGGAAGCTTGTCCCACCGGCGCGATTGTTCGCACCGAATTCGGCGGCGTTTTCATTCAGCCGGATATTTGCAACGGTTGCGGCTATTGCGTAGTGTCATGCCCGTTTGGCGTGGTTGAACGCAATCCGGATGATGGTCGGGCGTTTAAGTGCACCTTCTGTTATGACCGGCAAAAGGTTGGATTGAAACCTGCGTGCGCGAAAGCGTGTCCGACGGAATCAATCAAGTTCGGGGAGATCGAGCAATTACGCGGGGAAGCGGAGAAGCGAGTGGCTTCGCTGGTTGGACGCGGGATGAAGGATGTGCAGTTCTACGATGCGTCTGATTCCAGCGTGGGTGGAACGCATGCAATGTTCATCGTGCGTGGCGACCCCCGAAGTTATAACCTCCCGCCCAAACCGCAAGTGCCTACGGTTTATATGAAAAAGGCTTGGAGATCGTCCGCTTTGGGGGCGCTCTTGCTGCTAGGCGGAACCATTGCCGCATTCCTCGCCGACGGGAACAGGAACGGTCGATGAGTGAACCTAATTTGGCTCCGCGCATCCCCGATGCTTTGAGCGAACGCCGCCTGATCGAACTTCGTCGCGAAGCAGAGACGAAGGGCACGATTAACACGAAAGGTGTCCGTCCTGGTGGCGCGCCGTTCCCGATGGCATCTCCAGAAACTGGCTACTACGGAATTCCGTTGCTCAAGGAGCCAGCGTGGACGTGGGAAATTCCTCTCTACTTTTTCGTCGGAGGAGCCGCGGGCGCGGCTGCGGTCGTAGGTGCGATCGCGGACTACACCGGAGCTGACCGCAAGCTGGTCCGTGACGCGCGGTGGATTGCCGCGGCTGGTTCCGTGCTGTCGCCGGCATTATTGATCGCCGATCTGGGGAGGCCCTCGCGATTCCTCAAGATGCTGCGAGTGTTCAAGCCGCAGAGCCCGATGTCGGTTGGGGCATGGACATTGGTGGGATTTTCAGCAGGAGCATCCGCTACGGCCTTTGCGCAATTTCTTGGCGACCGTTATGGCTCGTCGTTTCCTGTGCGAGTGATGGAACGAGCCGGACAGGCTGCATCACTGGCCTTCGGACTACCCTTCTCGAACTACACGGGCGTCCTGATCGGTGCGACCGCGATTCCAGCGTGGAACGCGAACGCAGGCGATCTGCCGATGCACTTTGGAATGTCAGGGCTTTCGGCGGCGGTCGGAATGCTTGAACTCATGGGCAACCGGCGGAGTCGCGCGCTTGAAATGCTCGGCATCGGGGCGGCGCTCTTTGAATGCTGGGAAGGATTGCGGATTGAAACGCGGCGGCAAAGTGGACTCGATCCGTTGAAATATGGGCCGAGCGGAACGCTGACTCGCGCAGGAGGCGTGCTATCTGGTCCAGTGCCCGCAGCCTTGCGCTTGATCAGTTTATTCACGGGCGCGAGGAATTCCAGTTCTTTACGAAAGACTGCCGCCGCCTCCGCCATAGCTGGATCGCTGCTCACGCGGATCGCGTGGATCTACGCCGGACATGTTTCGGCGAGGGATTGGCGGATTCCCCTGGGAATCAGTTCACAAACATAAGTTCATAAACAGGAAGGACACCCTTTGGCTCCGCTCAGGGCAGGCTCCGGTTCACCAAGGAAAAGCCGAGGCTGAAATGGGACTGACGCTTCATTTTGTGATCAGCGACCTTGCGTGGCCGAATCTGGGCAATTCAAAATCGGAAGATGTCCTCAGCATTCAATCTTCCAGCCCACAACTCCGCCGCACAGGAAATCAGCCATGCCGTGATTACCGCTGCCATGCGGGTCCATTCTGAACTGGGTCCGGGACTCCTTGAGAGCGCCTATACCGCTTGCCTGCAACACGAACGAGACAGGCGGGATTGGGTTCCTTAGCACAACTAGGATTACCGGTCGTGTATCGCGGAGTGAAACTCGATCTCGGTTACCGCATGGATTTGGTGGTCGAAAACCTTGTCATCGTGGAAATAAAGTCGGTAGATGCCATTTCACCCGTTCACCAAGCCCAGATCATCTCTTATCTCAAACTGAGTGGTAAATCCGTCGGCCTGCTTATAAACTTCAATGTTGTTCATTTGAAGGACGGAATCAAACGTTTCGTCAATGGCACCGGCTGGAAGTAAAGGCATGAACCACGAAGGACACGAAGGTACACGAAGGAAAATAGAGGCGAAGGCAGAAACAACTGACTCGAAATACTCATAACTTTCCTTCGTGTCCTTCGTGGTTTAGGCCTTTCGTCTTTCGCGTTTGAAAAGGGGATATAAATGGCCACTGTTGCGGCTCCCACACGCGGCATCTCCGGCGGCAGCTTCCTATTGGAAGCGCGCCATCCAGACGAAATATTCACGCCTGAAGATTTCACAGAACAGCACCTGCTGATTGCGCAAACCGCGGAAGAGTTCGCGCAGAACGAAATCATCCCCAACATCGAAAAGATGGAGCACAAAGATTTCTCCATCACTCGCGATCTGCTGAAAAAAGCAGGAGGGCTGGGGCTCAGCGGCGTGGAAGTTCCCGAAGCATACGGCGGCCTGGAAATGGACAAAGTCACGGCCGCGGTGATCGCCGACCATATCGCGAAATATGCGGGCTTCGCGACCACCTGGGGCGGGCACACCGGCATTGGCACTCTGCCGATTGTGTATTTCGGGTCTGACGAACAAAAGCAAAAATATTTGCCGCGATTGGCGGCGGGCGAGATTGTTGGCGCCTACGCGTTGTCCGAGGCATCATCGGGATCGGACGCGTTGAATTGCCGGGCTCGGGCGACGCTCTCTGCCGATGGAAAAAACTACATCCTGAACGGCGAGAAGATGTGGATCACGAATGCGGGCTTTGCCGACCTTTTCACCGTCTTCGCCAAACTGGATGGTGAGAAGTTTACCGCGTTTCTGGTCGAGCGTACCTTCCCGGGATTTTCAGTCGGCGCAGAAGAACACAAGATGGGCATTCGCGGATCGTCTACTTGTCCGATCATTCTGAACGATTGCAAGGTGCCGGTTGGGAATGTGCTGGGCGAGATCGGCAAGGGCCACGTGATCGCCTTCAATATTCTCAATGTTGGCAGGTTCAAGTTGGGTGCGATGTGCGTGGGCGGCGCGCGTACATCTCTCGACAATGCAACTTCCTACGCCAAACAGCGCAAAGCATTCGGAAAAGTGATTGCCGATTTCGGATTGGTGCGCGAGAAGCTGGCGAACATGGCGGCGCTCGTTTACGTCGGCGAGGCGATGGTCTTTCGCACTGTGGCGATGATGGATGCGGCACTGACGGCAGTGGAGAAATCGGCAGCCGATTCTGCGAAGAATACGCTGAAGGCGATTGAGGAATACGCCGTCGAGTGCTCGATCATCAAAGTCTGGGCATCGGAGATGGTGGATTACGTGGTAGATGAAACCGTGCAGATCTACGGCGGTTACGGCTTTGTGGAGGAGTATCCGGCGGAACGAGCCTACCGGGATGCGCGGATCAACCGAATTTTCGAAGGCACCAATGAGATCAATCGCCTGATCATCACCGGATTTCTGTTGAAACGGGCGATGAGTGGACAGCTTGCGCTGATGCCGGCCATCAAGAAGCTCATGGACGAAGTGCTCTCCGGTCCGTCGTTAGGCGAGGAAGTGGAAGGCTTGCTGGCGGAAGAGCAAAAACTGGTAGCTTCGGCAAAGAAACTGGGACTGTTCGCGGCGGGAGCGGCCACCCAGAAATACATGCAGCAGATTGACCAGCAGCAGGAGATCATGGGCGCCATTGCGGACATGGTGATTGAAATTTACGCCATGGAATCTGCGCTGCTGCGCACGATGAAGATCGCGGCCATTCAGGGAGAAGCGGTTGCGCCATTGCCGATTGCGATGACGCGCGTGTATCTTTCGCAGGCGATGGACAAGATTGAGTCAGCGGCGCGGAAAATTATTGCGGCAGTTGCCGAAGGCGACATGCTGCGGACGCAATTAGCCATCCTGCGACGACTAGGGAAACACGACCCGCATAATACGATAGAACTTCGCCAGCAAATCGCGCAGAGGGTCATTGAGCGCGGCAAATATACGCTGGCATAAAATTCACTTGCGAAACCCGGTGTGCGACAAAAACTGGCTGGTTCGAACGCCTTCGCATCGGACGAGCCTGAATGCACGTGGGTCGGACACTCTTGTCCGACAAAAGCCGGCCATCTGCACGGCCCATTGTTGATTCATCGAGGTGGACAGAAGAATACTTGAGGTACAGTGTCAGAGTCAAAAAGCGTCGGACAGGAATGTCCGACCCACACGTGCATTGCTGATCGCGCGGTACAGAGAACACTGAGGGGAGCAAGACATGCGTGCGAGATTAATTTTGATTCTTCCGTTGTTGTTCGCGGTTGCTGCGATGTCCCAGACCAACCCTGCGGTGAACCCGGATTCCGCGACCTTCGATCCCGATGGCACGGCGCACGTCACCCGCGTCGTCCCTATGCCTTCGACTGTCAGTCCCGAGGCGCAGAGGTGGCTGAAAGAAATTGAGCACGAGGCACCGCAACCGAAAGATTTGGCCGAACTTCGTGCTCACACTGACGCATGGCAGAAGGCCCAATCAGCCGAGGCGAGGCGTCTGTATCCAGTGAACGTTGAAGGAGCGACTTTGGGCGGCGTCCGCACCGACATAATCACACCGCTCGCCATGCCCGAGACAAACAAGAACCGCGTGCTGATCAATCTGCATGGCGGCGGCTTCATTACTGATTCAGGCTCTTTGATTGAAGGAATTCCCATCTCGTATCTGACAAAGATCAAAGTTGTTTCGGTGTACTACCGCCTCGCACCGGAAAACCCTTTTCCGGCGGCAGTGGACGACGTGATCGCGGTTTACAAAGAATTGCTGAAAACCTATCAGCCGCGCAGCATCGGCATTTTTGGTACGTCAGCGGGGGCAACACTGACCGGCGAGGTTGCGGTCAAGCTGAAACAGTTGGAATTGCCGCTTCCGGCAGCTCTGGGGATGTTTTCTACTCATCCGGATTTCAGCCGTCACACGGATTCGCAACAGCTTTTTGCGCTGAACGGATTTTCGGGAGGCATTGCTCCCAAAGATCCGGACCGCCCGCCGGACGATGCATATCCCGGCAAGACAGACCGAAAAGATCCCGTGCTCTCGCCGATTTTTGCGGACCTGCACGGCATGCCGTCTACTTTGTTAGTAACCAGCACGCACGACTTGCTGCTGAGCGATACGTCAATGTTTCATTTGGCGCTGTTGCACGCGGGCGTGGATTCGCAGCTTCTGGTGTTTGAAGCGCTACCTCACGCGTTCTGGTATCACTTCCAGCTGCCGGAAACGAGAGAAGCTTTGCAGATGATGGCGGACTTTTTCGACCAGAAGGTCGGAAGATAGGTTTTAACATGTAGCCCCAGACGCCCTCGTCTGGGGAGGCGGGTGAGGGCACCCGCCCCTACGCGTCTAGTTTTCTGGCACCACAAACTGATAACTCACGAACGCGACCGATTTGCTGTCCGGCGACCACGAGGGCACGTTGATGGTCCCTTGCCCTCCGAATAATTTCGCCAGCACGGTAATTTTCTTGTCGCTGAGAGACATCAGCCGTAGCATCACATCTTTGTTTTCCGGATGTCCGGTCACGTCGCTTTCATAAGTGAGAAAAACCATCCACTGGCGGTCGGGCGAAATGTGTGGGAACCAGTTGTTATAGTCGTCGGAGAAAACTTGCTCCTGATTACTGCCGTCGGCCTTCATGCGCCAGATCTGCATGTGTCCGGTGCGCTCGGAGTTGAAGTAAATGTACTGGCCGTCGGGCGAATACTCGGGACCATCGTCGAGACCCATCGCGGTGGTGAGGCGTGTTTCTTCTCCGCCCGTGACTGGAATTGTGTAGATGTCGAATTCACCGTTGCGCTGACCGACAAAGGCGAGGGTCTTGCCATCCGGCGACCAACCATGCCAATACGAAGGAGAATTTTTGGTTATGCGGCGCGGCTTGCCTCCGGCGATAGGGACGACGTAAACGAGTGAATCGTGTTTCTCTTGCGAATTGTCACTGATCGCAAGCTGTGTGGCGTCAGGCGAAATGCCGTGATCGTTGTTCAGGTGATCGGCGAAGCCGGTATCGATTATTCGCAATATTTGCTTTTCACCCGTTAGCGGCACCTTCTCAAGGCGGCCGTTGCTGTTGAATAGCAGATAGGAACCGTCGCGCGACCAATTGGGTGCCTCGAATCGCTCCTTTGAAAAATAGACTGCGCGGCGATCGGTAGATTCGATTTCTACAGTTTCCATTGTGCTGTAGAGAACGGGTGGAGCAGTAGAGGGCGGCAGTGCCTTCACTTCAACTTTCGAGAACGTCGCTTCTTCAACAACATCTTTGTCGTGCGAGCACACGCCGATGCCAACGTAAAATTCGCCTTCAAACGGGACGCGGATCGATTCGCCGTTATAGTTCAGAACTTCGCAAGGAGGCGCAACGGACATGTACACATAATTACCTCGATGAGTTAAGCGAAGGCGCGCGGGTGCTAAATCGCATGAAGAAGCCGGCCCGCCCTTCCTCACAAGGTTTAAACGTTGTAGCGACATACCAGACTGCACCTCGTGGGTCATCGCGCCCTTTTCATCTCGGTATTGCAACGACAACAGTCCGCTAGCGTGCAGAGCCACGTCAGCGTACACGGAATCGGCATCGAGTGACTGACGAAAGATCAGCACGGCTTTCTTGTGCTCGTTGCCGGAGAGATTTGCGAACTGTACATCGGCGGTGATTTCCACGTCGCCGGACATTGTCTTCCAGGCAAACTGGAAGGCATCGGTCGTAGCCCACATATTCTCGCCGCTACCGCGGACAGTGTAAGCATTTCTCTGTGGATCGAAAGCAATCGATCCCGGATGAAGTACGGTGCCGACATCTACATGATTTTCGAAAATGCCGACGTTCTGCGCGAGAGATGCGGGGACAAACAACAGTGCGCTTGTAAGAACCAATACGAGACGGCTCATGTCGTCTTCCTCTGTGAGTCTTCCTCTGTGTACCTCTGTGTCCTCTGTGGTGAACAGCTTTTTACCACAGTGGGGCACAGAGTTTCACAGAGGAACTTAGAATCACCGAGCGGGATTGTCAATCCGCCAGAGAGCGCTGCTTTTTGGCAAAAATTCGCACCCCCTTTCGCGAACCCTCATCATCTGGTAAAAATGTGCGCACCAGGAAAAGGCATGAGAAAACAACTTTTACTTCTTTTGATGTTTGCTTGTTCATTGAGTTCAGCCATTGCTCAGAAGAGCGCGGTTTCTAAGGACCTGGCGCTCACTCCTCCCATGGGATGGAACACCTGGAATAAATTCGCCTGCAACGTCAGCGAAGAACTGGTCCGTGGAATGGCGGAAGCGATGGTCAAGTCCGGGATGAAGGATGCCGGTTATCAGTACGTCGTGATTGACGATTGCTGGCAGGTCTCACGCGATGCCAACGCGAATATCGTTGCGGATCCGCAGCGGTTTCCTTCCGGAATCAAGGCGCTCGCGGACTACGTTCATTCGCTCGGGCTGAAGTTTGGGATTTATTCCGATGCCGGCTCGAAAACCTGTGCGGGGCGCCCGGGAGGACTGGGACATGAATATCAAGACGCGCTGCAATACGCCGCGTGGGACGTTGACTACTTGAAGTACGACTGGTGCAACACGACCACGCAAGATGCGAAGGCTTCGTATGCCAACATTCGTCAGGCGCTGGATGCCAGCGGTCGTCCGATTCTTCTCAGCATTTGTGAGTGGGGAACGGCCAAGCCGTGGCTCTGGGGCAAGGAGGTCGGCGGTAATCTGTGGCGCACGACCGGCGACATTCAGGACCGCTGGGCCGGCAAACAGAAGTGGCCGGGTGGAGATTGCTGCTCCAATGGCATGTTGGCCATCGTGGATGAGCAGGTTGGCCTGGAGTCCTACGCCGGGCCGGGCCATTGGAATGATCCAGACATGCTCGAAGTCGGCAATGGCGGCATGACCACGACGGAGTATCAGGCACATTTTAGTTTGTGGGCACTCCTGGCCGCGCCTCTGATCGCGGGGAACGATCTGCGAAGCATGACGCCTGAGATTCATGACATCCTCACGAACAAAGAGGTTATCGCCATTGACCAGGACCCGCTTGGCCGCGAAGGACGGCGTGTGTGGAAAGACGGCGATCTCGAAGTCTGGGGCAAGCAGTTAAAGAATGGCGATCGCGCTGTGATACTGCTGAATCGCGGGAGTTCGCAGCATGAGATTGCGGTGACCTGGGAACAGATTGGATATCCCGCTCACGTGAGCGCGGCAGTGCGGAATTTGTGGACTCACAAGGATTTGGGCAAGTTTACGGAGAGATTTTCGGCGACAGTCGCGTCGCACGGAGCGGTGATGGTGACAGTGCGACCGTGAAATAAGCGCTCTGCTGTAGCCCTGGACGCCCTCGTCCGGGGTGGGGCGGACGAGGGCGTCCGCCCCTGCAACTGCCTAACGGGAAACTAACTCGATACTGCCCCTAAACTCGGCAATTGTCGCGGCGACCGGTTCTTGGGATAATTGTCTGGCTCTGGCAAGAAAATCTGGCGGGCGTTGTGGTGTCTCTTCAGAAGACCTATGATCCCTTACCCATCGTGGGCGAGGGCGCCCGCGTCACACAATCCTACTACACTATGAAGTTCATCGCCCGCATTTTTAATCCGACGAACAACAGGCGGCTGAACGAACTGCTGGGGTTCCTGTTGTGTGTCTCCGCGCTCCTTCTTTTCCTTGCACTAGCTTCATATTCTCCGCTCGATCCTTCGCTGAATAGCGCGTCGGTATTGACCGGGTCGCGTGTGGCACGTAATTGGATCGGAATAGTCGGCGCATATGGCGCAGATCTGGTCTTGCAATTTTTCGGCGTGGGCGCGTTCCTGTTGCCGGTGTTTGCCACCGGGCTGGGGATTCGCTGGTTCCGCTCGCGTAAAGTAGTTTCTCCGATTGCGAAAACTCTGGGCGGAATTTGGCTGTTGATGTTTGTTCCGGCGCTGCTGGCGCTTCTGCCTGGACATCTGCGCTGGATGGGCGCGGTGCCACTGGAAGGGTTACTGGGGCAGGTTTTAGGTGATCTGCTCATCCATTACTTCAATCTGGCCGGCGCCTACATTGTTTCGACCAGTATGTTGGCTGTGGCGCTTTATTTCTGCACGGCGTTTTCGTTCTCGCAAGTTCGAGTCTGGGCAGCGACGCGGTTTTCTTTTGCGATCGCTCTGCGCGACCGCTGGAGAGACTGGCAGGAGGCACGGCTCCGAAAGAAGATGCAAAAGGAGCTCGAGAAGCGGCGCGCGGCGAAGCCTGCGATTGCGACGCAGATGGCCCCGGGGCGACCTGCTGCTCCACCGCCGATTGAGGCACAGCGTCCCGAGGCTCGCCGCACGGGAATTGAGCGTTTCGCTGAGGAAGAAGAGCAAGGGCCAGCCGCCGCCAATTCCCTATCAGCCCAGTCTGGGCCAGCATTGGAAGTCACAGAGCGCGCCGATGCCGCGCAAAAACCGAAGACGACCATGCCGCGTTTCGCGGGTGGATACAAGCTGCCGCCCAGCAGTTTGTTGCATCGCGCCGATGAGCAGCGGACGGTGGACGCGGACGAGCTGAAAATCCTGGCGCAAGTGCTTACCGAAAAATACGGCGAGTTCGAAGTACATGGTCAGGTAACGCAAATCAACCCGGGGCCGGTGGTTACCACGTTTGAGTTCAAGCCCGAGGCCGGCATCAAGTACAGCCGGTTGACCAATCTAACCGACGATCTTTGCCTGGCGCTCAAAGCGGAGAGCATTCTGATTGAGCGCATGGCGGGAAAGAGCACGGTCGGCATCCAGGTCCCTAACCGCGAACGCGAGATTATCTGGCTGCGCGAGAACATTGAGTCATCGGAGTTCATTGGCTCGAAGTCGAAGCTAACGCTGGCGCTGGGCAAAGACATTAACGGAAGAATCGTCACAGCAGAATTGTCGGGCATGCCCCACTTGTTGATTGCCGGATCGACAGGCGCGGGCAAGAGCGTGGCGATCAACGCCATGATCATGTCCATCCTGTACAAGGCCACGCCCGACCAGGTAAGGCTGATCTTGGTTGATCCCAAGCGGCTGGAGCTAGGCAACTATGAGGGCGTGCCGCATCTTTATACGCCGATTATTACTGAGCCGAAACTCGCGGCCAATGCGCTGCGCAACGCAGTGCGCGAGATGGAGCGGCGGCTGAAACTGCTGGCGGAAAAGGGTGTGAGGAACATCGACCAGTACAACCGCTTGTTTGATGATGGCGACACTCCGAGCTTGTTCGGCGACTCCGGAGAGGAAAAACCGATTCCCTACATTGTGATCATCATTGATGAGTTAGCCGATTTGATGATGCTCGATGCCGGCAACGTTGAGGAATCCATCACACGGTTGGCGCAAATGGCGCGCGCCGTGGGCATTCACCTGGTGCTGGCAACGCAGCGGCCTTCGGTGGATGTGATTACGGGATTGATCAAGGCCAACTTCCCCGCCCGGATTTCGTTCAGGGTCGCTACCAAAGTAGACTCGCGCACCATTCTCGACGCCAACGGCGCCGAAGCATTGCTCGGACGTGGAGACATGCTCTATTTGCCATCAGGCTCCGCACGGGTACATCGGCTGCACGCTCCGTTTGTCACCGAGAAAGAAATTGCGGCGGTGGTTGAGTTCTGGAGGGCACAAGGCACCGCAGAATATGAGGAAAAGTTCCTGGAGGCGCCGAAAGAAGAACGTGAAGGCGTTGCGGGACTCGGTGAGGGCGAAGCTGATGCGGACGACAACGATCCCCTGTTCAACGATGCCGTGCGTCTGGTAATTGAGTTTGGCAAAGCCTCCACTTCCCTGCTGCAACGGCGGTTGCGAATCGGCTATGGCCGCGCCGCCCATTTGATTGATCTGATGGAGCGTGACGGCATCGTCGGCGCTGCGGATGGCCCCAAACCTCGTGAAGTGCTCAAGCGGCCGGAGTGGATCACGGAAGTGGAAGAATCCACGCGGTGAACCCTGTAAACCCAAAGGGCCTCGGCAACTCGATCACACACAGGAAAATCTGGCAGTCCTCTTCCTAACCCGGGCCCTGAGACTTTGAAGCATTTGCAACCAGCACCTCGATGGCGACTGTCATCGCTGCGCGCGCGTGAGAAAAATCTTCGTCCTGCATCGTACCCGAAAGTTTGAGTGTGGCGGTGCCATGCAGGAGCGCCCATAACGCAAGTAGCAGGCCCCGGCGGTCCTCGGCGGAGCCGCCCACCCATTGCGAAGTCCGGCCGAGCACGAACTCGAAGTTGGGGCGGGATTTTGTCATGCGTGCCAGCAGACCGGACATGATGAGCTGATACTCGCGCGGATGCCGCAAGGCGAAATCCAGATAGCGCTGGCCCACTTCTTGCAGAGAGCGGCAAGGTTCGACGGCGCGGAAGAGTTCCAGTTGGTAGGACTGCACCATGGCCTTCAGAATGCCCTCGCGGCCGCGGAAGCGGCGATAAACGGCTGGGGTATTGGTGCCTGCAGCTTTGGCTACCGCTCTCATACTCAAGGCCTTTTCGCCCCCTTTGTGCCAAAGCTTCCGGGCGGCCTCCAGAATTCGCCCTTCAACCTTCGGATCGGCGTGACGCGGCATTCTCCCTCCCCGCAAAAAAATCTTAACAACAACGTTTTAATTATGTTGACATAGTGAACATAACGCTGTTAACGTAATGATTGTAAGCCCTCCCCCGGTGAATTTCCAGAGAAAAACAACTTTGGAGATTCACCGGGCGGCCGGAAACCCAGCTTACTCGGCCCCTGCAGGACGAACCGCGCCAGTACCCTAGGGTTCGTCCTTTCGAATTTCTTCTTGAAAGGTGTTTTGTCAAACTATGAGTTATATAGACAGCCACGGACGTGGCCCGTCGCGCCCCCTTTTCA
>Ga0070708_100001566_pt1 | contig 17536 bp, 16 predicted proteins | sample KBSK5503metaG_FD_65469 | JGI IMG/M metagenome (GOLD analysis project Ga0070708, IMG submission 65469) | Corn, switchgrass and miscanthus rhizosphere microbial communities from Kellogg Biological Station, Michigan, USA - KBS K5-50-3 metaG | ecosystem: Host-associated > Plants > Roots >... | reverse complement strand
GCCTTGACCCCGCCGAACGGGGCGGTGATGTCGTTACCGAAGCTGTTGACCCCGAACGTGCCGCTTTGGATCCGGTCGGCGACGGCGAGCCCGGCGTCGACGTCCGCGGTGAAGACGGAGCCGGACAGCCCGTACTCGCTGTCGTTAGCGATCGCGATTGCCTCGTCGACCGTGTCGTAGCGCAGGACACAGACCACCGGGCCGAAGATCTCCTCGCGGGCGATCTTCATGGAGTTGCTGACATCGGCGAACACGGTCGGTGGTACGAACCAGCCTGTCGGCGGCATGTCGTCGGCCTTTCGCGTCGTTACCTGGCGAGCGCCTTCCGCGCGGCCGGCCGCTATGTAGTCGTTGACCCGTTGCCGCTGGCGCCGCGACACCAGCGGGCCCATTTCGGTGGCCGGATCCCACGGGTCGCCGACGGCGATGCCGTCGGCCATTGCGGCCAGCGCGGCGACGACCTCGTCGTACCGGCTGCCAGGCACGATGAGCCGCGTCCTGGCGGTGCAGACCTGCCCGGCGTTGGCGAAGCTGGCCAGGCGCAGCGCCCGCACCGCAGCGGGCACGTCGGCGTCCTCGAGGAAGATTCCGGCGGACTTGCCGCCGAGTTCGAGGCTGACCCGCTTGAGCGAGCGCCCGCAGAGTTCGGCAACCCGGCGGCCTGCCGCGGTCGAGCCGGTGAAGCTGACCTTGCGCACGTCGGGATGGGTGACCAGGTACTCGCTGACCGCGCGGTCCGCGGTGACGATGTTCAGCGCTCCTGGCGGGAGTCCGGCCTCGGCGGCGATGTCTGCCAGCACATAGGCGCTGAGCGGCGCCTCGGGCGACGGCTTGAGTACAACGGCGCAACCAGCCGCCAGCGCGGGCGCCACCTTCAGCATGCTGAGCAGCGCTGGACCATTCCAAGGTACGACCGCCGCCGCGACGCCGACCGGACGGCGACGCACGAGGGTCGTGCGGGAACCAACCCTTCGTTCGGACCATGGAAAGGTTTCAATCAGTTCGGCGTAATACCGAGCAGCCTTGACCGCCGGATCGATGTGCATGGCGACAGCCTGCCCGCGCGGGCAGCCCATTTCCGTACTCATCGCGTCGGCCACCTCGTCCTTGCGCGCCTCGTACACCTCGGCGAACCGCCGCATGGCGGCGACCCGCACCGGCAGCGGCGCGCGGCCCCAGTCGCTCGACTCCTGCGCAGCGACGGCGGCAGCGACCGCGCGGTCGACGTCGGGTTCGCGGGCTTCCGGCACGATGGCGACCGGCTGCTCCGTCCACGGCGAGACGACCGTTATCGTGCGCGCCGTCGCCGGGGCGACCCGCTGGCCGCCGATGTAGAAGTAGTCGAGGACCCGCGGCCCCATGACTACCGGCCCGTCGGCGGGACGACGGAACGGAACACCCTCATCCGCATTTCGTTGTACTCGGCGGTCGTGTCCGGGACGACGAACTGTCCCGGCGCGTCGATCACCGCCCAGTGGTCGCGCACCGACTCGATCGTGAAGTCATCGGGCGCCGACTGGTAACCCTCGGCCGCCGCGGTGAACACCAGCCCCATCCGGCCCGCGCTGGCGGCGTAGAACCGCCCGGTCACCGGGCAGTCGTCGTGCACCAGCCAGCTCGCAGCAGGCGCGACCAGCTCGGGCCGCATATCGATCACGGCGGCAGGGCTCAGCGAATGGTCAACCGACGCGTGTCCCCGGGTCATGGCGCCCGGCAGCAGGCCGTTGACGTGAATACCCAGCTCGCGGCCGTCGGCGGCCATGCCGCGCGTGAGCCCGGACAAGCCGCCCTTGGCGGCGTCGTAGGCAGTGTGCCGCATGTTGCCGAAAAGCACCCCGTCGACCGAACAGACGTTGAGCACGCGGCCCCGGCCGCTTTTGGCCAGGCACGGCCACGCGGCCTTGCAGACCAGGAACGGGCCGCGGACGTGCACGGCGTAGCACTTGTCCAGCTCGTCCACGGTCAGGTCGCCGAACTCCCTGGTGATCACTATGCCCGCGTTGTTGATCACGATGTCCAGCCCGTCGAAGGCACGCAGCGCGTCATCGACAATCGACTGAGCGCCGCCGGGCTCGCTGACGTCCGCAACGTTCGCCACGGCGCGGCCGCCTGCCCTGTTGATCTCCTCGGCCACGTCGCGGGCCGGGTCGCGACCGTCCGGCGATGCCGTAGCGGCTGAGCCATAGCGTGCCTCGTCGGCTGAGACCCCGATGTCGTTGACGACGACGCTGGCACCCCGGCGGGCCAGCAGCAGCGCGAACTCGCGACCAAGGCCGCGGCCGGCCCCGGTCACCGCGGCTACCTTGCCGCGAAAGCTAACCTCGCCCATGAACCTTCCTTCGTCAGCCTGCTACGCGTGCGGGGAGGGCGGTCAGGCCGCGCCAGCGGTCCCATCCGTTCTGCTCGCCGTTCCCAGCGAGTTCCAGACCCGGAAACCTCAGCAGCAGTTCCCGGGTCGCCGTGACCAGCTGGCTGCGCGCGAGTTCGGCGCCAAGGCAGTGATGGATACCGAACCCGAACGTCAGGTGCCGCCGGGCGTTCTCACGGTGGATGTCAAAACGCTCGGGCTCGGCGAAGACGGCCGGGTCATGGTTCGCCGCGCCGTTCACGACGATGAGGTGGTCTCCGGTGGTCAGCTGGACGCCGGCGACGTCGGTATCCGCGCGGACTACCCGGTACTCGGCCTGCAGCGCGCCGTCAAAACGCAGGGCCTCTTCCACCGCGTTGGGCACTAGCCCAGGATCTGCCCGCAGCTCAGCGGCTACCTCCGGACGGCTGAGCAGTGCCCGGAACGTGTTGCCGAGCTGCCCCGACGTGGTGTGCAGGCCGGCGCCGAGCAGGAGGATCAGCGTGTAGAGGATCTCCTCTTCGGTGAGGCTGTCGTCCTTCTCCCTAGCCGCGAACAGGCCGCTGACGATGCCGCCGTCGTGCATGGAGCGGTGCTCGTCGATGAGGTGGCTCATATAGCTGGCCGCCTCGGCGTTCGCCTTCGCCGCGGCGTCCAGCGCACCGGGGTCGTCGCTGGTGTCCAGCGGGAAGTACCGCGTGACACCGCGGAACCTGGCCAGGTCCCAGAGCCACCGGTGCCAGTTACCCGCGTCGGATTCCGGCACCTGGAGCACTTCGGCGATGACCGTCGCGGACAGCCGGAGGGCGAAGTCTTCGACCAGGTCGAATTCGCGCCTGTCCGCGAGTTCGTCGAGGAGGCCGGTGACGATCGCGCCGATGCGGTCCTGCAGCAAGCTGATCGAGTGAGCGGTGAAGGCTTTGGCGACCAGGCGGCGCAGCCGGGTGTGCTCTGGCGGGTCAGTGGTGTGGAAGTTCGGGTACGGGACACGTTCCTGGCCGAAGAGGCTGGGCTGGCGCAGGATCTGCAGCACGTCCTCGTAGGTGGAGAAGACCCGGTAGCCCGACGGCGCCAGCCAGCCGGACCTGCCGCGCAGCTCGGCGTAGACGGGGAACGGCTCAGCGGCGAACTCGGCGCTCGCGAGCGCGGCCTCCAGATCGTAGGAAGTGTCGACGTCTGTCATGCGGTCAACTCATTTCGGCGCTCGGCATCTGCCTTCTACGATATCATATCACGAGAGGCCGGTGGCACAGTCGGGCGGAAGCCCGCGATCGGGTCTCGTGCGGCGCCGAAGTAGCCCATCTCGACACTGAAACCATGCGGGTCGAGCGCGTACTGGATCCGCAGGTGCTCGCGGGCGATCTCCGCGTGCACCTGATAGCCGGCGGCGATGACGCGGTCACGCAGGCCTAGATAGCCCTCGAGCGTGCGGCTGGCCACCGCGATGTTCAAGATCCCCTGGTCGGTGATCCGGTAGTCCGCGGGCCGCGGACGGCCGCCCGCGGTCTTGTACTGTGCCAGCTCAAGCCAGAGCTGGCCCGCCGTCAGCAGGGCCCGGCGGCGCGGAGTTTGCTCGCGGCCCGCGGCTGATTCTTGTGCGGCGGTGTGCAGGACGACGTCCGGGACCTCGGTCATCCCGATCGCGTCCCGGAAGAACCGCAGCGAGGCGTCGAGGCTGGGAACTGACGCCGTGACGGCGCGCAGTGCCACGCCCGCCCCGGGCCGCACCAGCGGGCGGGACCGCGGAGCAGGCACGAAGTCCTCCATGACCTCGACCATGATCCCGTCCGGGTCGAATACGCACGCCCGGCGCGCGCCGGGCGGTCCGGTGAGCGGCCCGACGGGGCGTGCGCCAAGCCGGGCGAGCCTGGCCAGCGCCGCGTCGAAGTCCGCTACCCAGACGCCGACGCGCGTATAACCGATGTCGCTGGGCTCGCGATCGGCGCGGAGCGGGCGTACCGGCGGTGAGCTGTACTCGAAGATCTCCAGCTGGACGAAATCCTGGCTGTCAACCAGCCACAGCAGGTTCCTGACCCGGGCATCGACTACCCCTTGCGTGGCGGACATGTCGGCGGCCGGCGCCAGGGATCCGGCGGGCAGGAAGCCCAGGCCCTGCTGGTACCAATCCCGCGACCGCTCGCCATCCATGGTGCTGAGCGCCACCTGGACGATGCCGGCTGCGTCTGCGCGCCCGACGTCGGTGCGGCTCACGTCAGTGCAGGGCCGGCCTCGGTCAGCGGCGGCACGGTGGCGAGCTCGTAGCGCTCCAGCGCGGCCGCCATCGCCTGGATCTCCTTGCGGGCGAGCGGCCGGCCGAAGTCGTACTGCATGCGCGCCATCGGCGCGAGCACCTCGTCGGCGAACCCGCGGACGGCCTCGCGGTACGCCTGCTGTTCGTAGGTGTAGCGCAGGTCCATGTGGCATTTCTCCTCTAGAGCGCATTTAGTACGCGCCGCTGAAGCCGGCGTCCTGGTCGACCTGCAAGGCCGTCTGCACGCGGGCCAGCATGCCGTAGTAACTCGCCAGGACCGTGAGCTGGACGAGCTGCTCGTCTGTCAGCTCCTTGGCCGCGGCCGCCCATAGTTCGTCGGTCACGGCCTGCCGTTCGGTCGCAAGGGCGAGCTCCACCACTGCGCGGTCATGGCCGGAAAGCGCGCCGGTCGCCCCGTTCCTGATCGCGGCGATATCGTCCGCTGAGATGCCAAGACCAAGGGCACTGGCGGAGTGATGGCCCCACTCGTATCCGTTCCGCAGCTCGGCTGCGATGGCCAGCGTCGCCAGCTTACGGTCGCGGGCAGAAAGCGCTCCCTGCACCAGGGTCCGGAACAGCTGCTGGGCCGCGTCGGCCAGTTGCGCGGGGTGGCCCATGGCGAGCAGCAGGCGGGGCGGCGTGGCGTTCTCCCCGGGAGCTGTGTAATGGGTGACGGTTCCCAGTGGTACTCGCGGCATGAAACCACGATACGATATATTCGCGTGGGTGCCTAGAGCTCAGGTCGTGCGCAGCTCTGCCGGCCGCTTGCGGTCGTAGGTTTCGGAGCCGAGCGGCACTTGCCGCAGTGCCTGGCGCGACACCTTGCCGCTAAGCGTCCGCGGCAGGTCGGGAACGATATCCAGGTAGCGCGGGAGCATGAACGCCGGGAGGCACTCAGCCATCCGTGCCATGAGCCGCTCGGGGTCAAGGACGGCGTCCGGCCTCGTGATGACGAAGATCCGGATCTCATCGTCGGTCGCGGGGCGCCCGGCGGGGTGCGGGCCCGAGACCCCCACGCATGCGCAGTCCGCGACACCCGGCAGCGTGCGTACCACGCTCTCAAGATCGTCGGCTGAGATGTTCCGGCCGTGCCGCCGGATCGAGTCCTTGATCCGGCCAACGAAGCTGTAGGCGCCCCCGATCTCCGCGAACAGGTCGCCCGTGTGGAACCAGCCGTCCTCCCAGCCGCCGGTCGCGGGCTCGCCGCCCAGGTCATATTCGCTGGTGACAAAGCCCGGGCGCACCACGAGCTCGCCGACCCGGCCAGCACGGCTGGCCACGGCGTCCACGCCGGGAATCTCAACCAGGCGGCACTGGTAGCCGGGCACGGGCCAGCCGGTAATCCGGCTGTCAGCCGGCGAGCGGGCCGTCAGGGCGGTCCCGACCTCGGTCATGCCGTAGAGGCTGACGACTTCAACGCCAAAGTACCGCTCGAAGTCCCGGACGTCCTCGACCAGCGGCGACATGCCCACGAGCCGGAGCGGGTTCCTCCCCTGCCAGGGTTCGCCATGCGCCCGGAGGTCGCCGGCGACCGCGACCAGCGTCGTGGCCTCGCAGTGGTAGCTGATGATGTCCGCCCAGAACGTGCTCCGGCTGAACTTCCTGCGCAGGACCAGGGTGAGGCCACGCAGCACCGCCACGTCCAAGGCCACCGCGCCGAGCACGTGACCGGGGTGCCACGGACTGTAGTACCCGGCGTCGGGCGTCCAGGCCGGCTCCTGGCCGCCGAAAAGGTTGGTCGCGTACGACTGGATGGACCGCGAGCTGAGGCGGACCGGCTTGGCCGGACCTGTGGTCCCTGACGTATAGAGCACGACCTGGCTGCCTTCCGGAGGGTGCTCGGCCAGGTCGCCTGGGCTGCCCGGATGAGCGCAGCCGTACGACTTGGTCCGCAACGTGTCACTGTCGCCGTCCCCTTCTAGCGTATGAACGACCAGCCCGGGCGGAAGCTCGCCGCGTATCGCTGTCAAGCTGCCCGCGGTCTCCCGCGAGACCACGAGGTCGGTCACCGCGCTGCGGACTATGGCGTCTCGCAGCACAGAGCCTTCCAGCAGCGGGTTCAGGGCCAGAAACGTGACTCCGGCCTGGCCGCACGCCAGCCGGAGGAGGTAGACGGAAGCGGAGTTGGGCAGCACCGCGGCGACCCGGCGGGCGACTTGCCCGGGCTGCTGACCAAGGCCGGCGGACCAGTTTAGGACCACCTCAAGGGCGTCACGGTACGTGATCGCCGAGCCGTCGGCCTCCACGATCATGTGCCTGTGCGGCGTCTCGCGCGCCCCGCGCCCGATCACGTCCCAGAGTGATTCATGAGGGATCACGGACCGCCTCCTTCGCGCCCACCTCACTACCGCCCATTCGCGGCGATACCTGCAGCTTTGCACATCGGGCGCATCGCGGCCAAGAGGCAAATCAAGCGCTCGATATATGGTATCTTTAAGGCATGCAAGCGTCGAGCGAGATCACGATCCAGCACCAGTCGATGGCCGATCAGGTCACGGAACGAGCGCGGCGCCTGATCTTGTCCCACGAGCTTTCACCCGGTCAGCGGATTCGCCAGGCTGACCTGGCAGAGATGATGGGGGTCAGCACCATGCCAGTGCGCGAGGCTCTGCTGCGCCTCGTCTCCGAAGGCATGGTGATTGCTGACAGTAATCGTTCGTTCACGGTGGCGACCACCACGACGCCCGCGGGGATCAGAGATATCTACTGGATCCACTCGGTGCTGGCCGGCGAACTGAGCGCCCGGGCGTGGGAGAACAAAACCGACGCGCTCCTGGAAACGATGGCGGACCACCATTACGCCTACAAGCGAGCGATGAAGACTGGCGTGCACGCCGAGCTGTTCCGGGAGAACTGGGAGTTCCACGCTGCGATCCACCGCGCGGCCAACTCACCGGCGATCGCGCTGACCATGAAGAACACGCTGCGGTACTTCCCGGACTTTTCGTACGACGTGCCCGGCTGGAACGAGCTCGCCGTCGACTGGCAAGCCGGCCTGCTCCGAGAGTTCACCTCCGGTACCGCGGACGGCGCGCGGGCGGTCGTATCGGAGTGCTGCACCCGGTCCGCGGAACTGTACATCGCGGCATTCTGGCCGGACGACAAGCCGGTCAAGAAGACCGTGCCAACGCGCGGCAATGGCACCAGGCCGCGAAAGACCAAGGCCAAGATCGAGCCCATTCCAGATGCGGACGACCCGTTCCTTTCGGAGTAATCAGAGGGACCCGCAGGTGGCTCACGACTCTTCAGTGCGGCCGTGATGTAGCTCCGCTGACCAGCGAAGTGGCTGGTGGTTATCGAGGGCGGTCGGGTCGCTCGGCGACGGCCTCGCGCTCCTGGAGGTAAGACTTGGACAGCTGTGTGCCGAGGGCGGTGAGCTGCATCGGCACGAGCGAGGCCCGCGAGATATCGACCGCGTGCCACATCTCCTTGGACATGATCGGGTAGATGCCGTCGGTCCCGGCCAGGGGATGGTCGAAGAGCATGTCGTCGATCAGCCCCCACGTCTCGGTGACCCACGAGCGCCCGCTGGAGACGTTTGCCGCCTCGATGAGTGCCGATTCCGTGATCCCGTGGGCCCGGGCGAAGCGAGCGGCCTCGACCGCCACCAGGTGGTTCATGTGCAGCATGACGTTGTTGGCGATCTTGAGCAGCTGCCCGGAGCCGAGACCACCGGCGTGGATGATGTTGCTGCAGTAGCACTCCAGCAGGGGGCGGAGCGCGTCGGCGGTGGCGACGTCACCGCCGAGCAAGACCGTGAGCGTGCCCTCGTCGGCTGCCGGACGCGAACCGCTGACCGGCGCGTCCGCCACCCGGATGCCCTGGGCCGCCAGGCCATCGGCCAGTTCCCGGACGGTGCCGGGCGTGATGCTGCTGTGGATCACCAGCGTCGCACCCGGCCGGAGCGACGGCGACAGGGCCGCCACGACCGACCGCACCTGGTCGTCGTCGACGACGCAGACACAGACGACGTCGCTCGCTGCGGCGACGGCTGCTATCTCCTCCGCCACGCTAGCACCAGCCCCGGTGAGTTCCTCCACCGCCGCGGCCCGCACGTCGAAGACGGTGAGCGGGAAGCCGGCCAGCGCGATGCGGCGGGCGATGCGCCCGCCCATGTCCCCCAGGCCGATAAAGCCCACACGGGTTGCCAGTGTCTTCCGTCCGGCCGCCGCCGGCGGCGCCTCAGTCGTCATCGTGCGCTCACAGTTCTGTGGTGGTCGTCCGGCCTAGGGCCGCCGGGTCACGCCGACATCGGCTACGACGGTCTGGCCCACGATCATGCGGGCCGCGGGCGAGGCCAGGAAGTACGTGATGCCGGCGATGTCATCCGGCTCGCCCCACGTCGGCAGGCTCTGCAGCCGCATGATCGCCGCCGGCCGGTCGGGGGCCATACCGTCCAGGACGGTGTGGGTCGCCACGAAGCCCGGCGCCAGCCCGAGCACCCGTACCCCCCGCTTGCCCAGCTCTTCGGCCAGTGAGGTCGTCAATCCGTTCACTGCCGCCTTGGTCACCGCGTAGCCGCTGGACGGGCCGTGCCCGTAGGCAGTCATGGACGAGATGTTGATCAGGACGCCCGCAACGGCCGAAAGGGCGTCTGCCGCCGAGCGTGCCACGTTGATGACACCCAGGACGTTGACGTCCACCAGCCGGCGCCACCGCTCCGGCGGCAGCGCCAGGCACGAGTCGGTCCAGCCGGCGCCGTGCAGGGCGGCGTTGTTGACGACCACGTCCAGGCGCCCGAACCGGGCCAGCACCTGCTCGATGCCGGCGTCCGTAGCCTCCGGCTCCGCTACGTCGACTGTGGCGGTCAGCACCCGCTCGGGGCAGGCGCCCTCCCAGGCCCGCTTGAGTCCGTCCGCGTCGAGGTCCCAGGCCACGACCCGGTCGCCGCTGTCAAGGAACCGGCGCGAGGTCACCAGACCCATGCCCGACGCGGCCCCGGTGACCAGGACGACCCGCGATCCATCAGGCATCGGTGACTACCTCCCGGGCCATACCTCCCGCGTCGCGGTGGCGGCCACTCGCGATATGTGATATTTGCTAGAGCGTAGCGGTTCTAAAGCTGAATGACCAGACGTTGCGAGCGAGCTCGGCTGACGCACAACATCATTGCCGAGTTCGCCTCGTGCTCCTCATCGCTCAGCACCTCGTCGCGGTAATCCACCTCGCCGGACAGCACGGCCACCTCGCAGGAGCCGCACTGCCCGGCCAGGCAGGAGTACGGGTGGTCGGGCAACACCTGGTGCACCATCTCCAGCGCGGTCTTGTCCGCCGGCACGGTGAGTGTGACGCCGGTTTCGGCCAACTCCAGCTCGAACGGGCGGTCGGTGCCGTCGGGCTCGGCGACGCTGCCTGGCCCGCCGAAACGTTCCACGTGCAGGCTCAGCCGGCCTGAGCGCTCGGCGCACAACTGCTCGACGTGGCCGATCATCGCCTCCGGCCCGCAGCAGTACACCGCCGTGCCGGCCGGGGCGGCGTCGAGGATCGAGGCGAAGTCCGGTATGCCCTGGGTGTCCTGAGCGACGAACCGCACCCGGTCACGACCGAGCTGTTCGAGTTCCGGACGAAATGCCATGGCCTGCGCCGACCGGGCGCCGTATACGAGCGTCCAGTCGGCGCCTGCCCGGGCCAGCGACTGAGCCATCGCGAACAGCGGCGTAATGCCGATGCCGCCGGCCAGCAGCTGGTAGGACGGCGCATCTACCAGCGGGAAATTGCTGCGCGGCCCGCGAACCAGCATCTCGGTGCCGACCAGGTCGCTGTCGTGGATCTCGATCGAGCCGCCCCGCCCGTCGCCTACCCGCAGAACAGCAACCGTGTAGGAGCCGCGTTCGTTCAGCCTGCCGCAGAGCGAGTAGTGGCGGATCAGCGATGACGGCAGCACCAGTTCCAGGTGGTCACCTGCCTGCCACGGCGGCAGTTCGGCACCGGAGGGATCCTCGAAGCGCAACAGGAGCACATCTTGGGCCGCCGACTCGGCCGCAGCCACCCGCAGCCGGTGTTCGCACCGCGCGGTGGCACGCCGGGGCTGAACGGTCACTCCAGCCAGGACCATGGTGACCTCCAGTGCTGGGGATCGATCCAGATCCGCGGTACTCCCCGCGAACCATATCAGTGATAAGATATCACAGATTTCTAGCGAGCAGGGCCGCAAAGCGAGGACGCACCGTGACCACACACCACCCCGTCCGGTCGACGATGATCGAGTTCGACCATCACGCCCCCGGCCACGCCCGACAAGAACTGGGAGACGGTCGCTGAGCTGGGCGGCAACTGCCCGGTGGCCTATACCGAGCCGTACAACGGGTTCGGGATGATCTCCGGGCACCATCAGGACACCGTCACTGCTGGCGTACGCGGAGTGATCACAGCATGAGTACCGGTCTGGTCACAGCGCACGGGTCCTGCCTCGTTCTCCTTGACCAGCAGTTGATGTCGCGATATCGTATCGCAGCATCCAAGCATCTTAAGATGCTTGGCAACCAGCTGGTCGCCGTCCTATCGGTGAACTAAGAACCGGAGAGCCCCACATGGCACACTTCAACCCGATGTTTCGCCGCCCCCGGAAGCGGGCGGCGCCAGCCACCGCCGTCGCGGTTATAGCCGTCATTGTGACGGCGGTGACCGCATGCAGTAGCTCGGGCGGCAACCAATCGCCCGCCAATGCCCCGAAGAACTCGGTCATCGAGATCGGGTCAGAGATGCCACTAACGGGCCAACTCCTCGTCGTGCCGCAACTCGAGGCCGGCATCAACGCCGCTGTCAGCGCGATCAACGCCCAGGGAGGCCTCGACGGGCACCCGCTGAAGCTTGTCGTCTGCGACACGGCCTACGATCCCAACCAAGAGCTGAGCTGCATGCGTACGCTGATCAGCGACAAGGTCAGCGCGATCGTGGCCCCGCTCATCGTGGCCGATACGTCCGGACGCGAGTACCAACTTGCGGGGGCTGCGAACATCCCGGTTGTCGGTAGCCTCGGACTCACCCAGGTGGAGTACAACTCACAGGGCACGTTTCCGCTCGTGGGCGGTATTCCTAGCTGGGTATACGGAGCGGTCGAGCACCTGATCGCGAACGGCGCCAAGAAGATCGGATACCTCGGCGAGGCAACACCGGCCTCGGAGCTAATTGGACAGCTGGTTAAAGCAGCCGACAAGTCAGCAGGAATCACCACTACCCAGGTGGTGAACACCGACGACACGACCAGTGATCCCACATTCGCGATCGGCGCGGCCAAGGCGATCGCGGGCAATCCTGACGGCATCGTCGTCACCACGAACCCGCAATTCGTTCCCAAGGCGGTCCTCGCCCTGCGGCACGCGGGCTACACCGGCGCGATCTCAACTATCAGCTCCATCCTGTCGCCTGCCGTGATCAAAGCACTCGGCTCTGCCGGAAACGGTCTGCTCGTCACCAGCGATGTCGCTCTGGTCTCCGACACGAGCAATCCTGCCGTCGCAGAGTTTCTTGCCGCGATGAAAAAGTACCAGCTGTCTGCCAGCATCGAAGAATTGACTATTGACGGCTGGGGCGCAGTGCAGCTGCTGGCGAAGGTCGCCTCAGGTGATGTCACGGCAGCCGAAATCATGAGGTCGTTCGAGAACCTCAAGGGCACCGTGGGTATCGGGGTCATGGGGTCGTTCGCCCAGCCAGCCAAGCCGCCCTACCTGGGGGACTTCCCGAACATCTACAACGCCACTGTTGAGAACGGGGTTCTTAAGGACGCTGTCATAGTCAGTGACGGCAAGGGCTTCGTAAATCCGTTCACCAGGTTGGCTGACTACGTGAGGAAATGAGCAGCTGCTCAGTCAGCAGACGCTTGCGATTCGACTGTTGTGCGTGAGATGACCAGGGCCGGCCCTGGTAACCGCGGACGCTTGTCCGACCGGACTGCACCTGATACCACCGCGAGATACTGCCCGACCCTCTCCCGCGGCTCAGGGAGCACGAAGCCAGATCGTCCAGATGCAGCCATCATCTGGACGCCCTCTCGCCATCTGGTGGTGGATCTGTAGTTCCGCCACCTTGGTCGATATCTGATATCTCGACGTAAGGAGCTGCCCCGCCCAGTACTCGGGCGTCGGCGGACAGCAAAGGAGGGCCCCATGGAGATCGTCCTGTTCATGCTTCTGGGGATCGGTACTGGCGGTGTCTATGCGATGCTGGCACAGGGCATCACCCTCATCTATCGCGGGTCCGGCCTGCTCAACTTCGCCCAGGGCGCGCTGGCGATGGTTGGCGCGTTCGCCTATTACGAGTGCACCACCGAGGACGGCTTGTCGCCATGGGTCGGCCTCATCGTGGCGCTGGTCCTGTGCGCGACGATCGGTGCGCTGATCCACCTGGTCGTTCTCCGGCGGATGAAACACTCGTCGGCGCTGTCGCGGGTTATCGCGACGCTCGGCATCACCATCGTGCTTCAGTCGGCCGCCTACCTGCGCTACGGGTACGAGCCCCACGCGGTCAGCTCGATTATCCCCACCCGAACCGTGCACATCTTCAGCAACCGTCTGGGCATCGGGCTCAACGTCATCGGCATCCTGGTGATCGGACTGGTGCTGACGCTCGTGCTGACCGTGGCCTATCGCAAGACCAGCTTCGGCCGATTGACCACGGCGGTGGCCGAGAAGCAGCGCATCGCTGCCAGCCTCGGCCACTCGCCGGACCTCATCGCAAGCGTCAACTGGGCACTAGGCGGCCTCCTCGCCGGTCTTGGCGGTGTCCTAGTCGCGCCTATTCTCTTCCTTGAGCCATCCCAGCTTGTGCTGCTTGTGCTGCCAGCAATGTCGGCAGCTTTGCTCGGCGGGTTCGCTTCGTTCCCGATCACCTTTATTGTGTCGGTCGGGCTCGGCGTCGCGCAGTCCCTGATCGGCCGCTACGTCAGCCATCCCGACTGGTCGAGCGCGGCGCCGTTCATCGTCGTCGTGCTGATACTGATCGTGCGTGGACAGGTACTGCCGCTGCGCAGCGATGTCCTCGATCGCTTGCCGGCGGTCGGCAGCGGTCGGGTGCGGTACGGCCTCGTTGCTGTGCTCTACGCGGTCGGCTCGTACCTAACCCTCTCTGCGGGCCCTGACTGGGCCAACGCAGTGACCACCACCCTGTCGCTCGCGATTGTCTGCATGTCCATCGTCGTGATCACCGGGTATGCCGGGCAGCTATCGCTCGCTCAGAGCGTCATCGCCGGGATCGGCGCGCTGGTCGCCGCCAAGGCCGGCGCGCACGTGCCGTTCATCTTGGCGCTGCTCATCGGCGCGGGCGCCGCAGCGGGCGCGGGGGCACTCATCGGCATCCCGGCACTGCGTACACGCGGCGTGACACTGGCGATCGCGACCCTCGGCCTCGGAAGCGCGCTCATTGCCCTCGTACTCACCAACGCCAGCTACAGCGGCGGCCTGGGTGGCATTGCTGTGAGATCGCCTCGGCTTTTCGGCTGGAGCATCGACCCCCTCTTCAACGCCAATCGCTACTCGTTTGTGGTGTTGACCGTGCTTGTGCTCGTCGGGCTAGGCATTAGCAACCTGCGGCGCGGCGCGACGGGCCGTCAGCTACTGGCCCTGCGGTCGAACGAGCGGGCAGCTGCTTCGATCGGATTGCCAAGCTCCACGCTCAAGGCATACGCATTTGTGCTGTCCGCTTTTATCGCCGGCATCGGCGGCGTCCTGCTGGCGTTTGCCCAGCCGACGGTCATATTCAATGGCACCACCGACGACTTCTCCATCTTCGCCAGCATCCTGATCATGGCTATGACTGTGGCCGGCGGCGTCGGCTTTGTCGGGGGTGCGATCATCGGATCCTTGCTCATCGCCGGCGGGATCATCAGCCAGCTGTTGTCCGGCTGGAAGGGCGTTAACAACTACTTGCCACTCATCGGCGGCGCAGGGCTCATCTTGGTACTGATGCAGGGACCTGACGGCCTCTTCGAGTACAACCGACTGATGATCATGAGGATCAGCGCGCCGATAGCGCGCTTGGCCGAGCGCTGTCGGCCGACATGGATGCGCCCACACCACACGCTGCGCAACACCGCGCCGGCACTGCGCATCGAGCCAAAGGCCTTGACGGTAACCGGCCTGTCAGTTGCCTTCGGCGGCATCAAGGCTCTCAAGAACGTCGATCTCGTCGTCGAACCTGGCAAGGTACACGGACTTATCGGCCCCAACGGGGCCGGCAAAACGACGCTCATCGACGCCGTGACCGGATTCGTCCGCTCACACGGAACGGTGGTACTCGGCCGCGACGACCTGTCGGGCCAAGGTGCACGCCGCCGCGCCCGTGCGGGAATCTCGCGCAGCTTCCAGTCACTGGAGCTGTTCAACGAGCTGACAATCTTCGAGAACCTGGTCGTCGCCGGTGAACGCCACCGTCCGTTCCGGTACGTCACCGACCTGCTCTGGCCAGGCCGCCCCGCGCTGTCAGCGGCTGCGCTTGAGGCGCTCAAACAGTTTGAGCTCACCGACCTCGTCGATCAGAAGCCCGATGCCATCTCATTCGGCCAGCGCAAGGCCGTGGCGATCGCGCGGGCCATCGCCAGCTCACCGTCGGTGCTGCTGCTCGACGAACCAGCCGCCGGGCTGAACGACCGGGAGGCCGGAGAGCTGGCTCGACTCATCCGGACCATCGCCGACGAGTGGAAAATTAGCGTGCTGCTCGTCGAGCATAAGGTGGACATGGTGATGTCGGTCAGCGACCACGTGACCGTCCTCGAGTCCGGTGGCATACTCGCGTCGGGCACGCCGTCGCAGGTGATGACCCAACAGGCGGTTATCGACGCATACCTCGGAACCTCGTTGACGAGCGACCGCGATGACGCATACGAAGCTGTACCTCACCCCGCGCCCTGAGGCCCGCTCGCTATTACATACACCGGCCCGCACAACCGAGACGAGGAGACATGAGCGGAAAGCTGGAAGGCAAGGTGGCGTTCATCACCGGGGTCGACTCGCGCTACTTCACCGGCAATCAGATGCGCATCGACGCGGGCGCGGACCTGCGATGATTGCAGCCGCGGGCCTCTCGCGCGAGGCGGTGTTCATTGGCGGCCAGTGGCAGGCGCCGATCGACGGCGGGCTGATAGACGTGATCTCGCCCAGCACTGAGGCCGTCATCGCGACTGCCGCTGTAGCCGGCCCCGCCGACGTCGAGGCCGCGGTGGCCGCGGCCCGGTGGGCCTTCGACCACGGCCCGTGGCCCACGAGCAGCGCGCACGAGCGGGCGGCGGCGCTGGAGCGGATGGCCGACGGGGTGCAGGCTCGGGCCGAACTGCTCGACCACCTCGGCGGGGCTGAGGTCGGGGCCGTGGTGGCGATGGCCCGGGCGTTCCGCGAGGGAGCCGAGTCCCTCCTGCGCTACTACGCGGGCCTTAACCCCATCGTCGCAGTCGGCGAGCAGGTCACCGGACTGGTCTCCGCCGCCGAGGTCCGGCACGTGCCCGTCGGTGTATGCGCGATCATCGTGCCCTGGAACGCGCCGCTGTCGATCGCGCTGTTCGGGGTGGCGCCGGCGCTGGCGGCCGGGTGCACCGTGGTGCTCAAGTCACCGACCGAGACCCCGCTGGCCGTCTACGTGCTGGGGGAAATCGCGGCCGAGGCCGGCCTGCCTCCAGGCGTGCTCAACATCGTCTGCGCCGACAGAGAGATCAGCGAGACCCTGGTCCGCAACCCGCTCGTGGACAAGATCAGCTTCACCGGGAGCACCGCCGTGGGCCGGCGGATCGCCGCGATAGCCGGGGAGTCGCTGGTGCCGGTGACGCTGGAGCTGGGAGGCAAGTCGGCCGCGGTCATCCTCGACGACGCCGACGCCGAGCAGGTGGCAGCCGGGCTGACGCCGCTCACGATGCTCAACAGCGGCCAGGCGTGCACGAACGCCACCCGAGTGCTCGTACCGCGCCGCCGCCACCGGGAGTTCGTCGACGCCATGACCGCTGCGGTAGCCGCTTACCCGGTCGGTGACCCTTTCGACCCGCGGACGTTCGTCGGCCCGTTGATCAGCGCCCGCCAGCGTGACCGGGTCGAGCGCTATGTGGCTGTCGCGGCCGAGGAGGGTGCCAGGCTGCTCACCGGTGGCCGGCGACCGGCGGACCTCGATCGTGGGTTCTTCATCGAGCCAACCCTCTACGAGGGCGTCGACAATTCCATGCGGATCGCGCGCGAGGAGATCTTCGGCCCGGTCGTGGTCGTCGTGGACTACGACTCCGACGACGACGCGGTGGCGATCGCCAACGACTCCGACTACGGCTTGTCTGGCATCGTGTGGTCGGCCGACGTCGAGCGCGCGCACGCCGTAGCCACCCGGATGCGGACGGGACAGGTCGGCATCAACGGCTACTTCCTCGACTGGGCGGTGCCCTTCGGCGGGATGAAGGCCTCGGGTCTGGGTCGTGAGTTCGGCTCGGCCGGCCTCCTTGCGTTCTGCGAGACCCAGGCGGTGCACTGGGCGCGACGGGAGCCTTGAGGCTAGGACCCGCGGCCGGGACCGCCGGCCGCGCGGCACCGCAACGGAGATCACCCTGATGACCGGCAACGCAGCCGCCGCGTTGCCGCCAGGCCTAGCGGACTCAATAGGAAATAAGGAGAGGGATGCGCCGATGAGCACCCTGGTCACCAACGAGTTGTTTGCCCAGCCCGGCCGCGGGGACGATGTCGCCAGCCTGCTGATAGAGATCCTCGGCGAGAGCCTCAAGCACGATGGCTGCGAGACCATCCGGATCGTGCGCGATCAAGACGACCCCGATCACGTCGCCGGAGTCACGCAATGGACCGAGCGCCGCAACTTCGAGGACTATCTCGCGTGGCGCACGGAGCGCGGCTTCAGCGGCACCTTCGAGGCCATGCTGACGCGGCCGTTCGTCATCCACTACTACGACATCGCGTACTTCGGCGAAGGCATCGCGGCACGCCAGAGCATTGCGCCTTAGCCCGAAGTTCCCCCCTGAACTG
>Ga0070708_100001565_pt1 | contig 17548 bp, 12 predicted proteins | sample KBSK5503metaG_FD_65469 | JGI IMG/M metagenome (GOLD analysis project Ga0070708, IMG submission 65469) | Corn, switchgrass and miscanthus rhizosphere microbial communities from Kellogg Biological Station, Michigan, USA - KBS K5-50-3 metaG | ecosystem: Host-associated > Plants > Roots >... | reverse complement strand
CCGAGGCGCTGGCGCTGGCCGCCGGAGAACTCGTGCGGATACCGCTCGGTCGCCGAGCGCGGCAGCCCGACATGGTCCAGCATCTCCGCCACCCGCTGGCGCCGCTCGCTGCGGGAGCCGATGCCCTGCACGGTCAGCGGCTCGGTCAGCACCGTGCCCGCGCGCATCCGCGGGTCCAGCGATGCGTAGGCGTCCTGGAACATCAGCTGGATGTCGCGGCGCTCCCGCCGGTACGCACGGCCGCTGCTCCGGGACAGGTCCCGGCCCTGGAAGTTGATCACCCCGGCGGTCGGCTTCTCCAGTCCGACGACGAGCCTCCCGATCGTCGTTTTGCCGCAGCCGGACTCGCCGACCAGGCCGAGCGTCTGGCCGCTGCGGATCGCGAAGCTGACGTCGGCGACCGCGCTGACAAAGCCGATCCGCCGCTGCAGCACCGCTCCCCTGGTCACCGGGAAGTCCTTGACCAGGTGCTCGACGCTCAGCAGTACCTCGGCCGCGCGGCCGTCGGCCGCGGTGGGCGCGGCCGCAGTGGCGTGCGCCACGGGCGTCGGGTGCAGGCTCCGCTCGGTCTCGCCCACCGGGTAGAAGCAGGCGAAGCGGTGCCCGGGCACCTCGCCGGACAGCGGCGGCTCCTCCTCCCGGCACCGGTCCGTGGCGTACCGGCAGCGCGGCGCGAACCGGCAGCCCGCGGGCGGGTGTATGAGGTCGGGCGGTATCCCGGGAATCGAGTACAGCCGCTCCTTGGTCTCCGCGGCCTTGTCCGGCAGCGAGTGGAACAGGGCCTCGGTGTACGGGTGGCGCGGGTTGGCGAACAGCGTCCCGGTGTCGGTGGTCTCGGCGATCTTCCCGGCGTACATGACCGCGACCCGGTCGGCGCGCCCGGCGATCACGCCCAGGTCGTGGGTGACCAGGATGACCGCCATGCCCATCCGGTGCCTCAGGTCGTCGATGAGCTCAAGGATCTGCTTCTGGATCGTCACGTCCAGGGCCGTCGTGGGCTCGTCGGCGATGAGCAGCTTGGGCTCGCAGGCCAGCGCCATGGCGATCATCACGCGCTGGCGCATTCCGCCGGAGAACTGGTGCGGGTACTCCCCGATGCGCTCCCTGGCCTGGGGCAGGCCGACCAGGTTGAGCACCTCGGTGGCCCGGTCCAGAGCCTGCGAGGTGCTGGCGCCGCGGTGCAGTTTGACTGTCTCGGCGATCTGCTTGCCCACGGTCATCGTCGGGTTCAGCGAAGTCAGCGGGTCCTGGAAGATCATGCCGATCTCGTTGCCGCGGATCTGGCGCATATTCTCGTCGGACAGCCCGCTGATCTCCTGGCCGTTGAGCCTGACGCTGCCGCCCACGATCGACCCGCCCGTCGGCAGCAGCTTCATGATCGACAGTGCGGTCATCGTCTTGCCGCAGCCGGACTCGCCCACAACGCCGAGCGTCTCGCCTTGCTCCACGTGCAGCGACACGCCGTCGACCGCGTGCACGGTCCCCTGCTTCAGCCGGATCTCGGTGTGCAGGTCGCTGATCTCGAGTAGCGGCGCCACGCGGATTCTCCCCCTTACCGGCGCTGCAGCCGGGTCTCGAACGCGTCGCGGAGCGCGTCGCCGATGAAGTTGAACGCGATGCAGGTCAAGATGATCGCTATACCCGGCGGGTAGATCAGCCACCAGTAGCCGCCGGCCTGGAGGTAGGTGAGGCCGCCCGACAGCATCGACCCCCAGTCGGTGGCCGGCGGCTGGACGCCGAGCGCGAGGAAGCCGAGCCCGGCCAGGATCAGGATCGAGTCGGCGACCGCGAACGTGGCCTGCACGATGATCGTGCCGACGGCGTTCGGCACCACGTGCCGGACCACGGCGCGGATCCGGCGGCCGCCGATCACCTTGACCGCCTGCACGTACTCGCGGGTGCGGAGCGTCAGGGTCTCGCCGCGCACCAGCCTTGCCACGCCGAGCCAGTAGAACACGGCGATGATGAAGATCATGACGATCGTGGTCGGGTGGAACACCACCGACAGGATGATGATCACCATGATGTACGGGATCGAGAGGCCCGCGTCCACGAGGCGCATCAGGAACGCGTCGACGGGCCCGCCGACGAAGCCGGAGATCGCCCCGTAGAGCGTGCCGAAGATGACCGCGACCACGGCCGCGGCGACGCCGACCTCCAGCGAGGTCTGGCCGCCGACCATGAGCCGCCCGAGCTCGTCGTAGCCGAGGTCGTTGCAGCCGAGCAGGTGCCCCGCACCGGGCCGGCACAGGTACTGCTGGAGGTTCGTGTGCACCTGGTCGGTGTGGTAGAAGACCGGCCCCAGGAAGCAGAACAGCACTATGAACACGAGGACGGCGAGGCTCGCCAGCGCCAGCTTGTTCTCGGCGAACACGTCCCAGCCGCGGCGCAGCAGGCCCCGCGGCCTGGTCGCCGGCGCCAGGCCGAGCTCGGCCGCCTCGACCGCGGTGAGCGTGCCGCCCTCATCCACCACGGCGTCCGCCTGGAGCACGGCGGGCGGGATATCGGGCGGCGGGGTGATCATGGCCATCAGCTGTACCTCACCCTCGGGTCGAGCACCGCGTAGCCCACGTCGGCCAGCAGATTCCCGACGATCGTCGCCACGGTCGCGACCAGCGTGAACCCGAGCAGCGTGGCGTAGTCCACGTTCTGCGCGGCCGTGTAGAACGCCAGGCCCATGCCCGGCCAGTTGAACACGACCTCGATGAAGATCGCCCCGGCCACCAGCGTCGGGAGGGATAGGCCGAGCAGGGTCACGATCGAGATCAGCGAGTTACGGAAGATGTGCCCCCAGAGCACCCGGCGCTCGCTGGCGCCCTTGGCCCTGGCTGTCCGCACGTAGTCCTGCACCAGGTTGTCCATGACGGAAGAGCGCATATACCGGCTCCACAGGGCGTAGAGCAGGAACGCATAGGCCACGATGGGGAGCACGATGGCTCGGGGGTTGCCGAGCAGCGCGCCGAACGTGTTGCCCGACGGCGCGGCCGGGAACAGGTGCACGTCGACCGAGAACCACTCGACCAGCAGCAGCGCGATGAAGAACACGGGCGTCGCGTAGCCGAGGAACGAGACGCCGGTCAGCACGTAGTCGCCGAGCGTGTAACGCCGCACCGCCTGGTAGACCCCGAGCGGGATGCCGAACAGCAACGAGACGATGGTGCCCAGCCCCACCAGCACGATGGTGTTAGGCAGGTACTGCTTCAGCTCGCTGGTGATCGTCTGGTTCAGTTTGATCGAGTAGCCGAGGTTGCCCTGCAGGAGCTGCCAGACCCACCTGCCGTACTGCACGTAGAACGGCTGGTCGAAGCCGTACTCGTGGTTGAAGAAGGCCACCTGGGCCGGGGTGGCCCTGGGTCCCAGCAGGGCCCGTACCGGGCCGCCGGGGAAGGCGTGCACGAGCGCGAGCGTGAACACCGTCACGAAGAACGTGACCAGGATCGCCTGGAGGATCCGCCGGACCAGGAAGCCGATCATCGCGAGGCCGACCCGTCTGCGGAAGCCCGGGCGCTCCGTGGTGCCAGCGCCATGAACACCTCCTGTCTGAGCGGCCCGCCGCCCGCCCCGGGAATGTTCCCGGGGCGGGCGGCCGGACCTCCATCGTTACTTCGTGAAGTAGTAGTACTCGGGAAGGTAGGTCTGCAGCGGGTTGTAGACCACGCCGTGCAGTTTCGAGTTAGCTGCGTACACGCCGTAGTTGAGCGGCGTGTAGATGTACGGGAGCTGTATCGCCGCGTAGTTGGCGAAGTTGTGGAAGACCGAGATGCTGCCGCTGGTCTCCGTGGCGTTTATCAGGCCGTCCATCGTCGGGTCGGTGTAGCTCCCGCCGTTCGAGCCCGCGCCGGTCTGGAACAGCGACTCGCCGGTCGGCAGGTAGTCGGGCGCGAAGATCCACAGCCCGTACTGCGCGCCCTGCCAGGACGTGTTCGAGGGCACGGCCTCGCCGGCCACCTCGGTGAAGGTCTTGCCGACCACGTTGATCTGGATGCCGGCCTTCGAGGCGTCCGACTTGTAGATCGCCACCTCGTTGGTGAACGCGGCCTGGCCGGTGGAGTAGTCGAGCGTGAACTTGAGCTGCTGGCCCGCCGTGATTCCGGCGCCGCACTTGGCCGGGTCCTGGCAGGTCATCACGCCGCCGGTCATCTTCCAGCCGTGGCTGGTGAGCAAGCTGGTCGCCTTGGCGATGCTGAACGGGTACGGTCCCTGGCCGCCGTTCTCCAGCTGCGCGCTCGACAGGAACGGGTTGGTGGTCGGCTCCGCCGGGGCAATCCCCGTGTTCGGGTAGGCGTAGCCGCGCCAGACCGCCTTCGCGATGCCCTCCTGGTCATTGACGTATTCCAGCGCCTGCCGGATATAGAGCTGCTTGAACAGCGGGCCCGCGGTCGGGTTCTTGAAGTTGATCAGGTAGTAGGCGAAGCCGTAGTCGTAGTTGGCCCCCAGCGTGAAACCCGACCCGAGCGGGTTGGTGGACGGCAGGACCTGGGTCGGCGACTTGAGCGGAAGGTCCTGGGCCGGGATGTACCCGACGGACAGGGTGCCGGTCTTGAGCGCGGTGTACTCGGCCGAGTCGTCGGTGAACGGTATCTCGCGGAACACCGCGATCTTCGGCTTCGGGGAGCCGGAGTACTTCGGGTTCGGCACGAACGAGACGTGGCCGGCGGTGTCGAAGGACTGCAGCTTCCACGGCCCGTCGATGACGGTCCAGATCGGGCTGGTCACGTACGTCGAGGTGGCCTTGGACTGCGCGGTGAGGAAGTTGTACACGGCGGCGCACTTCTTGTACTTGTCCGCCGCGGTGTCGGTGGTGCAGCCGCCGCTGCCGGCCGTGGCGCCGAGCTTAGTCACGTCCCAGGCCATCGGCATCGGCGTGATCTGCGACAGCTCGTTGTAGGTGTACCAGAGGCTCGAGTAGGCCTTGTTGAGGTGCAGCGTCACCTGCAGCGGCCCGGTGGCCGTCATCGAGGTTATGTTCTGCGGGATGCCACCGGGGCTTGCGCCCGCCCAGTTGCTGAACTCGGCCACCATCATGTGCAGCCAGAACAGCACGTCCTGGGCGTTGACGGTCTCGCCGTTGGACCACTTGTAGCCCTTGAGGTTGATCACCACGGTCTTGCCGCCGTCGGTGTACACCGGCGCGTTCGCGACCGACAGGCCGTAGTCGACGGTCGGGGTGGTGTTCTCGCCGCCGAACCAGTACAGCGGCCGGTACATGAGGTACTGGAACTCCTGCGAGTTGATCACGCTGAAGTAAGTCAGGGTCGAGAACGGGAAGATCCAGTTCTCCACCGAGGCGGGGAGGTCGGCGTATGTGACCGTCCCGCCTGGCACCACCTGGCCGGAGGTGTTGGTGGTGGAACTGCTGTGGCTGCTGGAACTGCAGGCCGCGGCAACCAGCGCGGCCGCGGCCACCGCGGCGACGGCCGCGAGGCGCGGCTTACGTCTCCCAAGGTTCATATGTGCTCCTTTGTCGTGGCGCGCGGGCGCGCGCGTGATGCGATACCGGTTCATGCTGAGGCGCTCGGTTAACCCGTGTGCGCGCAGGCCAATCCTGGTCAGCACGGGTCGTCCGGGCCCGTCGCGGGAGGCATCGGGGGGGCGCCCCCCGGTGTCGGCCCCGCCACGGGCCGCCACGGTCGGCATCGCGTGACGCTGATCTGTCACCGCTCGCCGCCTCTCTAACAGTCCATCCCGGTGCGGATGTGGCCCCCGATCCGCGCCCGGCATGGCCGCGCACCAGCGACCACTTTGTCCTGGCAACGGTTCACTGGGAGCGTAGTTTCATCGATGACGCAGTTTCCAGCAGTAAATGTCACAACTTCTTATCGATATCGCCCCAGGTCAGTGGTTGTCCCCCCAGTTGATAACCCGGCGGTTACGCGGTTATCACCGGTATATTACGGGACAGAACAGACATGGCTGAAGGGAGCATGCGGGCACGAACGGGGAACTCTGCGCGGTCCGGACAATGAAGAAAACGTGATGCAAGCGACGGCACGAGCGTGAAATACTCCGCCCGCAAGATCATCGAGACCGCCGGCGAGGCGCCGGGCCCGGTCAGCCGCCGATCGCGTGCGCGCCGCCGTCCACGTGCACGATCTCTCCCGTCGTGGCCGGGAACCTGGCTAGTACAGCCGGACCCGGGGGTCGAGGAATGAGTAGGCGACGTCCACCACGATGTTGGCCACAACCACAGCTGTCGCGGTCAGAATTACAACCGCGAGGATGAAGAAGAGGTCACCCCTGACCACCGCCTGGACGGTTGACTGACCCACGCCTCCCATGTTGTAGACGGTCTCGGTGACGATGGCGCCGCTGATGAGAGTGGCGAGGTCCACCCCGAGTTGGGTCGTCACAGGGATGAGCGCCGACCGCAGGCCGTGCCGGTAGATCACCCGCCGTTCTGACAGTCCCTTGGCGCGCGCGGTACGGATATAGTCCTCGCCAAGCGCATCGAGCAGCGAGCCCCGGGTGAGCCGGCTGTATACCGCCACTTGAACGGTGGCGAGGGTGATCCATGGCAGGATCATCCGCCCGAGCCAGGTGATCGGGCTTTGCGTGATCGGGTAGTAACCGGGCTGGAACCACAGGATGCCGACTTTGCTGAGTTGGAAGAAGACGACGAACAGCAGCAGACCGCCAAGGACGAAGGTCGGCATCGAGTATCCGATAAGGACGCTTGTCGTGGTGAACCGGTCGAGCAGGCTCCGCGCCCTGGTCGCGCTGAGCACCCCGAAGCCGATCCCTGCTATCAGCCACAGGACCGCACCGCCGATGATGAGCGATAGCGTGGGTGGCAGGTCCGCCTTGAGCATCGAGCTCACCGGTTCCCCGCTGTAGTACGAGGTGCCGAGGTTGCCATGCAGCAGGCCGTCCAGGTAGTGCCAGTACTGCACGAGCAGGGGCTGGTCAAGGCCGAGGCGGTGCCGGATTCCCGCCACCTGCTGCGGGGTCGCGCCCTTCCCCGCGAGGGTTCTCGCCACATCGGGCGGCGCTATGAAGAACAGGGCGAACGTGCCCACGCTTATAAGCCACAGCACGACCAATCCGTAGATGACACGGCGGGTCAAGAAGCGGAGGAAATCCATCGCCGGTCACTCGCCTTCCGTGACTGGCCTCGCGGGTTCCACCAGGGCCGGCCCCTCTATCGGCGGCGGCTTGCTCCCCCGCCTGCGGCCGGCGAAAATGCGCTCGGTCTGCGGGTCCAGGGCGTCCCTGATCCCGTCCCCGAGCAGGTTGAAGGCCAGAGTCGTGAGGAGCAGCGCTGCGGACGGGAAGATCAGGAACCACCATGAGGTGGTGTACCACGATAGGGAATCCGAGATCATGTTGCCCCAGCTCGGGGTCGGCGGCACCACGCCGACGCCGAGGAACGACAGGGTGGCCTCGAATACGATCGCGCTCGGCACGAGAAGGGTGGCGATCACGATGACCGGAGCCATGACGTTCGGCAGGATATCGATGAACATGATCCGCAGCGGGCTCGATCCGATCGCCCGCGCCGCCTCGACGTACTCCTTCTCCTTGAGAGACAGGGTCTGACCTCGGACGATCCGCGCGAGCGCAGCCCAGGAGAAGAACGAGATCACCCCGATCACCATCGGCAGGTTGGGGCCGAAAAGGGCCGCGAGCGCGATGGCCAGCAGCAGGTAAGGGAACGCGAGCACCGTGTCGGTGAAGCGGGCGAGCACTGCGTCGATCGCTCCGCCGTAGTAGCCGGCGAACAGGCCGACGATCACTCCGGCCACCACCGCGATAGCGGTCGAGCTCAAGCCGACGAGCAGCGAGATGCGCGCGCCGTAGACCACCCGGATGAAGACGTCACGGCCCAGATTGTCGGTGCCGAACCAGAACTGGCTGCCCGGCCCTACGGGAAGGCCCTGTGCGGAGGTCCCGGTGTTGCGGAACTGCTCGGCGAAGGTTTTCCCGGTGGCATCGGCGATCAGAGGCGCGGCCAGGGCCACCGCGCAGAGCAGCACGATGATGATGGCGGACGCGACCGCCACCTTGTCCGAACGCAGCCGCCACCATGCGAGCTGCCACGGGCTGCGGCCCTCGATCGCGCGGGCGGGTGCCTGCTCGACGGAGGCGCCGGCGGCCTGGACTTCGGTCAGGCTCATGTCTGTGTCCTCACACGTTGCCCTGATCAGCCGAGGCTCGACTCGGCCCGGTCGCGGAGCGCGTCAGCCGCCCTGGCGAGATTCTCGCCCGCCTCGACCGGGAAGTGGCAGGCGGTCCGGTGGGTCCCCGGATCGCCGGATTTGACCTCAAGCGGAGGTTCTAGGCGTGTGCAGAGGTCCTGGGCCTTCGGGCAGCGCGGGTGGAATCTGCAGCCTGACGGCGGATCGATAGGAGACGGTACGTCACCGACCAGGATGATCCGCTGACGCGAGGCAGCCTGGTCAGGGTCAGCGGCTGGCGCGGCGGACAGCAGAGCCTGCGTGTACGGGTGCCGCCCGGTGGCGTACACGTCGTCCCTATCCCCGATCTCTGCGATCTTCCCCAGGTACATCACCGCGACCCGATCGCTGACGTGGCGCACCACCGACAGGTCATGCGCGATGAACAGATACGTCAGGCCGAAATCGTGCTGCAGGTCTTCGAGCAGGTTCAGCATCTGGGCCTGGATCGACACGTCCAGGGCGGAGACGGGCTCGTCGCAGATGATCAGCTTGGGGCGGAGCGCAAGCGCGCGAGCCACCCCGATGCGCTGCCGCTGGCCACCGGAGAATTCGGCCGGGAACCTGTTGTAGTGCTCAGGGTTGAGCCCGACCCGCTCCATCAGCTCCTGGACGAGGCGTTTGCGTTCGTCGCCGACAGCGACCTTGTGCACGGTGAAGGGGTCTCCGATGATGGATCCGACACGGCGGCGCGGGTTCAGTGACCCGTAGGGATCTTGGAAGATCATCTGGATGTCGCGGCGGAACGGCTGCATCCTCCGCCGCGTCAAGTTGGTGATATCGCTGCCGTCGAAGGTGATGCGTCCGGAGGTCACCGGGTGCAGCCCGGCGATACAGCGGGCCAGCGTGGACTTGCCAGATCCTGTCTCGCCGACCAGGCCGAGGGTCTCGCCACGCCTTAGTTCCAGGTCAACCCCGTCGACTGCCTTGACGCTCGCGACCTCGCGCTTGATGAGCACGCCGACCCTGATCGGATAGTACTTCACCAGGCTGTCGATCCGGAGCAGCACGTCGGCGGCCGGGGCCGTCGTGTCGGTCATGCCACGCTCCCCCTCGCCTCGATGGTGGCCGCCGACGCCTCGGCGACCGCCCTCGCACGGCCGGTACGGCCGGCCGCCACCGCCCCATCGCGCAACTCCTCGGCGTCGGCGCCGAGGCCGAGTGCGGCCCGCGGCAGCCAGCATGCCGACCTGTGCCCGCCTGCCTCGCTTTCCAGCGCGACCAGCGGCGGAGTGTCGCTGATGCACTGATCCATGACGTACTTGCAGCGTGGATGGAAGGCACAGCCAGACGGCACGTTGATGAGGCTCGGCGGCTGGCCTGGAATCGGCCGCAGCCGCTCCGCGGCTGCCGTGCTTCCGGGGATGGATTCCAGCAGGCCGATCGTATAAGGGTGATGTGGCTGGTAGAAGAGAGTGCGCCGGTCGGCGTACTCCGCCGCCCTGCCCGCGTACATGACCATTACAGAATCGGCGATGTCGGCGATCACACCGAGATCATGCGTAATCATGATGAGCGCCGTGTCGAACTCTCGCTGCAGCCGCTGCAGCAGGTCGAGAATCTGCGCCTGGACCGTGGCGTCGAGCGCCGTCGTGGGCTCATCGCAGACGATGAGCTGTGGGTTCAGCGACAGCGCCATCGCGATCATGGCGCGTTGCCGCATACCACCGGAGAACTGGTGCGGGTAGTCGTTCACCCGCCGGGCCGCTTCAGGTATCCCGACCTGGCTGAGCAGGTCGACCGCCCGCTTGTGCGCCTGCGCCTTGGTGGCGGAGTGGTTGTGTGCGCGGATCATCTCCGCGATCTGCCAGCCCACCTTGTACAGCGGGTGCAAGCTGGTCAGCGGATCCTGGAAGATCGCCGCGATCCTGGCGCCGCGGATGTGGCGCAGCTGATCCTCGCCGAGAGCGAGCAGGTTCATCCCGTCGAACATGGCGCTGCCACTGATGTCGGCGCCGGGCGTGAGCCCGAGCAGCGCCTGCGTGCTGACGGTCTTGCCGCTGCCGGACTCACCGACGATGCCGAGCGTCTGACCTCGCTCAACGCGGAACGAGACGCCCCGCACGGCCTGGACGAGGCCATCCGATGTGGGGAAGCTCACACGCAGGTCAGTGACCTCAAGCAAGCTCATGTAATTCCTTACACCTCTCAGCTGTGATCGTAGCGCTCAGCCCGTAGCCGGGCCCGCCCAAGAGGCGGGCCCGGCTACGGGCGTCTCCCTCGGCCTAAGGCGTGCTTGGGCTGAGCCAGAGCTGAGTCGGGTCGTACAGCTGGTTGGTCCAGGACCAGATCGCGTTCTTCACCCGGGTCGACTTGTAGACGGGGGTGTTCTGGTTTTCAAACGGCACGATGACCGCGTCCTTCATCACCTGCATGTCGGCCTGATGCCAGAACGCGGCAGCCGCCGACAGGCTCGTCGCCGTGAGCGCCTTGTTGATCAGGCCGCTCGTGATCGTGCTCTCGTAGCAGCCGTAGTCGGTGGTCGGGTTCACGCACGGTGACGTGAACAGCGGCTGCATCGAGGTCCGGCCGTTGTTGCCGAACCAGTCGGGCACCCAGCCGGGCTCGGAGACGTTCCACTTGCCTGCCTTCGCATTGGCCGGGTTCTCGAGCCAGGCGTAGTAGTTGCCCTGCTGCTGGGGCGAGCCCTGCACCGTGATGCCGCAGGCCTTCAGGTCCGCCTGCACCGACTGGAAGACCGCGGGGTGGTTTCCGGCGTTCCTGTAGGCGTCGGTGAGGGTGAAGCCGTTCGGGAAGCCGGCCGCCGCGAGCATCGACTTGCACTTGGCCGGGTCGCCGTTGTTGCCAGGCGTCGGGTACAGGTTGTAGTCCACGAATCCGATGTTGCCTGGCGGGATCGCCGTGGTGATCGGCGGGTTCAGCGTGGTGCCGCCGTAGATCTTGGCGATGGCCACCTTGTCGATCGCGTACTCGATCGCCTGGCGCACCTTCAGGTTCTTGGTGGGGCCGGACAGCATGTTGAAGACCAGATACGGGTTGGTGATGTGGCCTGCCCAGATCGCGAAGTTCGGATCTTTGCTGGCCTGCAGCGCCGGGATCTGGTCCGTCGGCACCGGCAGGTCCCACACCAGGTCGCCGGAGCCTGCCTTCAGATCCTGCAGCGCCTGGCCCGGGTCGTTCGTGCCCTCGGTGATCACCATCTTCGCGACGTACTGATGACGGACGGGGTCCGCGGACTGCTTCCACTGCGGGTTACGGGTCAGCACGATCGTCTTGCCCGCCACGTAGCTCGAGATCTGGTAAGGGCCATCGGAGTACACGTGCTGGCGGAAGGCCGCGCTGTCCGGCAGGTAGCCGTCCCACTCCGCCGGCGCGGCGGACACGAATGTCATGGCCATGACGTTGAGGAAGTCGCTGGCCGGCTGCGAGAGCTTGATGACCAGCGTGCTCGCGTCAGGCGCCGAAACGCCCGCGATGGTGTGGCTGTTCTGGAAGCTGGCGAGCTGCGTCGCGGTCGCCGTCGACGGGAGCTTGGCGTAGGCGGCGCAGTAGGCCGCCATGCCCGCGATGGTGCTCGTGTAGTAGGTGGGGTTGCCGACGCCGAGGACAGGGTTGCAGAAGCGCTTCAGCGCGCGAACGAAGTCATCCGCCACCACCGCACGCGGCGGGCTCGTGTTCCACATCACGCCCGAGCGCAGGTGGAACGTGTAGGTCAGGCCGTCCGAGCTGAGCCCGCCGTTCGCCACGGTCGGCACCGCGGTCGCGACGTCCGGCACGATCGTGGTGGCCGTCTGGTAATTGTTCGACGACGGATAGGTGATGAGCTGGCGGGTGTAGGCCCGCTCGAGGATTGCCGTCGCAGTGTAATAGGCGGACATCGGGTCGAGATGATCGACATCGCCGGACGCGACCCAGCGCAGCGTGCCGCCGAACAGCGGCGTGCCAGCGCTGCTCGTGCCGCTCGTGGACGGCTTGCTGGAACTGGAACTTGCGCAGGCTGCCAGGGAAACCACGGCCAGTAGCGCCGCCGCCATCGCCGCAACCCTCATTCGGGGGCTTCTCATTCGGCCTACTCCTTCCGGCCTGGCGGGAGTGTCCACGCAGCCCAGGCCACGGCATTGTGACGTCAGGTCTACTGCAGCTAAGCGCCACTTGGGGCGTGTGTCGAGATCATACGGAAATCCCCTCGAAATAGGTACGCAACCGCAATCGGCTTGTGATCTGGAGCTGATGAGCAGGTTATGAAGCCTCTCGCCGGGGCCCCGTCCAGAATCTCCCGGGCCAAGGTCGCGGTTGCGGGCCACCGCTCCCGGTGCGAAGATCACCGGCACCCACCAAGGAGGACGCCATGGCAACCAGGATCGGCAACATCAGCTTCGACTGCGACGACGTGCTGAAGATGGCGGCCTTCTGGTCGGCGGTGCTCGGCCGCCCGCTCGATAACGGCAGCAGCGAGTTGTTTGCTTCCATCGGCGGAGCCGACGCCGGCCGGCAGGAGCCGGCCTGGTACTTCAACAAGGTTCCCGAGCCCAAGCGGGCCAAAAACCGCGTTCACCTCGACCTGGTGAATCCAGACCCGGCGGCTGTTGAGGAGCTAGTCGGGCTCGGCGCCACAGTCACCGGCAAGCACCAGATCCCGGGACAACGCTGGACCGTGATGCAGGACCCAGAGGGCAACGAATTTTGCATCGCAGCCAAGAGCTTCACCGGCTGGGACTGAGCCAACAGCGCGGACACCAGCCCAGGCCATGCCCACGGATACACGACACAGAGCCACCGCCGTAAATGTTTACGGCGGCGGCTGAGCCTCCCCTCAGACGTCGAGCGCGCACTGCATGGGACGGAACTTCGGCTGCGCCTCGCCCCGTTCGGCCGCCAGGTCGGAAGAAGCTATGCCGCGCATATGTCGGCAAGATCATCAGGAGCTTGCGGGAGATAGCCCCGGTTAGCCGCCGATTGCGTGCGCGCCGCCGTCCACGTGCACGATCTCTCCCGTCGTGGCCGGGAACCAGTCGGACAGCAGCGCCACGCAGGCGCGCGCGGCCGGCTCGGGGTCGGAGAGGTCCCAGCCAAGCGGCGCCCGCTCGGCCCACGGGTCGGCGAGCCCGTCGAACCCGGGGATGCTCCTGGCGGCGATGGTCTTGAGCGGGCCCGCCGCGACCAGGTTCACCCGGATCCCGCGGGGTCCGAGGTCGCGGGCCAGGTAACGCGCGCACGACTCCAGCCCGGCCTTGGCCACGCCCATCCAGTCGTAGCCCGGCCAGGCCCGGCTGGCGTCGAAGTCCAGGCCCACGATCGCGCCGCCGGCGCTCATCAGCGGCAGGGCCGCCACGGCCAGCGCCTTCAGCGAGTAGGTGGAGATCTGCACCGCGCTGGCCACGTCCTCCCACGGGGTATGCAGGAAGTTGCCGCCCAGCGCGGACTCCGGCGCGTTGCCGATGCTGTGCACCACCCCGTCCAGGGCAGCCACGTGCTCGGACACGCGTAGCGCCAGCGAGTCGAGCTGGCCGGTGTCGGTCACGTCCAGCTCCAGGACCGGCGGCGGGTACGGCAGCCGCCGGGCGATCCGCTCGATCAGGGTCAGCCGCCCGAACCCGGTGAGCACGACGGTCGCGCCCTCCTGCTGCGCGATGCGCGCCACGTGGAAGGCGATCGACGCATCTGTGAGCACCCCCGTGACCAGGAGCCGCTTGCCGTCCATGATTCCCATCGCCCTGCCCTTCGACGCTGCTGGCTCGTGTCAGTGACCCATGCCCAGGCCGCCGTCCACCGGGATGACGGCCCCGGTGATGTAGCCCGCGTCCGCCGAGGCCAGGAACGCGACCGCCGCGGCGACCTCGTCAGCGCTGGCCAGGCGGCCGAGCGGTACCCCGGCCAGGATCGCGGCCTTCCGCTCCTGCGGCAGCGCGGCGGTCATGGCGGTGTCCACGAAGCCCGGCGCGACCACGTTGACGGTGATCGACCTGCTGCCCAGCTCGCGGGCCAGCGACCGGGCCAGCCCGACCAGTCCCGCCTTGGACGCCGCGTAGTTGACCTGCCCGCCCGACCCGAGCAGGCCGACGACCGAGGAGATGAAGATGATCCGTCCCCGCCGCAGCCGGATCATGCCGCGGACGGCGCGCTTGGCCACCCGGTAGGCGCCGGTCAGGTTGGTGTCGAGCACCGCGGTGAAGTCGTCCTCGCTCATCAGGGCGAGCAGCTGGTCACGGGTGATGCCGGCGTTGGCCACCAGCACCTCGACCGGGCCGTGCCTCGCCTCCGCCTGGGCGAACGCCTCGTCGACGGAGGCCGCGTCACGCACGTCACAGCGCGCGACGGTCAGCCCGTCCACGTCCTCGCCGGAGCGGGACGTGACGGTGACCGCGTCCCCGGCGGCCGCCAGCCGCAGGGCGATAGCCAGGCCGATCCCCCGGTTCCCGCCGGTCACCAGGACGGATCGGCTCATGGGGAACGGCACCTCCGAGGGGACCTTTTCCAATAACGGATCCTGGCGAGCGTACCGGGGCTGCCCGGCCGGCGGCGAGCCCGGGGGTGCAGCTCCGGGGCGGGGCCGTGAGCAGGGTAGACCGGCTGCGCGCGCGGGCAGGAGAGCAAATAAAATTTCCTGCCGTGACTTCCAGCGCGGGCCGGCCGCCGGGCCTGATCGACCCGGAGTTAACCGCGTATCCGCTGCGCGGCATGGCGGACGCCGCCCTGCAGCGCGCGGCCGAGTTCGGCGCCCGGCACGCGGACTTCCGAGCCGAACGCATCAGGAGCCAGCGGATCGGGCTGTCGGACGGCAGCCTTGAGACCCTGTATGACGCCGATGACCTGGGCCTGGGCGTCCGCGTGGTGGTCGAGGGGACCTGGGGGTTCGCGTCGGCGGTCGACCTGACCCCGGAGGCGGCGGCGCGGGCGGCCGCAGACGCGGTCGCGGTCGCCCGGGTAGCGGCGGCGGTCAACACCGAGCAGATCGACCTCGCGCCGGAGGCCGCCCACGGCGAGGTCAGCTGGATCTCCGCTTACGAGGTCGATCCGTTCAGCGTCGGCGTCGCCGACAAGATCGCGCTGCTGGCCGGGTGGAGTGCCGGGCTGCTGGCCCACGCCGCGGTCGACCACGTGGACGCGTCGCTGCTGCAGGTGCGCGAGTCCAAGTTCTACTCCGACGGGGCCACCACCGCCACCCAGCAGCGGGTGCGGGTGGCCCCGGCCGTGACCGCGGTCGCGGTCGGGCCGGACGGCAGGTTCGAGACCATGCGCACGCTGGCCCCGCCGGCCGGCCGCGGCTACGAGTACCTGGCCGGAGCGCCCGGGGGGTGGGACTTCGCCGCGGAGCTCGCCGAGCTTGGCGACCTGCTGGCCGCGAAGATGGCCGCGCCCTCGGTCCCGGCCGGCCGGTACGACCTGGTCATCGACCCCTCGAACCTGTGGCTGACGATCCACGAGTCAATCGGGCACGCGACCGAGCTTGACCGGGCGCTGGGCTACGAGGCCGCCTACGCGGGAACGTCGTTCGCCACGCCGGACAAGCTCGGCCGCCTCCGGTACGGCTCCCCGCCGATGCACGTCACCGGGGACCGGACGGTCGAGCACGGCCTGGCTACGATCGGCTACGACGACGAGGGGGTCGCTGCGCAGTCCTGGGACCTGATCACGGGCGGCGTGCTGACCGGGTTCCAGCTCGACCGGCGAATGGCCCGGCTGCAGGGTTACGGTGCCTCGAACGGATGCGCCTACGCCGACTCGCCCGGTCACATGCCGATCCAGCGGATGGCCAACGTCTCGCTGCAGCCGGCCTCGGCGGGCCCGTCCACCGCCGACCTGATCGCGGGCGTGGAGGACGGGATCTACATCGTCGGCGACAAGAGCTGGTCGATCGACATGCAGCGGTACAACTTCCAGTTCACCGGCCAGCGGTTCTTCCGGATCTCCGGCGGGCGGCTGGCCGGCCAGCTCCGCGACGTTGCCTACCAGGCCACGACCACCGACTTCTGGAACGCGATGGAGGCGGTGGGCGGGCCGCAGACTTACGTCCTCGGCGGCGCGTTCAACTGCGGCAAGGGCCAGCCCAGCCAGGTCGCGCCGGTCAGCCACGGCTGCCCCGCCGTGCTCATGCGCGGGATCAGGATCCTGAACACCGCCGAGGAAGGCGCCCAGTGAGCGGGCTGGCGGGGCGCGGCGCGGTCGGGCCCCAGGAGGCCGTCGAGCGGGCGCTCCAGGCCGCCACGGCCGACGAGTGCATGGTGATCGCCGAGGAGACGTCGGCGGCGAACCTGCGCTGGGCCGGGAACACGCTCACGACCAACGGCATCTCGCGGTCGCGCCGGCTCACCGTGATCGCCATCCGCCGCGGCGGCGGGCAGGCCAGGGTCGGCGTCGTGTCCCGGGTCGGCGTCAGCGGTGACCAGATTCCCGACGTGGTGACCGAGGCCGAGCGTGCGGCGGCCGAGGCATCCCCCGCCGAGGACGCTCAACCGCTTCCGGGCCCGCTAGAGGACCCTCCGTTCGGAGAAGAATCTCAGCTCAGCCGTTCGGGGTCCCATCACGCTCCCGGCTGGCACGACCCGCCGGGCGCCACCGAGATCGGCGTGCTGCGCGGCTTCGCGGGCGCGCTCGGCGAGGCCTTCGGTGTCGCGGCGGCAGGCGGGCGGCGGCTGTACGGGTTCGCGGAGCACTCGGTGAACTCGCTGTTCCTGGGCAGCTCCAGCGGGCTGCGGCTGCGCCACGACCAGCCGTCGGGGAAGGTCGAGCTGAATGCGAAGTCGGCCGACATGACCCGGTCGGCCTGGGCCGGCGCCGCGACCCGCGACTTCACCGATGTCGACGTGCCCGGGCTCGAGGCGGGCCTCGCCCGGCGGCTGGACTGGGCGATCCGGCGGGTCGAGCTGCCCCCGGGGCGCTACGAGACGCTACTGCCGCCGGGCGCCGTCGCCGACCTGCTCGTCTACCTCTACTGGTCGGCCGGGGCAAAGGACGCGCTGGACGGCCGGACGGTGTTCAGCAGGCCTGGGGGCGGCACGCGCGTCGGCGACCGGCTGGCCAGCCAGCCGGTCACGCTGCGCAGCGACCCGGGCGCGCCCGGCCTGGAGTGCGCGCCGTTCGTGATCGCGCATGCCTCCGGCCGCCAGTCGTCGGTGTTCGACAACGGCCTGCCGCTCGCCCCCACCGAGTGGATCCAGCGCGGCGAGCTGGCCGCGCTGGCCCAGACCCGGCACTCCGCCGCCTTGTCCGGGCTCGCGGTGACGCCGGCGATCAGCAACCTGATCCTGGAGGTCGGCGGCGCGGCCGCGTCGCTGGACGACATGATCGCCCGGACCGGGCGCGGGCTGCTGCTGACCTGCCTGTGGTACATCAGGGAGGTCGACCCGCAGACCCTGCTGCTCACCGGCCTGACCAGGGACGGCGTCTACCTGGTGGAGAACGGCGAGATATCC
>Ga0070708_100001563_pt1 | contig 17553 bp, 20 predicted proteins | sample KBSK5503metaG_FD_65469 | JGI IMG/M metagenome (GOLD analysis project Ga0070708, IMG submission 65469) | Corn, switchgrass and miscanthus rhizosphere microbial communities from Kellogg Biological Station, Michigan, USA - KBS K5-50-3 metaG | ecosystem: Host-associated > Plants > Roots >... | reverse complement strand
TTCGCAAGGTCACGATTCCCGTTGCCGCGGGCCGCAACCTGGCCGTCCTCGTCGAGGCCGCCGTGCGCAATTTCGTGCTGAACCAGCGCGGCATCGACAGCACGAAGGAATTCATCGAGCGGCAGCAGAAATTGATGGAAGACGGGGATTAGTGTCACCGCTACGCCCATGGACCTGCTGCTGATCGGCGGTGTTTCCGGCTCCGGAAAGAGCGTTGCGCTCGCGGCCCTCGAAGATTCGGGCTACTACTCGGTCAACAATCTGCCGCCATCGTTGCTCTCGCAGGCGGTGGAATACCTGGCGCGCGCCGGCCAGGAGCGCGTCGCCGTAGCGCTCGATGTCAAGACCGGGCCCGGGTTACCCGGCCTCGCGGAGGCCATCGATGCGGCCAAGGCGTCGGGCTGGAATGTGCGGTTCCTGTACCTCGACGCCAAGACCGACACGCTGGTCAAGCGCTTTTCGGAGACGCGCCGCCGGCATCCTTTTTCGAGCAACGAGCGCACGCTGACGGAGGCCATCGAATACGAGCGGGCGCTGCTCGACGAGGCGCGGCAACAGGGTTACGCGTTCGACACGAGCGATCTTTCCGCGGCGGCACTTCGCGGCTGGATCAAGGATCTCATTTCCGTCGATCCTTCGAGGCTCACGCTGCTATTCGAGTCGTTCGGATTCAAGCACGGCGTCCCGCTGGATGCCGACCTCGTGTTCGACATCCGGTGCCTGCCTAATCCGTACTACGAGCCTTCGCTTTCGTCGCTGACCGGCAAGGATATGGCGGTCGTGAAATTCCTCGAGGTCTTTCCCGAGGTCGAGCGGATGTATACCGACATCTATCACTTCGTTGCCAGCTGGTTGCCCGATTACGCCCGCGACAACCGAAACTACCTGACGGTCGCCATTGGCTGTACCGGCGGGCGCCACCGCTCCGTCTATCTGGCGCAGCGCCTCGCGCAAGCGTTCTCGCCACGCTACCAGGTGCTGACGAGGCACCGCGAACTGCCCATCGGTCCGGACGTGTAAGGTCGGTGCGCCAGGCGCCCGTCGGCGATGCGCCGATCACATTGACGGCGCTACAATCACGCACGATGAGCGCGCCGCGGACAATCACGCTTGCTTTCACCGGCGCTTCGGGGATGCCCTACGGGCTGCGCCTTCTCGAGTGCCTGCTCGCAGCGCAATGCCGCGTCTACCTGCTCTATTCGGCCGCGGCGCAGGTCGTCGCGAAACAGGAATGTGATCTCACATTGCCCGCGCAACCGCGCGAAGCCGTGCGCTTGTTCAGCGAGCGCTATCGCGCGCGCGCGGGCCAGCTCAGCGTTTTTGCGCGCGACGATTGGCTGGCGCCCGTCGCCTCCGGTTCCAATCCCGGCGATGCGATGGCCGTGTGCCCGTGCACGATGGGCACGCTGGGCGCGATCGCGCACGGCCTGGCGGATAACCTGATCGAGCGCGCGGCCGACGTCATGCTGAAGGAACGCCGCCCGCTCGTCCTGGTGCCGCGCGAGACGCCGCTGTCGGCGATCCATCTCGACAACATGTTGAAACTTGCCAACGCCGGCGCCGTGATCCTTCCACCCGCACCCGGCTTCTACACGCAACCGCAGACCATCGCCGACCTCGTCGACTTCGTCGTCGCGCGTGTCCTGGACCAGCTGCATGTGCCGCACGACCTCGTGCCTCGCTGGGGAGAGGATCGCATCACCCGCATTGCACCGGACACGCGGTCCGTCTAGATCCCATACATGCGGACATTCGCCAAGGGCGGCGCGAACCGCCAACCGCAGACGCTGCCGCTGTTCCCACTGTCGGCCGTGCTGTTCCCGGGCGGTCTCTTGCCGCTCAAGATATTCGAGCAGCGATACATCGACATGGCAAAGACGTGTCTCAAGGAAGGCCTGCCGTTCGGCGTCTGCCTGATCACGCGCGGCAACGAAGTCGCGTCGGCGGGCGGCGCCCCACCCGAGTTCGCCAAAGTGGGCACGCAGGCGCGAATCGTCGACTTCGACATGCCGCAGCAGGGGATCCTGCACGTCGCCACACACGGCGAAGCGCGGTTCCAGGTGCAAAGCCACGGCGTCGAGTCGTCGGGCCTCATCGTGGGCCAGGTAACGCCCATTGCCACGGAACCGCAATTGACGCTGGCGCCGGGCTTTGCGTCGCTCGCCAGCCTGCTCGAACTGATCGCGAGCCGCGTCGGGCCGCAGAATTTTCCGGCCGAGCATGAATACGACGATGCCTCGTGGGTTGGATACCGGTTGGCCGAATTGCTGCCGCTGCCGCTGCACATCAAGCAGAGCATGCTCGAAATCAACGACGCCGAAGTGCGGCTCAAGGTTCTGCAGACTTTCCTCTCTCAACACGGGCTGATTTAGGAGGGGCAAGTTATAATTCGAGCATGGCCGGCCACAGCAAATGGGCGAACATCAAGCACAAGAAGGCCGCGACCGATGCCAAGCGCGGCAAGATCTTCACGCGCCTCATCAGGGAAATCACCGTTTCCGCACGCATGGGCGGCGGTGACGCGACGATGAATCCGCGGCTGCGGCTCGCCGTCGACAAGGCGTACAGCCAGAACATGCCCAAGGACACGATCGAGCGCGCGATCAAGCGCGGATCGGGCGGCCTTGAAGGCGTGAACTACGAGGAAATACGCTATGAAGGCTACGGCATCAACGGCGCCGCGGTGATTGTCGACTGCATGACCGACAACCGGACGCGCACGGTCGCCGACGTCCGGCACGCGTTCTCGAAGTACGGCGGCAATCTGGGCACCGACGGCTCCGTTGCGTTCCTCTTCAAGCACTGCGGCCAGATACTTTTCGCGCCGGGCGTGAGCGAGGAGAAGCTGATGGAGGCTGCGCTGGACGCCGGCGCCGACGACGTCGTGACCAATGACGACGGCAGCATCGAGGTTGTTACCGGCCCCTATGATTTCGTGTCGGTGAAGGACGCGCTCGCCAAGGCAGGCTTCAAGGCCGAGTTCGCCGAAGTCACGATGAAGCCTTCGACGGAAGTCGAGATGGAAGGCGAGGACGCCGCGAAAATGCGCAAGCTCCTGGACGCGCTGGAGTCACTCGACGACGTGCAGGAAGTCTATACGTCGGCGGTCATGGACGACGCCTAAGCGGCCCGCGATGGCCGCGACCGCGACGCCACGCCGCATCCTCGGCATCGATCCGGGGCTGCGCGTCACGGGCTTCGGAATCATTCTGCAGCAGGGCAACACGCTCACCTATGTGACGAGCGGCTGCATTCGCGCCAGCGGCGACAGCCTGCCTTTGCGGCTCGGCGTCATCGTCCGCGACTTGGCGCACGTCATCGCGGAGGAGTTGCCCGGCGAAGTCGCGGTGGAAAAAGTCTTCGTGAACATCAATCCCAACTCGACGTTGCTATTGGGCCAGGCGCGTGGCGCGGCGATCGCGGCGGCCGTCCTCGCGGGCCTGCCCGTGCACGAATACACGGCGGGACAGGTCAAGCAGGCCGTGGTCGGAAAGGGCCGAGCAGGCAAGCCGCAGGTGCAGGAAATGGTGCGCCGGCTGTTGCGGCTTCCCGGCGCACCGTCGCCGGATGCCGCCGACGCGCTGGCCTGCGCGATCTGTCACGCGCATGGCAGCGTCGGCGTCGGCGCATTGCGCGGCGCGGGCTACACGATGCGGCGCGGGCGCCTCGCCCGATGAAGTAAGGCGCGTCGCCGTCACCGGGCATGCAATAATCCGCGATCATGATCGGCCGCCTGTCCGGCATCCTGCTGGAAAAAAACCCGCCGCAGCTGCTGCTCGACGTCGAGGGCGTTGGCTACGAGGTCGATGTCCCGATGAGCACGTTCTACAACCTGCCGGCGACGGGCGAACGCGTGACGTTGTACACGCATCTCGTCGTGCGCGAGGACGCGCACCTTCTGTTCGGCTTCGGCAGCGACAACGAGCGTCGTGCATTCCGGCAACTGCTCAAGATCTCGGGTGTGGGCGCGCGCACGGCGCTCTCCGTGCTGTCGGGATTGTCGGTGGCGGAACTTGCGCAGGCCGTGACAATGCAGGAGTCCGGCCGCCTCACCAAGATTCCCGGCATCGGCAAGAAGACGGCCGAGCGCCTGCTGCTCGAGCTCAAGGACAAGCTCGGCGTGGACGTGACCGCCACGGTCGGCGTTTACCGCGCTCCGCCAGCGTCGAGCGACATCCTGCACGCGTTGCTTTCGCTGGGCTACAGCGACAAGGAAGCGGTGGCGGCGGTCAAGAAACTGCCCGACGGATTGGCCGTGGGCGACGGCATCCGGCAGGCGTTGAAGCTCCTGGCGAAGGCATGACCGTACAATACCGCCCATGATCGAGAACGACGAACTCAATCGCGTCGTGACATCGCGCGTCGCGGGCGCGCAGGAGGAGGCGATCGAGCGCGCGCTGCGTCCGCGCGGCCTGGCCGAATATGTCGGGCAGGAAAAAATCCGCGAACAATTGTCGATCTTCATCGAGGCGACACGAAAGCGCAACGAGGCGCTGGATCACGTGCTGCTGTTCGGGCCGCCGGGGCTGGGCAAGACCACGCTGTCGCACATCATCGCGCACGAACTGGGCGTGAACCTGCGCCAGACATCGGGGCCGGTGCTGGAACGTCCGGGCGACTTGGCCGCGCTGCTGACCAACCTCGAGCCGCGCGACGTGCTGTTCATCGACGAGATCCACCGCCTCTCGCCGATCGTCGAGGAAATACTCTATCCGGCATTGGAAGATTTCCAGATCGACATCATGATCGGCGAGGGCCCCGCCGCGCGCAGCGTGAAGCTCGACCTTCCACCGTTCACGCTCGTCGGCGCCACCACGCGCGCGGGCATGCTCACCAATCCGTTGCGCGACCGGTTCGGCATCGTCGCCCGTCTCGAGTTCTACACGGCCGAGGAATTGACGCGCATCGTGAAGCGCTCGGCGGCGCTGCTCAACATCGTGCTCGACCCCGAGGGAGCGCTCGAGATTGCGCGCCGCTCGCGTGGCACGCCACGCATCGTCAACCGCCTGCTGCGCCGCGTGCGCGACTTTGCCGAAGTGAAGGCCGATGGCGAAATTACGCGCGCCGTCGCCGACGCTGCGCTGTCGATGCTCGACGTCGACGGCTCCGGACTCGACGTCATGGACAGGAAGCTCATCCAGACGGTCCTTCAGAAATTCGACGGCGGTCCGGTCGGCGTGGACAACCTTGCCGCGGCCATCGGCGAGGAACGCGATACGATCGAGGACGTGCTCGAGCCCTTCCTGATCCAGCAAGGGTATTTGCAGCGGACGTCGCGCGGGCGCGTTGCCACCGCGCTGTCGTACCGGCATTTCGGACTGGCGCCTCCGACGCCCGGCTCAGCGAGCGACCTTTTTCCAGAATGAGCGAGGCGGGTGAAACAAAAGGTCGAATCGCAATGAAGGGACCGCAACCCTTCCACTTCCCCGTCCGCGTTTACTACGAGGACACCGATGCCGCCGGCGTCGTCTATTACGCAAACTATCTCAAGTTCATGGAACGCGCGCGAACCGAATGGCTGGCGGCATTGGGATTTCCTCTTGCCGCGTTCGAACGTGAGCACGGCGTCGTGTTCGTCGTCCACCGTTGCGAGATCGACTTTCATCAACCCGCGCGATTGAACGATGCGCTCGACGTCTCGGTCGAACCGGTCAAGCTCGGGGCGTCGACGATCAAGGCGCGCCAGGATGTGCGGCGCAGCGCCGACGTATTGACTTCCGCCGTCGTCACGCTGGCGTGCCTCGATGCGGCGCGCTGGCGGCCTGTGCGCATGCCGGAAATTCTTGTGTCGAAACTGGAGACCCACGCTTGAACGTCCACGCCGACCTTTCGTTCATCACGCTGGTCACGCAGGCGTCGATCGTCGTGCAGGCCGTGCTGGTCTTGCTCGTATTCCTGTCGTTTTGGTCGTGGTGGCAGATTTTCCTCAAGATGTTCCAGCTGCGACGCGCGTCGCGCGACACGGACATCTTCGAAGACGAGTTCTGGAAAGGCGGCGACCTGGCCGATCTCTATCAGCGCAGGTCACAGTCGCGTACTGGAAGCGGTATGGAGCACATCTTCAGCGCGGGATTCCGCGAATTCGCCAAGCACCGCAAGCAGGGCAGCCCGTCCGTCGTCACGATGGACAGCGCGCGCCGGGCGATGCGCGCGGCGTACCAGCGTGAAATCGATGCGCTCGAGGGCCATCTCGCCGGCCTCGCAACGGTGGGCTCGGTGTCGCCGTACATCGGCCTCTTCGGAACGGTGTGGGGAATCATGAACGCGTTTCGCGGGCTCGCCAACGTGAGCCAGGCCACACTCGCCAATGTCGCACCCGGCATCGCAGAGGCGCTGATCGCGACGGCCATCGGCCTGTTCGCGGCCATCCCGGCCGTCGTCGCCTACAACCGCTACACGCACGACGTCGACCGGCTCGCGGTGCGCTACGAATCGTTCATCGAGGAGTTCTCGAACATCCTTCAGCGGCAGGGCTAGCACGAACTGCCAAAGAATCTTGAACCACAGAGAGCACAGAGAACACAGAGGAATTCGAGACCACCCAACGGTCTCATTTAGGTTTTCTCTGTGCTCTCTGTGTCCTCTGTGGTTAAGGAATTGGACTTGAGCTGACCCATGCGCCGCGCCCGCAAATCGATCAACCAGATCAACGTCGTGCCCTACATCGACGTGATGCTGGTGCTGCTCGTGATCTTCATGGTCACGGCGCCGCTGATCCTGCCGGGCGAAATCGAGCTGCCCTCCGTCGGCAGCAAACTCACGGCGCCGGCGCAGCCATTCGAAGTGACGCTGCGCAACGACATGTCGCTGTGGCTGCGCGACCAGGCGTCCAACATTCCCGCCACCCGTGTCAGTCGCGAGGAACTCGTCGCGCGCATCGTTGCGAAGCAGGCGAAACAGGAACAGCCGGTGGTCATCGCCGCGGACAAGAATGCGCGCTATGAGGATGTGCTCGGCGTACTCGATCTCCTGCAGCGCAACGGCGTGAAGAAAGTCGGCCTGCTCGCCCGCCCGCCTGGAAGCTAGGCTCCTGGCCCGTGCAAAAATCCGAACGGCCGCACGCGCCCCGGAAGGTCACCGGCAAGTGGCTCGCGCTGCTGCTGGCGCTTCTCGTGGAGGCGGCGTTTGTCGCGGTGCTGATCATTTCCGTGCGTTGGCAGAACCGCCGACCGGAGCCGGTCACCGCCGAGTTGTATGCACCTCCGCCGAAGGCGCCGGTGACCGAACCGCCATCGCCGGTTCGCGAGCCGCAACCCACGCCGCCGGTTCCCGAGCCGCAACCCACGCCGCCGGCGCCCGCGCCCGTCGTCCCGCCCGCACCGAAAGTCGAAAAAGCCGATACCCGTGCCGCCGACATCGCGCTCCGTGCCAAGCAGGAAGAGGAGCGCAGAAAAAAAGATGAAGCCCTTCGCAAGGAAGCCGAGAGCAAAGCGCGCGCGCTGCAGGAGGCCGAAGACCGCCGGAAAGTGGAGGAGAAGAAAAAGCTCGACGAAGCGCGCGCGCGGCAGCAACGCGAGTTCGAAGCGATGCGGGCGCAGGCGGAGCGTGAGGGCGAAACGCGCCGGCAGGCCGACCGCGATGCGCAGGCGCGCGCGCAGCAAGCGTCGCAACGGGCGAAAGCGGAGACCGACTGGATCCGCAGTATCCAAGCCAAAGTCCGGGGCAACGTCATCGTGCCTCCCGACATGGCGGGCAATCCGGAGGCGATCTTCGAGGTCGTGCAATTGCCGACCGGCGAAATCATCGATGTGCAGTTGCGCAAGTCGAGCGGTGTTCGTGCCTACGACGACGCGGTACAGCGGGCAATACTCAAGTCGTCGCCGCTGCCACGGCCCGAGCGCCCGGAGCTCTTCCAACGCTCGCTTACGCTGAAGTTCCGGCCGACGGATTGATTGCTACGTGCGAAAGTTTCGGTCGCGGGCGGCTGTGCGCGCTACTGAGCAGGGAGCGAAGCGACCTGTGATCGGCGCGCTTCCGAAGTTGCCGCGCCGCCGCCGCAGGGCCGCCCCAAGGCGGCGGCGGAAATTGCTCCGGACCAAAGTATCGTGCGAGCGCAGCGAGCGAAACTTTGGTCCGTCGCTGTCACACGCGCGATTTTTTCTCGACGATCTGGATCGCCGCCCAGCTCCACTCGGCGCGCTGCTCGACCAAATGCCGGAGCGCGACCGTGTAGACGGAGCGGCCGGTCGTCAGGATGACGTTGCGCCCCTCGCTGTATTCCTGCGTCGGAACGATCAGCGTCTTCACGGACAGTGGCTTGTCCGGCCGCGATGGCGGAGGCAGGTAAAGGCCGTGGAAGCGCGCGCCCATCGTCGAAACGTCGATGCCGTCGACGATGAAGCCCATGTCGTCCTTGGGTTGGCGGATGGCGTGCAATGTCACCGAGATTACGCGGTCGGCGATGATCGACATGCCCGCCTCGACTTCCTCGGTGCTGACCTTGTTCATCCGGCGCACGACACCCAGCACCCAGTCGCCCAGGTCGGATTGCCGGACCACGACGAGCGCGCCCAGCGCCAAGCTCTGACCGATCCCGCCGGAAGCCGCGATGCGCAGGCCCGCGACACTGCGGTCCCTGACCTGCCACATCGGATCGGAAAACGAAGAGAGGCTCGCGACGAGCGAGTCGTGCTCGTCGCGCCGCGGCTTCGCGCGCGAGCCGTCGGCGACGGCAAAGACTTCGATTTGCTCGTGGACAGCACCGGCGTCGGGCAGGACCACGCCGTTGTCTTTCTGCGTGAGTTCCTGGCAAATCCGCGACAGGCCGATGCGCACCGTGGCCGTGATGGCGCACTCGATGCGCGCATCGCGGCGCAATTCCGCGTTGAGGTTGGGCGCGACCGATGGAGCGACCTTCTCGAGAATGGCGATGCGCTGCTGGTTGATCGGCGCCGCGGGCCCCTGGTCGGTGCCCTCGGCCTGGCGAAGTGCCGAGATCGCCCGGTCGAGTTGTTCGGTGAGCGGCGTCGTATCGAGGTAGCGAAGCATCGAGCCGGAATCGTTGCCCGTGCGCCGGGCAAGCCCCGACCGGCCCGCGACATCGACGAAGAATCCTTCGAGCGAGCGCGGCACAGCGTCGATCTGCAGGCGCCGGCTCCAGGCCCGCAACTGCGACATCGCCCAGTCGAGCTGCGGCGGCGACATATTGCCGGTGCTCAACTGATGAATCAGCAGCACGTACACATATTCCTGCTCGACGGTCCACGCGGTCGTCGTCGGCCCGGCGCTTCCGAGCACTGCGGGCACACGGTCGACGCCGAGTTCCGTGGCGCGCAGGTAAGTGCGATGCAATTCCACCCATTTGCCCGGTATCCAGCGCTCGTAGCGGAACACGCGCAGCTTGGCATCCGTGCCGTAATAATGGGTGAGCCGCGCGAACAGGAGCGGCGACATCGGTTTCCAGCGCGCGTTGCCGGCCTCCCGCAGCGCCTCCTCGAGTGCGACCTGGTACGCGTAGATGAAGCCCTGCGAAAGATCGTAGATCGACTGCCAGATGCGTTCGGCGAGCTTGGGCGCGCTGTCGTAGTTTTCGACGTATTGCTTGGTGAATTGCCGGCGGTCCGCGCCCAGCGCGGCGTCGAGGAACTGGATCGCCTGCACGCGCGAAATTTCGCACGGCTTGCGCGACGCGCGCATCGCTTCGAAAGCGCGCATGACATGCTGCTGGCGCCCGATGATGTCGAGCGCAGGCAGCTGGCGCAGCCAGGCGGCCACCGCCCTGGGCGAGGCCAGCGGGTCGGCGTCTTCCTTGGTTCCGGAGGTTAAAAAGCCAAACATGGTGGCAAGCGAGGCGCCTTCTCGTTTTTACCGCACAATTTCCCGCGGGCCCTTGGACGCGGGGGCGACGAAAGTTTGCGCGTGATCCTGCAGCGGAACCGCCATTTATAGACCAATTCTCGCGGCCGTGCAAAACGTAATTCGGCCGTCGGCTACAATTCGTGGCATCGCGCCGGCAAATCGTGAGCTTCCGCCGGACTTTCCCGCCCTTTATCCGTGAAAGGACCTCCACATGTCGACTGATGTTCAGTCACCGGCTACTTTAATGCGCCCCGCATTCCTCCGGGACGCCCGTGTCTTGACGGTTTTGGCGATGGCCGCTCTGTTGTGGATTCCGGTGACCCAAGCCCAGACCAGCCCGCCTCCCGCGTCTGCACAAGGAGCAAGCAAGTTGGATGCCACACCTAAAGAGCTACAAAAAAACGATGTGAAACAAGGTACTGGGGCTGAAGCCACGCCCGGGAAGACCGCGGTTGTCCAATACACCGGGTGGTTGTACGACCCCGCCAAAGCCGATGGCAAAGGTGCGAAGTTCGACAGTTCGCGTGATCGGGGCCAGCCGTTCGATTTTCCGCTCGGTGGGGGCCGCGTGATCAAGGGCTGGGATGTCGGCGTCGTGGGAATGAAGGTCGGCGGCCAGCGCACGCTGATCATTCCACCCGACATGGGCTACGGCGCGCGCGGAGCGGGCGGTGTCATCCCGCCCAACGCGACGCTCATCTTCGACGTCGAATTGGTCGAAGTGAAATAGGACTTTCCGGCAAGTCATGCTGCCACGCGACAGCGCCGGAACCGCCAGGCGCCGCCTCGACTACCGGCCGCCGGCATTTCTGATCGACACGCTGGACCTCGCGTTCGACCTCGACGCGACCGCGACGCGGGTGACGGCCAAGCTCGCGTTCCGGCGCAATTCCGAAGCGGCTGCGGGCGGCGCGCTGGTCTTGGACGGCGAGCAGCAGAACGACGTCCGCGTCGAGCTGGACGGCGTCGCTCTTTCGGCCGCCCGGCTGGAACTGGGCAGGCGCGCGCTGGCCGTGCTGCACCCACCGTCCGCAGGCACGCTGACCGTGCATTCGACGATCGTTCCGGCGAACAACGTCGCGCTGGAAGGCCTCTACCTGTCGTCGGGCGCGTTCTGTACGCAGTGCGAGGCCGAAGGGTTCCGCCGGATTACATATTTTCCGGATCGGCCCGATATATTGACCCGTTACTCCGTGACGATTCGGGCAGACCACGCGCGCTATCCGGTATTGCTGTCGAACGGCAATCTCGTGGCGAAAGGCGCTCTGGACCATGGGCGGCACTTCGCGACCTGGATGGACCCCTTTCCGAAGCCGTCATATCTCTTCGCGCTCGTCGCGGGAGACCTGGAGGCACTGGAAGACACGTTCACGACCATGTCGGGCCGCCGCGTCGCGCTCAGGATCTATTCGACGAAGGCCAACCTGCCGCGTTGCCGCTACGCGATGGAATCGCTCAAGCGGGCATTTCGATGGGACGAGGAGCGCTTCGGCCTCGAGTACGACCTCGACACGTTCATGATTTTCTGTGCCGACGACTTCAACATGGGGGCGATGGAGAACAAGGGCCTCAACATCTTCAACAGCCGGCTGGTGCTGGCCGATCCGGCCACGGCAACCGACGATGATTATGCGGCGATCGAGGGTGTGATCGGCCACGAGTATTTCCATAATTGGACCGGCAACCGCGTGACCTGCCGCGACTGGTTCCAGTTGTCGCTGAAGGAGGGCCTCACCGTATTCCGCGACCAGGAATTCTCGAGCGACTTGAATTCGCGCGTGGTCGAGCGCATCGGCGCGGTCGAATACCTGCGGCGGGAGCAGTTTCCGGAAGACGCGGGGCCGATGGCGCATAACGTGCGTCCCGATGAATATCTGGAAATCAACAATTTCTATTCGGCGACCGTCTATGAAAAAGGCGCCGAGCTGATAAGGATGCAGCACACGCTGCTCGGTCCCGACCGGTTCCGCAGCGGTATCGATCTCTATTTTCGGCGCCACGACGGTCAAGCCGTGACCTGCGATCATTTCGTTCAGGCGATGCAGGATGCGTCGGGTGTCGACCTCGCGCAGTTCAAGCGCTGGTACAGCCAGGCGGGAACGCCGAAGGTGTCCGTCGCCGGTACCTTCGATGCGGCGCGGCACACGTACACGCTCGAAATCACGCAGCACACGCCGGGCACTCCCGGGCAGGCGTCGAAATTGCCGCTGCACATTCCGCTGGCGGTGGGTCTCATTGGGCCCGATGGGCGCGACATTCCGCTGAAACTGGCCGGCGAGGATGCGCCCGGCGGCAACACGCGCGTGCTCCATGTGCGGCAGCCAACGCAATCCTTCCGGTTCGTCGATGTGCCGGCCAAGCCCGTTGCGTCGTTGCTGCGCGATTTTTCCGCGCCGGTGGCCCTCGAGTTCTCGTACACGGACGCCGAACTCGCCTTCCTGGTGGCGCACGACAGCGACGCGGTCAATCGCTGGGACGCGGCGCAGCGAAGCTTCGTGCGCGCGACGCTCGCGCTTGCCGCCGACTTTCGCGGCGGCCGTGCTCTCGCCGTCCCAAAGACGATCGTCGATGTCGTCGGTTCGCTCGTCGTCGACTCCACCGGGGACCCGGCGCTCATCGCACTCGCGATCACACCGCCCGACCACGCCTACGCGGCGTCAGCGGCGGAAACAATCGACGTCGACGGGACGCAGGCGGCGCGCGACGTTCTTCAGCGCGAATTGGCACACAGGCTGCGCCGGGAATTGAGCGACGCGTATGCGCGCTGCCGGGTCGCCGCGCCGTATGCGCCCGTCCCGGAACAAATGGGCGCGCGCAAGCTCGCAAACGCTTGCCTGCGCTACCTGTGCGCGGCGGGCGACGCCGGCGCGCGCGGACTCGCCGTGGCGCAGTTCAGGGCCGCGGACAACATGACCGACAGCATTGCCGCGCTTGCCGCCTTGAGCGATGCCGACTCCGCGGAACGCAATGCGCTGTTCGAAGAATTCGAAACCCGATGGCGCGACGAACCCCTCGTCCTCGACAAGTGGTTTGCGCTCGAAGCCATGTCTGCGCGCGAAGATACGCTGGCGCGGGTGAAGCGCCTGCTCGCGCATCCGCGCTTCAACGCGAAGAATCCCAATCGCGTACGGTCTCTCGTCGGCGCGTTCGCGTTGCGCAATTTCGCCCGTTTCCACGCCCGCGACGGTGCCGGATATGCCTTTGCGGCGGACGAAGTCCTGGTGCTCGACTCGACCAACCCGCAACTGGCGGCCGCCATCGCGGGTGCGTTCAATTTGTGGAAACGCTTCCCCGAACCTCGCCGCGGATTGATGCAGGCCGCATTGCAGCGGATTGCCGGCGCGCCCGGCTTGTCACCCGATGTCACCGAAGTCGTGACCCGCACGCTCGCGGACTAGCCGCAAACCGTGGCGATCGCCGCCTCGCTGCCGCAAGAGACCGCGCGGCTAAGGCTCCGGCGCTTCAGAGGCACGGACCTCGACCTCTTCCAGGCCTATCGGTGCGATCCGGCGGTCAGTCGCTATCAGGGCTGGTCCGCCATGGATGACGCCGGCGCTGCGGCGTTCATCGACGCGATGGCGACGGCCCGATTCGGGGTGCCCGGCGAGTGGTTCCAGATCGCGGTCGCCGAAAAGGATGCTGACGAGCTTATCGGCGACATCGGCGTATGCATTCGCGACGACGGAACGCGGACGGCGGAGATCGGATTTTCGATCGCGCCCGCCGCGCAGGGCCGCGGCATCGGGACCGAGGCCGTCATCGCAATCCTCGCGTTGCTGTTCGACGCCCGCGACATCGAGCGCGTCGAAGGAATCACCGATGCGCGGAACGTCCCGTCGATCCGATTGCTGGAACGAATCGGCATGCGCCTCATACGAGATCAGGACGCCGTGTACAAGGGCGAAATGTGCATGGAGCACGTTTACGCTATCGAACGGTCCCCCTGGGCCGCGACGGCGACGGTTAATCCGCGAAATCCTCGTTAAGGGGCGTGCGCGAGCACGACCTCTTCAGCGAGATATGCACCGAGCACGTTTACGCGATTGATCGATCAGCCTGGGCCGCGACGGCGACGGTTAATCCGCGAAATCCTCGTTAAGGGGCGTGCGCGAGCACGACCTCTTCAACGAGGATAGATATTGCGTCGCGGCGTCTCGTGCCCTAACAGAAGTCAAGCCTGCAATCGCCGCGACGTAATATCACCAATAGGTCTCCACCGTAACATGCCCCGGCTCCTTCCTCCGATGCCGCCGCATCCCCCGGGTCGCAAGCAGCTTCTGCGTGTCCTCGACCATCGCCGGGTTGCCGCATAGCATCGCGTGCGAGTTTTCGGGCGAAAGGGCGATGCCGGTGCGCGCTTCCAGCCGGCCATCGGCAATGGCGGCGGGAATGCGGCCTTCGAGCGAACCCGGGTGCGGCTCGCGACTCACGAACGAAACGAACGAAAATGCGCCCGAACGCGAGCCGCCGATCTCCGCGATCGCGTCGTGATAGGTGAGTTCCTCCGCAGTTCGCACCGCGTGCACCAGCACCACGCGCTCGAATTTGAGCCACGGGTCATCACTTCGCAGCATCGACAAGTATGGGCCGATGCCGGTGCCGGTCGCCAGGCACCACAGCACGTCGGCGGTTGGCACTTCGCTGATGGAGAAAAAGCCGTTGGCCCTCGGGCCCAGCCAGACCGGGTCGCCGACGTTCAATGCCGCGAGCCTCGGGGTCAGCGGGCCGTTGGGAAGGACAATGAAATAGAACTCGTGCGGCTGACGATGTGGCGGGTTCACGAATGAATAGGGCCGCCCGAGCATCGGATCCTTTTGCCCCGCCGGCGCCGGCAATGCAAGCCGCCCGAACTGACCCGCGACGAACGTGACTTCCGGCGCGTCGACTTGCAGCGAGAACAGGCTCTGCGTCCAATGCCGCTTGCCGGCGACCCGTCCTTCCACCCATGCCGCCATGAAGAGTTGCCCTGACCGGTAACGTAAAATCCCGATTATGCCTATCCGCGCGCCGGCCGCGACGATTACCGGAGTGAATGTCTACCTCCGCCCTCCCCGTCTGGCCGACGCTTCGATCTTTCGTGCCGCCGTTCGCGCGAGCGCCGCGCTGCACCGCGGCTGGACCAGTGCGCCGGGTTCGCCTGCCCGTTATGCGACGTTCGTCCGCCGCTATGCAGCGCGCGGAAAAACGCCGACGCACGCCGGATTCCTCGTGTTCCGGCGCAGCGACGACGCCTTGGTGGGCGTCTACAATTTTTCGGAAATCGTTCGTGGCGCGTTCCAGAGCGCCTATCTTGGCTACTTTGCGTTCGCTCCGATGGCCGGCCGTGGCCTCATGGGCGAAGGACTCACCCTGGCGCTCGACATCGCTTTCCACAGACTCAAGTTGCACCGCGTCGAGGTCAACATCCAACCGACCAATGCGCGCTCGCTGGCGCTGGCAATACGATTCGGCTTCACGCGCGAAGGGTATTCGCGCCGCTATGTGAAGATCAGCGGGCGCTGGCGCGATCACGTGCGATTCGCAATGCTGGCCGAGGATTGGCGCGCGTTGCGCCGCAATCATCGCTTCGCCCCCAGGGATCCTCACTGATGGCGCGATGCGGCGGCCATGCACCTGTGGTCTGCGCGCTTGCCCTTGTCGCTTCCGCATGTGCGACGGAGCCGATACAGCCTGGAGTGCCGCGCGAAGTGACCGGCCAGGCCATCGCACCGTTCGAGTTCCACGAAGAGTGCGTGACAATGGTGACGGGCGACCGGCTCAGCTATCGGTTCGAGGCGCAGCGGCCGGTCGACTTCAGCATCCGCTATCACGAGGGCAAGGCCGTGATCATGCCTTTGTCCCTCGAGAACGTGACGACCGACTCCGGAGCTTTCCGCGCACTGACCGCGCAGGACTACTGCATGATGTGGGAAGCGGGCCGCGAAGGCGCGATCCTGGACTACCGCGTGACCTTGATGCGCGGTCCGCGCTGACGCCGCGGTATCGGCGGCAGCCGTAGCTTTTAAGCCGCGAGTTCCTGATACGTGTAGGTCCGGCCGTGCTCGACCGGTTCGACGACGAGCCTCGCGACGATGACGCCGGCGGTCTTGTCGGGCGGAACGAGTTGTCCGCTCTTGTAGAACCCCTCGAAGAGCGCCACACCCGGCACGACTTCCTTCGGCTGCGCACGCATGAATTCCTGCATGCCGGTGTCGATGACGCCGGGGCGCACGGTGATGGCGCGGAAGCGCTCGCCGTGGCGTTCCGCGGCGAGCGAACGCGTCAACATTTCCAGGCCGGCCTTGGCGACGCAATAATTCGAGATCCCCGGCATCGCGTTGCTCGCCGCGCCCGACGATACGTTGACGATCCTGCGCTCGACCGCATCGTCGGCGAACACGCGACAGAAGAGGTTGGCAATCGCAACCGGCGCCGCCAGGTTCACGGCGAACGATTTCGTGATGTCCGCCGCGTCCAGCGAACCCAACACCCCGACCGGCGTTCCGACAGCGGCATTGTTGATGAGGCACGCATACTCGGGGCGCTTCGCGGCCAGTTCCGCGAACGGCAATTCCAGCGCGTCGCCGACGCGCGCAGGTTCCGCGAGGTCGAACTCGACGAATCGGTAATTCGGCCCGTGCAAGCGCGCCGCGCTGGCGCGCCCGATTCCCACGACGACGTATCCACGCTCCAGCAACGCGTTGGCGAGCGCCTCGCCCAAACCCCGCGAAACACCGGTGACGATGGCTGCGCGCACCTGCCTACGCCTTTCTTGCAGCGGGGCGCGCGATCAGGAAGCCGGCGAGCACGCCGACTGCAACCAGCGCGAGCCCATAAAACGGCTTGTACAGATAGATGACCGCCGATCGCTCTCCCTGCGCCGCGACGAACACGGAATAGTAGGCGTAGCCATCGAGCGCGAGCAGGAGGACGGCGATGACGGCCAGCGCGCGCGCGAACGGCGACAGGAGCGCCAACACGAGCAGCAGCGCCCACGGGCCCGACTCGAAGACGAACAGCGCGAACGAGCGCTCGACATCGGGCGCGCGCGCGGTGCCGTATTCGGCGAAGGCGGCGAAGACAATGCCGACGACGGCAAGAGAGACGGCCACGGTCCGGGAGCGCACGGAAATCAGCGTAACACGTAGGGGGCGCCGGGCCAAAACGCCGGATTCCTTAGCGACGGCCGCCGATTGCGAACACGATCAGGACGCCGATGAAGATCGCCAGGACGATGAGCGCGATCTTCCAGGCACTCTTCGGATATTCCCCCTGGATCGCGCCGGTGACGCCGTTCTGCACGCACTGGAAGCTCTTCGCGCCAAACGTATAGGTCATGAGCCAGATCGGGGCGAGGATGTGCTTGAACGTCTGCCGCGAATAGGTCGTGTGCACGCTGAGGTTGCGAAAAGTGTCGCCGGGAATCTGCTGCGCGCACATTGCCTGCACCTTGGCATCCATCGCCGCGCGCGACGCCTGCGCCGCGCCGATCAGGTCGATCTGGTAGCGCTCGACGACCCATCCCGCGACAAAGCCCGGGTCGTACGGCTTGAGCGTCTGCGTCGGAAACGGCTCGACGCCACGCAGCAATCCGGGACGAACGCCCACCGATGCGCACACGAGATCGTCATCGAAGAAATGCGAAAGCTCCCCGGCGGCGGGCTCCCAGCGCACGTTTTGAACCTGGCGCGTCTGCACGCGGCCGTTCTCGGTGTACGTCTCGGTCGTGTAGTAATAGTGGCCCGCCTCCGCGGTCCATTGCGCGTCGGCTTGCGC
>Ga0070708_100001562_pt1 | contig 17554 bp, 17 predicted proteins | sample KBSK5503metaG_FD_65469 | JGI IMG/M metagenome (GOLD analysis project Ga0070708, IMG submission 65469) | Corn, switchgrass and miscanthus rhizosphere microbial communities from Kellogg Biological Station, Michigan, USA - KBS K5-50-3 metaG | ecosystem: Host-associated > Plants > Roots >... | reverse complement strand
GCTTGCTGAAGGAGATCGACCGTACGAAGCCGACCCTGTTCCCCGGCGTCCCCACGCTCTACATCAACCTGCTCGCCCACCCGGATCTGAAGAACTACAAGCTCGACTCGATCCGCGTGTGCGTGTCGGGCGCGGCACCACTTCCGGTCGAGGTGCAACAGCAGTGGGAGAAGGTCACCGGCGGCAAGCTCGTCGAAGGCTACGGACTCTCCGAGACCTCTCCATCGACGCACGCGAACCCGATCTACGGAAAGCGCATCGCCGGCTCGATCGGCCTGCCGATACCCGACACGGACGTGAAGCTCGTCGACGTGGACGACCCGTCGAAGATGGTCGCGGCGCCGGGCCCGGGCGAGCTCGTCATCAAGGGGCCGCAGGTGATGCAGGGGTACTGGAACCGGCCGGAAGAGACGGCCGAGGTGTTGCGCGACGGCTGGCTCTACACCGGCGACATCGCGGAGGTCGACGAAGAGGGCTACTTCAAGATCGTCGATCGCAAGAAGGACATGATCATCGTCGGGGGCTTCAACGTGTACCCGCGGGACGTCGAGGAGATCCTCTACCAGAACCCGAAGGTCCTCGAAGCCGCCGTCATCGGCGTGCGCGACAAGAAGTCGGGCGAGTCGGTGAAGGCGTTCATCGTGTTGAAGTCGGGACAGAACGCGACGGAGGACGAGATGGAAGCCTTCTCCCGAGAGCGTCTCACGGCCTACAAGGTTCCGAAGGCGTTCGAGTTCCGCGCGGAACTGCCGAAGACGATGGTCGGCAAGGTGCTTCGCCGCGCGCTCGTCGAGGAGGAAAAGAAGAAGGCCGAGACCAAGGGCTAGGCGTATCCTGGCCCCGTGACCGGCGCCCGGATCCTCGTCGTCGACAACTACGACTCGTTCACCTACAACCTCGTCCAGGAACTCGCCGAGCTCGGCGCCGAACCGACAGTCGTCCGCAACGACGTGTGGACCCTCGACCAGGTGCGCGAGTTCGCACCGGAGGGGATCGTCATCTCGCCGGGCCCGGGCACGCCGGAGAAGCCATCGGATGTCGGAATCTCGAACGACCTGATCCGAGAGCTCGGGCCCACGACTCCGTTGCTCGGCGTGTGTCTCGGGCATCAGTGCATCGGCTACGTGTTCGGCGGACGGATCATGCGCGCGCCGGAGTTGGTGCACGGGAAGACGTCGCAGATCTACCACCGCGGAGAGGGCGTCCTCGATGGGTTGCCGATCCCGTTCGAGGCGACGCGCTATCACTCGCTCGTCGTCGAACGTTCGTCACTTCCGCACGAGCTGAAGGTGACGGCCGAGACGGGCGACGAGCTCGTGATGGCCGTTCGTCACCGCACGCTCCCGATCGAGGGCGTGCAGTTCCACCCCGAAAGTGTCCTGACGACGGAGGGGATGCAGATCCTCCGGAACTTCCTCGACCGCTGCGCGACGCCGGCAACCGCAGGGGCTCGCTAAGCCGCCCGGCTATTAAGTCGGCGTCGGGGTAGGACTCTCCGTCGGGCCCTCGCCGACGGTGATCACGACGGTGGAGCCTTCGTCGGCCTGCGTGCCGCCCGCCGGGTTCTGATCGCACACCCGGCCGGGCGTGAACGCGCAGGTCCCTTCGCTCGAGTGGACGACCGTGACCTTGAAGCCCGCGGCGATCAGGTCGCTCCTCGCCTGGGCCTCGGTCTCGCCGTCGACCGTCGGGACCGGCACTTTCTTGGGGCCGTCCGACACCGTGAGCGTGATCGATTGTCCCGCCGTAACGCTCGTGTCGGGGGCGATGCTTTGCGAGATCACCTGATCCTTCGGGACGGTCGCGTGGTTCCTGTGTGTGACAGTGACTTTCAGTCCGAGCTTTTCGAGCTGGGACTTCGCCTCCGGATACGGCTTCCGCCGCACGTCCGGAACGATCACGGTCTGGGGACCGCCCGAGATGATCAGCCGGACGCTCTCGCCCTTCTTGATCTGCGCGTCGGCAGGCGGGTTCTGATCGATGACGCTGCCCTGCTTCACGTCGAGGCTGGGCGTGCAGCATTCGGGATCGGCTTTGAGCCCTTTAGCCTCGAGGATGCTCCTGGCCTCAGCCGACGTCCTCCCCCTCACGTCCGGGACCGTCACGAGCGGTGCGGTCTTCGGCAGCGCGCTGAGGATCGCCCACGTGACGATGCCGGCGATGGCCAGCATGATCAGCGTGAGGAGTATCCAGCCCATCTTCCGGCGCCGCTGGCGTTCGGCCGAAGGTCTGGTGCGCTGGATCATCACCGTCGCGTCCGTTGCCGATGGGCCGGCGATCGCCGTGTGTTCGATCGGCGCCATGACCGGCGTCGCGTGCACCGGCTTGCCGCTCGCCGCGCGCATCAGATCCTGACGCATCTCTTGGGCGGACTGGTAGCGGTTGTCCGGATTCTTCGCGAGCGCCTTCATCACGATCGATTCGAGAGCCGGCGGGATATCGGGGTTCAGACGCGACGGGAGGATCGGCTCCTCCTTCACGTGCTTGTACGCGATCGCGACCGGCGACGAGCCGGTGAACGGAACCTGCCGCGTCAGCATCTCGTAGAGCACGACGCCGAGGGAGTAGATGTCCGATCGCGCGTCGACTTGACCGGCCTGCGCCTGCTCGGGGGAGAAGTACTGCGCGGTGCCGAGCACGGTGGCCGTCTGCGTCACGGTCTCGGACGACGCGGCACGGGCGATCCCGAAGTCCGTGACCTTCAGTTCGCCGTTCTTCGTGAGCATGATGTTCGCGGGCTTCACGTCGCGGTGGACGATGCCGTGCGAATGCGCGAACGCCAGTGCCGCGCAGACGTCGCCGGCGATCTCCGCGGCGCGCTCGGGGAGAAGCGGGCCTTCCTCTCGGACCACATCGCGGAGTGTCTTGCCCTCGATGTACTCCATGACGATGTAGTGCGTGCCGTCGTCGGAGCCGGTGTCGTAGACGCCTACGATGTTCGGATGGTTGAGCGCGGCCGCCGACTGCGCTTCCCGCCGGAACCGCGCGATGAACTGCGGGTCGCCGGCGTAGTGGTTGTGCAGGATCTTGACCGCGATCGTCCGTCCCAGCACGCGGTCGCGCCCGAGGTATACCTCGGCCATACCTCCCGATCCGAGGAGGTCGCTCAGCTCATAGCGGCCCGAAAGAACCCTTTGGTTGACGCTCACTAATCGTGACCTCTGCCTTTTCGGCGTTTGGGCGGCTCGGTCGCAACAAAGATAGTCACCGTGTCGCCTTGCTGCGCCATTTCGCCGGACGGTGGATATTGCCCGACGACCTTCCCGGGGTCGGCGCTGCTCGTTTGGGTCTCCTCCACTTTGACCTCGAAGCCGGCCAGTTTGAGAGCATCTTCCGCGTCTTTCCGGTCCATCCCGACGACGTCGGGCACTTGGTCTTCTTTTGGGGCCGGTGCATTGCCGGTCGAAACGCCGAGCGTGATCTCCGCGCCCGAGCCGAGCGGCGTGCCCGCCGGGATGCTCTGGCCGGTCACGCTCCCGGCCGGCAACGTGCTGTCCTGTGGGATCTCTTTGAGCTTCAGACCCAGATCATCGGCCTTGGCTCGGGCCTCCTGGATGGTGCCGCCTCTGAAGTTCGGCGTAACGACCACGGCCTGACCGTTCCCGGTCAAAGCGAGGAAAAGAAGGGTGCCTATTCCGATCGCCGCTGCGAGCACTGCGTAGCCGATAAGACGCTTGTATTCGCGCTTGCGTCGCTGCGCGACGATCGCTGCAGGCCCGACTCCGGTCTCCTGGGAGACGACGGGCATCGCCCCGACCGTCGTAGCCGCACCCGCGGCTTCCTCGACGGGAAGCACCATCGTCGGCGTGGGGTCCATCCGTTGGGGGAGTGTGGCCGGCTGGACGTCCGCGTACGCTTCGTCCAGGGCCGTTCGCATGTCCGCCGCGGACACGAATCGGTCCGAGGGGTCGCGCGCGAGCGCGCGATGGACGACGACCGCGACCGCCTCGGGGACGTCCTTGCGCAGCGTTCGGATCGCCGGCGGGTCCTCCGTGAGCCGCTTCATCGCGACGGCGATCGGCGTCGCCGCCTCGAACGGCTTCCGACCCCCAAGCATCTCGTAGAGGATCGCGCCGGCCGAATACAGATCGGACGACGGAGTCGCTTGAGCCCCGCTGACCTGTTCGGGCGCGAGGTAGTGCGCCGTTCCGATGACGGTTCCCGTTTCGGTGAGCGTGTGATCGCTCGTCGCCCGCGCGATCCCGAAATCCGTCACTTTCACGTCGCCGTTCGACGAAAGCATGACGTTGCCCGGCTTGACGTCGCGATGGACGATCCCCGCGTCGTGAGCGGACTGAAGCGCCGCGAGCAGCGCCGAGGTCACGCGCACCGCATCGCCGACCGGCAGCTTGTCTTCGCGCGCCAAACGATCGGCGAGCGTCTCGCCGTCGACGAACTCCATGACGATCCCGGGCTGGTCGTGCTCCTGCACGTAGTCGAAAACGCCGGCCATGTTGGGGTGGGAGATCTGCGCCGCGAGGAGGGCTTCGCGCCGGAACCGCTCAGCGACGATGGGATCCTCCGACAGTGAGTCGCGCAGCAGCTTCACGGCGACCACGCGCTGGAGGAGCGTGTCCGTCGCGCGCCAGACCTCGCCCATGCCACCGGCCGCGATCCGCTCCTCGAGGCGGTACCTGCCCGCGAGCATGACGCCGTTCTCTTTGCCGGTCGCCGTCTGCTTCTTCGGATTCCGCGGCGTCATCGCGGCTTCCGATCCTGTTTGAGCTTCGCTTCGATCAACGCGCGGGCGACGGGACCCGCGACCTTTCCACCGGTCGCGGCGTCGGCGAGGTCGCCGCCGTTCTCGACGACGACCGCGACGGCGATCCCCGGGGCGAACGCGATGAACCACACGTGAGGAGGCTCGTTGGGTACGCCCGTCTGCGCGGTTCCGGTCTTGCCGCCCATCTCGCCGCGCAGGCTCGCGACCGCAGCAGGCCGGCCGGTCCCGCGGTCGACCACCTGGATCATCAGGTCGCGAAGCGTCGACGCCGTGTTGTCGGAGTAGATCGGGTCAGAGGAGGGCAACAGGATCCGCTTCACGACTTTGCCCGAGGGGTCCCTGATCTCGCGAACGACGTGCGGCTGCGGGACGCGCCCGAGGTTCGCGACCGTCGCGGCGATGACCGCCATTTGCAGCGGCGTCGCGCGCACGTCCTGCTGTCCGATCGACGACAACGCCGTCTGAGGCTTGTTGCGGTCGGCCGCTTCGCAGCCCTGGCCCGCGATCGCGACGAAGCAGCTCGGCACCGCGGGGAGATCGAATCCTTTGGGCGCAGCTCCGAAACCGAACTTCTCCGCCATCGTGTTGAGCTTGTCCGGACCGAGCTGCATCCCGATCTGCGCGAACGTCGTGTTGCAAGACACGCGCAGCGCTTGGGCCATCGAGATCCGGCCGCCGCCGGCGCACGCGCCGCCTCCGAAGTTCGGAAGCGTCTTGTTCGTCAACGGCAGTTTCAACGCGCGCGGGTTCGGATAGGTCGTCGACGGCCTTATGCCGTCCTCCAGGGCCGCCGCGGTCACGATCACTTTGAAGGTCGATCCCGGCGGGTATCGCTCCTGCGTCGCGCGCGAGATCAACGGCTTCAGCGGATCGGCGTTCAGCTTCGTCCAGGCCTTGGTCGCGGTCGCCAGGTTGTGCGAGGAAAGCGGGTTCGGGTCGTAGGTTGGGTTGGCGTACATGGCAAGGATCTCGCCGGTCTCCGGATCGAGGGCGACGGCCGCGCCCTTCTGCCCGCCGAGCGCGTCGCGTGCCACCTTCTGCAGCACCGGGTCGAGAGTCAGGATGAGCGAGTCCCCCGTGCGATCTCGCCCGAGGAGGTCGTCGGCGATCGCCGCGAACCTGTCCTGGGGCCCGGCGCCGATCAGGTAGTCGTTGTAGGTCTGCTCGGCCAGGTATCGCCCGTAGAGGATCGAGTAGTAGCCGGAGATCTGCGCGAACAGCGTCTTCTGCGGGTAAACCCGCAGATACTTGAGCTTGTCGGGGGTCTTCCGCGACTCGGCAACCACCACGTCGCTCCCGGCGACCATCGCCCCGCGCCGGATCGAGTACTCCTTGATCAGTAGCCGGCGGTTCGCCGGATTCTCCGCGAGCTTCTCCGCGCTGAACACCTGGATCCATGTCAGCTGAGCGATGAGCGCGGCGAACGCCACCCCGAGGATCAGCGCGATGCGGCGGATGGCGCGGTTCATGCGGTCCTCGCTTCCGCGTCGGAAAGGCGCATGAGGATCGCGACGAGCACGAAGTTCGCGAGGATGCTGGAACCGCCGTACGAGACGAACGGTAACGTGATCCCGGTCAGGGGGATCAGCCGGGTGACGCCGCCGACGATGATGAACGTCTGGAAGCCGACGATGACCGTGAGCCCCGTCGCGAAGAGCGTCGTGAACGGATCGCGCGCGCGAAGGGCGACGTGGAGCCCGCGCGCGACGAGGACGGCGAACAGCATGATGATCGCGACCCCACCGATGAGCCCGAGCTCCTCACCGAACGCCGAGAAGATGAAGTCGGTTTCGACCCCGCGCTGGATCAGATCCGGCCGGCCGCGACCCAGTCCCGATCCGGCGATCCCCCCGGTTCCGAGCGCGAAGAGCGATTGCGCGATCTGGAATCCCGACTCGTTGATCCGACTCCAGGGGTCGAGCCACGCGGCGATGCGGTTCTGCACGTGCGAGAAAGCTTGGTACGCGAAGTACGTTCCACCGGCGAAGAGGCCGAGGCCGGTGACGACGTAGGCGGCCCTGGCCGTCGCGGCGTAGAGCATCACGACGAAAAGAGCGAAGAACAGCATCGACGAACCGAGATCGCGCTCGAACACCATGACGGCCATGGAGATGCCCCACGCCAGGACGAGCGGGCCGAAGTGACGAGGCGCCGGGATCATCCACGGTCCGACGCGCGTGGTCGCGGCCGTGAGGACCTCGCGCTTGCTCGCGAGGTAGCCGGCGAGGAACGCGGGCAGGAGGATCTTCGCGGCCTCCGCGGGCTGGAAGTTCAGAGGCCCGATGCGAACCCACAGACGCGCTCCGGACACGGTACGGCCGATGTGCGGCGCGAGCGGAAGTAGCAGCAGGCCGAGTCCGAGAAGCATGAACGAGTAGCGGAAGGACTCGATGCGTCGCGGATCTCGGATGGCGACCAGAGTGATGACAAACGCGACGACACCGATAACGATCCACGACAGCTGGGGCGTGCCGAGAGCCGGGTCGAGGCGCCGAACCATCGCGTACCCGAGCCCGGACAGCAGCAGCCCGATCGGGAGGAACAACGGGTCCGCGTTCGGGGCGAAACGCCGTACCGCGAAATGAGCCGCGAGGGCCAGCGTCGCGAAGACGATCGCGTAGCCGACGAACCCCGCCGGAAGCGTGTTCTGCTTGGCGAACTCGACCTGGAGATAGGCGCCGAGCGACAAGATCACCGCGAGGATGATCAGACCGAGTTCCGCGTTGCGCCTGCTCATGTCTTCGTCGGTGTGGGTGAAGGGCTGGGAGACGCCGACGGCGCTGGCGTAACGAGACGCAGATCCGCGACGCGTGCCCGCGCTTCCGCGAGGCTTCCCACCCGGATACCGTCGCGCAGGTTGGGCCGCAGTTCCGGGGACACCTGTTCGATCGTGATCGCAGTTGGTTCCTCGACGTGGTGGAGGCGGAGGCCCCCGATCTCCGTGGGGAGACCCCGGAAGATCGCAACCTTGTTGCCATCCACGCCGACGTAGTACGAGCGGTTCACCCACGAACGGAAGCCGATGAATCCCCCCAGCCCTATCAGGAGGATGACAAGGGCCCAGATGATCCCTCGAACCGGCACCCGTCGCCCGCGCCGCGCCGCGTGCTCGATGCGCTCCGCCCGGCGTGCGACCGGCGGTCCGGAACGCGCCGGGGGCGTGCCGGTCACCTCGACCGCCACGACGGTGATGTTGTCCGGACCGCCTTGCGCGTTGGCTTCGTCGATCAGGAGTCCGCATCCGTTGTCCAGCTCGGTGGCCGAGCTGAGGATCTCGCGTATGCGTTCCTCGGGGATCACCGACGACAGGCCGTCCGAACAGAGCAGAAGGCGATCGCCCGGAAGGAGGTCGACTTCGAGGGAATCGACGTCCACCTCCGGTTCGGCGCCGAGGGCGCGCGTCAGGATCGAGCGCTGCGGATGGACCTCGGCCTGCTCGGTCGTCAGCTTTCCTTCCTGCACCATCCGAGCGACGAGCGTGTGGTCGTTCGAGAGCTGGTTCATCGCCCCGCCGCGAAGCAAGTAGCAGCGTGAATCGCCGACGTGCGCGAGGTGTGCTGCTCCGTTGGTTATGGCAACTGCGGTGAGGGTGGTCCCCATACCCCGAACCTTGGCGTCGGACTGCGCGCGCTTGTAGACGGCTCGGTTGGCCTCGAGGACCGTGTCGGTGAGGAGCTTCGCGACGCGCTCCGACGGCTGCCCGTCGACTCGGCGATCGAGCGCCTTGAACGGCTCGACCGCCAGGCTGCTCGCGACGTCGCCGGCGTTGTGGCCGCCGAGCCCGTCGGCGACGACGAACACATGGTCGCCGGCGAAGAACGAGTCTTCGTTGCGATCGCGCGCCCGGCCGACATCGGTGCGGGCAGCCCATCGGAGTTCGCTCACCGCCGCACCTCGAGCGTCGTCTTTCCGATGCGGATCTCGTCCCCTGCTCCAACCGCGGCCGGGTCGGAGACCTTGACGCGATTCAGGTACGTGCCGTTGGTGGAGCCGAGGTCCTCGACGTACCACTCTCCGTCTTTCGGGAACACCCGCGCGTGCATCTGCGACGCGTAGGTGTCTTGGAGGATCACCTGGCATGCGTCGGAGCGGCCGATCTGCAACGGCTCGGCGGCCATCGGGAACGTCCGCGCGACTCCGTCTGCTTCGGTGACGACCAGATCGCGGGGCTGCGCTCGCTTGCGTCGGGGCGCGGGCGTGGACGCTTGCACCTGCGCGCGTTGCGGCGCGCGCGGGCCGACGAGGTCGAGGTAGATGACCCGGATCGCGCGAGCGATGAACAGGTAGAGCAACGCCAGGAACAAGACCTTGAGGATCGTGAGTACGAAGACTGGCACGCTTGGGGTTCCCTGGTCAGCTTCCGTGGAATTCGATCGTCGTTTCCCCGACCTCGATGCGATCCCCTTGCGCGAGCCGGTGCCGTCGGACGGTCTTGCCGTTCACGATGGTCCCGTTCGTCGAGTTGAGGTCGACGATCACCCACTCGTCGCCTTCGCGCCGCACCTCGGCGTGCTTGCGCGAGACGCCGGTGTCGGACAGCACGATGTCACACGAATCGAGCCGGCCGATCGACAGAGCGTCCTTCGCGAGCGGATACGGACGCCGCTTCGAACCCACGACGACCAATTCCGAGTCGTGCTCGGTAGACATCTGCAGCAACGAGGTGTGGGGTCCCGCTTCTTCGGCCTTCTCGTCCATGCCCTCCACGACGGCGGCTTCGACGCGGAAGGTACCGGGCGCCGCGGAGGAGTCTTCAACCAGCCGGATCACCGGCGGGCCGAGCAAGCGCCACCCTTCGCTCGCGGCTGCGCGGCGCGCGACCGCGCCGAGCTCCTTGTCGAGTGCGTTCTCGACGGGGCGCAACCGCTCGACGTCCTTGGACGCGAGGAAGAACGTGAACTCGTTGGGCACGTACACGTTCGCGACCGAAACCGTTTTCTGCTCGTCCATGACACGGACCATGCGCTTACCGAGCTCGACCGGCTGCACCCCGCCGCCTGGGAGCGCGCGCGCGAAGAAACCCTCGACGATGGTCTCGAGGCGCCGCTCGAAGTCGCGCAGGATCCCCATCTGTCCTCCCTCGGTGGGGCCCGAGGCGGAGCCGGGCCCTGGGATTCTATATATCCCACCGGGCACCAACCGAAGCAGGCACCTTTGGGCCGAACGGCCGCTACATACCGCTGCCGTGCTCGAGGACCACGGCGTAGCTGCCCGTTCAAGGAATCTTCTTGCGCTCCCGCGATGCTAGGGGCGATGCTGCGCCGTCCTGGGGAGGTGGCTGAATGGAAGACGCAGCAAAGCTCATGGCTCTGCGGCAGGCGTGTAACGCGACAAAGCTTGAACTAAGAGAAGTGGCGAAGGCTCTCGGCCCAGACGAACCGGAATTGGGAGGCGCCGGGGTCGGCTTCTATCAAGTCGTCGACAAAGAAACGAACGTCATTCTGGCAGGGGAAAACGGCGGCATCACTCTTGAAGAGGTTGAACAGTACATAGCGAACAACGAGTAACGCCGCTCAGGATTGGTGCGGGCGAGAGGACTTGAACCTCCACGCTCTTACGAGCACACGGACCTGAACCGTGCCTGTCTGCCAATTCCAGCACGCCCGCCAGGCTCACGGAGTCTACAGCGCGGTCCCGGGCGCGCGCGGTTCGCTCGAGGGACGCGCGTGCGGTCAGGACTGCCCGGGAAGCACGACCGTGACTTGGTCTTTGCGGACCTCGATGAGGTCGGACTGCGCGAGGATGTTCTTCCCGTCGAGCGTCTTCACCGAAGCGTCCGTCACCGGCACATAGCCGCGCGGGTCGCGCACCAACGCTTCCCATGCATCGGAGAACCTACCGAGCTCCTCGGAGACGTGCAGGGTTCCCTCGATCCAGAACACCGACGTCAGCAGCACGCACGCGTGCGAGCGCACGCCCGGCGAACGGCCCGCGGAACGAAGCGCCCGCCGCAGCCGGTCGATGAGCGCAGCCGGTGTGAACGGCTTCGACAGATACTCGGCGCCGAGAGCGGCCGCCTTGTCCATCACGTCCTTGCCAGTCACGCCGGTGAGCACAACGGCCGGGAGGTTCGCAAAGTGTTCGTTGGATCGGATGCGCTCCAGCAGATCCCAGCCCGACTCACGGCCATACAGCCATAGGTCGAGGATCGCGGCGTCTGGGTCCTCGGCGATGAGCGACGCCCAGCCCGAATCCGCGTCCTGGCAGTGGACCCCGATGAAACCCTCCTCCGCCAAAAGCTCCCGCACGAGATTGGCGACGCTGGGGTCGTCTTCGACGATGAGTACCTTGCGCATGACGCCTCCGTTCGCGGCTCCGCTGGAGCCTCGAGCGAAGTGTAGGCCACGCAGGCCTCCCTGTTAGGCTGCGCGGAAGGTGGACCGGGTTCGCGCGCATAACACCGAGATCGCCTACGAATTCGTCGGCGAGGGCGAGCCGACGGTCCTCGTCATCCCTCAGTGGTTCCTTTCATCGCGATCGATGAGGGCGAGCGCGCTCGTGCGCCGGATCGGCGAGCACCACCGCGTTCTGCTCTACGACCGGCGCGGCACCGGATCGTCGGACAAACCGGGCCCGCCTTACACCGTCGCTCGCGACTCCCGCGATCTCGGAGCGGTCGTCGACGCGCTCGGGCTTCGCGACATCGTCGTGCTGGGCATGGGGATCCGCGGCAGCCAGGTCGCTCTGCATTTCACCGGCCATTTTCCGGAGCTCGTTCGCGCGGCCGTGTGCATCGGAGGAACGCCGCGGCTCGCCGCCGGGCCCGAGTGGCCCTACGGGATCACCGAGGCCGCATGGCAGAAGGCGTTCGGCGACCTCGAGACGCGGGACGAGCCCCCGCCGGGTGCGTCGTTCGCGATGCGCGACGACTGGAACGCGACCGGCAAGGAGGCGGCGATCGACATCCTCGCCCACACGCGCGACGAGGACCTGCGCGCCTTCCTGCGCAAGATCACGCCGCCCACGCTGGTGATCCACCTCTCCGGCGACCCGCTCGTTCCGTTCGAAGCCGCGCGCTGGCTGGCCGAGAGTCTTCCGGCGGGAACGCTCGAACTCTTCGAGGCCGGTCGCGACGTGCCGTTCGCCGCGCCGGCCGAAGCGGCGGATCACATCGAGGCGTTCCTCTCTTCGATCTAGGTCGTCCGTTTCGGGCCGGTTTCGGCTTCAGGGCCTGCGCGGGTACGATTGTGAAACACTTTGTTACCCGTCGGTAGGAGGCACCCGTGAGCGTCATCCAGATCCCCTCCGAGCTTCTCGAGCTCCGCAGTTCCATCCGCGACTTCATCGATCGCGAGATCCGTCCCGTCGAACAGAAGTACGCGCAGGAGCTGCAAGAGACCGGCGCGATCGAAAACGCGGAAGAGGAGCGGAAGAAGATCCGCAAACGGTCGGTTGATCTCGGCTTCTACACGCTGCACATGCCGGAGGAGCTCGGCGGCGGAGGCCTCTCGTATCTCGGCCAGGTGCTGATCCACGAAGAGGTGGCGAAGTCGGGCCTGCTGCTGGCGGGACGAGGCGGCGTGCTGCCGTCGGTCGAGGGCCCGACGATCATCCTTTCGGACTGCAACGACGACCAGAAGAAGCGATACCTCGAACCGCTCATGCGCGCGGAGAAGGAGATGTGCTTCGCGCTGACCGAGCCGGAGGCCGGCTCGGACGCGACGAAGATCCGCACGCGCGCCGAGCAGAAGAACGGCGTGTTCCTTCTGAGCGGACGCAAACACTTCATCACCCACGGCGCGCAAGCGGACTTCGCGGTGGTGTTCGCGGTGACCGATCCGGAGAAGCAGGCGCGGGGCGGGATCACCGCGCTCTTCGTGGACAAGGGAACGCCGGGCTTCACGGTGTCGCGGATCCAGCACACGGCCTCGACCGTCGACAAGCCGGCGGAGCTGACGTTCGACAACGTCGAGGTGCCGGTTGAGAACGTGCTCGGCGAGATCGGGAAAGGTTTCTACGCGGCTATGAAGTGGATCAACGGGGGACGGCTCAACATCGCGTCGTCGGCGCTCGGGATCGCGCAGCACCTTCTCGATCAGATAACCGAGTACGCGAAGACGCGCGTCGCGTTCGGCCATCCGATCGGCTACTACCAGTACATCCAGCAGTACATCGTCGACTCGTGGTGCGAGCTCGAAGCGTCGCGCGCGTTCGTATACGAGATGGCGTCTCGCATCGATGACGGCTCGGACGGACGTCGCGAGGCCGCCGCCGCGAAGCTGTACGCGACCGAAATGGTCGGCCGCGTGGCCGACCGTTCGATCCAGGTCTACGGCGGAAACGGTTTCATGACCGAGACCGGCGTCGAGCGTTTCTGGCGCGAGGTGCGAGCGCAGCGGCTCTATGAAGGCACGTCCGAGATCCTGCGCAACAACATCGCGAAGACGCTGGGGCTGTAGCGATGGCGCTGGCCTGCTTCATCTCGCCGGGAAAGGACCTCCCGTCGGCGGTTGCCCGGGTGCAGACCGCCGAGAAGATCGGCTACGACGTTGCCTTCACCACGCACACCATGGGGCGCGACGGATTGATGACGCTCGCTGCGTACGCTGCGGGGACTTCGAGGATCCGGCTTGGAACCGGCGTCGTCCCGGCTCTGCCGCGCCACCCGATCGCGATGGGCATCGAGGCGGCGACGCTCGACGATCTGGCCGGCGGCCGGCTGATACTCGGCATCGGTCCTTCGCACCAGATCACGATGGAGAACTTCTACGGCATAAAGCTGGAGCGTCCGGCCGTGCGGATGCGGGAGTACGTGACGATCCTCCGGTCGATGTTCACGACCGGTGGCGTAGCGTTCGACGGCGACTTCTATCATGCGGCGTATCAATTCATGGGATTCGAGCCGCGGAAGGACATCCCTATCTACATCGCCGCGCTGGCGCCGATGATGCTCAAGCTCGCCGGCTCCGCGTGCGACGGGGACATCCTGTGGGGATGTCTCCCGACGTACATCCGGGAGACGGTCACGCCGTCCATCCAGAAAGCGGCGGCCGACGCCGGTCGCGATCCATCCGCCGTCACGATCGTCGCCGCCATACCAACCGCATTGACGACGAACCCGGCGGCTGCGCTCGAGGGATTCCGCAAGGACTTCTTCGTCTACATGACCTTGCCGTTCTACCGGCGCGCAATCGCAGGCGCGGGATACGAGGGCGAGCTCAAGGCGTTCGACGACGCGGGGGCGGCCGGCGACTTCGCCGGGCAGCTCGCGGCGATCAGCGACCGGATGCTCGACGAGTTTCTGGCTGTCGGGGACGAGAAGAAGATCGCGGACAAGATCGCGGAGTACCGGGACGCGGGAGTGACGATGCCGGGGATCGGCATCTTCAACGCGGGCGAGGGGTACGCGGGCCACGACGCGACGCTCGAAGCCGCGGCGCGCGTCGCGGGTTGACGATGCGCGCCGTTCGATTCACGGGGATAGGGAAGCCGCTCGAGGTGGTCGAGTTGCCCGACCCCACGCCGGACCCGGACGAAGTCGTGGTGAAGGTCGCCGCCTGCGGGATCTGCGCGTCCGACCTTCACATGATGGACGGCTCGCTGCCTGTACGAACGCCGCCGCCGATCACGCCGGGCCACGAGGCGTCGGGGGTTATCTCATCGATCGGCTCCGACGTGACGGGCTGGGAGCTCGGTGATCGCGTCACAATCGCGGCCGGGAAGCCGTGCCGCGAATGCATCGCCTGTCGCGACGGCAGGTTCGACGGCTGTCTCGCGCCGCTGACGCTCGGGGTCGATTACGACGGCGCGTGGGCCGACTACGTCGTCACGCCCGCCGAGACGTGCGTCCGGCTTCCCGATCAGGTCTCATTCGAAGTCGGCGCGATCCTCGCCGACTGCGTCGCGACGCCGTTCAACGCCGTGATCGACGTCGCGCAGATCAAGGCCGGCGAGCGAGTCGCGGTGTTCGGGATCGGCGGACTGGGGACGCACGCGGTGCAGATCGCGCGGATGGCGGGCGCGGGGTTCATCGCCGCGATCGATCCGCTCGCGTCGGCGCGCGAGCGCGCGCGGTCGCTAGGAGCGGATCTGACCTCGGAGCCCGACGGGGCAGTCGCGGCGATCCGCGCGGCGACCGGTGGCGAGGGCGTTGATGCCTCGTTCGACTTCGTCGGTCGGAACGCGGTGCTAAAACAGGCGATCGCATCGCTCGCGCCGAACGGTCGCTGCATCCAGGTCGGTGTCAGCGGGGAACGGATCGAGCTCGGACCGTCGATCCTGTTCGCGGTGCGCAAGACGACGCTGATCGGTTCCTACGGTTACCGGAAGGAGCACCTCGAGACGCTGGCGCGACTGGTCGCGTCGGGCCGGCTCGACCTGTCGGGCTCGATCAGCGCGAAGCTTCCGCTCGAAGCCGCTGCCGACGGAGTCGAGGCGCTCGAAACGAAACGGGGCGACCCCGTGAGGATCGTGCTCGTTCCCTAAGCAGGGTCGTCGACGCGCTGCTTCCTCCCCTGCCGGGATACGAAGTACACCAGGCTCCCCAAGACGGCTCCGGCGAACACAACCTCGATGATGCCCACCCATCGACCCGTGTGGGCCGCGTCGCATTCGTCGTTGCTCCCCTCGGGAGGCGGTGGGTTCTTCGGAGCGAAAGCGATCCCGCAATCGACCGTTTGGTTTGCCTCGACGGCTCGGTAGCTCAGCGGACGTGTGGCGAGCACGAGCCCAATGAACAATCCTGCAACCGCGATGAGAGTTCCTAGGCGCCGACCGTTCATGTCAACATCCTCCTTAACCGACTCGATCGGTCTGCGGAAGGAGTCTCACCCACATGTGGTTGCCCACGGCATGCCCGTTCGGACATTCTCGAGCGGAGCCGGGCGCGAGATTAAGAAGGGTTAAGTTGTTGCTGCGCCGCTTGGTGGGCGTCTGAGAACACTTGTTTCAGCGGGCGGCTCGTTTCGCGGGCGAGGCTCGCGCAGTCGACGTATTCGGGCGCGATGCCCGTCACGGTCCCGGCGGCGTTGCGCGCGATCTTCACGCGTACGGTTCCGCCGTCAAGCTCCACCGAGATGATCTCGCGTGGGAGCGTCCACTTCTCGATCGGTTGACGTCGCAGCCCGAGCGTCGTGGTCTCCGAGAAGATCACGTCGCGGCAGCGCTCCTCGTTGTCCGACCCACAGAGGACGTGCAGCGTCGCGGCAGGGCGGCCGTGTTTCATCGTGATCGGTGTCACCCATGCGTCTTGCGCGCCGGCGGCGAAGAGGCGCTCGAGGACGTACTCGTAGAACTCGGGGTTCATGTCGTCGATGTTCGCTTCCAGTACGACGGCGGGGACCGGGCCGAAGACGCTTTCATCCTCGACCGCTCTTCCGATCAGCATCCGCACCACGTTCGGGATGTCCAGGTCACGCGTTCCGGCGCCGTAACCGACGTGCTCGACGCGCATCGCCGGCATCTCCCCGAACGACGCCGCGGTCGCGGCGAGGATCGCGGCTCCCGTCGGAGTTACAAGCTCGCTCATGATCCCGCGCGAGTAGATCGGGACCCCCTTGAGCAGCTCGACGACCGCCGGGCCGGGGATCGGGTAAACGCCGTGGTCGGTCTTCATCATCCCCATGCCGGTCGCCACCGCGGACGCGTGGACGCGTTCGACGCCCAGGTATTCGAGTCCCAACGCCGTCCCGACGACGTCGACGATCGTGTCCACGGCGCCGAGTTCGTGGAAGGGGACGTGGGCGACGTCCTTGCCGTGCACGGTCGCCTCTGCCTCGGCGAGGCGCAGCACGATGTCGAGCGCCATCTGTTTCGCGCGCGGCGGAACCGGCGCATCGTCGATCAGCGCGCGGACGCTCGCGTACGTGCGCACGACGCCCGATTCCGCGGTGCGCACGCGAACCGACACGGCCGAGATTCCGTGCCTTTCGACGCGCACCGCTTCGAGCTGGAACGGGTCGATCGGCATCTTCTCGAGCGGGGCGCCGATGACCTCGAGCGGTACCCCCGCGTCGACGAGAGCGCCGAGGACCATGTCTCCGGCGATGCCGGAGAAGCAATCGAAGAACGCGACCGTCGTCACGCGTTCACGCGACGCAGCATGCGCACGGCGAGCGCCGCCGCACCGAATCCGTTGTCGATGTTGACGACCGCGATGCCGGGCGCACAGGAGTTCAACATCGCGAGCAGCGCCGCGAGGCCACCGAAGGACGAGCCGTAGCCGACCGACGTGGGCACCGCGATCACGGGGCACGACACCATCCCGCCGACGAGCGACGGCAGCGCGCCCTCCATCCCGGCACAGACGATCAACACGTCCGCGTCGCGCAGCCGGTCTGAGACCGAGAGCAGACGGTGCAACCCAGCGACGCCGACGTCGGTGATGCGATCGACTTTGACCGACGCGGCTTCCAGGGTCGACGCCGCCTCTTCCGCGACCGGCAGATCCGAGGTCCCCGCGGTGACAACACCGACGGTCCCCGGCGGCGCGGCGACTTCGGCACGCAACACGATGGTCCGGCCGAGCTCGTTGTAGACGGCCTCCGGGGCGATGGAGCGAACCGAGTCGTACACCTCTCGCGTGGCGCGGGTTACGAGCAACGGGCCGCCCGGCTCGCCGAGCAGCGTCCGCGCGATCCCGTTGATCTGTTCGATCGTCTTGCCGGGTGCATACACGACCTCGGGAAGGCCGGTACGGAGCTGACGGTGTGTGTCCACCTTCGCGTAGTTGAGGTCGACGAACGGGAGCCGCTCGAGCCGCTGCGCGGCCTCTTCGGCCGTCACCTGGCCGAGAGCGACGGCATCGAGCAGCGCTTCCAGCGACGCGCGATCCACGGGCTCATCCTAACGTCGCGATGCACCCGCGGTCAGCCCCCACTTGGTAGTTCGGCC
>Ga0070708_100001561_pt1 | contig 17558 bp, 14 predicted proteins | sample KBSK5503metaG_FD_65469 | JGI IMG/M metagenome (GOLD analysis project Ga0070708, IMG submission 65469) | Corn, switchgrass and miscanthus rhizosphere microbial communities from Kellogg Biological Station, Michigan, USA - KBS K5-50-3 metaG | ecosystem: Host-associated > Plants > Roots >... | reverse complement strand
CGCCCCCATGCAGCGGTTCCCCCGGGCCCGGTCCCGAAGGCCCGCCCGGGACATGCGCGCCAGGGATATTCGGCCCAGGCGTATGCGGCCCGGCCGTATGGGCGCTCGGTGTGTGCGGCCCTGGTGTGTGCGGTCCGCCCGAGTGCGTGGCCGGAGCCTGCCCTCCGGGAGCGGGGCCATCCGACGTCGGCGCGCCGGGTTCCTGGGACGGCCGGCTCCACATCCGCCGATCGTCCTGAGCCCCCGGGGGCGGACCGTGATGCCGGCCCGTGGTTCCGCCGGGCACACTCGGCCCCGGCGGCCGGTAGAGCCGGTCCGCGCTCGGCGGCACCCGCCGGCCGTTGGGCAGCCGGTACTGCCGCCCTGGCGCCTGCCCCCCGCCGTTAAGCCCCGACCCGCCATTGGGCCCGGGGCCGTCATTGGGCCCGGGGCCGCCGTTCGGCCCGGGGCCGCCGCCAGGGCCGGGGCCGCTGGTCGGCCCGGGGCCGCCGCCGGGGCCGGGGCCGCCGCCAGGGCCGGGACCGCTGTTTGGCCCGGGGCCGCCGCCGGGCGCCCCGCCCCGCGGCATCGGCCGGTGCGGTCCGCCGCCATCCGCATATCCGCCGTGCGGCGCGCCGTTGCCGGCCCCGCCACCCCCCGGCATCCCCTGGCCGGGATGGCCGCCGCCCGGCATGCCGCTCCCCGGGCCACCGCTCGACGGACCGCCGGGCGGGTACCAGCCGGGCTGGCCGGGGTGCGGACGTCCAGGCTGGCGGAGCCGCTGCAGCCGGGGCGGCATCTCGCCCGGACGGCGCAGCAGTTGCCCGTAGTCGTCTTCCTCGACGTCGACCGGTCTTCCCGGCCCGGCCGCATCGTCCTCCGCCGCGTCGGGGTAGCCGTCGTCGGACGGGTAGGGTCCGGGTCCGTATCCGCGGCGATCTCGCTCGCGCCGGGGCAGACCGTACGCGTCACGGCCGAGGCCGGTGTCGCCACGTTCCACCAGATACCTCCTGGACCTTGTGTCCAGCCGCGCCGCGGGACGATTGCCCTTGTCTCTTGAGTGTAGGTCGACAGAAATCCCCTGTATGACCTAGACGGCTAATTGTCACCAATTGCACACAATAAGGCGTATCGAGGTGGTGTTCTCCCGATAACGCCGTGTATCAAATGAGACACCTGCTTCACCAGGGCCCGTGCTGTGAGCGGTGCCGAGCGGGGTACATTCGAGGGACAAGCACCTCCGCGGAGCGGCCATGTTGTCTTGGATCGTGTGGCTCATCGTGGCAGCCGTCCTCGGCGTCGCCGAGCTGCTCACCACGACGCTGGCCTTCGGCCTCATTGCGATCGCGGCCGTGGTCGCGGCCGTGATCGGGACCTTCCACATCGACCTGGCCATCCAGCTCGCCGCGTTCGTTGCCACCGCCGGCGCCGGGCTCGGCTTCATCCGCCCGATCGCTATGCGGCATCTCAAGCAGCCACCCGCACTGCGCACTGGCACCGCCGCGCTCGTCGGCCGCTCGGCGATCGTCTTGGAAGAGGTCACCGAGCACAGCGGACGGGTTCGCATCGGCGGCGAGGAGTGGTCCTCGCGTGCCTACGACGAATCGCTGGTGATCCCGGTCGGCGCCAAGGTCGACGTCATGCAGATCGACGGTGCCACCGCCCTCGTTTACCCTCGGGAGTAGCCATGTTGCTGGCGGAAATCGTCATCGCGGCGGTCGTCGCGTTGCTGGTCGTTATCACCGTGATGCGTTCGGTACGGATCGTGCCGCAGGCTCGCGCCCGCAACGTCGAGCGGCTCGGCCGCTACCGCAAGACCCTGGAACCTGGGATGAATTTCGTCATCCCGATGATCGACCGGGTAAAGCCTATGATCGACCTGCGCGAGCAGGTGGTCTCGTTCGCCGGGGCGCCGGTGATCACCGAGGACAACTTGGTCGTGCTCATCGACACCGTGCTGTTCTTCCAAGTGACCGACCCGCGGGCGGCCGATTACGAGATCGTCAACTATATCCAGGCGATCGAGCAGATCACCGCGACGATGCTGCGCAGCGTGATCGGGTCGATGGATCTGGAGCAGACGCTGACCTCGCGCGACAAGATCAACGCCTTGCTGCGCGGCGTGCTCGACGACGCGTCGGGCAAGTGGGGCATCCGGGTCACCCGGGTGGAAATCAAGGCCATCGACCCGCCGAAGTCGGTCAAGGACGCGATGGAGAAGCAGATGCGCGCGGAGCGGGAGAAGCGCGCCGCCATCCTGACCGCCGAAGGTGTCAGGCAGTCCAAGATCCTGACCGCGGAAGGCGAGAAGCAAAGCGCCATCCTGACCGCCGAGGGCGCGAAGCAGGGCGCGATCCTGCGGGCCGAAGGCCAGGCCCAGGCCATCGCGGCCGTCTTCCAGGCCGTCCACGACAACGATCCCGACCCTAAGCTGCTCGCCTACCAGTACCTGCAGACGCTGCCGCAGCTCGCGCAGGGCGCGGGCAACACGTTCTGGGTCATCCCGAGCGAGGTGACGACCGCGCTGCGCTCGGTGGCGAGCGCCTTCGGCGGCGGCGACGCGGCCCCCGCCGAGTCGGCCGCGAAGGAAAGGCCCAGGCGCGAGCCGCCCGCCCAGTCGGCTGGCAGCATCCTGGCCAGCACCGCGCCCGCCGTCTCAGCTGGCAGCGTTCTAGGCGGCAGCGTCCCGGCCGACGGCGCCCCCGCCCTCGAGCCCGCCCCGGCCGACGCCTCGGCGGCCGCCGGGGCGCTGAGCGCCATGCTGGCTGCCGCCATCCCCGGGACCAGCTTCGTCGATCCACTGGGGTCGATGGATTCAGAAACTGACGTCTCCGCGGCGACTCAGAACGTCGAGCCGCCCTCCGCCAACGGCAGCGAGGCTACTTGAGCAGGAGCACCAGCGCGCTGCCGATGAGCGCGGCGATGACGATGACCACGAGCAGCCGGACCGGGAAGAGCCGGTCCTGGCTGCGGTCAGCCGCCCGATTGGCGACGCTCACCCGCGCGCCGGGCACGGCCCGCCGTAGCGGCTGCGCCGCCATGGCGAGGCCAGCCTCGGCCGCGGCACGCTGAACTGGCTCTGCGACCGGAGCCGTGGCGCTCTCGCCCGGCGCCGACCAGGAGGCCCGCGTGATCGCCGGGTCTTCGGCTCGCCGTATCCCGCCGGGCACCTGCAGGTCCGCCGGGGCGGGCGGGACCGGCTTGGACCAGAAGTCCGTCCGCTCCTGAACCGGCTCCGCCTGCGGGTGCACCGTCTCGCCCGGCGTCCGCACGCTCTCGACCGGCGTCCGCACGCTCTCGACCGGCATCCGCACCGTCTCGGCCGGGCGCATGGTCTCGGCCGGGCGCATGGTCTCGGCCGGGCGCACCGTTTCCGCCTCCGGCCGCGACGTCAACCCGGTGTCAGCCTGTTCCGGCCACGTCGGCCTGCTGTCGGCCGGGCGGGATTCCGGCGTGCGCTTCTTCAGCCAGGAGAAATCCTCGGCCTGAGCGGGTTCGGCGCGCTCGGCGTCGGCGTGGATCTCGGTGAACGCCGCGTCGAACGGCCCGCGGCCGCCGTACGTGCCCGAGTGGTTCCCGTTGGCTACCGTGACGCCTGAATCTGCTGCCGTGTCCCAGCCAGGGGTGGATCCCCAGCCCGCTCCGTGGTCCGGCCCCGTACCCGGATCGGCGGGCAGTGCGTGATCGGAGATCCCCGCGCCGACGGCGTCCGCGGCCGGGGCGACGACGCCTGGGTCATTGGCTCTTCGGCCGCCCTGCTCGGTATGCGCCTGGTCACCCCGGAGCGCGGCCTTGATCCGGTCCGGGTCGTACACGTCGGGGGGCGCGATGCCCACCCCCGCGCGCGCCCCGGCTACCGCGGCCGCACTCGCCCCGGCCGGCCTGACCGGGAGGTTCGGGTCGTCGGCCACCTCTGGGTTGAGGCGCCGCCATCGTTCTTCCCAGTCGAGGACGTCCCCCTCGCAGGCGCGGACGTAAGCCGTGAGGATGGGCAGGCCGGGCAGCAAGGGGCCGTTCTCGGCTTCCTTCAGGATGTCGCTCGGGTAATGGGCCCGGGCCGCCAGTTCGTCGTACCCGATCGCGGCGGAGTCGCGCAGCGCGCGCAGGTCGGCAAGGAACCGTGCCTGATCGTCGCCAGGTCCGGCCGACCAACTTCCCCGGAATTGCAACTGGGCACCTTCCCGCTGGATCCGCCTGGGCTTAGGCACCAACCCGCGCCCGTACCACATCACCTGGGATTACCGGGCAGGGTACCGCGCCAGCCGCCGTCATGTCGCTGATACCACGCATTTCCTACTAAGTGTCTCTCACCAGGCGCGCAAGCGTGCCAGAATCGCATATCCGGGCTGGTCCTTTGCCCGGTAATCCGGCCTTCATGCGTCCCGCACGGGCGTGATCGGATAGCGCCTCGCCCGCCTCGGCCCACTTTTCCCGCGCGTGCCATCCTGCCACTTACGCACCACCTCGGGAGGTTGTTCCGCCGAGGATCCAGCTTCGCCCGCCATCCCAGCATCCCGAGCCTGCCATCCCGGCTTCCTCGCCCCGCATCCCAGCTTCCTCGCCCCGCATCTCGGGTTCCTCGCCCCGCATCTCGGCATCCCACGGCTCCCGCTAGCCCCACACGCATCGCAATTCGCTCACCAGTACGAGTGATCTTAACTTTTCCGTGGAGTATTCGGGTTTAGCGGAAGATTTGGTGGATTATAGTGCACCGAGTCTTCCGCGAAGCCCGAACCTTCCAAGATCTTTCCCTGCATCTCGCCGTCCTAAAGTGGCTGTTGTTACGTCAGCTTTCTCCTGAGATTTAAGTGACTCGACCGGGCGGCATCCCGAGGCCCCGAGCCGCCACGCCCAGCGCCCGCCGCCCGCCGCTACACCCAGCTCCGTCGGCCACACCCAGCCGGGCGGCCACGGCCCGCCACGTCCCGCGCGCAGCCCCAAGCCTCAACCTGACAAATGAATGGCCAGGCCTATCGCGAACGCGATGCCGAACGCCAGCTGCAGTCGGCCTGTCTGGCCGAGCGCCTTGATGAGGGCCGGACCCGACGCGCCGGCCCGAACCGACTGGACGGGCAGCCGTGCCAGCGGCAGCGTCAGTGCGGTCAGCAGCGTGAACGGCCGGAAGAAGGCCAGCAGCACCGCCACGCCGAACGGCACCAAAAGCAACAGCACGTACCCGGCGCGACTGCGCGCGTCGCCGAGCATGACCGCGAGGGTACGCTTGCCCGCCACCGTGTCGGTGCGGATGTCGCGCAGGTTGTTGACCATGAGGAGGGCGCACGCCAGCAGCCCGGCGGGCACCGAAGCCGCCAGGCCCAGCCAGCTCAGCGACGTCATCTGCACGTACGCGGTGCCGGCCACCGCCACCACGCCGAAGAACGCGAACACGAAGACCTCGCCGAGCCCGTGGTACCCGTAAGGCCGCGGGCCGCCGGTATAGAACCAGGCGGCGGCGATGCACGCCGCGCCCACGGCCACCAGCCACCAGGACGTGACGGCGGCCAGCGTCAGTCCCGCCGCCCCGGCCACGACAAAACACCCGAACGCGGCCACAAGCACCTGCCGCGGCGACGCCAGCCCGGCGGCGACCAGCCGGGCCGGTCCGACCCGCCGCTCGTCCGAGCCGCGCACGCCGTCGCTGTAGTCGTTGGCGAAGTTGACGCCGATCTGCAGCGCCAGCGCGACCACGAGCGCGAGCAGCGCGCGCCACCAGGAGAACCGGCCGTACCCGAGGGCTACGCCCGAACCGATCAGCACCGGCACGACGGCCGCAGGAAGCGTCCGGGGCCGCGTCCCCGCCAGCCATTCCCGAGGTTCAGCCACGCACAGATCCTAGGCGACCCGGCTCATGACCTGATTGCGCGCATAAGCTGACCGCGCTCATGACCTGACCGCGCGCATAAGCTGACCGCGCGCATAAGCTGACCGCGCTCACGAGCTGATCGCGGTGTGCAGCCGCACCACCGGGACGCCGGCGCCCACGTCGAGCTCGCCCCGGGCGCCGTCGGCGGCCCAGCCGGACGACTCGAGGAAGCGGAGCACGTCAACATCGGCCTCGAGCGCCCAGATGGACACGGTGTGGAATCCGTCAGACACCAGCGTGTCCGCCACCGCGTGCATGAGGCGGCTGCCGTGCCCTTGCCCGGCGCGTTCGGGACTAATCCTCAGCTCGTAGATCTCCGCGTCGGTGCCCGGCCAGCGGTCGGCGTCGGTCGCGGGGCCGGCCGAGACGAACCCGGCGACCTCGCGGGCGGGACCCCCGTCCACCGCCGCCAGCACGTGATGCCTGCTGGTCGGCGGGCTGGTGATCGCCTCCCGCCAGCGGTCACGGAAGACCCCCTCGGCCTCGGCGCCGGTCAGCTCGGCCAGCAGCGCCGGCGGGACGATCCCGGCGAAGCTGGCCCGCCACGATGCGACCTGGACGCGGGCCAGGCTCTCGACGTCGCCCGCGCGAGCCGGGCGCACGAAGCCCGCCGCCGAGTCCGGCGGCGAAGCCGGGCTCAATTGTCCGGATGGGCGATGAGCGTGATGTCCCGCGCGGCGCCGGTCGCGGCCGAGGTGGCCATCGCGGCGTAAACCTGCAGCGCCGCGCTTACCGGCCGCTGGCGGTCAGCAGGCCGGTACGACCCGAGCGAAGCCAGCACCCGTTTCCGCCGCGCGGCCAGCTCACCGTCGGGCACGTCCAGCCGCAGCTCACGCCGCGGGATGTCGGTCACGACCGTGTCGCCGTTCTCGACGACCGCGATGAGCCCGCGCGCGGCTGCCTCCGGCGCGACGTGGCAGATCGACAGGCCCGAGGTCCCGCCGGAGAACCGCCCGTCGGTGATCAGCGCGCAGGCCCGGCCGAGCCCCTTGCCCTTGAGGAAGCTCGTCGGGTACAGCATCTCCTGCATGCCCGGGCCGCCGCGCGGGCCCTCGTACCGGATGATCACGACGTCGCCGGCCGTGACCGCGCCGCCCAGGATGCCCGCGACCGCGTCCTCCTGGCTCTCGAACACCACGGCCGGCCCGGAGAACGTCCAGAGCTCCTCGGGCACGCCCGCGGTCTTGACGATCGCGCCGTCCGGGGCCAGGTTCCCGTACAGCACGGCTAGCCCGCCGTCGGCAGTGTAGGCGTGCGCCACGTCCCGGATGCACCCGCCGGCTCGGTCCGTGTCCAATGTCTCCCAGCGAGAAGACTGCGAGTACGGCTTAACCGTCCGGACCCCGCCCGGCGCGGCGTGATAGAGCTCGACGGCCAATGCGGAAACGGACGGAGAGTCCAGGTCCCACGCATCGAGGAACTCCCGCAGCGACGCGCTGTGCACGGTGCGCACGCCGCGGTTGAGCAGCCCGGCGCGGTCGAGCTCGCCCAGGATGGTCGGGATGCCGCCGGCCCGGTGCACGTCCTCCACGTGGTAGGAGCTGCTCGGAGCGACCTTGCACAGGCACGGCACCCGGCGCGACAGCTCGTCGATCTCCTTCAGGCCGAAGTTCACGCCGGCCTCGTGCGCCGCCGCCAGCAGGTGCAGGATCGTGTTGGTCGACCCGCCCATGGCCACGTCCAGCGCCATCGCGTTCTCGAACGCGTCCCGGCTGGCGATCGAGCGGGGCAGTACCGAGGCGTCCCCGTCGGCGTAGTACCGCCGGGTGATCTCCGCGATCAGTGCCCCGGCCCGCTCGAACAGGGCGCGCCGGGCCGAGTGCGTGGCCAGCGTGGTGCCGTTGCCCGGCAGCGCCAGGCCGATCGCCTCGGTCAGGCAGTTCATCGAGTTCGCGGTGAACATGCCCGAGCAGGACCCGCAGGTCGGGCAGGCCGACTCCTCCATCGCCAGCAGCCGCTCGTCGGACACCGACGGATCCGCCGAGGCGATCATCGGGTCGATGAGATCCAGCTTGGACCCGCCAGCCAGGCCAGCAGGCGCGCCTGCCTCCATCGGCCCGCCGGAGACGAACACCGTCGGGATGTTCAGCCGCATGGTGGCGATCAGCATGCCCGGGGTGATCTTGTCGCAGTTGGAGATGCAGATCACGGCGTCGGCGCAGTGCGCGTTGACCATGTACTCCACCGAGTCGGCGATCAGCTCCCGGCTGGGCAGCGAGTACAGCATGCCGCCGTGGCCCATGGCGATGCCGTCGTCGACCGCGATCGTGTTGAACTCGCGCGGGATCGCCCCGGCCGCCCGGACCGCGTCCGCGACCACCTGGCCGACCTCGCGCAGGTGCACGTGGCCGGGGACGAACTCGGTGAAGCTGTTCGCCACCGCGATGATCGGCTTGCCGATGTCTTCCCTGGCTACTCCCGTGGCGCGGAGCAGGGCGCGCGCACCCGCCATGTTCCTGCCGTGCGTGATCGTACGGGACCGTAGCGGCGGCATACCGGATCTCCCCTCAGTGCGGGCTGACTAGCAGGTCACCAGCCTACCGGGGCCGATGGGGGGCGCCCGAGCAGAAAAGCCACCGCCCGAGCAGAAAAGCCACCGCCCGAGCAGAAAAGCCACCGCCCGAGCAGAAAAGCCACCGCCCGAGCAGAAAAGCCACCGCCGGATCAGCGGGCCGGCGAACCCGAGGTCAGGTGCGGGAACGCCTTGTCCGCGGCCTTGTAGATGCGGTCGATCTCGTCGCCGGTGAGCAGCCGCACGTCGTGCTGCCTGGCCCGGCGGCGCAGGTACCTGCGCAGCCGCGGGCCGCTGAACACGTCGACCGCCCGGATGGTGGCCACGTCCCACGGGATCTTCGGTCCGTAGACGGCCATCGCCGCGCGGACGCTGACCGGCTGGCCGGTCGCGCTGGACAGCAGGTCGGAGGCCCGCTGGGCCTCCCACTGGGCGTGCTCGAGCCGGTCCTTCATGCTGAACGGCCCGTGCCACAGCTGCCTGGCGTTCCTCGTCCGCACCGGCAGCCGCTTGTTCCAGGCTTCGGAGTCGATGGCGAAGACACCCGCCGGCCCGACCACCAGGTGATCGATCTGGTCCTCGCTCTCCGGGATGGGGCTGGCGTGCATGGCGCGGTAGCCCGCGCGCCCGAGCTTGGCCAGCTGCCTGCGGGTCCGGCGCTGCGCGCCGGTCATCCTGGCCTTCCCGGCCGACGCCTTCCTGGCCCGGTAGACGGTGTCGGCGATGACCACGATGACGGCCAGCGTGAACCCGAACGGCCACGAGATCCACAGCCCGAACGCCACCAGCACGACGACCGCGACCAGGGCCCGCAGCAGCCAGATCCGCGTCCTAGGGTGGCCGGCCAGGTGGCTCAGGTTGCCCCGGCCCTGGCCGATGGCGGCCAGCCGCGACGTTTCCCCGGCCTCCCCGACCGGGGTGACCACCGGCTTCCACTCCGGCCGCCGCGGGCCCGTACCTGCCTCGTCCGCGCCGTCGGCCCCCGGTGCCTCCGCGCCCGCCGCCTCCGGCTCGTCGGGGGACCCGGACTCCCTGGAGCCTGACCAGTCCCACAACGGCAGGTCGGACGACTCGGGCTCGCCCTCGGCGAGCGCCCCGCCCTCGGCGAGCGCCCCGGCTTCGGCGAGCGCCCCGCCCTCGGCGAGCGCCCCGGCTTCGGCGAGCGCCCCGGCCTCGGCTAGCCCCGCGGCCTCGTCCCCGGCCGACCCAGGCCACGCCGCCGGCGCGACCGGCGCCACCGACGCGTCCGGCGCCGACACATCAGGCCCAGGCTCGCGTCCCGGACCCACCGGTCCTCCCGGCGCACCCTGCGCTGCCCCCCCGTGCGACCGTGCCCCCTCGTGTGCCGCCCCGCTGCGATTGCCTGCTGTCATCAGGGGTCCTGATGACTTATTTCTCAGCTTCGGCCACGCCATCCGGTATCACCCACCACCTCAGCGTAACTGCCTTAGGACTCAGCGCATAGCACAGTCACTACGACGATTGTGCCCTGCTCCACCCGGTTTTATAGCTGGACATTCGCCCTGATACCACGCCAAACGTCTGTGCCGTCTGTGGTCTACGATCTCCACCGTGGCCCAGATTCACGAGCTAACCATGATCGAGCTGGCCGCCGCGATCCGCGCGGGCGAGCCCTCGCCGGTCGCCGTCACCGATCATTATCTGCGCCGGACGGAGGAGTTCAACGACCAGGTGGGTGCCTTCTACACCGTGACCGCCGAACTCTCCTCATAGGACCGAACGGGCCGGGCTATCCCCTCCGTGCCGCCCGGCCCGCCCTGCCGGGCCGCGCCTCGTCCGCAGCGCACCACCGCGCGCTGCATATAGTGCGGGTGTGGGGCCAGCAGTCAGCGCGATCTTGCTCGACGCGGGCGGGGTTCTGGTGTTCCCCCGGCCCGAGAACCTGCTGCCGCCGCTGCGCGCGGCCGGCGTCGACCCCGACCTGGCCACGCTGGAACGCGCTCACTACCGCGCCATGGCCACCCAGGATCAGGAGCCCCGGCCCCCCGCGCCCGACACCTGGTGGCCGAACTACCTGCGAAGCTACGTCGCGGCCTGCGGCGTGCCTGAGAACCAGTGCGAGCGCCTCGCCCTCGAGATCGCCCAGCGCCCCAGGCCGGGCGGCTGGGCCCACGCCGGCCTCGGCGTCAAGGAAGGCCTGCGCGCCCTCGCCGAACAAGGCCTGCCCATGGGCGTGGTCTCCAACTCCGACGGCACCGTGGCGGCCGACCTGCGTCGCGTCGGCCTGTGCTACGCCCCCGACGGCCCGGACGCCCCCGACGGCGGCCCTGACGGCCCGGACCGCCCCGACGCCATCCCCATGGGCGTCATCCTCGACTCCGCGGTGGTGGGCGTGGCCAAGCCCGACCCGCGCATCTTCCACCTCGCGCTGGAGACCCTGAACGTGCCCGCGGACGGCACGGTCCTGCACGTCGGAGACAGCCTGCGGTACGACGTGGCCGGCGCCCTGGCGGCGGGCCTGCAGCCGGTGCACATGGACCCGTACGGGTTCTGCCCCGCGCCCGAGGGCCACCCGCACGTCCGCAGCCTGGCCGAGCTCGCCAGCTCGACGATTTCCGCGCGGCGTTTACCTTCCGCGGTGCTGGCCAGGGGGGACGACCCCCCGGTACCCCCCCGGTGCGCATAGACTACGGGCTCATGCGCTGGTCCAAGATGCACATCCCGACGCTGCGCGACGACCCGGCCGACGCCGGCGCGCCCAGCCACCGCCTGCTGCTCCGCGCGGGCTATATCCGCCAGCTGATGGCCGGGCACTACTCCCTGCTGCCGCTCGGCCAGCGGGTCAGGCTGAAGGTGATCGGGATCATCCGCGAGGAGATGGACCGGATCGGCGCGCAGGAGTTCCTGATGCCGGTCATGCACCCGGCCGAGCTGTGGATCAAGAGCGGCCGCTGGGAGCTGATGGGCGACGAACTGTTCCGGCTCAAGGACCGCAAGGGCGCCCGCTTCGTCCTCGGCATGACCCACGAGGAGATCATCTCCACCCTGGCCACCGAGCTCGAGTCCTACCGCAAGCTGCCGCAGATGTGGTATCAGTTCCAGACCAAGATGCGCGACGAGCCTCGCCCCAAGGCCGGCCTGATGCGCACCCGCGAGTTCACCATGAAGGACTCCTACAGCTTCGACCTGGACCCGGCCGGCCTTGACGTGTCCTTCATCGCGCACCGCGACGCCTACACCCGGATCTTCGAGCGCCTCTCCGTCCCGGCCATCCCGGTCGCGGCGTCCAGCGGCGCCATGGGCGGCTCGGACTCTACCGAGTTCGTCTGCCCGTCTCCCTCCGGCGAGGACCTCATCGTCCGCTGCCCGGAGTGCGGTTACGCCGCGAACATCGAGAAGGCCATGTCCCGGCTGGCCGCCGTCGATGATTCCGAACGGGCCGGGCTGCTCGCCGCCCCGCAGCCCTTCGCCACCCCGGGCGTGCGCACCATCGAGGATCTCGCCCTGCAGTACGACGCGCCGGCCGACCGGCAGATCAAGACCCTGGTGTACTTCCTGGACGGCGTGCTCACCCTGGTCCTGATGCGCGGCGACCACGCGCTGAACGAGCAGAAGCTCGTCGACGCCACCGGCGCGGCCGCGATCCGCCCGGCCCAGCCGGAAGAAATCCGCGACGCCCTCGGGGCGCTGCCCGGCAGCCTGGGCGCGGTTGGCACGGTGCCTCCCGGTATCGGGGATCACCCCGTCATCGCGGACGAGGCGCTGCGCGGCAGGCGCGGCATGTTCACCGGCGCCAACGTCGACGACACCCACCTGCGCGGCGTGGACGTCGAGCGCGACATCAGCGTGGGCCGGTGGGCCGACCTGCGGGAGGTGGCGGCCGGCGACGCCTGCGTCAACTGCGGGCACGGCCTGGAGATAGAGCGCGGCATCGAGGTCGGGCACATCTTCAAGCTGGGCTACAAGTACTCCGACGCCATGGACATCCGGGTATCCGGCCCGGACGGCAAGCCGGTCAAGCCGATCATGGGCTGCTACGGCATCGGCGTGGAGCGGGCCATGGCCACGATCGTCGAGGTCCACCACGACGACAAGGGCATCACCTGGCCGGTCGCGATCGCGCCGTTCGAGGTCGTGGTGGTGATCGCCCAGCAGGAGGACGCGGCCGTGGCCGCCGCGGGGGAGCAGGTGTACCGGGCGCTGCTCGACGCGGGCGTCGAGGTCATCGTGGACGACCGGCCGGTCCGGGCCGGCGTGAAGTTCAGCGACGCCGAACTGGTCGGCATCCCGTTCCGCGTCACCGTGGGCAAGCGAGGCCTGGCCGCGGGAAACGCGGAGCTGACCGACCGCGCGAGCGGTGTCACCGTCCAGGTTCCGCTGGACGAGGTACCCAAGCATGTCCGGGAGGCCGTGGCGGGAGGGTGAGATGCCGCAGACGGTGAAGTGGCTGCCGAAGCCGGAAAAGCACGACTTCCAGGCGGCGGAGGATTACCTGTCGCTGATCATGCCGGTCAAGCGGGCCGCCGAGTGGCGGCGCAAGCTGGCCGCCGCGCGGGACGAGATCACCCACCGCAAGGCCAAGGACATCCTGCGGGCCAGCCAGCTCGAACTGCTCGGCGAGGACAACAAGCACGTCGCGGCCGACCTCCGCAAGGCCGCGGCGGGCACGGCCCTGTCGCCGATCCTGCTGCTGCGCGGCGACGACACGCACCCGCTCATCGTCGCCGACGGCTACCACCGGGTCTGCGCGAGCTACTGGATCGACGAGAACACCGACATCCCCTGCATCCTGGTGTAGGCTCTGCTATCCCGCTCGCCTCCGGGCGCCTCTCGAGGCCACGCCTTCCCTCGTCGCTCGTCGCAGGCTCCTCGCTCCTCAGTCCAGGCGGGGCCGGCGCCCTTCGGCTCGCGGGGGCTGCTATCCCGCTCGCCTCCGGGCGCCTCTCGAGGCCCCGCCTTCCCTCGTCGCTCGTCGCAGGCTCCTCGCTCCTCAGTCCAGGCGGGGCCGGCGCCCTTCGGCTCGGGGGGGCTGCTATCCCTCCTGCCGGTCGCGGGCCTGACAGCGCAGCGCCCGGAGCACGTCGTCGCGGCCCTCGGCCAGCAGGCGGCGCAGCGCGGCGGGCGGGTCCGTGGCGGCGATGTACTCGTCCGTCAGCCGCACCGTCTCCGCCGAGATCGCGCCCACCGTGTAGGCGCCGCTGACGAAGTCCTGCGCCATCGCCGAGGACCAGTCCCGCCACACGTCGCCGATCACGGCGAAGTACTTCTCCCGGTACGGGTTCACCAGCTCCGGCTGGTCCGGGTCGGCGAACCCGGACAGCATGGCCCGGAACGTGGCCAGGCTCTGCTCGCCCCCGGCCATCGCGTCCCAGGCCGCCTGCTTGGCCTCGGCGGTGGGGATCGCGGCGCGGCACGCCGCGGCGTGCCGCTCGCCCGCGTCGGTGGCGTCCCGGGCCAGCTCCGCGTCGATCTCGCCCGTCCCGAAAGACCCGAACCCGCGGCTGACCAGCCGCCACAGCAGTGACCAGCGCAGATCGGTGTCGACGGTGAGGCCGTCGAGCACCACGGAACCGTCCAGCAGCCCGGCCAGCAGGCCCAGGTCGTCGTCGCCCGTGGCCACCCCGGCGAAGGCCCGGACGAAGGCGAGCTGCTCGTCCGAGCCGGGCGCCGCCTCGTGCAGCAGGCGGCGCAGCGCGCCGGCCATCAGGTCAAGACCCGTCTGGCGCCAGCCCGGGTCGGCGAACCGGCGCACCGCCTGGCTGGCCTGCCGCAGCAGGGTCTGCACCACGCTGATGTCGGCCACCGAGGAGATGCCCGACAGGACCAGCTGGACGTAGTCGCGCGCCGCCATCTCGCCGTCCCGGCACATGTCCCAGGCGGCCGACCAGCACAGCGCCGCCGGGAGCGAGTCGGTGAACTCCCCGACCGAGTCCACCAGCGTGCGCAGCGAATGGTCGTCCAGCCGGATCTTGGCGTAGCTGAGGTCCTCGTCGTTGACCAGGACCAGGTCCGGGCGGGGCTGGCCGGCCAGTTCGGGGACGACGGTGCGCGCGCCGGCCACGTCGGTCTCGACGCGGTGCCGCCGCACCAGGCCGTCCGCGGTCCTGTCGTACAGGCCGATCGCGATGCGGTGCGAGCGCAGCACCGGGTGCGTGGCGGCCGCCTCCTGCTCCACCGCGAACTCGGAGAACCGGCCGTCCGCGTCCACCGAATAGGACGGCCGCAGCGTGTTCACCCCCGCCGTCTGCAGCCACTGCGCCGACCAGGCGGCCAGGTCGCGGCCCGAGGTCTCCTCGAGCGCGGCCAGCAGGTCCGCCAGCGTCGCGTTGCCCCAGGCGTGCGCGGCGAAGTACTTGCGCACGCCGTCCAGGAAGTTCTCCCGCCCGACGTAGGCCACCAGCTGCTTGAGCACGGACGCGCCCTTGGCGTAGGTGATCCCGTCGAAGTTGACCTCCACCGCCTCGATGTCCGGGATGTCCGCCGCGACCGGGTGGGTGGAGGGCAGCTGGTCCTGCCGGTAGGCCCAGGCCTTGTACAGCTGCGCGAACGTGGTCCAGGCCGATGTCCACCGCGTCGCCTCGGCCTGGGCCAGCGTGCCGGCCCAGGTGGCGAACGACTCGTTCAGCCACAGGTCGTCCCACCAGCGCATGGTGACCAGGTCGCCGAACCACATGTGCGCCATCTCGTGCAGGATGGTCTCGGCGCGCGCCTCCCGGGCGAAGTCGGTGACCCGCGACCGGAAGATATAGGCCTCCACGAACGTGACGCAGCCCGCGTTCTCCATCGCGCCTTCCTTGAACTCCGGCACGAAGAGCTGGTCGTACTTGCCGAACGGGTACTTGATCCCGAACGAGCTGTGGAAGAAGTCGAAGCCCTGCCGCGTCACCTCGAAGATCTCGTCCGCGTCGAGGTACTCGGCCAGCGACTGGCGGCAGTACACGCCGAGCGGGATGCCGTCGTGCTCGTCCCTGACCACGTGGTAGGGCCCGGCCGCGACCGCGGTGATGTAGGTCGGCATGACCGGCGTGGGCGGGAACTGCCAGCGGACCGCCTCACCGTCGGCGATGCTCGATTCCGGCGCCATGTTCGACACGACCTTCCATCCGGCCGGGGCGGTGGCGGCCAGCTGGTAGGTCGCCTTCATGTCTGGCTGGTCGAAGCAGGCGTAGACCCGGTGGGCGTCGAAGGTCTCCAGGTCCGAATACAGGTAGACGCGCCCGTCGGCGGGGTCGGTGAACCGGTGCAGCCCCTCGCCGCTGTGCGAGTAGGCACAGTCGGCCGTCACCGTGAGCACGTTGTCGGCGGCCAGCCCGGTCAGCGCGATCCGGTCCCCGTCGAACGCGTCCAGGCTGACCGGCGCGTCGTTGAGGGTGATCGTGCGGATCCCGGGGGCGGTCAGGTCCACGAAGGTGGCCGAACCCGGCACGGCGCAGCCGAACCTGATCACGCTGACCGACCCGAACGTCGCGTCGTCGTCCGACCGCGCCGTCAGGTCGAGGTCAACCTGGTAAGAGGTGACCGTGATGAGCGACGAGCGCGCGGCGGCCTCGTCGCGGGTCAGGTTCGATGCCACCCGATCGTCCCTTCTGCGGAATGTGTCAGGCTTTCCGCCGTTACACCAGCCAGCCACGCCTGTCGGCTTCTGATCCGACCCTATCTGCATCTTCGACTGATACCGGGTCTGGCACACTTACCGTGTGCGCATATACCTGGGATCTGACCACGCGGGGTTCGAGCTGAAGGCCCGCCTCATCGAGTGGCTGGCCGCGACCGGTCATGAGCCCGTGGACTGCGGCCCCGAGAGCTACGTCTACGACGACGACTACCCGCCGTACGTCATGCGCGCCGCGCACGGCGTGGCCGGCGACCCGGGCAGCCTCGGCATCGTGATCGGCGGCTCGGGCAACGGCGAGCAGATGGCCGCGAACAAGATCCCGGGCATCCGCGCGGCGGTGGCCTGGACCGACGAGACCGCCCAGCTGGCCAGGCAGCACAACGACGCCAACGTGCTCAGCCTCGGCGCGCGGATGTACACCGTCGACGAGGCGGTCGGCTTCGCCAAGGTCTTCGTCTCTACCCCGTTCTCCGGCGAGCCGCGGCACGCCCGCCGCCTGGCCATGATCGCCGACTACGAGAAGACCGGCGACCTCCCGCCCCTCCCCAGCGCCTGACCCCTGGGCTTCCCGCCGGCAGCTCAGCGCGACGGGCGCCCTCGCCGCCGCCGCGGGAACCCCGCCCGTCCGCCCCGGTCGTCCCTCCTTACCCACGTTATCCGGCCCCGATCGTCCCCGGTCGCCGCGTCGGCCTGCGCCTCGTCCGGCTCCGGCCGCGCCGTGCTCTCCATCCCTGGGCTCCCTGTTCCTGAGCTCTGTGCCCCGGCGCTCCCTTTTCTGGCGTCCTCGGCCCTGGCCCGCGCGCCGTCGGCCATCCTCGCCTCCTGCGCCTCGGCGTCGGCAAGATGCTCGGCGCGCGGCCGCGACACGTCCCTGGCCCGCATCGCGGCGATGGGCGTCAGCTTCATCGCAGGCACGGCATCCTCCTCTCGTACCCAGTGTCGTACCCAAGCCTTAACGGATCTCCCGCAGCCCCCGTAGAACTAGAAGACCAGCGGGCACCAGGGCGCGGGGTCCCAGGACATGGCGGCCGAGAGCTGCCGGACGGCGCCCGGCCGCGGCTCGGCGACCAGGCCGGCGTCGGCGAGGGCGCCCAGCCTGGTCCCGCCCAGGTAGGCCGCGCCGAGCTCGGTCACGTCCAGCCGCAGGTCGGCCGGCGCGGTGGCCGGACCGCACGCCGCGGCCAGGCCGCCGCCCGGCGCCTCGGCGGTGGTGGTCAGCCGCCACCGCCCGGCGTTGGCCGGCAGGATCTCGTCCCGCACCTCGAGGACCACGTCCACCGGGCAGGAGTACCTGCGGCCGGCCAGTGCGCGGGGCAGGTCCACGATCCGCACCCACAAGTTGTCGTTGAGCTGCGGCCTGGCCCGCCGCGGGTCGGCCAGCTGGTAGAGCAGCGGGTCGTCGACCGGACGCCGCGGCAGGCGGAACTCGGTGGTCAGGTCCCGGCTGAGCAGGTCGGCGCAGAGCGCGGCGCTGGCGGCCGGATCGGCCGCCATCAGCTCGCGCACGGTCAGCACGTTCTCCGGCAGGAAGTCGGTCCAGGTGTCGACGCCGGCGTAGAGCGCGTAGCCGCGCGGCCCGCTGGCGTCCTCGGCCAGCAGGCAGCGCAGCGGGCCGGCGCCCTGGCGCT
>Ga0070708_100001560_pt1 | contig 17560 bp, 17 predicted proteins | sample KBSK5503metaG_FD_65469 | JGI IMG/M metagenome (GOLD analysis project Ga0070708, IMG submission 65469) | Corn, switchgrass and miscanthus rhizosphere microbial communities from Kellogg Biological Station, Michigan, USA - KBS K5-50-3 metaG | ecosystem: Host-associated > Plants > Roots >... | reverse complement strand
TCGGCGATGAAATTCGCCTTCTTCATGCTCGCCGAGTACTCGGCGATGCTGGTGAATTGTTGCCTGATGACTCTCCTTTTCCTCGGCGGCTGGACGCTGGGCATCGGAGGCTATGGACTGACCACGCAGACACTGCAGCACATGGGCATCCTGGGCGGCGTGCTGGGCGCGCTGATTTTCTTCGTGAAGGTGATGACCTTCATGATGGTGTACATCTGGTTCCGGGCCACGTTTCCGCGGTTCCGCTTCGATCAGCTCATGGATCTGGGATGGAAGTGGATGATTCCGCTGGCGCTGGCCAACATCGTCGTCACCGGAGTGGTCGTGCTTCTCGGTCAGTCGCTCAATTTCCAGGGAGAAGTCGTTCTGTCGATCGCCGGCGCGGCAATCGTCGGCTATACGCTCTACAACCTGCGGCCCCGAGCCAAGGTGGTGCATGCAAGTCCAGCATCCGAAGTCTGAGTGGACGGACAAGTTTCTTCTCCTCGACATGTTCGAGGGGTTGAAGACCACGTTCCGCGAGCTGTTCAAGCCGAAGGTGACGGTCCGCTATCCGGAGGAGCGCCTGGAACCGGCGAACCGATTCCGAGGGATGTTCCGGTTTTCGTTCGACCGCTGCATTGCCTGCAAGTTGTGCGCAGTGGCCTGCCCGATCGACATCATCTACATCGACGTCCACGACGAGCAGCGGGAAGTCGACGGGAAGATGAAGAAAATCAAGGTTCTCGACCGCTACGATATCGACGTGAAGCGCTGCATGTTCTGCTCGTTGTGCGAAGAGGCCTGCCCCACCAAGCCGAAATCCATCTGGCTCACCACGAAGACGTATGAGCTGGCCACGTACGATCGAAACGATCTCTATTTCAACATGCAGCAGCTCGAGTATTGGGACGACCGGCCGCGGTACGAAGGGCTGCCCGAGGAAGAAGAACATCCGCGGATCGAGGGTGGGCAGCGACTCCTGGAGCGATGAACGATGAGCGATGAACGATGAACAAAAAAACTGTTGCGAACGAACTCGTTCATCGTTCATCGTTCATCGTTCATCGTTAATGCCATGAACGTCGCCTTCTTGGTCTTCTTCGTCGTGGGCACGATCGCCGTGGCCTCGTCGATTCTCGTGGTGGCCATGCGCAATCCGGTGCACTCCGCACTCTTTCTGCTGCTCACCTTTCTCTGCGTTGCGATTCTCTTCGTGGTCAAGGATGCGGAGTTCGTGGCCGCGGTGCAGGTCCTGGTATACGCCGGCGGGATCATGGTGCTCTTTCTCTTCGTGGTCATGCTGATCAACGTCCGCCATCTGCCGGACGATCGAACGCTGTCGCGATTCTGGAAGGGCGGCGTGGGCGTCGGGCTGGCCATCTTTCTCCTCCTGGCCACCGTGGTTCGCACCGGCACGTATCACGATCAGAACCCGAACAAGAAGCTGCTGCGCAGTACGGCATCGCATCGGGTGCGCAAGGTGACCAATCCCGACGGCAGCGTGACGCGCAAACGCGTCGTGCGCCACCGCACGGTCGGCAACTCCGAAGCCGTAGGAATGGCTCTCTATCAGGACTATCTGGTGCCGTTCGAAGTGGCCTCGCTATTTCTGCTGGTGGCCATGATCGGAGCGATCGTCATCGGAAAGCGAGAGCTGAGCGCGCCGGAAGAAGAAACCAGTCCGGACTTCATCCTGAAAAGAATGGAGAAGGAAAAGGAAGTGAAGGAAGCCATGAGGAAGGAGGCCATGAGTGCCTGAGGTAGTTCCGAGCACTGAAGCGTACCTCATGCTCTCCGGCACGTTGTTCGCCGTCGGGCTGATCGGAGTGATCATCCGCCGCAACATGATCACCGTGCTGATGGCCATCGAATTGATGATGAACGCGGTGAACATCAACCTGGTGGCCTTCTCTCATCGCTTCGCTTCGCTGGAAGGGCAGGTATTCACCATCTTCGTGATCACCGTGGCGGCAGGGGAGGCCGCGGTGGGGCTGGCCATCATCATTCAGCTATATCGCTTGAAGAGCTCCATCAATGTCGATGAAGCGAGTGAGCTGAATGGCTAGTTTGCTTCTGCTCGTGCCGCTTCTTCCCGCACTTGGCGCGCTGATCAACGGCATTCGCGCCTTTGCCCGGCCGCTCGAACCGAAGAGCAAAAAGACGACCAACTTCTTCGCTCTGGCCTCGACGCTCTTGTCGGCGCTGATCGCTTCGTATCTCGTGGCCACCAGCGGAGCGGCGTGGGAGCACTCGTATTACACCTGGATTCCCGCTGGCGTCGGCCACGTGAGCGGCGGGTTCCTGTCGGACTTCACAGTCAGCTTCGCATTCCGCATCGATCCGCTCTCTTCGGTCATGCTGATGGTCGTGACGTGGATCGGATTCCTCATTCACGTCTACGCCACGGGCTACATGGCCCACGAGACGGGCTACACGCGCTTCTTCGCATACCTGAATCTCTTCATGTTCATGATGCTGCTGCTCGTGCTCGGCGCGAACTACGTCGTCATGTTCGTCGGGTGGGAGGGCGTGGGCCTCTGCTCGTATCTGCTCATCGGCTTCTATTACGACAAGAACTTCGCCGCGGACGCGGGCAAGAAAGCCTTCGTGGTCAATCGCATCGGCGACTTCGGCTTCATCCTGGGCATCTTTCTGATCTTCAACACATTCGGAACGGCGGACTACGCGAGGGTGTTCGCCCTGGCCGGCGCGCATCCGCTGCAGTACGCCGGCGCGGCCACGGCGATCTGCCTCCTGCTCTTCGTCGGCGCCTGCGGGAAGTCCGCTCAGATTCCCCTGTATGTCTGGCTGCCGGATGCCATGGCCGGCCCAACCCCCGTCTCCGCGCTCATCCATGCCGCCACGATGGTGACCGCAGGCGTGTACATGGTGGTCCGCTCCAACGTCCTTTTCCGGCTGTCGCCGGTGGCGATGATGGTCGTTGCGCTCGTCGGCGCGGCGACGGCGATTTTCGCAGCGACGATCGGCCTGGCGCAGAACGACATCAAGAAAGTTCTTGCCTACTCAACGGTCTCGCAGCTCGGATACATGTTTCTCGGCGCCGGCGTCGGCGCGTTCACCGCAGCGATCTTCCACCTCATGACGCACGCCTTCTTCAAAGCATGTCTCTTCCTCGGCGCCGGGTCGGTAATTCACGGCTGCGGCGGCGAACAGGACATGCGCAAGATGGGCGGCCTGCGGAAGTACATGCCGCAAACCCGCTGGACCATGCTGGTGGCCACGCTGGCCATCGCCGGCATGCCGCTGTTCGCCGGCTTCTATTCGAAGGATGAGATTCTGGCCGGCGCGTTCGCCTTCCACCCGGGCATCTGGTTCCTCGGCGCGGCCGGCGCGGGACTGACCGCGTTCTACATGTTTCGCCTCTACTTCATGACCTTCTCGGGCCACTATCGCGGGGCGGAAGGGGTGGGCATCGAGACTTCAGAACCGGAGCACGGCGGCGATGACCTGATCCCCAGCGCCGTTCATCTCGATCAGGGAGATGCGCACACTGACAAAGGCCACGGGCACCACGCGCATGCGCACGCGCCGCACGAATCGCCGCTGGTCATGACCGGCGTGCTGATGATTCTGGCGATCTTGTCGATCTTCGGCGGATGGATCGGCTGGCCTGCGGCGATGGGTGGGGGATTTCCCACTCCGTTCCAGCGCTGGCTGGAGCCTGTGCTGTTGCCGCTGGGCGGCCGTCAGTTTCATTTTCATGAAGCGTCACATGCCCAGGAGCTGATCCTGATGGCGGCGTCGGTAGGCATCGCGGCGGTGGGCATCTTCCTCGCCTTCCGTTTCTACAAGCGCGACGAAACGTGGGCGGTGCCGAAGCGGCTGGCCACGCGACTGCGACCGCTTTACGCCCTGCTGACGAACAAGTACTTCGTCGACGAGATCTACGATGCGGCTGTGGTGCAGCCGACGTTGATCTTCAGCCGCGCGCTGGCCTGGTTCGACGTGAACATCATCGACGGGCTGGTCAACCTCACCCGTCACATCACGGTGTTTGCGTTCGGCCACGGCTCGTCGCTCTTCGATCGATTCGTCGTCGATGGCGCAGTCAACGGCCTGGCGGACGCCGCGGCCGGGAGTTCGCGCATGTTCCGCAAGCTGCAGAGTGGATTCGTTCAGAACTACGCACTGGTCATGGGAGCCGGCATCGTGCTGATCGCGGCGGTCTATCTGTTCCTGAAGCCGTAGGGGGAGACGAGAAGCGAATGGGCATTCTCAACATCGTCACGTACACGCCGCTGCTCGGCGCGGCCGTCATCCTGTTCTTCATTCGGAGCGACAACCCGAAGATGATCCGGTACGCGGCGACTCTCTTCGCGGCGATCGACTTCATCGTTTCGCTCTTCCTCTGGTGGGGCTTTGACCCGAAGGCCAGCGGCGGCCAGCTCTTCCAGTTCCGCTTCGTACGGGATTGGATCCCTTCGCTGGGCGTCAAATACGACTTCGGCATCGACGGCATCGCCCTGCTGCTGATCGTCCTGACGACATTCATGGGACTGATCGCCGTCGTGTCGTCCTTCAGCGCAATCAATTTCCGGGAGAAGGAGTACTACGTCCTGCTGCTCCTGCTGCAGACCGGAATGATCGGTACGTTCTGCGCGCTGGACTTCTTTCTCTTCTACGTGTTCTGGGAAGTGATGCTCGTGCCGATGTACTTCATCATCGGCATCTGGGGCGGGCCGCGAAAGCTGTACGCGGCGATCAAGTTCTTCCTCTACACGCTGGCCGGATCGGTGCTCATGCTGTTGTCGATCCTGGCGCTCTACTTCTTCAATGACGGGGGCATCCCCTTTCTGCACATCAAGGGGCTGGGGAACGGCTACACGTTCTCGGTGCTGCAGTATCACAACATCGGACACCTGATCCCGCCCTCCCTGCAGTTCTGGATCTTCCTCGGATTTTTCTTCGGCTTCGCCATCAAGGTGCCGATGTTCCCCTTCCATACGTGGCTTCCCGACGCACACACCGAGGCGCCGACGGCCGGATCGATCGTCCTCGCCGCGGTGCTGCTGAAAATGGGAACGTACGGCTTCGTGCGCTTCGCCCTGCCCATCCTTCCCGCTGCCACGCGGCAGCTCATCCTTCCCATCGTTGTCCTGTCCATCATCGGAATCATCTACGGCGCGCTGGTCACGCTGGTGCAGAAGGACATGAAGAGGTTGATCGCCTATTCATCCGTTTCGCATCTCGGGTTTGTCATGCTGGGCATGTTCGCCCTGAATCCGATGGGGCTGAAAGGCTCCGTCATTCAGATGATCAACCACGGAATCTCCACCGGCGCGCTCTTCCTTTTGGTGGGGATCATCTACGAGCGGCGGCACAGCCGTGAGATCGCCGACTACGGCGGTCTGGCCAAGCAGATGCCGATGTACGCCACACTTTTCCTGATCGCCGCGCTGTCCTCGATGGGGCTTCCCGCGCTGAACGGCTTCATCGGTGAGTTCACCATTCTGCTGGGCGTGGCGAATCGAAACATCTGGTGGGCCGTGTTCGCCGCCATCGGCATCGTGCTCGGCGCGGCCTATCTTCTGTGGCTTTATCAACGCGTGTTCTGGGGACCGCTCGACAATCCGGCGAATCGGACGGTGCGCGATCTGAACCGCCGCGAGCTGGCCATGCTGGTGGCCCTCTCCGCCGTGATGGTGTGGATCGGCATCTATCCGAAACCGATCTTCGAAGTCATCGAAAAACCCGTCGAATACGTCGTGCGGAAAGTCGATCCGGAGTACATGAATCGGCCGCCGATGCAGTATCCGGAGGCCGTTGCAGAGGTCGAGGCGTCCAAGTGACCTGGAACGATGTGGTCTTCCTTCTGCCGGAGATCATCATCTCCATCGGCGCATCGCTGCTGCTGATTGCGCCGGTCGTCGGCTGGCGCGACCGCCAGACATCGGCGAAGTGGTCGATGCTGATCCTGCTCGGCATCACAGCGCTGACGGTGATCGGATGTTCGTACTGGGTGCAGGGGATCCCGCAATCACGATCTCTGGCCGGCATGTTCGCTCTCGACGGTTTCGCCATCTTCTTCAAGCTGATCTTCATCACCGCCATCGCCATGATCACGCTGCTCTCGGATGACTTCCTGCGCGAGTCGCGCTACTCGGTCTGGGAGTACTACTCGCTGCTGGGCTTTGCCCTCTGCGGAATGATGTTCATGGTTTCCGGCATGAGCCTGATCTCGATCTATATCGGGCTGGAGCTGATGTCGCTCTCCAGCTACATCCTGGCGGGCTTTTTCAAGAACGAGGAGAAATCGACCGAGGCGGCGATGAAGTATTTCGTGCTGGGGGCGGTGAGTTCCGGGATTCTGCTGTACGGGATCTCGCTCATCTACGGCGTGTGCGGCTCGTTGAATCTGCTGGACATCGGCAAGGCGCTGTCGACGATCATCACCAACGACGCGCTGATGTTCGGCATCATGCTCCTCGGCGCTGGTCTCTGTTTCAAGATTGCCGCAGTGCCCTTCCACGTCTGGACGCCCGACGTGTATGAGGGAGCGCCGACGCCGATCACCGCGTTTCTCTCCACCGCGTCAAAAGCGGCAGCCTTCTCGATCTTCGCCCGCATCTTCTACCTCGCCCTGCACGATTTTCAGCTCGACTGGGGCAACGTGCTGGCCACCATCTCCGCGCTGTCGATGGTGCTGGGCAATCTGGCCGCCATCACGCAGGACAACGTGAAGCGCATGCTGGCGTACTCGTCGATCGCGCACGCCGGCTACGCGCTGCTCGGCATCATCTCGCTCAACTCCCTGGGGCTGCGCGGCGTGCTCATTTACACGCTGGTCTACGTCTTCGCCAACCTCGGCATCTGGGCCACGGTGCTCATGCTGCGGCGTCACGAATATGGCGGCGAGCGCGTCGACGATTTCGAAGGTCTCAGCCGCCGCGCCCCTTTCTGGGCCTTCGCCATGGTGATCTTTCTGCTGTCACTGGGCGGCATTCCGCCCACGGCAGGGTTCATCGGCAAGTATTTTTTGTTCGCTGCAGCCATTCAAGCGGGATTTGGCTGGCTGGCGATTCTGGCCGTGCTGATGTCGGCAGTCTCGATGTTCTATTACCTGCGTCTAGTCGTGGCCATGTACCTGCGCGAAGGACGAGAGGCCGATGTGGCCATCACCGGCCCGCTGCAGATTGTCGCCGCCACGTGCCTCATCATCACGCTCCTCCTGGGGATCTACCCGACGCCGTTGATCGACCAGGCCACGGAGTCATCGCGCTGGATCGGGGCGCGCGCGTCCATCATTCCCCATGCCGGACGATAAATCCGGAAACGAAAACCCGCGCCAGGTTCAGCAACTGGTCGAGGCCTGGTCGGTCGGCCTGATGTTTCCCGTCGCCATCGGTGTTGGTTTCGCGTGGGGGTGGGGCATGGACAAGCTTTTTGGAACGAAGCCGTGGCTCACCTGGATCTTCACCGCGTTCGGGGTGATCGCCGCGTTCGTCAATCTCTTTCGCATCGGATTGCGCAATGATGGAAGCGGCGGATGATGCAGCCGCCGTGCTGCGGCGCATCCAACGAATCAGCTTCGGCGCATACATCGTGTTTGCCATTCCAGTGCTGATCGACGGCGGACTGCACGGGTTTGTTGGATTGACTTGCAGTGCAGCGGTTACTATGATCAGCTTCCTTTGGCTGGAAGAGATCGTGAATACGGTTCTTCAGCCATCGCCGCGCCTGCGTACTTGGAAAGTGCTGCTTCGTACTCTGGCCCGGTACGTCCTGCTCGGTGCGGCGTTATCGGTCGCCATCTTTGTCGCTCGTTTTAACGCCTTAAGTGTGCTGCTGGGATTCTCGATCGTGGTGGTAGGCATCATGGGTGAAGCTGTGTACTCCACGTACAAGAGCTTCGCGGATTGATCGCATGGAACACGAGAGTTCGTTTCTGTACGTTCCGGTCAACGCGCTCTGGCACAGCGCGCAGCATCGGTACGCCTGGGACATTCCCGATCACGTGATCATGGCCGCGCTGGTGCTGCTGATTTCCTGCATCATCTTTCCGCTCGCCTCCCGGCGGATCAGCAAGGAGAACCCCGGTCCGCTGCAACACATCCTGGAGTTGACCGTTCAGGGATTGAAAGACCTTCTGCACGACGTCATCGGGAAGGAAGGGGAGCCCTTCCTGTACATCATCGGGGCCTTCGCAGTCTTCATTTTCATCTCGAACATCTTCGGCCTGTTCTACTTCCTGCAGCCGCCCACCAGCAATCCGAACACGACCTTCGCCCTGGCACTCACCTCGTTCCTCTATTACAACTATCAGGGCATCAAGACCCAGGGCCTGGGGCACTATCTGAAACACTTCGGCGGTCCGGTCTGGTGGCTGTTCCCGCTCATGTTCGTGATCGAGATCATCGCTAACTTTGCGCGCATCCTCTCGCTGGGCATGCGTCTTTTCGGCAATATCTTTGGCGAACATACCGCCACCGGCATCTTCAGCGGGCTGGTTCCGATCATCATCCCCTGGCCGATGATGGCCCTCGGAATCTTTGGGGCCGTCCTGCAGACATTCGTCTTCATCATGCTGACGATGGTGTACCTCAGCGGTGCCGTCGCGGCGGAAGAACACTGAGATCAGGTTCGAGGAAAGGAGAATCGGAGTGAACAAAAGAATCATCATGATCGCGGCCGTCACGCTGCTGTTCGCCGTGTCGGCGTTCGCCCAGGAACCCACGGGCGCTGCCCAAGGGGGCGTGAAGTGGGGTGTGGTATCCGCGGCGTTCGTGCTCGGCATCGCCGCTGCGGCCGGAGCGATCGGTCAGGGACGCGCCATCTCCGCGGCCTGCGAAGGGATCGCCCGCAATCCGACAGCGGCCGGCGCGATCCGTCTGGCGATGATCATCGGCCTGGCGCTTATCGAGTCGCTGGTCATCTACTCGCTAGTCCTCGCGTTCATCATTCAAGGGAAATAAGAAAGCCCCGCGCTTCCCGGTGGCCCGGCGGCTGTCCTGCCGGGCCTTCCTTTGCCGTGGCACTTCCATTGCTGAGCTTCCTCCCGGAGGTGCCATCGTGAACTGGTTCAATCTCGCGCTGGTCGGCTGGATCATCCTGATTGTGGCCCTGGCGCTCGCTGCCCACATGTGGCACGTGCCGACGATCTGGATCGCCATCGGAGCGCTCGCCCTTCTGGGGATCGGAGTGATCTCCGCCGTCACCAGGTCGAAACCGCAGGTATAAAACAAAAGGAGCCGGCCTGGGCCGGCTCCTTCAATCATTCGATGCGTTTGACTACTGCGCGTTGACCATCCGCGTGATCGCGGCCACCGCTCCATCTGCGGTGAGCCTGTCGCCAACAGCCAGCGACTTCACCGGCGACCATGCGCCATCTGCGTAAAGCAGATAGGTCACCGTGTTCGGCGTGGCGTTATACAGGATCAGCTTGGTGCCTTCCCGCCCGGAGGTGATCGTGGAGACGCGGCCGGACCAGCCGGCAGAGAATGAGGCAGGCGCGCCAAAGTGCGGGCCGCCGGGATGCGCGCCGATCGGAATGTGAATCCGTCCATCGGCAATGGGATGAATGGTGACGCGATTGAACGCGTTGGTGCGAAGGTCACCGAAGAGCACGTCGACAGAATCCGGCGTGGACGCGTCGAGGATCGCCGGGTGTTTCAGGATCTGGTTGTTGAAGTTCGCATCGACTGAGAACACAGCGTCCCCGGGCACCGTGAACTCCGCCAGATCGTGCAGCTCGTACGACGTTACGCTCCCGCTCTCGACCGACATCAGCGCATAGCGCGCCTCTTCGCCGTCTCCCGTCTCTTCCCACCACACCGCGTGCACCAGCAGCGCGGGCAAGTCGCTGTAGGTGCCATCCTTCTGAAGCGTCGCCACACGGCGAGTGATCCCGATCCGCAGGTTGTAGCGGAGATGGAACGGCTTGCTGTCGATGGAGATGGCTTTCTGCCATTTGCCGTTCGCGTACGAGGCCAGAAGCAACTCGCTGGACATCGCGTTCGGCATCCTCAGCCAGAAAGCGAAAAGAGTCTTCGATTCCGTGTCATACGCCAGCGCCGGCCGGTAATGCAGTCCTTCGGTCAGCGAGTCAGGAACCATGGAGGATTGGATGTCGTTGCCGCGCTGAACGGTCAGACGGAGGAATTGAGTCACTTGGGGCGGAGCGATGCCGTTGTTCACCTCGCTGTCGATCGTATACAGCGTGCCGTCCGGAATGAGGAGTACGTCGCGATCAGCCTGCGCGAACAACGCAGCGGGTACTAGAAACAAGGCGAAAAGGATCAGCAGGCGTTTCATAGCTTGAGATTGACCATCGATCGAAGATCGATCGCGAAGAGCAGCGATTTGAGATGGCGAAAGTCCGGATAGAACTTCGCCAGGTGATCGAAGTGGGACTCCGCGGCGGCGATGTCGCCGCTCTTGTACGCCACTTCGCCGAGAAGGTAGTGCGCATTGCGGATCTGGCGCGAATCGGTGGCCAGTTCCAGGCCGGCCTGGCCGTAATGCTTCGCGCGCTCCAGGTTTTGCAATCCCAGGTAGCCGAAGCAGAGATCGATGTAGGCCTCGGCCAGGTGCGTAGGGGAACCGATGGAGGGGACGGCTTTCTCCAGCAGGGCCACTCCCTCGGCGAATTCGTCATTCAGAACTTTCGAGGCGCCGAGGTTTTCCAGCGCCAACCCGTAGAGGAAGTCATGCTCAACGCGATCGTCCAGCTGTTCGATCAGGGCGATGGCCTGTTCGCCGCAAGCGATCGCTTTGTCGAACTTCGAGTCCATGTCGTAGATGCTTCCCAGCTCGTTCAGCGCACCGATCTTCCACTGCGGCTCGTTCGCTTCTTCCGCCGTCTGCAGCGCGAGCTGCCCATAAAACGTCGCGCGCTTCAGCTCCTGTTCGGTGCGGTACTTGAACACCAGGGCATACGCGGCCAGGTAGACATGCCGCAGGTTGCGGCGGCGCATGACGATCGTGGGAAGGGCCTGCACTTCGGGTCCGGAGCGGTCCACGGCGATCATGGCGTCCGCCTTGTTGATGATGATCAGCTCGCGCGTTTCGTCATCGTCCGCCAGCGCCAGGGCCGTGTCATATGCAATCAGCGCTTCTTCGATCGCGCCGGCGCGCACTTTCGCCAGGGCGCTCTGGCGCAGCCGTTCGACTTCAGACATCCTCGTCCTCGCTCTCCCCACTGTCTGATTCGGAGCCGTCGTCTTCCTGCCGGCGCTTGAATTCGATGAAACTCTCCACTTCCTTCTGCGCCGCGGGGCTCAGCTCTTTGAGCTTGTCGAACACCGACTGGGCGCGGTTCCCCTCATCGAAGAAGTCGCCGATGCTGAGATCGAACGTCTGAAGGATCTTCAGCAGTGTGTCGAGGCCGACCTTGTACTCCCCCTGCTCCATGCGGGAGAGGTCGGATTGGTGGATTCCGATGCGGTCGGCGAGCTCGACCTGCGTCAGCTTCCGCTGGCGTCGAAGCTGCCGAATTTTCCGCCCCACCAGTTCCAGTTGCGCTGGCTTAGTCATCAGGGTTTCGTTGACTTTTATGCTATTGAAAAATAAACTTCAGCCTCAATCTACGGGCTGGCGGCAACGCTGTCAAGTCCGGAGGAATCCTCCACGTATCACAACCTGCACCTCCTCAGGGAGCTCGTCAAGCGAGACTTCTCTGCCCGCTTTTCCGGCTCGGCACTCGGTATTTTCTGGGCCGTTCTGCAGCCCCTGAGCCTGGTCGTCCTCTACTGGTTTGTCTTCACCTACATGATCGGCCGAGGCCCCGGGGCAGGGAACGACGAGTACATCTACTTTCTGATTGCCGGCCTGCTGCCGTGGTTGGGCCTCAATGAAGGCGTGGTGCGGTCGACCACGAGCATCGTCGACAACGCGCCGATGGTGCGGCGGCTTGCCTTCCGCAGTGAACTTCTTGTCGTCGTGCCCAATGCGACGTCGTTGATCTTCGAGACCGTGGGGCTCGTGCTGTTCCTCGGATTTCTTCTCATGCGCGGGGCGGCGCCAAAGCTGATCTGGATTTTACCGATTGCCCTTCTGCTGCAGTTTTCGTTGCAGGTTGGGCTCGGTTGGTTCGTCGCAGCCACGTATGTTTTCTTCCGCGACCTCTTACCGATCCTGGGCTTCGCCCTCTCGATCGCGTTCTATCTCAGCCCGATTCTCTATCCGGTTGCCGGACGGTTCGAAAGATTCTTCGAATGGAATCCGATGACGCCGCTGCTTGGTTTGTTCCGCAGCGCAATGTTGTCAGAAGCGTTACCTGGCATCGGGTCGCTCGTATTTCTTCTAGTGGTAACCGTGGTGCTCTTCACTGGCGGGCTTGCGTACTTTCGCCGTGCGCAAGGAACTCTCGCCGATCTCATTTGATTTCGAATCGAGGAAAACCGGATGAAGAAGATGTTCCTCATCATCGCTTCTTGGCTGTCAATGACGCTCTACACGACGCCTCTGCATGCGCAGAACACGTCGACGCAACCGACGCCGCAGACGAATACGGCCGCCGCGACGCAAACCGCGCTGCCGGCCCCATACGCTCCTCCGTTCCCAGGGCTGGTTCCAGTCGGGCCGGATGGCGTCCCGCAAGGCGGCGTGCCGCAATACATGAAGCCGGAAACGCCCGAGCAGCGGATGGCGCGCATCGGACTGTCGGAGGATCCTGGCGTCAATCCGGATCCCTCCAAAGTCTACTGGCGCTTCGGCCATCCGATGTCCATCCATCACTTACCCCGGCGATGGGCGAACTACGAGACTCCTCCTCAGGAGGGATGGCTGCGGCCGTTTGGGCCGGTGTTTACCTTCCAGGAGTTGTACCAGCAGAATGCGGAGTGGGTCTGGTACTGGCAGAGCGAGGCGCCACCGCAGCCGCAGGAAGAACTAGAGCCGGGAACGAGGGAGAATCCCGCCCCAATCGTCCGGCAGCTCAGCGACGCGCAGATCGAGTACTTTAAGAAAATCCGACCGGAGTTCGAACCCCTGGACGTACCGGACAGCGGCGTGACGATCCACTTCCGGGAAGCCTCGAACGGACTGCCCATCCAGGGCTCCTACCGCAATGGACTCGCCGTCGCCGATATGAACGGCGATGGGTGCCCCGACATCATCGCGCCGCCACAGCGCGGGCTTCCGAATGGCCTACCGGAGATCTACCTTGGCGACTGCAAGGGAAATTGGCGGTTCTGGCAGGGCGTGAAGTGGCCCTACACGCTCGACTACGGAACCGTGGTCGCTGCCGATTTCAACAAAGACGGGCACATGGATCTTGCCTTTGCCGTGCATCTCACGGGTGTCTTCGTCTTCCTCGGTGATGGCAAGGGGAACTTCGTCGACGCGAGCAACGGTTTGCCTCGAAACTACCCGACGCGTCGTCTCGTGGTCACGGACGCCGACGGCGATGGCTATCCCGATCTGGCGGTCATCAGCGAAGGACCAACCGCCCGAAGCGATGTGGGTGTGGATCTCGGCAAGATTCGGGTCTATTACAACCGCAACAAGGGGAAATCGTGGGTCGGCACGAACGTCGCCGGTCCGCAGGATCAGTTCGGTGGCGACTGGCTTTCTGTCGGCAACTTCAACGGAGACAAATATCCCGACTTCGTCGCTGCCAGCGTCTATTTCAATGGCCCGGACATTCTGTGGTTGAGCACCGGCCCCAGGAAGTGGAAATCGGTAGGAGGGGGCACGGTCGTGCCGTTTCTGTCCTACCACTTTGCGAATACGACCGGACACTTCTCATCGAAGAAGCGCGACGACGCGATCATTTCATTCGTGCGGTCATGGCCGAGCGAAAGCATCGACAAGAGGATCATTCCGGATCCGCCCGCGACGAGAGTGGTCGGTCTCGACCGGATCAGTTTCACCGGGCAGCCGACGCGTACGCCGATCGTGCGATGGGGGGGTCCGGCCGGCGCCATCTGGGGACTGGCCAGTGGCGACTTCGACGGCGACGGCAATCTCGACTTGATGTATACGCGCTACGATCCACGCGCTCTGGAGATTCTCCTCGGCGACGGCAAGGGACACTTCAAACGGGCGAAGATCGAGGGAGTGACCCTCGCGCCGAATACGAACTACGATCTCGAGATCGCGGACGTGAACGGCGACGGGCGACCGGATGTGATCATCGCCTACGAGACGTCGTCGGTCACCTCGCTCGCAGCCCGCGATGGTTCCATTCATGTTTTTCTCAACGAGGGAACCGACAAGCCGGAAAAGAAGTGACGGGAGCGGTCGCTCTTACCGTTTCTCGCCGGTATCGACGTTGAAAAGCGACCCGGCTCACATCTTTGGGGGGCGGAATTGGGTATACTCCCCCAAATTTTGGGCTTGAAATGTATGGGATAACGCCATAAAATCATCGTCGTACTATTGACTTTCCGAGATCCAGGCCATAGTGTTCATCAATTCGGACTGCGAACATTTTTCAAAAATTCGGCGCGGGAGGTGATCGTATCGTCGAGAGAGGGTGACCCCGACCGTTTCAGAAAACGCAATCGACATTGATTTGTGTAGGAGAAAAAAAACATGAAGAAATTCACCGTAGTGGCCATGGTGGCCGCGCTCATGACGGCGGGTTCGGCTTTCGCGGTGCAGCGTCACCTCACGATCACTCCGAACGCCACGTTTGCGAACGGATTATTGCCGTCGTCCACGAACAACGATGACACGTGCGATATCTCAGTAGCGCCTGCAGCGACACTGCTACTGCCGTATTTCGAGGTCGACTTCAAGTCGGCGGCGTCGACCGCGAGAACGACGCTCTTCACGATCACCAACGTCAGCCGCCTGCCGCAGGTCGCGCACGTCACGCTGTGGACAGACTGGTCGTATGCAGCGCTCGACTTCAACATCTTCCTGACTGGATACGATGTTCAGGCCATCAACATGTACGACATCTTCAACCGCGGAATCATCGCGCCGGGAGCGATTCCAGGCGTCACCGGTTCCACCGCAGGAACGGATGTGCGTACCACGGCGCCTTCCCTGGTCCCAAGTGGCAATCCGGCGAACGCAGCTCCGGCTACGTCGGCCGTCACTCCCGGCGCTCCGAACGCGGGTGCGAATGCGAACTTCGCCGTGACTGTGGGAACCGATTGCCAAAGCCAGCCCGGTAGAATCCCCGATGCTTACCTCGCGGATATACAGCAAGTGTTTACGACCGGTGTTCCGGGCTCGATCATCGGCGCGGCATGCGCACCCCTGCACATCGGCGGTGTCCATGCGAACGCAGTCGGTTATGTGACCATCGACGTTGCGAATACCTGCACTCAGTCCCTTCCGAGTCCAGGTTACTTCTCGACGCAGATTCTCTTCGACAATGTCCTGATCGGAGACTATCAGGACCTCAACCCGAATCCGGCGACCGGCAACTACGCGGGCGGCAACCCGCTGGTGCACATCCGGGCCGTTCCGGAGGGCGGACCGGCCGGGTCCGTCCCGGGGACGAACCTTCCGTTCACGTTCTATGATCGCTACACGAATGGCATCATTCCTCGGACAATCGATCGCCGTCAGCCTCTGCCGTCAGTCTTCGCGGCTCGCTACATTCAGGGCGGCCCAGGAAACTTCAACACCAATTACAAGATCTGGCGCGAGGGTCTGGGCTCAGCGACCGGCACGGCAATTTCCTGCACGACGTCTATCAACAGCTCATTGACTGTGGCAGAAATCGTGCGATTCGACGAGCATGAGAACGCCACTACAGCCGCGTTCTCCACGGTTCCAATCTCGCCGGCGCCGACGCCGACGACACTGACGCTTCCCGAGACATCGTCGACGCCTACATCGAATATCTCGGTGTTCCCGTCGATACCTCCTTCAGGTGACGTTGCTGGTTGGATGTACCTCAATCTGAACAACGGTGGGGGTCCGAATCTCAGCGCACAGCGTCCGGGCTTCATCGGCGCGAGCGGTCGCAATGTGACGCAGAACTGGGTGATCATCTCGATGTTCGCCGAGGGCCGTTTCTCGGTGGACTTCGACGCCGCTTGGCTCGGCAACGGTTGCTCCGGGGCAGTGCCTGTCGGTGCGACCGTCGGACCTGTCGGTGGCGTACTGGTTTGTCCGGCTGGTGTGACTTGCACGCCGCCAAGCGCCTTCACTGGTACAAATGTGACTCCGTAATTTCAGAGCAGTTGCCTTTGGCACATGGCGGGTCGGGAGAACCGACCCGCCATTTTCTTTTGTTTGCTAAAATAACGGGCTACGGTTCGTCGTTAAGCCAGGCAAATCTCAGATCGGGAGGGGATGTGATTCACCGTTTACTCATCGTTGCGGCAATTCTGGCGCTGCTTTGCGGATCTCTCTTTGCTCAGGGGTGGCCCCTTGTGGGTAGCAGCGACACTCCCTGCAACAGTGCTTGCCCGGACCCGTCATCCAAGGTCGTAGGCTTCGGCGACGTTTTCGCGCGCTTCACCGGCCGTTACCTCGACTCGACGGCGACTCGAGATTACCAGCAACCCTTCCGGACGGCTCGCGCGAGATACGTTCGGTTCAGCCCTGATCGCACGCGCATCTACCCCTGGATTGGCGAGGCGGTCGGCGTGTATGACGCAGAGACGTTTGTCAGCCGTCTGGAAGCGCGCGAGGCTCTAGTCCCAGTTACGGTCATTCCGCTCATCAATAATGCCTGGAGTTTGTTGCCACGTGCGACCCGGCCGGAGGAGTTCCTAAAGTGGGATCAATACTTCTACGCGGAGAACGGGAGTCCTTGGATAGCGGGTACCGCGGACTCGCAGCGGCGTCTCTGGGACATTGATGGTGATGACCAAGGATATATCTACATTGCATATTTGATTTTCGGCTGGGGCGTCGTAAAGGACAGCCACGTTAACGACGGCAGCATGACGGTTTCGGCGAGTCAGCACCTCGATCCGGCGGAGGGCGACTCGGCAGCCATCGTGGCCATCAAAGCCTCCAGTGGCTACTACGCCTTGACGCGAAACGATAGCTCGAGGATTTGGAAGCTGTCCCAGAGTCGTGCCGTTGATGGTTCTCCAAGGCTCTTGCCCTTCAACTTTGACGGCGCGGCGAAGACAGCCGATCTCTCGCGTATCGCCCTTCTCGTGGGAGGGCAGGTGAGGATCTACAACCCAGACGACCTAGTCCAGGGTCTTGGTCCGATTCAGACTCTCTCCAGCTCGCTTGCGCCAGGCTACACGAAGGTGGCGTCCGATGGCGTAAAGTTCTATGCCGCAGGTTCAGCGCCTTCGGGATTGATCCTCGCAGTTTTTACTCCAAACTCGAGTGGCGGTTACACCCAGCAGGAGTTCCCAACGAACAACGGGCTTTTGCCAACTAGTCTTCAGGCGACGGATGCTTACATTGTTCTTTCCGGACTGAATCCAGCCGGGCTGTGGGATGTCTTGCTGTTCAAAATGGTCGGGGGCCAGCCGCAGTATGTGAACTTCCAGAATTTCTTCCCGCGCTACTACACCTCTGCACCGGCCGGCTACAATGCACCTTGGCCGGGTTCGATCAACATCAACGACGCGGCGGTATACAAGAGCAAGAAAACCGGTAAGAACTACCTGATCGTCTGCGGTCTCGGACTGGGCGACGTTTATGAACTAAAGGATCCCGACTCGGTGAGTGTCGACCTGCCGAC
>Ga0070708_100001559_pt1 | contig 17562 bp, 13 predicted proteins | sample KBSK5503metaG_FD_65469 | JGI IMG/M metagenome (GOLD analysis project Ga0070708, IMG submission 65469) | Corn, switchgrass and miscanthus rhizosphere microbial communities from Kellogg Biological Station, Michigan, USA - KBS K5-50-3 metaG | ecosystem: Host-associated > Plants > Roots >... | reverse complement strand
AAGTATTAGGCGATCGCCCACCGCCGCTCTCCGCGAATCCCCCTGCATCCCGCCGATGGAAAAGCCCGCCGCGCTGCCGAGCGGGTCGAAGGCGCAGTAGGCGCGTCCTCGACCGATGGCCTCGGTGACCGCGCGCGCGGCTTCGCCGGCATCGGCGGGAAGGCCGCCTTGAAGGGCCCCGGCCAGCGGCAGGTGGAGGGAGAAGCTTCGAAAGGCCTCCTCGTAGGGAGGCCAGCCATGGGCGTCGTGCGCGCAGAGCGCCAGCTTGGGCTCGGCGGCGCTGATCTCGAGCAGCTTCCGCGTCGCATCCGGCTGCTCGCGGTTCAGGATCATCAGTGCGTGAATCGGATTGGTCAGATACGCGCCGGCCGCGGGAAGGAGCAGGCTGAAAGGGCGGTGCAAGGCGTCGCGGAACAGCGAGTCGGCGGAGTACAGCTCCATGCCGGCCGCGCGCTTCGCGCTCCTGGGATCGATCCACGGATGCCGGCGTTGAACCGGGTGCGCGAGGATCGCCAGCCCGCCAAGCTGCTGCGAGTGCCGCACCGGATCGGGATCCTTCCCCGGACGACTCAGCCCGCGTTTGGCGCCGACGACGACCAGGTGCCCGTCCCGGGTGGAGAGCTCGACCCCGGAGATCACCAGGACGCCGTCCTCGAACGTCGGTTCGGAGAGGGTGATCAGGTTGTGATCGGTCATCACGATGAACTGCAGACCCGCCCGCTTCGCCGCCCGCGCGATCTGCGACGGCGTGGCCCGGCCGTCGGAGAGCGTGGAGTGGATGTGGAACGCTCCCCGGATTTCGCCCGCGCCGGAAGCAGAGCTGGCGGGCCCCGGCGAGGACAGCGGGTAATGGACGAAGAGGCCGGCGACCGAAAAAAGGAGCGGGTATGCGAGCAGGACCACGCCGGCCGCGACCAACCACCGTAGGATAGATGAGACGCGCCGCGAAAGCCGGCTCGAGTCGATCACCCTTCCCGCCCTTTCTCCGCGCTCGCTCCCGCCGGCGCCGACTGCAGGGTCCAGAGCCGGGCGTACAGCCCTCCCAAGGCGAGAAGCTCCTGGTGCGATCCGCTCTCCACCACCCGCCCCCCGTCGAGAACGTAGATGCGATCGGCATTCACGATGGTGGAGAGCCGATGGGCGATCACCAGCGCGGTGCGGCCGGGGAGCACCTGGTTGAGCGCCGCCTGTACCTCGCGCTCGCTCTGGGGATCCAGGTGGCTGGTGGCCTCGTCGAGCACGAGCACCGGCGCGTTCGCCAACAGCGCCCGGGCCAGACAGAGGCGCTGCTTCTGCCCGCCGCTCAAGATCGCCCCCCGCTCGCCGACCAGCGTGTGGTAGCCGCGCGGTAGCGACCGGATGAATTCGTCCGCTTGCGCGACCTTCGCCGCTGCCACCACCTCCTGCTCGGAAGCCCCCGGCCGGGCGATGCGGATGTTCTCCAGCACCGAGGTGGAGAAGAGCAGCGCATCCTGCGTCACCAGCGCGAATTGCGCCCTCACGCTGTCCACGGTCGCCGAATCGACGTCCACGCCGTCGATGAGGATCCTGCCTCGCTGGGGTCGGTCGAACCGGAGCAGCAACGAGGTCAGCGTGCTCTTGCCGCCGCCGCTCGGACCGACCAGGGCGGTGATCTTGCCGACCGGAAGCTCCAGGGTGACGCCCTGAAGGCCGGCGCGATCCCCGTAGGAGAACCACAACCCGTCCACCCGCACGGAGGAGCGCAGCGCGGGGATGGCGGCGGCATCCGGCCGGTCGCGCAGAGGGCGGATCCCGTCCAACAGCGCGAAGATCCGCTCGCCCGAGGCGATCGCCTGGATCCCGAACTGACCCACCCGGCCCAAGTCCTTCGCCGGCTGGTAGATCAGCACCATCGCGGTGAGCAGCGAGAACAGGTTCTCCGGCGAAACCGACGAATCGTAGGCGGTGAAGGCGAGCACGCCGGCGAGCGCGATCGCCGCCAGGACCTCCATCAAGGCGGGAGTGGCGCCCTTGGCCCACCCGGCGCGGGTCATCGCCCGCTCGTGCTTGGCGGAGTGGGCGGCGAAGCGGATCAGCTCGGCCTTCTGGGCGTTGAAGGCCTGGATCATCCGCACCGCGCCGAGCCCCTCCTTGAGCTGCGCCGCGAGCTGCCCGAGCCGGGCCTGGCCCTCGCGCGTCCTGGAGAGCAGGAAGCGCGTCAATCGCGCTACTGGAAAGCCGGCGATCGGCACCACCAATAGCGCGCCGAGCGCGATCCGCCAGTTCATCCAGATCGCCACCGCGACCAGCGCCGCGATCTGAAGCCCGTCGCGCACGTACGAGCCGACCGCGTAGTTCGCCGCCGTCTCCACCGCCGCCACGTCCGAGGAGAACCGGCTCAACACGTCCCCGCTCATCTGCTGGGAAAGCTGCGAGGGGGAGAGGCCCGACAGCCGGACGAAGATCTCACGCCGCAGGGCGATCGAGATCTTCTGGCCGAAGATGCCCATCCAGTAGAACTGGCCGAGGTAGGCCAGCCCCTTGAGGATGCCGATCGCCACGATCGCCAGCGGCAGCAGCCAGAGCGAGCCGCCCAGGCTCTGGAGGATGCCCTCTGGAACGTACTTCGCGACCGGCCCCAGGCCGGAGGCGCCGCCCGAGAGGAGAAAGCGCAGCGCGTGCCCGGTCAGGAACGCGTAGGCGCCGGTGGTCGCGCCGAGCGCGATCATGCAGACGAAGGCCGGGACCAGGACCCCGCCGTGCGGGCGCGCCAGCTTGAGCAAGCGATGGAGCACGGCCGGCGGCCGGCCCTCGCCGGCGGTTTCGCCGCGATCCGATTCGCTGCTCGCAATTGCTGGGGAGGAAGACGGTGTTTTCAAGAGCGCGGACCTCTATACTGCCGGTTCTCGGGGTCCGGCTGCCAGGCCCAAACGCTCGATGGCGCTTTTGCAGATGATGATCGTGGCCGGCGAGGCCTCGGGGGACCGGCACGCGGCGGATCTGGTATCCGAGATCCGCAAGCGGCGGCCCGAGGCCCGCTTCTTCGGAATGGGCGGCCCGCTGTGCGCGGCGGCCGGGGTCGACCTCGTCTACGGCGCGCACGAGATCTCGGTGATGGGGATCACCGAGGTGATTCCCAAGCTGCCGCGGCTGCTCAAAGTCCTCGCCGGCCTGAAGCGCGCCGCCGCCCGCCGCCAACCGGCCTGCGCCATCCTGGTCGACATCCCGGACTTCAACCTGCGCCTGGCGCGCCATCTCAAGCGGCTGGGGATCCGGGTCGTCTACTACGTCAGCCCGATGATCTGGGCGTGGCGGAGCGGGCGGATCGAGACCATCGCCGAGCGGGTCGACGAGATGATCTGCATCCTCCCCTTCGAGGAGGCGATCTATCGCCGCGCCGCCGTCCCGGTGCGCTACGTGGGCAATCCGGTCGTCGACCAGGTGCCGCCCGCCGCGGAGCCGGAGCACTTCCGGCGGCAGCTCGGGCTCAAGCTCGACCCGCCGGCGCTGGCGCTTCTGCCCGGCAGCCGGCTCAGCGAGGTGCGCCGCATCCTTCCGACGATGGCCGGCGCGGCGCGAGAGCTCGCGCGCGACCGCCCCGGGCTGCAGATCCTGGTGTCGGTGGCCCCGTCCATCCCGCGCCCGGAGATCTCCGCCGCGTTCGCGGAGACCGGCCTGCAACCCACGCTCGTGGACGGGAGAACGCCCGAGGTCGTCGGCGCGAGCGACGCGGCGATCGTCGCCTCCGGAACGGCCGTCCTCGAGGCCGCGCTGATGGAGCGCCCCCTGGTGGTCGTCTACCGGATGTCCCCGGTCAGCTACCTGGTTGCTCGACTCTTGCTCAAAGTCGAGTACGTCTCGCTGGTGAACCTTCTTCTCGGCCGAGGCGCGGTCCCCGAGCTCATCCAGCGGGCGATGACGCCGGAGCGGATCGCGGGGGAGGTGCGCCGCGTCTGGGCCCCCGGGGCCGACCGCGACGCCCAGCTCCAGGCGCTGCGCCAGCTTCGCGAAGTGCTCGGCCGCAAGGGGGCGGCGAGCCGCGCGGCAGAGGAAGTCGTCGCGCTGATCCGAAGCTGAGCAAGTTGTTCGGCGCCCTCCCGCTCGATGCTATGTCGGTCCCGATGAATCGCGCCCTCGTCTGCATCCCGACCTACAACGAACGGGAAAACATCGAGGCAATCGCCCGCGCGGCGCTGGCCGCCGATCCGCGGATCGACCTCCTGATCATCGACGACAACAGCCCGGACGGCACCGGCCGGATCGCCGACGAGCTGGCGGCCGCGGACCCGAGGGCGCACGTGCTCCACCGGCCCCACAAGCAGGGCCTGGGGCGGGCCTATCTCGATGGCTTTCGCTGGGCGCTGGAGCGCGGCTACGCGTTCATCCTCGAGATGGACGCCGACTTCAGCCACGATCCCAGATACCTGCCCGGATTTCTCGACCGCGCGGAGGCGGGAGTAGATCTGATATTGGGATCCCGCTACGTCCCCGGCGGCGGGACGGTGAACTGGGGCCTGGGGCGGAAGCTGGTGAGCCGCGCCGGCTCGCTCTACGCCCGCACCATCCTCGGGCTGCGCCAGCGCGATCTCACCGGTGGCTTCAAGTGCTTTCGCCGCGGCGTCCTCGAGTCGATCGACCTGGCGTCGGTGCGCAGCAGCGGATATGCGTTCCAGATCGAGCTGACCTACCGCACGATCCAGAAGGGCTTTTCCGTGATGGAGATCCCGATCGTCTTCGAAGATCGACGCGTCGGGCAGTCGAAGATGACCGGGCAGATCGTCCTCGAGGCGCTGGCGATGGTATGGAAGCTTCGGCTCACGGTCTGACCGGCGATGATCCGCGACTTCATCTCCAGCTTCCTGGTGGCGATGCCGGCCGTCTTCATCGTCGTCGACCCCTTCGGCGTCGTTCCCATCTTCCTGGCGATGACCGCGGGCGAGCCTCCCGAAAAGACGCGAGAGACGGCGAAGCGCGCCTGCCTCGTGGGGTGCGGCCTGCTGGTGTTCTTCGCCCTCTTCGGCGGGCTCGTCTTCAAGGTCTTCGCGGTCACCCTGAGCGCGTTTCGCGTGGCGGGCGGCTTTCTCCTCCTGGTCACCGCGCTGGACATGCTCCGCGGCCGCATGTCGCAGACGAAGACCTCCCCCGCCGAAGAGCGGGAGGGAGCGCAGAAGGAGGACATCGCGGTCGTGCCGCTGGCGATGCCGCTCCTCGCCGGCCCGGGGTCGATCGCCACGGTGATGGTGCTGATGGCGCGAGGGGGGGGAATCGTGACCGCGATCCCCGTCGTCCCCTCGATCATCCTGACCTTCGTCGCCTCCTACTACACGCTTCGCGCCGCCGGTCTGGTGCAACGGGTGCTCGGCCAATCGGGGGTGGCGATCCTCCAAAGGTTAATGGGGCTCATCCTCGCCGCCCTCGCCGTCCAGTTCATCGCGGAGGGTTCACGGGATCTGATCCGCTTCCCGTAGAGAGCTGAGCGACTCCCCGCGCCGAGCGAATCGCCGGAATCGGGTGGCATCCCCGAAGAGAAGGGCGAGAAAGTGCTCGCACACCTCGCCGATGCCTATCCGGATGCGTACGAAGGTCGGCTGTACCTGGGCCTTCTGGCGCCCAGAGCGGCGAGCATCCCACCGCGCTGGACAACTTCGAGCGGTACGCTGCCGAAGCGCCGGTCAACGAGCAGCCCCTGCGGCTCGCCGATGGAATCGAGATGTTGCGCCGATGAGTCGGTAAGCCGGCCGGCGAACCCGCCACCCGGTAGCAGGCAACCTCTGTTCCGATCGCTCCGATGGCGCGCCGGAGCGACGTCGCCCTGGGCCCGGGTTGACGTCGACCCGAAAAGAGACCACCGCCATTCGTCGAAGAATCAAACGGGCGGATCGCGCTCCGGCGGTAAGCCAAGCGGCGGTTTTCGGTGAGAAGGATTCCAAGGGGCCGTGGATAAGTGATGGCTCAAGCCATCCCCCGAAGCAGCGTTGGGAATTCTTGATGGCTCAAGCCATCACCCTGAAGCAGCGTTGGGAGCGAAGTGTGTGACATCTGCGGCCCGCGCGGGCCCGAAATGTCACACAGATCGCCGTTCTCGTCGGCGCCCGCTCAGAACCGTGGCCCGGGCCACGGATCGTTTCGTTCGTTTCGTTCGTTTCGTTTAAACCGTGGAACGTTCCATCGGCGGCCAAGCGACTTCCGCACCGAGCGAATCAGTGCGCTTTGGCGCCGCGGAAGTACGCGTGAATGCATCTCCGGCTGAAGTTGGGTTTCGGCAGCTCAGCGCCGGAGACGAGAAAGGTGATCAGCTCACGCGGCGCCACGACGCTTCGGGGCTCGATCGCCTCGCCGCGTGCGGTCGGGCAACTGCTTGTGGATGCCCAGCTCTTCCGCCCTCGGGGGGGGGTGGACTGAGTTCATCGCTGCTCAGCTCATCGCGGAGGGCTCGCGGGATCTGATCCGCTTCCCCTGATCCCCACCACGGAGATCCCCGCCTCCTCGGCCTCGGAGAGGAACCCGGCCGCGTCCACGATCAGCGTCTTGCCCGCCTCCACCGCGAGCACCGCGGCGCCGCACTCGCGCATCACCTCGAAGGTCGTCCGGCCGACCGCGGGCAGGTCGAATCGCGCGTCCTGGCCGGGCTTGAACACCTTCACCACCACCACCCCCGACCCGGCGATGCGGCCGCCCCGGCGAATCGTCTCGTCGGTCCCCTCCGCCGCCTCGAGCGCCAACACCTGGCCGTCCTTCACCACCACCGTCTGGCCGACGTCGGCCTGGCCCAAGAGTCGCGCCACCTCCAGCCCCAGCGCCACGTCCTTCTCCTGTCCGGAGCTCAGCGCCGGACCGGCGAGCTGGCCGGACGGGGCGAGCAGATCGGAGAAGAAGTCCGTCTGCGGAACGATCGAGATTCCGTGCTCCTCGAAGTACGAGGCGACCGCCCGGAGCAGCGCGTCGTCGCGAAAGCTGCGCAGGCGCATCGCCACCCGGAAGGCCCCCAGGTCCGGTCTGGCCTCCCGCAGCGCGCGGGCGCGGCCGATGCCGCCCACCATCACCGCGCTGGCCACCTTCGCGTTGCGAAAGACGCGGACCATCCGGTCGAGCTGCCCCACCCGGACCCAGGTGATCGCATCGACCTCGCCCTCCAGGGAGGCGTCGGTCTGGCCGTGGTGCGCGGTAGCGACCACCGAGATGCCTCGCTCGCGGGCGGTGGTCGCGAAGAGGTGGGGGAGGCGGCCGCCGCCGGCGATCAGGCCAATCCGTCGCGGCTTCGAATCCGGCACTGGGCCCTCCCGGGCGGAAACGTCAACGGATCAGGCCTCGCTTCGAATCCTCGACGAAATCCAGGAGCGCTTCGATTTCCGGGTGGCCGGCGTGCTCGGCCTCGAGCTTGGCGATCGCCTCGTTGAGCCCGAGCTTGGAGCGGAAGAGGATCTTGTAGGCGTCCTTGATCCGGTTGATCTGCTCCTCGCTGAAGCCGTGGCGGGACAACCCGACGCTGTTCAGGCCCACCAGCTCCGCGCGATCTCCCTGCGCGGTGCAATAGGGCGGCACGTCCATCGCCACCATCGCCCCGCCGGCGATGAAGGCGTAGTCCCCGATGCGGGTGAACTGGTGGATCGCGGAGAGGCCGCCGAGCGTCACGTGGTTTCCTATCAGAACGTGGCCGGCGAGCGTCGCGCAGTTGGCCATCACGCAGCCGTTTCCGATCACGCAGTCGTGGGCGACGTGGCTGTAGGCCATGAAGAGGTTCTTGTTCCCCACCCGGGTCACCCCGCCGCCGCCGGCGGTCCCGATGTGGATGGTCGCGAACTCGCGGATCTGGTTGTCGTCCCCCATCACCAGCCTGGTGTCCTCCCCGCCGTACTTGAGATCCTGCGGAATCGCCCCCACCGAGGCGAACTGGAACACGCGGTTGCGCTCGCCGAGCGTGGTGTCCCCTTCGATCACCGCGTGCGGACCGACGCGGGTGCCGGCGCCGATCCGGACTTTCGGCCCGACGATCGTGTAGGGCCCGACGTCGACGGTGTCGTGCAGTTTTGCTTCCGGATGGACGATTGCGGTGGGATGGACCTTGGCCATTCTCTCTCCGGCTCAGGGTTCAGGCGCGGGCGGCTTCGCGTTCAAGCCGACGACCGTGGCGAGAAACTCGCCCTCGGCCACCTTCGCGCCGTTCACGCTGGCGACTCCCTTCTGCTTCCAGACGGCCCCCTTGTGCTTGAGCACCGACACCTCAAGATCCAGCCGATCCCCGGGCACGACGGGCTTGCGGAACTTCGCCCCGTCGATCGCCATCAGATAGGAGACCTCCCGGGTGGGATCGAGATCCGCGCTCTTATAGGCGAGGATGGCGCAGGCCTGGGCCAGCGACTCGAGGATGAGGACACCCGGCATCACCGGATGCCCGGGAAAGTGACCGGCGAAGAACGGCTCGTTGATCGTCACGTTCTTGTACGCGACGAGCTTCTGCCCGGGGATGATCTCCACCACCCGATCGACGAGGAGGAACGGATACCGGTGCGGCAGCAGCTTCTGGATTTCGACCAGATCCATCATCGCTCCGCTTTCTTCTCCAAGATCTCCACTCTTTGCCGCAGCTCGCGCAGCTCCCTCACCAGCTCCGAAAGGTGCTCGAAGGCGACCGAGCTCTTCAACCAATTGCGATGGTCGAACGCCGGATACCCGCTCACCGTGGCCCCTTCGGCGACGTCGCGCGCCACCCCGGCCTGCGCGCCCACCTTCGCCCCGTCCCCGATCCGGATGTGGCCCACCACCCCGACCTGCCCCGCCAGCACCGCTCCGCTGCCGACCTCCGTCGAGCCGGAGATCCCGACCTGACCGCAGAGGATGGCGAGCTGCCCGATCTTCACGTTGTGGGCGATCTGCACCAGGTTGTCTATTTTTGTCCCGCGGCCGATCACGGTCTCGCCGAAGGTTGCGCGGTCGATGCAGCTGCAGGCCCCGATCTCCACGTCGTCCTCGATCCGCACGATGCCCACTTGAGGTATCTTGACGTGCGCGGGGAGGCTCGGGTCGAAGGCGAATCCGAAGCCGTCCGCCCCGACCACGCAGCAGGGATGGAGGATGACCCGCGCGCCGACCCGGCAGTGCTCGCGGACGGTGACGCTGGGATAGAGGATGCACTCCTCCCCGATCGCCGCGCCCTCGCCGACGTACACGCCGGGGAAGACGACGGTGCGCGCGCCGATTGACGCCCCGCGCTCGATCGTCGCTCCGGCCATCACCGTCGCCTCGCGGTGGACCGCGGCCTCGGGGTGGACCTGGGCCAGCGAGTGGATTCCCGGCGCGAATGACGGCGGCGGATTGAAGAGGCGCGACACCTTGGCGAAGGCGAGGTGGGGATTGGCCACCCGCACGAGGCTGACCCGGCCCTCAGGCTCGGCGTCGAGCCCGACCAGGACCGCGCCCGCCCGGGTCGCCTCCAGCTCGGGCCGGTACTTTCCGCTTGCGTAGAAAGAGAGCTCGGTGGGGCCGGCTTCGGCCAGCCCATTCACCCCGGTGATCTCGAGCGAGGAATTGCCGGCCACCTCCCCGCTCACCCAGGCGGCAAGCTCGGACAGGCGCCGGGCGCGTGGGGTGATCGCCATCGCCGGAAACTACTTCTTCTTCCCCGAACCGGCCTTCGGCTCCACCGTCCGGGTCGGTTTGAGATCCGCCTTCCCTTTTCCCGCCTTCTGGTCGTTATAGAGGCGAACCAGCTCGTTGGTGATGTCCAGGTAGGCGGGGGCATAGAGGATCCCCCCGTCGTTCTTGTCGAACACGAAGCTCATCCCCTCCCGGGCGGCGATCGAGGCGATGATCGGATTCATCTTGGCGAAGATCGCCTTCATCTCCGTCTGCTCCTGCTCCGCGAAGGACACCTTCTCCTTCTCCCAGCGCTGGTTCAGATCGTACGCCTTCTTGCCGAGGTCGGCCGAGCGTTGGGCCTTGGCGTCGGAGGTCATCACGCTCAGCTGCTTCTCGAAGGTGTCCTTCTCTTTCAAGAGATCGGTCTGCTCGCGCTCGAACTTCTTCTTCTTCTCGTCGACCATCGCCTGAAGGCGGGTCTTCGCGCTCCGGGCGTCGTTCACTTCCAGGAGCGCCCGCTGGAGGTCCACGTAGCCTATCTTGGTCTCGGCGGCGGCGAGGGCGCCGGTCGAAAGCGGCAGCGCGAGTCCGAGGAGGGCGAAGAGCTTCTTTGCCTGGATCGTCACTTGAACTTCCTCACTTCTTGGCGGGAGGGGCCTGATCGCGGGTGGGCGCGTCCGATTTCGCCGCCTCCTTGACCGGTTTGTCCCCTGGTTTTCCCGCCTCGGCCTTGGCGCCCCCCGGCGCATGGTACTGGTCGTTGTACATCCGGACCAGCTCGTTGGTCATGTCCAGGTGCGGCGGCGCGAAGACCAGTCCGGCGCCGCTCTTTTCGAACACCATCGTCATCCCCTCGCGCTGCGCGATGGTGGCGATGATCGGCTCCAGCTTGGCGAAGATCGCCTGGAGCTCGGTGCGTTCCTTGTTTCCCATGTCCTGCCGGGCCTTCTCCCACTTCTGGGCGAGGTCCATCACCTTCTTCTGGAGATCGTTGTTCTTCTGCTGGCGCGCTTCCTCGCTCATCGCGCTCGCCTGCTTGTCGAGGACCTCTTTCTCCTTGCGCAGGCCCTCCTGCTCCTTGGTGATCTCCTTCTCCTTGGCCTCGATCATGCTCTGGAGCCGGGCCTTGGCCGCTCGGCCCTCCTCGACCTCGCCGAGCGCGCGCTGGAGATCGACGTAGCCCAGCTTCAGATCCGCGCGGGCGAGCGGGGAAAAGAGGATGGAAACCGCGAGGGCCGCGAGGACTTTTCGTAACGACATTGTCAACAACTCCTCAAAGCGAAAGATCGGGCGGCGAGCGCTCGGCACAGGCGCGATTCGCCCCCCACGACCTGAATGAACATGCAGGTACGCTGTTCTTGTAGCAGTGCGGGCGCAGACTAGGGTCCCTCGAAGACTGCGTCAAGCGGCCAAGGTGGCAAGAGGCGCAAGGTCCCCCTCTAGAAGAAGTTGCCGATGGTGAACTCGAAGAGCGACGACTGATCGATGTCGAGCCGCCGGTTCAGGGGGAAGCCCCACTCGAACCGCAGCGGCCCCACCGGTGAGAACCAGCGGAAGCCGAACCCGACCGACTGGAACATCCCCAGGGGGAGGTTGTGCTGCGGGTCCTGGAAGAAATTGCACTTCTCGCAGAAGGTGTTCCCGGTGTCGTAGAAGATCACGCCCTTGATCCCGACCTTCTCGATGATCGGGAATTCCAGCTCGAAGTTGAAGACCGCCTGCTTGTTACCGCCGATGGGAAACTGATCGGCCGGCGCATCCGGGCTGCCGGTGCGGGGCACGAGGGTGGTGGGGCTGATCGTCCGCAGCGCGTAACCGCGGATGCTGTTGATCCCTCCCAGGTAGAAGAGCTCGGAGATCGGGACGGGCTGGTTCGCATCCAGCCCCTGGATCAGCCCGAAGGTCGCGTTGACCTTGAAGACCAGGCCCCAGAAGATCGGAAGGTAGTAGCGCCCGTAGGCCGAGTAGCGGGCGAAGAGAAACGTGCTGCCGAGAAACTTGGGCGCGATTTCCACCGAGCCGAAGAGCAGGTGGCCCGCGGTGGGGAAGAGCCGGTTGTTGCGGCGGTCCCATTGCAGCGAGAACCGGGCGGAGCTGGTGGTCCCGCTGCCTCGCAACCGACCGGCCAGCGGGATGGCGTTGAACGTGCGGCTCGGCTCCACGTTGATCCACTCGCGGGTGTAGGTCAGGTTGGCGATCACGTCTTCGAAGATGTGATAGCCGATGTTCACGTCGCCGCCGGTGGAGTCGCGCAAGAATCCGCCGTAGTCGGCCTGGATCCGGAACAGATCGACCGAGAAGATGTAGTTCGTGTCGAGGAAGTAGGGATCGAAATAGGAGAGCTGAAAGAAGGATCTTAGACTCGAGATCTGGGCGGAGAACGACGCCGTCTGCCCCCAGCCGAGCAGGTTGTTCTGCGCCACCTGCGCGGTGAAGATGAAGTTCTCCACGTTGGAGAATCCGAGCCCGACCTGGAAGGTCCCGGTCGCCTTCTCCTTGACCTCCACCGTCACCACCACCTTGGTGTCGTCGCTCCCCGGCTTGTGCTGCACCTCGACCGTCTCGAAGAAGCCGAGCGCGGTCACCCGCTCCTTGCTCCGGCGCTCCCCGGTTCCGGAGAAGAGCTCGCCCTCGTAGACCCGCAGCTCGCGGCGGATCACCTTGTCCCGGGTCTTGGTGTTGCCGCCGATCTCGATTCGCTCGATGTAGACCTGGTTGCCCTTCTGGACGTCGAAGGTGAGGTCCACCAGCCGCTGGTCGGTGTGCAGCAGGGTCAGCGGCGTGATGTTCGCGTAGGCGTAGCCCTTGTCGAGGTAGATGTCGGTGATCGTGGCGATGTCGTGCGACAGCTTGGTGCGGTTGAACAGCTCGCCTTCCTTCGAGGTCATCAGCTTTCCGAGCTCCTCCTTGGAGACGAGCAGGTCTCCGGAGAAGTCGAGCTTGCCGATGTTATAGGCCTCGCCCTCCTCGATCTTGATGCTGATGTAGATGAAGCGCTTGTCCGAGGAGATCGAGACCAGTGGCTTTTCGATCTTCACGTTGATGAAGCCGCGGTCGTAGTAGGCGGCCTGGATGATGCTCAGGTCGCGCTGGAAGATCTCCTCCCGGAAGGTACCCTCGCTGGTGATGAAGGAGAGAAACCCGCCCTCCCGGGTGAACATCACGCCCTTGAGCTCGTCGGGCGGCACCTTGATCGCCCCGAGCAGGTTGATCTCCTTCACCATCACCTTCGAGTGCTCCTGGATCACGAAGACCACGTCGACTTCGTTGGAGCCCGCGACCGGGTCGATGCGGTGGGTGACCTCGGCGAGGAAGAAGCCCTTCTCGATGTACTTCTCCTGGATCTTCTTCTCGTTGCGACGGACCGCGTCCAGATCGAGGATCGCGTACGGCTTGAGGTCGAGGGCCTCCTTGAAATCGTCCTTGGAGAGCTCCTCGTGGCCGGTCAGCTTGACGTCCCGGATCGACGGCCGCTCGGTCACCCGCACGACGTAGATGATCCCGCGGTCGGACCGCTGCACCAGCAGCTGGAGGTCGGAGAAGTAGTTCAGCGACCACAAGGACCGCAGATCCTCGGCGGTCTTTTCCTGATCGAAGATCTGCCCGACCTGATTCTTCAGGGCCCGGATGATCGCGTCGGGCTCGACGCGGCGGTTGCCCTCGACCCGGACCTCGACGATCCGGTTCGGCTCGTGGGGCAGGTTCGCCGTGGATGGGACGCCGCCGTCGGGGACGCCGAGGTTGGCGCGCGGGAGCGCCTCGGCGGGGACCGAGCTGCCCGCGTCCGCCCCGCTCGAAGGTTGAGCCGGCGCGAGCCCCGGCGCGACGACAACCGAGAATGCGGCAATCCAGGCGATGATGCGGGGGGAAGAGGGAACTTGAAGCCTCAAAGTTGAAGATGTGGTCTGGGGCCGGGCATCTATCGGGGCGGGCACTCTAAGAGATTCGGCAAGATGCTCACAACGCAAAAGCGCAGGGAAAATTCTGATCGCAGGTCAGGCGGGCAGCACTTGGCCGCCCATCAGGCGCAGCCGCCGGGGCATGGATTGCGCCAGGGCCTCGTTGTGGGTCACGATGATCGCGGTGATGCCCAGGTCGCGATTGACTTCACGCAACAGACGGTGGATCCCCTCTCCGGTCGCGGGGTCGAGGTTGCCGGTCGGCTCGTCCGCGAACAGCAGCGAGGGTTTGAGAACGAGAGCGCGGGCGAGCGCCACCCGCTGCGCCTCGCCGCCGGAGAGCTCGCCGGGGCGGTGATCGATCCGCGCCCCGAGCTCGACGCGCTCGAGCAGCGCGCGGGCGTCGCGCAGCGCCTCGGTCCGGTCGCGGCGCTGAATCAGCGCGGGCATCGCCACGTTCTCCAGCGCGGTGAACTCGGGGAGCAGGTAGTGGCTCTGGAAGACGAAGCCGATCGTCCGGTTGCGAAAATCGGCGATCGCCGCCTCGCTCAGCTCGAGAACGGAGACGCCGTCAAAGACGATCTCCCCCGCCGCCGGGGCGTCCAGCGTTCCCAGCACGTGGAGCAGGGTGCTCTTCCCTGAGCCCGACGCCCCCACCAGCGAGACGAGCTCGCCCTTCTCGATGTCCAGGTTGACGCCGCGTAGGACGTCGATCCGCTTCCCGTGCAGGAAGTAGCTCTTGTAAAGCTGGCGAACGCTGAGGAGCGGCATCCCTACTCCGATTTCAGCCCTTCCACCGGCTCGACCTGGGCGGCCTTGAGGGCGGGATACACCGAGGCGAGGTAGGTGGCGAGGACGGCGATCACGACCGAGATCGCGGTCTGCAGCGGCTCGATCCGCACCGGAAGCTCGGGGATGTAGTACACCTGCGCGTCGAGCTTGATCCCCACCTTCTCGATGAACAGGCACCAGGCGACGCCGGAGAAGAGGCCGAGCAGCCCGCCGGCCAGACCGATCTGGAGTCCCTCGGCGAGGAAGATCTTCACGATCCCGCCGTCGGGGACGCCGAGCGCCTTGAGCACGGCGATCTCCTTGCGCTTCTCCAGCACCAACATGATCACCGTGGCGATGATCAGTCCCGCGGCGACGATGATGATGATGGTGAGGATGATCCCCATCACCAGCTTTTCCAGCCTCAAGGCGGAGAACAGGTTGCGGTTCATCTCGCCCCAGTCCTTGGCCCGGTAGGGGTAGCCGTCCAACTCGGCGAGGATCGCCGCGGCGATCCGCCGCGCGTCGTCGATGTCCGAGACCTTGAGGTCGATGCCGGTGATCCCCTGGACGTTGAAGAACTTCTCCGCCTCGTGCAGCTCGATGTAGGCGAACTTCAGATCGTATTCGTACATCCCGGAGTAGAAGACGCCGGCGACGCGAAACGGCCGGCTCTTGGGAATGGGGCCCTGAGGACCGAGCTCGCCCCCGAGCGGCGACACCATGTTCACCCGGTCGCCGACGAAGAGCTTCAGTTTATCGGACATTCCCTGGCCGATGATGATCCCCGGGAGGACGCGGTCGCCGTCCTTGGCCGGCGCCCTTTCGATCACGTCCTCGTCGCCGTCGGCGCGACTCCCGCCGTCCGCCCCGCCCTGGCCCTGACCGGGGGGACCGGCGCCGATCCCCTCGCCGAAGGGGCGGCGGGAGGTGATCTTCTCCGGATGGCTCAGGTACTCGAGAGAGCCGCCGGCCTCGATGTTCTTCTTCAGATCGGTGACGTCCCCCACCGTGGCCGGATCGATTCCCTTGATCACCGTGCCGCTGATGTCCTTGTCCGAGGTCAGCATCACTTCGCCGTAGACGAAGGGGGTCATTCCGATCACCCCCTTCACCCGGCGGATCTTCTCCATCACCTCGGGGTACTCGGTGAACGAGTCCGAATACTTGCTCACCATGATGTGGGCGTTGGTGCCGAGGATCTTTTGCTGGAGGTCGACCTCGAAGCCGCTCATCACCGAGAGGACGATGATCAGGGCCATCACCCCGACGCCGACCCCGCCGACGGAGAGGGCGGTCATCATCGCGGTAGGCGTGTGGTCCTCGGTGCGCAGGCGCTCGAGCGCCTCGCTCGCCTTGAGCGGATCGATCACTCCCAGGGAGCGGATGCGGGTGCGCTCGACGGCGGCTTCGGCGGCGCGGATCATCGCGTAGACGATCAGGGGAGGAACGATCCCGAGCAGGAGCACCACCAGAAGGCCGAGGAGGAAGCGGGGTCGGAAAACGGCCGCGTGGCGCCTGGCCACGAACAGCTCGAAGCCCGCGCGCAGATCGACCTTCCCGCTCCCGGTGGCCACGAAGCCGGCGGTGATCCCCAGGGTCACCATCAGCGCGAGGCCGACGAAGACCAGCCAGTAACCCAGCTCCGGACGGCCGATCAGGGAAGCGAGGTAGATCACTTCCCGTAGCCGGTAGCCGAAGCGCAGCTGCAGGGCCGGCGAGGCGGAGAGCAGGGTCAGGGCGATCGGGATCGGCAGCCCGAAGTAGACGATGCCCACCGTCGCCTCGGGCACGGAGAGGCGCCGCGAGCGGGAGGCCCCGGCGAACCCGGCGGCGAACGCCACCGCGGCGGCGACGAGCGCGGAGATGGAAAACGCGCTCACCGGCGACGCGCGGAGAAATCCGCTGCCCAGGCCCCAACGCGACGCCGCGGCCTCTCCTCCGGGCCCGAAGCCCATCCCGCCCACCAGAGCGGTGTGCAGCAATACCAGAATGAGCTCGGAGAGGAGGATGCCGCCGCCGTAGGCGAGCAGGGTTCCCCAATGGAAGTCGGTGTACCTTGCCAATGGCGGGTAGAGCGGCGCGCCCGATGCCTCGCTGGGCTGTTCCGCCGCCGGCGGCAGGCGGCGGATGCCGAGCGCGATCGCCGCCCAGCCGACGGTCCAGAGCACCGCGCCGGCCGCGAACAGCGGCAGGCCGGGGACGGCGATGGGGTGGCTCCGGCCGAGTTGGCTGAGCACCTGCCCCAACCCTCCAAGGAGCGAGACCAGCGGACCCCAGCCGAAGGCGACGAGGACGAGCTCGCCGGCGGCGCGGGCGATGGCCTGGGTCCGACCCAGCGCGGCGGCAAGCAGCGCCCCTCCCACCAGCGCGAAGACGCTTCCCGCCCCGATGTAGCCCCAGCGGTAGCCGGTGCGGCGTTCTGGGATCAAGGGCGCATTCACTTCGGCAGCGGCTTGAGCAGCGGGAAGAGGATGACGTCCCTGATCGACGGCGCGTTGGTAAAGAGCATCACCAGGCGATCGATCCCGATCCCCTCGCCGGCGGTGGGGGGCAGCCCGTGCTCGAGCGCCCGGATGTAGTCGTCGTCGTAGTCCATCGTTTCCTGCTGGCCGCGCTTCTTCGCCTCGACCTGAGCGAGGAAACGCTCCCTCTGGTCGAGAGGGTCATTCAGCTCGGAAAAGCCGTTGGCGATCTCTCTGCCGGCGACAAACAACTCGAAGCGATCGGCAATTTCCGGCCGCTGGTCGTTCCGTCGGGCGAGCGGGCTCACCGCTGTCGGGAATTGGGTGATGAAGGTGGGCTGGACGAGCGTGTGCTCCACCCGGCGCTCGAAGAGCGCCCCGATCAGCTCGCCGTGGGAAAGGCGCTCGATCTCGGCCCGTTCGCCGGGACCGGCGGCCGAAGAGAGCAGCTCCCGCCGCAGCCGCTCCGGGTCGTCGAGGTCCTTTTCGGTCAGGCCGGGAACCTCGCCGCGGATCGCTTCGCTCATCGCCACCCTTCTCCAGCCCCTTCCGAAATCCAGCGACTGCCCCTGGTAATCGAATTTGACCGTCCCCAATATCTGGCGCGCGGCTTCGGAAATCATCTCCTCGGTGAGCTCGATCAGGTCTTCGTAGGTGGCGTAGGCCTGGTAGAACTCGAGCATCGTGAACTCGGGATTGTGCCTGGTGCTGATCCCCTCGTTGCGGAAGTTCCGGTTGATCTCGTAGACGCGCTCCAGGCCACCCACCACCAGGCGCTTGAGGTGGAGCTCGGGAGCGATCCGCATGAAGAGGTCGATGTCGAGCGCGTTGTGATGGGTGGTGAACGGCCGCGCGATCGCGCCGCTGACCAGCGTGTGCATCATCGGCGT
>Ga0070708_100001557_pt1 | contig 17568 bp, 18 predicted proteins | sample KBSK5503metaG_FD_65469 | JGI IMG/M metagenome (GOLD analysis project Ga0070708, IMG submission 65469) | Corn, switchgrass and miscanthus rhizosphere microbial communities from Kellogg Biological Station, Michigan, USA - KBS K5-50-3 metaG | ecosystem: Host-associated > Plants > Roots >... | reverse complement strand
GGTCCTGGGTTCGGCTACCTCGGCGTTGGAGGAATGTGTCACCGGCGGCATGCTTTCCCTGGATCAGACGATGGTGGCCTTCCGGCACGAACTCGCGCGCCAGGCCGTCGAAAGCACGCTTTCTCTGCTCCGGAAGTCTGCACTGCATACACAGGTGCTGCAGGCCTTGCTCAACCACGGGGAGGACACGTCCCAGGCAGCTCGTTTGGTCCATCACGCGACGGGGGCCTACGATGAGGCGCTGGTAGTACGCTATGCGCCACTTGCGGCACAACAGGCCTCAGCACAAGGCGCCCACCGCGAGGCGGTAGCCCAGTACGCGACGGCGCTACGTTATGCCGACCAATTTCCTCCCGAGCGTCAGGCCGCGCTGCTCGAAGGACGTGCCAATGAATGTTATCTCACCGGCCAGATGGAGGAAGCCATGCAGGCCCGTCAGGATACTTTGCGGATCTGGCGGCAGCTCGACCGACCAGACAAAGTCGGCCAGACGCTGCGCTGGCTTTCCCGCATCAGTTGGATGCTCAGCAAGCCTGGCGAGGCTGAGCAGTATGCGGTGGAAGCGATGCACCTGCTCGAAACCCTTCCGCCGAGTGCCGAGTTAGCGATGGCCTACAGCAACCGGGCGCAATTATACATGCTTGCTGAGGACAATGCTGAGGCGGTGCGATGGGGGGAGCGGGCCATTGCGCTGGCCGAGTCCCTTGGGGATGTCGAGACGCTGGTGCATGCGTTGAACAATGTGGGGACTGCTCAGCTCTATACCCAGGATGATGAGCAGGGGCGTGCCCACCTGGAACGGAGCTTGCAGCTCGCCCTGGAGCGAGGGTGGGAGGATCATGCCTCCCGCGCGTATACCAATCTGGCCTGTAGCGCTGTCAATGCCCGTGACTATGCACGGGCCGCTCGTTACCTGCGTGATGGTATCGCCTATTGCACCGAGCATGATCTTGATCCCTGGGGGAGGCATATGATGGCGTGGCAGGCCCATAGCAGGTTTGAGCAGGGTGCCTGGGACGAGGCCGCGGAGGGCGCAACACGCCTGCTCGAGCGCTATCGACTGCCTCCCGGGGTCAAGATTCCGGCCCTGGTGGTCCTCGGCCGGGTACGGGTGCGGCGTGGCGATCCGGGCAGTGCAGCGGTGCTCGATGAGGCCCGCGACCTGGCGCTGGCCATGGGAGAACTGCAATGGGTTGCCCCTGTGGCAGCAGCGCGTGCCGAGGCTGCCTGGCTCCAGGGAAACAAGGAGCGCTGCCTGGCTGAAGTGCGCGTAGGCTACGACCTGGCGCTGGAGCACGAGGCGGACCCCTGGACGCTGGGCGAACTGTGCGTCTGGATGTGGCGTGCGGGGGGACTGAGCAGTGCGCCCGGGCCGGTTGCCGAGCCGTTTGCACGGCAGATCGCCGGGGATTGGCGGGGTGCCGCTGCGCTGTGGGCACAGATTGGCTGCCCCTATGAGCAGGCGCTGGCGCTCGCCGATGGAGATGCTCCTGCAAAGCTGCGCGCCTTCGTCCTCTTCGAGCAGCTCGGCGCGCAGCCAGCTCTGGCTCTAGTGCGGCAGCGGATGCGGCAGCAGGGGATGCAGGGAATACCCCGAGGCCCGCGCCCCTCGACCCGCACGAATCAGGCCGGTCTGACGAGCCGGCAACTGGAAGTTCTGCTGTTGATGGCAGAGGGACTGTCCAACGCCGAGATCGCCAGCCGTCTCTCCACCTCGCTCAAGACGGTGGATCATCATGTGTCGGCGGTGCTGGCCAAACTAGAGGTGCATTCGCGGGCGCAGGCGATCTCCACCGCCTATCAGTTAGGGATCATTCCCAAAATGGGGAACCCACACGCCTAATATAGGCTATACCCCCGATGTGAAAAGTGGCTAGCGTGAGTATCCTTTCTTTGAGAGCGTTGATGTGCAACGCTCTCAAAGAAAGGAGCAGGATATGCCACGCTATGTCATCGAACGAACCTTTCCAGAGGGATTGATCCTTCCCATGGATGAGACCGGGGCAGAGATTTGCCGCTCAGTCATGAGCAACAACGCGCAGGATCAGGTGACCTGGATCCATTCCTATGTCAGCGAGGACAAACAGAAGACCTTTTGCATCTATGATGCGCCCTCCCCGGAAGCCATCCGGCAAGCCGCACGGCGCAGTCAACTTCCGGTGGATCGTATCACGGAAGTGCGCGTCCTCGACCCGTACTTCTATACGTAAAGCAGAGATGAGAGTTGAGTCCAGATCCACTTGAATACTATGTCTTTGTATAGCTGAGAAGCAGATTGAGAAAGATGAGCTGAAAGGAGAAACCAGATGGTTCCTGACATCTATACCCATGAGAAATTGGCGCTTGAACATCGTCAGACATTGCTTTGTGAGGCGAAATGTGAACGGATGCTAGCAGGCTCATCAACACAAACCACCCATATACTGGAACGCCTGCAGCGAAGCCTGGGCCTCTACCTGATAGCCCTGGGTACATGGCTGCAGCGGTTCGGGCAGCGCGAAAAAGCCGTTGAGTATCAGGCCGAATCCCGCTCATAAATGTGGGACTGGAGAGGTACCATCGCAATGTCCTCTCTTGACCGGAACCGATTGGAATCGACAAGATGCGAGATAAGGAGGCCATCTTCCATGAGACAAATAGACGTTGGTTCCTCTCAGAGAGAAGGAAGCGCCCGTCCGCTTCCCCATAGCGAGAACACGCGGTCACAGGCGCTAGTTGAGGAGAGCGTGGAACGAAGGAGCAGAGCCGATGGGAAGAGCACGATCGCCTCCGTGCTTCCCCGCCTGATCCAGGGGCTCGTGCTCCTGGGGCAGATGGCTCTCCAACAGGAGGATACTGTCACCGCATGCTCGCTGCTCGAGGCGAGCGCGAGGCTCGCCAAGCAGATGGGAGAGGGGCCGGACTGCGCCGAGCCCTTCTCTCTGCTCGCATGGGTGGCCGATCCACTCAGGAACGGTCCAGGAGCCGATGTCCTCCCATGGGAGCGTCCGATGGATACTAGGAAAGGCCCTGACGCGGAGGTGATCGCCTCCTCGGGACGAGTTAGCATGTCTACACTGCCCACCCGAAAGCTGCAGTTGGTTCCCACTCCCAAGCCATCAGTCGGCTCGTCTGCTGGATTGACGATGCGGGAGATGGAGGTGCTGCGGCTCGTCTCACAGGGCCTGACAGACGCGCAGGTAGCCGAACAGCTCGTCATCAGTCCACGCACCGTCAATTGGCACTTAACCTCGATCTACAGTAAGCTTGGCATTTCTTCGCGTAGTGCCGCCACGCGCTACACTATTGAGCACCGATTGATCTAATCAGGCAGAGGAACCTGTGTTGATTTCGTCCAGGAGACGAGTGAGAAGTGAGGAATGTGACAACGAGATCGTGCTTGCACTCGCCATCTACGGCAGCTACAATCTCATAGAGAGAACTATTACGAAGGCAGAACTGCATGACTACGTCCAGGGAATTTACACAGAAGCCTTTGAAACCTATCGTCCGCTGCTTTTCTCGATAGCGTATCGTATGCTAGGTAGCGCAAGCGAGTCCGATGACATACTCCAGGAGGCCTATCTTCGCTATCGTACAGCTCCCGCCGTTGAAATTCATTCGCTCAAGTCCTATCTCACCACTATCGTGACGCGCCTTTGCCTGGACTACCTGAAATCGGCACGCGTGCAACGCGAACAGTATATTGGCCCCTGGCTACCCGAGCCAGTACTAACCACGGATGCGGACAATATGCCTTTCGAAACAGCCGCCCAGCACGAGTCAATTTCTCTCGCCTTCCTGGTTCTACTAGAAGCCCTGACACCACTTGAGCGTGCCGTCTTCCTTTTGCACGAGGTCTTCGAGTATGATTATCGGGAGATCGCGCAGATGCTTAATAAAAGTCCGGCTAATTGTCGCCAACTGTTCCACCGCGCAAAACGATATCTTGCCGAACGGCGGCATCGATTCGACACCTCTCGAGAAACCCAACTGCGCTTGATGGGGCGCTTTCTGATGGCGTGCCAGGAAGGAGATATGCAGGGGTTGATGGATATCCTGGCACAAGATGTAACGACCTGGGGTGATGGCGGTGGCAAGGCGGTAGCGGCTCGAAGGCCTATCTATGGAGCGGAAGCGGTTGCGCGTACATGGCTTGCTTTCGCGAGAAAACCACCTGCTAATTTCGGGCTTACTTTTGAGGATGTCAATGGTAGCCCGGCTGTTCTAATGTGGACGGATGAAAAGCTGTTTGATGTGAGCACGTTCGACATAGCGGATGGGCAAATCCGGGGCATTCACAATATCCTGAACCCCGACAAACTGGCGTACATCACACGCCAGTTGCAGGCGCGTCTGTAGCTATGCAGGCGACCTGTTATTCCCGATGCGATGCAGCTTCACGAAGTTCGTGTGCGCCCCGATGGGCAAACCGCCCATAATGACTACGTGCTCACCAGCCCCCACCAGGTGATTCTCCAGCAGCCGTCTGCTGACGGTCTCGATCAGCGCCTCGGTCGAACCCTGCATTTCGATGCGATGGGGCCAGACACCCCACCAGAGGGCAAGCTGGCGATAAATGCGCTCAGAGGGTGTATAGGCCAGGATGGGCCGGAGTGGGCGATCCTTGGAGATCAGGCGCGCCGAAGTCCCGGAACGTGTGAGGACAACAATGGCCCTGACACTCGCCTCTTCCGAGAGCGCGCGGGCAGCATGGCTCACGGCGTGTTCCTGCGTGAGCAGCTGGCACTGCGGCTGGCGAGCTGTGCTATGACCGGCTTCAGCCTCGCAGGCGATACGCACCATCATCTCGACGGCTTCGATGGCATAGGAGCCGGTGGCAGTCTCCGCACTCAGCATGACGGCATCGGTCCCATCGAGAATAGCATTGAAGACATCATTTACCTCGGCCCTGGTCGGGCGGGGATTCGTCACCATCGACTCCAGCATCTGCGTGGCCGTGATGACCGGGAGTCCCAGGTCATTACAGCATGCAATAACACGTTTTTGAATTGGTGGCACCTTTTCCGGGGCCATCTCGACCCCCAGATCTCCACGGGCCACCATGACACCGTCAACCACATTCAGTATCTCGTCCAGGTGCGCAATGGCTTCTGGCTTCTCTAATTTAGCGATGAGAGGGAGGGGCGCTTGGTTGCTCCCTTGTCCCAGTTCCGCCTGCACCTGCTGAATGTATCGTCTCGCGTCTAGAATATCTTCTGGACGGCGCACAAAGCTGAGCGCCACATAGTCAACTCCATGCATGATACCGAACCTGAGATCGTCGCGGTCTTTCTCCGTAAGCGCGGGCGAACTGACTGCTACGCCAGGCAAATTAATGCCCTTATGCTCTTTCAACATACCGCCATGCACAACCACACATTGCACATCCGTCTCACTACTGCCAAGCACACGCAATTCCATTAAACCGTCGTCCAGCAGGATGCGATCACCAGGCTTAAGATCCTGCGGCAAGAGTTTGTAGGTTGTAGACACAATCTCAGACGTACCTGCGACATCGCGTATTGTAATGGTCAGCGTGGCTCCATCAACTAATTTGACAGGCTGCCCATCCCTGAGCGACCCGACGCGAATCTTGGGACCTTGCAGGTCTTGCAATATGGCTATAGGAAAGTCAAGGCGAGCAGAAATAGCGCGTAAGCGCTCGATGACAAGGGCATGATCTTGCTGCACCCCGTGCGAGAAGTTCAAGCGGGCAACATTCATCCCGGCCCGCATCAAGGCTTCGAGCCGTTCCTCGCTATTCGTAGCGGGGCCTATTGTGCAGACGATCTTTGTACGGCGCATTGAATAGTTCCCCCTCCATAGCATTAGGGGAGCATTTCCCCATTAAGTGTAAATTTGATAATCCGGTGTCGTAGCTAATGTGATTGTACCCCATTTCAAATTACTAGTGTAATTTTTACCCTCTTCGAGCATTGCAACAAATTTCTGAATACGTGATCGGCGCATTTCCGGGTTCTTTGCGGTAGTAATACGCCAATCGACCCTCGTTTTCGCCCACTTGTCGCATTCATCCTGATGCAGTTCATCGGGAGGAAACGGCGGCGTGCATCCGTCTCGCTGGAGGGGTGAGTGAAATTCCCGAACGTGTGCTATACTGTTAGGGAATTTTGCGCAAGAGGCGTTCTCACACGGCTTCCACGATGAGGAAAAGAAAAGGCTGACAGATGACGCGAGCAACACCCACGATACGCGATACAACGTTACTGGTGTACGAAGAAGGGCAAACAATCTCTCTCGTTGTTGGATCAGAACAGTGGTTCGAGTGGCTACGCAAGGACACCTCTACGATCTTCTCGGTTCATACGCTCGATGGTTCCTATACGGCGCGCAAAGAACGTGCTGGCAATCGCAGAGGGGGGTGGTACTGGAAAGCGTATCGCACCTCCCAGAGAACGCTCTATCGGGCGTACCTGGGAAAGCGAGAGGATTTGACTCTGGCTCGACTCAATGAGGTTGCACTGACCTTATCGATACGTATACATGAACAGGCGGAGAAAACGTCTGGTAAGGCTTCAGCATTTCCTATAACTCACCACCAGGGCCTACTGGATGATCGGCTTCCGCCTCTGCTGGAAACCAAACTCTACCCTCCCCGGCTTCCAGCCGGGCTTGTTGAGCGTACACACTTGCTTGCCCGGCTCGATACCTGCCTTGCGTACAAACTCACCCTGGTGGTAGCTCCGGCTGGCTTTGGCAAATCCACCCTGGTCAACCAGTGGCTCGCCGAGCACCTCATCCTCCTCACTCCTCCTGTGGCTTCGTGGGTCTCACTCGATGGTTCTGACAACGATCCCCTGCGCTTCTGGCGCTCTGTGATGACGGTCTGTCAGAGGCTGCTAGGCGAGGAGAAACGAGCTGAGGGACAGGCGGCCTTAGTGGTTCTCACTGCTCCTCTCAATTCTCCCTTCGACGCGCCGCCACTTGAGATGGCTCTGACACGTCTGCTCAATGCCCTCGCCGACCCATCCTCTGGTGGGCTGCTCGTGCTGGACGATTATCATGCCATCAGCGAACCCCTTATTCATCAGACGCTGGCCTTTTTCATCGACCACCTACCCACAAACGTCCATGTGTTGGTGCTCTCGCGAACCGAGCCGGATTTTCCGCTTCTGCGCTGGCGTGCCAGAGGAGAGCTCTCCGAACTGCACGCAGCAGATCTGCGTTTCTCCCTGGATGAGACGACGGCTTTTCTCCGCCAGTCGCTCCCAGTCCCCCTTTCAGAAGCAACGCTTACCCGGCTTGATAGCTCTCTAGAAGGCTGGGCCGCTGGGCTGCGTTTGCTTTCCTTGGCACTCTCCGCGTGGCACACCGGCACTGCCATCGAGCAGGCGCTGCTCGAACTTGGCAAGCGTGCTGACTTCTCAAATCAGCACGCAGATGGTGCCAATGCCCCTCATCGCTCGCTGCTCGCTTACTTTGTGACTGAAATTTTAGACACACAATCAGAGCCAATGCAGCACTTTCTCTTGCAGACCAGCATGCTTAGCCGCCTCTGCGTGCCTCTCTGCGACGCTGTTACCGGAGGCAAGGACAGCGCGGAACAGTTGGAAGCGGTCGCTCGGGCCGGTCTCTTTCTAGAAGCGATGGAAGGCCCTGGGGGATGGTATTGCTATCACGCGCTCTTCGCGGAGGCCATGCGCCGTGAAGCCAGCCGTCGCCTGGGTGAAGAGGTACTACGGGCCTACGCGCTGCGGGCAAGTTCCTGGTATGAGCAAGAGGAGTGGCTTCCAGAAGCGATAGAAGCGGCCTGGCTGGCGCAGGATATGGAGCGAGTGGCGAGGCTGATCGAGCAGGTCCATGAGCAGAACTTCTCTGAGCCACAAACGATGCTGCGGTGGCTAGAACAACTCCCAGAAGCAGTGCTACGCGTCCACCCATTACTCTGCTTCCTCTTTGCCACCGAACTCCGCTTTCCGGTGAAGCTCTGGTTTGCCCAGGAAGCAGCGCTGGCAGCCGAGGCGGCCTCGCTTCCTTCCGCGGAACACGCGCGTGTTGAGACGTTGCTCTCAATGGCCGAGGAGGGCTGGCGGAGCCGTGGAGAGTTCTTCTGGATTGGTGGCATCTGGGCTCACCGTGCGCTGAGCGCTCTGCTGGATCAAGAACCGTTTTCCTCTGTCGTGAACTTCGCCCGGCAGGCTCTCGCCTTCCTGCCGCCTTCGGGAGCGCTGGATCGCCGCTTACAGATGTATCGCTCGTCATGCCTCTATTTTGTTGGGAGAGAGAAACTGGACCTCGGCCAGGTAGGAGAAGCACGACAGATGCTTCTCCAGGCCCAGGAGGATAATGTCCCTCCAGGCAATAAATTTCTCGCCGTTGACATCCACCTGACGCTAGGGAAAATGTATCTGATCCAGGGCGAACTCTCGCTCGCGCAGAGGTATCTCCGCCAGGCACTCTCCGGTGCTCACGAGTTGGGTGATGAAAAGGTTATCGCAGATGCCCAGCTTGAACTGGCCAGGCTGGAGGGAAGCCGGAGCCGAGGGGTTAGAGGAGGAGACGCAAATGGCTTGTTTGTTGAGCCGCTCTCCACCCAGGAAGAACGCGTGCTGCGCCTGCTCGCTACAGGATGGAGCAACCAGGAGATCGCGCGCGAACTGATTATCTCGGTCAACACGGTGAAGTATCACATCAAACATCTCTACCAGAAGCTGGGTGTCAGCAATCGCCTCCAGGCAAGTGAAGCCGCGCGCCATCTTCGACTCTTCTCTCTCAATCCTCACTTACCCGCAGACTCTGGGTTCAACGAGCCACACTAAAAAATCTCGACCCTCAATCACGCCTTCGCCACAACTACCCTCAGCACTACCCACAGGGATGGGTTTTTTCTGGCCCGCAATGGCTATACTCTCAACAGTTGCTTGAGAGCAAGCGACGGTAATAGCTCATACTAAGAGAAAGACGACAAAAAAGAAGGAGAGAAGAAGAATGAATTTCAACATCATAAACGCCCTTATCACACGTAAAAGCAATCAGCATAAGCTCGCCAAAAATCTGGTGATTACGACGCCAAACGGCATCATAGAAGAACGGTTTGTCAAAATTGGCGGGATCGACCAGTGGATTACGATACGCGGCGAGGATCGCCAGAATCCTGTCCTGTTTTTTGTGCATGGAGGCCCCGGATCAACCTATTCGATCTTCACCCCGTTATTACGTTCGTGGGAGAGACACTTCACGATCGTCCAATGGGACCAGCGGGGCGCGGGCAAAACATTCCGTAAAAACGGGAAAGCGGGCAGTGGCATCCTCACGTTTGAGCGCTTAACGCGCGATGGGATTGAACTTGCGGAGTTTTTGCGCGAACATCTTGGTCAGGAGAAAATCATTCTCGTTGGGAGTTCAGTGGGCAGCATTACCGGTACAACCATGGTGAAATGGCGGCCTGACCTGTTCTCGGCCTATGTGGGTACCGACCAGAGTACTGGTCCAGGTGCCTTAGAGCTTTCCTATCAGTTGACACTGGATTGGCTGCGTGCCGCAGGCAACACCAAAGGCGTGAAAGCTGTGGAGAAACTCGGTGCCCAGAGAGCTCACCCAACCCCCAAGGGGCTTACCCAGTTGCATCAATGGACGATTAAAGCCAACCCGACCATTCCAGATATGATCATGGATATCATGCTCCCCGCCATGCTTACATCACCCGATCACACGATTGGTGATCTCAGGGATATTATGAAAGGCATGAATTTCTCGAACGATCAGCTGTTTCAAGAACTCCTAACAATTGATCTCCGCCAGCTCGGGATGCGCTTTGAAGTGCCGTTTTTCATCTTCCAGGGCGATACCGATGCGATCAACCCGACAGCCCTGGCGAAAGCGTACTTTGATGAGCTTGAGGCGCCCCACAAGGAATTTGTCCTGATCAAACAGGCTGGCCATCTCGCGGCTTTCGCCCGACCGGAACAGTTTCTGAATGAACTCCTTCAGAGGGTGCGTCTCCTGGCGATAGAGCAGAGCACGAGCGCTAAATGATCAGATTCCCCTGCCGTTTTCCCCGGCCACTCTGAGAATAGTTCTCCAGAGGAAGCCGCCAGGATCCCCCTGATGGACGAATGGGGAAAGGCTGGGATTGCTGATGCGGCAGGAGCGAGCGAAGCAGGAGGCGAGTGCTGGACGCGCTCCCCTCCTCAAGAAGGAGCGCATGATCGACAGAAGCAGCCCCATTGCTGCCATGAACCCACCCCAAACAAGCATAGGAGCCCTTACCGACACGGAGCTGCTTCTCGTGAGCGTCATAGGGGGCAAGCGCGTGCTGCACTCCATCCTGCTTCCCCCTGCTAGAAGCGATCCTGGTGCCCTGCTCGAACACCTGTGGCAAGCCGAGTTGACCGAGGCCTGGGTCATGCCAGGCACCACCCTGTCACGCGCCGCCACGTGTGCCTGGTTTGAGCAGATCAGCTCCTCTTGGATCGTGCTTCCCCACCCCAATGTGCGTCAGCCAACCCGGCCCGACTGCGTGCTGCTCTGGCCGAAGGATCGCAGTACAGGGCGCAGACTGGTACTCATCTTCCCGGAGCACGCTGGCTGGGGCTGGGCGCTTGCCGATATGCGCAGCCTGCTCGCAACCGTGACCTACCTGGAACAGGTGCTGGGGAGGCCCATCAGCGACTCGCCCTCTCTCGTTGCGCACCACCTGCTGACCGAGCTTACCCACGACCACCCTCCCTCACACCTGCGTCCCGCTCCGGTGGATCTCCACGCCTTGCAAGCTGAGCATGGAGCCATGGTCCCACTCAAGGAGAGCGCGCGCGATCTCGCGTGGATGCGTCCCTTGACCCTGGCGGAACAGCGCCAGCGCTACCTGCACAAATTCACGCACCTCTCAGGGCAGCTGGAGGGGTGTCTTTCGGTCCGCCTCGGAGCGGGGGTGCCGGAGTATTCCCCAACCGGGCGCGCCTACGACGGCATCCGCCCGGGCATCTGGCGGGTTCACGTCGAGCGGGCGGGCTCCGTCTTCGACGGGAAGGGGCTTCCGGGGTGCCTGGATGGGGAGTGGATGAGTACGCCCCAGGTCAGGTGCTGTCAGGACATCAGCTACCACGTAGAGGTGCGTGAGGGCTACTCCTGGTCTCGGTCGTACGACCTGCTCGCACCGTGGGCGAGGACCTTGTGGCAGGCGGCCGAGCGCTTGCACACCCACCCGCAGAGCTACCGGCATCCGCAGGGGAGAGCCAACGCTGCTCGGGCCATCAAGCTGCTCGCTCAGCTCGGGGTGGCCGTGCTGGCGAGGGAGGAGGCCGAGGGAGGGTGGGCCAGGCCCGACTGGTTGGCACAAGTTATCGGGGGCAGCCGGGCCATGCTCTTCAAGCACCTGGCTGGCCTCGCGCGGAAAGGCGTGATGCCGGTCCTGGTGATTGAGGATGCCCTCTGGGTGGTGTCCGATGATCCCAACCCGCTCACGGCGGGCGCCGGCCTTGTGGCTACTCACAGGTGGCGGGGCTACACGATTGGCTATGAGGTTCCGCTTCCCCTCTCCAGTGAAGTCAAAGCGGTCTTCAGATCCGCCGCGTCGCCCGACCAGGTCATGAGGACCCTCGACAGCCTGGCAGGTGGAGGAGAAAGTTGACAATTTTGGTACTCCATGCTATTCTAATGAAGCCGTAGTTCGGGAACGCTTGTAGCGCTGCGCTGGGACGCGGCGCTATCAATATATACCCCCTTAAGGGACCGTCGTATTGTGCCCGAGGGGAAGAGGTGAGAGAAAGAATACATGGCCGTTAAAATTCGCTTGAAACGTGTGGGGAAGACGAAAGCTCCAAGCTATCGCGTTGTGATTGCTGATGCGCGCTCTCCACGCGATGGTCGAATTATCGACAACATTGGTTGGTATAATCCGCTGGTAGAGCCGTCCGCAATCAAAATCGACGAGGAGAAGGCGTTACACTGGCTGAGAGTCGGTGCGCAACCGACTGAATCGGTGACGCTATTACTCAAGCGCACAGGATTAATGGAGCGATTCGAGCAGACGAAATCCTCTACTGCTGCTCAAACCGAGTAAAATCTCGTTTAGGGGTAGAAAATGCGTAAACTCATCGAGTACATCGCCAAATCGCTGGTAGACGATCCGGCTGCCGTGCAGGTTCGCGAAGTTCGCAATGATCGGAGTGTCCTTGCTTTGGAACTCCATGTTGCGCCTGATGACTTCGGTAAGGTGATCGGTCGCCAGGGACGAGTCGCCAAGGCAATGCGGACACTGCTGCGTGCGGGTGGTACGCGTGAAGGTCGCCATACTTCACTAGAGATTCTGTAGACGAACTACTTCGACGCCATAGTATCCCAACCGGATACTTGTGGGCTGAATAAGGTTTGACTTACAAGAAGAGGGCAGGCTAAGTGCCAAAACAAATCGAGACAGAATGGGCTACTATTGGAAAAGTGGTAGCCCTTTTTGGCATACGTGGCGAACTCAAAGTGCTCCTGCTCACCGATATCCCCAACCGTTTCGCGGGACTTGGTGCCGTATATGCTGGTCCCGATCATATACGACGCCTGATTCAAAGTGTACGACCATACAAAGGCGAGATGATCGTGTTGAAATTAGAGGGCATTGACGATGCCAATACGGCTGAGTCATTGCGCGATCAGAATCTCGCTATTCCGGTGAGCGAACTGGCGCAACTTCCGCCCGATTCTTATTATCAACATGACATTCTTGGGTTGATGGTGATTACGTTGGATGGGCAGAAGCTAGGAAGTATTGTTGATATCATTGTCACGGGCAGCAATGACGTGTATGTGATCAAGGTGCCCAATGGCTCTCAGGTCCTTATTCCGGCTATCAAAGATGTGATTAAACAGGTCGATTTGATTCGCCGCACAATGTATATTGACCCATTGCCGGGTTTGTTAGATAATGTAGCTGAAGAGACCAGAGAGGAGGAAGAGGAATCAGTAGAGCCAGGCGAATGAAATAAAAGGAGCGACTTCATTGTTTTTGTCAGTAAGATAAGCATAAAACCTGCACAGTAGGTAAGTGATGTGAAGTTGCAACCGATGAGCCGGTAAGAGAGATAGTACAGTCTTTTGTAGGGAGGTGTCTTATGTCCGACCGTATCCCAACGTTTGCCGATGTCTGTAGTGCAATCGCCGATGGAAGTATCGTGACCACTCTCGATGGTTCGATGTATGCGGTGAATGCATATGAATTGAGGCGCTATCTAAACAGGTTTCGTTCGCTGCCAGCTATTTCCTCTGCAAATCCACAGGTTCTCCCGGCACATGGCGAATCTGGTAACTGGTCTGCCTCTGCTCAGTCCTCTGTAGCTTAAGCTTTGGCAATAGAGAAGATATAGAAAGGTATTTTATGGAGCCACTCGATACAGACCTGGATTACGTGGGAAGCGAGCCGCCTCCAGCTAAGCCGGGGTCGCGCTTTTCTGTAATGTTAATTCTTCCCATCCTGGGCGTTTTGCTGGCCCTGACTTTTATTGCAGCAGCCATTTTCCAGTGGAATCTTTCGGACCTGGTTGATAGCCTGGTGGGTTTGCTACTGTTTCTATTTGTAGTAGCGATTGTCTTATTGTTCTGGGCAGGAGCACCCAGGTCAAGACAAACATAACACGCTCATTTGCTATTTCACAAAAATGTTTCTACCCTGAAAGTAAGCGGCCACCTTACGAGATGAACAAAAAATTTGTTTTCAGGGTAGAATTATTTTGTGCCCGCAGCAGGCAATGTTAACTGTCTATCCTCATCTCTTCATCTATGACAATGCGCTCTAGTTCTGGGTTTGTCTCGCGCTCTGTTGTCATTAAAGCCTGCCGGTAGACTTTGATGAAGTCCATGAGGTCCAATGCCTCTTCTGCTGTCAGGTCAAAACTAATGCCAGAGGAGTGAGTAAGGACAAGCCCCATCTCCTCCATGCGTGCCCTATATCTGCCAATAATTGCGTCCATAGCCGGTTCCTCTTTCTCAAATATGCGTGTTAGTTGTTGCCCGCACTAGAGAGGTACTTATCTTCTTTAACCTATAGAAGTAGTACCCACTCTAAATAAACTGAACTTCCTTCTATTTTACAGCATACAGTGCGCCTTTGTACACAAGAGCCCCTTGATAGTAGTACGAAATACTGCGCCAAAGTTCTTTATTTGAGATTTCTCCACCCATCGATGCTGACATCCATTTCGAGCTGTTCAAGCCATAAGGCGCGTGCCAGTAGTTCTGCGGATTCTACCAGCCTGGGGCCTGAACGATTAAGATAGGCGTTCCCATCAATTGCGTAGACCCGTCCGTTGCTCACAGCACTCAGTGATCGCCAGGCGGGATGTTGCTGCAAAAGTGGGAGATCCATCATCGTACGTTCAAGCGTAAAACCACAGGGTGAGAGAACCAGGACATCGGGGTCTGCCGCCTGCAGCTCTTCCCAGCGTAGCCAGGGTGAATGTTGCCCAACCTCGCCAAAGACGTTTTCTCCACCTGCATAGGCAACCAATTCGGGTGTCCAGTTGCCAGCAGCCATCAGCGGATCGAGCCACTCCAGGACTGCAACACGCGGTTTGTTGCCGAGATCGGCGGTGGAATCCTGCAAGCTCATCAGTCGTTGCCGGTAGCTCTTTACCAGCAATTCAGCCTGTGCGCGCCGTTCCAACGCCTGCCCGACACGCAAGACATCCTCCCATATATCGCTTAATCGATGAGGGGATAACGAGACGATACGGGGTCGTAGTCCTGTAAGGTGCTCCACAGCACGCATCACGTCACGTTCGCTGACTGCGCATACCTCGCACTGCGTTTGTGTGAAGATCACATCCGGTCGGAGAGCTTGCAGTTGCTCCACATCGATAGCATAGATGCTCAAAGCGCGCAATGCGGTGTCTTCTTGAGCGAGCGTGTGATGAGCGAGTCGTTTGATCTGGGCGTCGATTTGGGCGCTGCTGGCAGCGGTATTGATCTGCACTGTGCTTACTACGGGTAATGCGAGCACTTCTGGCGGGTAGTCGCATTCGTGAGAGCGTCCCACCAGTTGATCCAGGCATCCAAGCGCTGCGATCATCTCAGTTGCACTGGCTAATAGCGAAACGACGCGCACTTGTGCTCCTTTCGGATAAATTGGTAGCTTCCGGTATACTTACTGTCCTTGGATGACTTGAGATACATCAATTGTTTCCATGCAATCAGTATAACAGGCAGGATTCTTTAGTACAAGGTGCTCTGTACCTATATACCTATTTCGCCTACAGAAATTTTCCTCTTGTGCTTTTGGTAAGCGAGCACTATACTTTCAAAGGTAAGGGTATTTTGTCCCACGTCCACTGCCTGTTTGCCCATAGGGAGTTGTGCGTCTATGGCAAAGCAGCTTCAAATCGAGAGCTACCTCGCTCTTGCTCCTGGAGAAAAAAGCGATCTATTACACTCGGTGCAGCGTGCGCTGCTGGTGTTAAGTCTCGTCGCTGAGCATCCGCAAGGTCTGACGGCACGCGAAATCAGCAATGCGCTCGGCATAAACATCAGTACTTGCTACCACATTCTTAACACACTTGTAGCCAGTGGTTATCTAGATCGTCAACCGCACAATCAAGTCTACCTGCTAGGCCCGCAGATTCCTTTTCTCAATAATGCCTTCGTGCAAAGCCTGGCTAGCCAGGAAGTAGTGCCGCCGTTAGAAGATACCATGTGGTCGACTGGACTGCTTGCCCCATCGCTTGTTGGGCGGCTGCGTTCGCTAATGTACCGTCTTACCGAGCAGACACAAGAACCTTCCTACCTGGCGTGCTGGCGCTATGGGGAGGTCGTGCTGCAAGCGATTGTAGAGGCTCCACAAGCTGCTAAAGTCACAAAACTCTATGTTGGATATCGCGGCCAGGCCCACTGTCACGCACTGGGTAAGGTACTGTTAGCCTACAGCGACCCTGTGCTCGTTGAAAAGTACCTCGATGTGCATCCGCTGACGCCCTTTGGTCCGAATACAATTGTGCAACGGTCCAGGTTTGTGGATGAGCTGAACGACATTGTGCGCCAGGGGTACAGTATCGACAATGAAGAGTTTGCGACCGATACGTGTTGCATTGCAACTCCTATATTTGCGCCACAAGGACACGTTGTGGCGGCGCTCGCTATCTCTTTTACACCCGACGTGCTTGCCAGGCGTGCCGAGTGGCTTATCACCCAGGTCATCCGGGCCGCTAATCATGCCCGCGCTGAATTGCGCCTATCTCATGTCTACCAGCTGTAGTGGGCCGCGCCGAATGAAGACGCGCCGTTCGATATTCGTTATGTCAAACGTGTCGAACTGTTGATCTTCCAAACACCGTTTTCCACAATCAATGTTTGCTGAAACGTTTCCACCACGCCATATCCAAAGGTCAAACTCATCACATCGGAGCCTGCCGAACCATTGTCATTGACAGCGCTGTAGGTACAATTCACCACTCCACCTTGACTGCTTACACCTTGTTTCGTGGCAGCTTCCCAACTCGCTTCCCCACCTAACTGACTTTGGTAGCTACTGGAAAACTGGTTATACACCGTTGGGAAGTCACCGGTCTTGAGCGCATTGCACGTTGTATCGAGTGTCTTGCCTGGTGTTGAACGATTGCTATACATATAACTTCCCACAGCAGCCACGAGTAAGATGATCACACCAAGACAACTCAGCACCATCCAACGTCTTCGCCGGCTCTTTTGCTGTCGAGCTTGAAGAGGATGCTGCTGCTCGTAAGGGGTTGCTCTCCCGCCAGCGAGGGCACCTGGTGGGGGTGGTGGAATGCCTGGCTCTATCAACCCGTAAGCATTACTCCCATAGGTTAAGGCATACGCGGGTGGAGAAGAAAGCAAGGTAGACTCATCCAGACCCGTTGTCCCTAGCCGCTTCCCACATGTCTGGCAGAAACTGGCATTATCAGCATTATTTGCTCTACATCGGTTACAAAACATCGTTGGCCTCCTCGCCTCAGCATTTTTCTTTCGTTCTTCAAAAAATTAGCACTATTTCCAAAGAGTATTTCTTAGAATTACTGGATGATAAACCCGGGTCGCACAAGAAGACTCATTCGTGTTATCTAAAGGATATGCCAGCAGGTGCAAAAAATGATGCGCAACATTACCCATTTTTAGGAAGTGCCAGTTCGGTGTTAAACACTTGCTCCGTGAGAACAGCAACAAGCTATCAATCTCAGTAGAGCAGAAGAGAGACTGGTATGATAATGCACATTGACAAAATAATCCGGCCATCGGTAGGTCCCGATGATGCACATTGACACATTCTTTCGATCAGCCGTAGGTGCCTCAGCGAAGCGAAGCGGAGCGCGTATCACTACTTCGTGCACACCGCCGATTATGAGTTTTAAGCAAATACCCCGGATACCCGTAGGTGCCTCAGCGAAGCGAAGCGGAGCGCGTATCAATGCTTCGCGCCCACCGCCGATTTATCGGCCTTTTGCCGGCTGTTCCGCGTAAAAACGACCCGGTGAGAGTCTCATTCCAGCAGCCCTGGGAAGACTCGATAGTGCGTAAAGTGGTGCCAAGCTTCATGTAAAACTCTCAAGCTCGAAGTTGAGGCTTTTTGCGATACACCCCTCGTTCTATCACAGAACTCCAAGCATATTGAGCGGGCTCAGATCCATT
>Ga0070708_100001556_pt1 | contig 17571 bp, 12 predicted proteins | sample KBSK5503metaG_FD_65469 | JGI IMG/M metagenome (GOLD analysis project Ga0070708, IMG submission 65469) | Corn, switchgrass and miscanthus rhizosphere microbial communities from Kellogg Biological Station, Michigan, USA - KBS K5-50-3 metaG | ecosystem: Host-associated > Plants > Roots >... | reverse complement strand
TCGGTGCGATATTTCAGCTTTTCCCGACCGACCCGGACGAGTTGACTTACCGTGGGCAAAGATCCTCCACTTCGAACTCAGCGCAACCTTGCGAGTGTACGGGATCCACTCGGCGTATGTCAAGACTGCAATGGGGCTATGTGGCGGGCAGATGGGCGGTTCGAGCCCTTCCCGGCCAACCCACCTCGTCCTGGTAGCGATGACGACCGCGTGCGTCAGGAGGGGGTCTCACCGCTGAGACAGGAAATCCGTCGGCTCGCTCGCCGACTCCAACTTCCTGATGATCTGGATGATACGGACGACCAGTCCTTCCCTGACGGCAGCTGTCAGGGCGCGCCAGCGGCCCCATATAGATGATGCGTCGGCAAGCCCTCTATCGGCGCCCGACGCGGGCGCTCCCGTTCGTGCCGACCGTCTTGGGGACGCGTCTCTTCTTGGGGTTTCGATTGACCACCCGGCCGTTCTCGATCACGAAGAAGGGAGTGCCCGTCTCGACCGACAGCCGCCACGCAGCGGCGGCGGCGCGCTTGAGCGCGGACAACGCTCCGGCGAGATCCGGGTCCGTCACGGCCAGACGGGTGGACTTCATGGCCTTCCCTCCGCCTCGATCAGCACGGGGGCGTCTCCTGAATTGTCGTACAAGACCCAGGCGTCGACCAGCGGCTTGTAGACGCGCTCGAAATTGCGCCAGCCGGCCGCGTATCGCCGGACGACGATGTCGCGCGGTACACTGTGCCCACCCTGCAGGATACGCGCCCCGACGCGAGCGAGTGCCAAGTCGGTGCTGGCGAGCTTCAGATAGATCAGCTTGACCCGGTACCCTTGACCGCGCCAGACGGGGATCCATCGCGCATAGAGCCTTCCGCTCAGGGTGGTCTCGAATGCGAAGCTCCTTCGAGGAGCACCGTGCGATCAGCGGATACCTAGCGCGAAGATCGAGACCGTCGCGGGGCTTGAGACGCTGTGACTCTTGCTCAGGGCCGACCACTGGGTGCTGCTGACCGGATACGACCCGGTCAGCAGGTTGCCCGCGCCGCTGAAGTTGACGATCGCGCCACCTCCCGAAAGCGTGAATCCCGGGACGATGGACGCGAAGCCGCTGGGGTGCTCGGCGAGCGGAGCTGAGCCGCCGAAGATCTGGAGTTGCGGCAATGGGGACCCGTTCCGTGGGCGGATGCCAATGGCGTAAACCGTGATCGACGCCGGACTGACCACCGAATGATCCTTGCCTCTGCCTTCCCACGACGTCGTACTTGACGGGAACGACGAGGTCAGGAGGTTTCCCGCACCGGACCAGTTGTCCCTCGCCCCTCCTCCCGTCATGGTGTAGCCCGCCGGCACGGTCACGGATGCCGAGGGGAAGGACGCAGTTCCACCAGTGGCACTCACGAGACGGACGTCCCATTGGTCGAGCGGGTCTTCGAGACCTATCGCGTAGACGGTGATGCTCGCCGGATCGGACACGCTGTGGTCCTTCGCCTCAGCGGTCCAGCGTGTCGGGGTCTCGGGGAACGATGCCGTCAGGAGGTTACCGGGCCCGCCATAGTTCACGTTCGCGCCACCGCCAATGACCTTGTACCCACCGGGCAGGTCCACCGATACGATCGGGTGGGACGCGATCGCGCTCGTGCGTTGAACGATCGTTGTTCGGATTGGTGGGGTCTGCGGCGAAGGCAGAGCCGGCGGAGCCGTGACCGGGGGAAGAGTCGTTGGCGGTGGAGTCGGTGACGGGCAATCCGCCACGCCAAACCCGCAATCGCCACAACCGAGGTTCACGACTTGGATGAGGATGGCACCGAGACTAAGACGCCAGGCATGACGCATTTCGTCCTCCACTGATGCGTGCGTGTCAGTACTATCGACGGACACGTAACGATGAATTCCATCCTTTCCGGCAGCATCTTGAGCGCTCGAGTGACGCGGCGGAATTCCGCGGACTGCGGCCGTCTAGTGGTTTGATCGATTTCGCGCGGATCCTGGGGAAGGGCCTCAGGTCGCGCGACGACGGCCACAAGAAAGAGAGATTCCGATGAGCAAGCTTGTGAAGGGCGTGATGCTCATGGCTGCCCTCGCCACCTGCACGGGGTTTGCCAACGCGCAGGATCCGCCGCAAGACGGGACATTCGTACTGATCTGCAGCATGCACGGCGAGGCAAACTCCGGCGGGAGTGCCTGGCACAAGGACGATTCGTGCAATCTTCCCGCAGGCTTTCCGATCGACAAGTCCTACCGCCAGCCGAATCTGCAGCCCGTCGGCGGCGGGGCGACCTCGAACCTGACCAGTGCAGACGTGCCACCCGGCCTGCACCTGAAGGTCTCAGGCAATCACTATTGGTCGATCGTCAAGCCAATCGGGATGGTGATCCTGGATCAGGAGGGGCCAATCGTTCGGCAGTTCTTCGTTCACACGTACTGCGGACCGGCTGGATCACCAGGACCTGGATGCAGCGTCCACGTCGACGTGTACGCAAGGAAGAAGAAGTAGCGACAACTGCTGCGGCCGCCTTCGGGCACCTACTTGGTGCCGCTTGCCAAGCGTCGCCGAAGGCGGCCGGCCTCTCGCAGCATCACGCGAACAGAGCGGGCGACCACGGTCGCGCCGAAGCCGCACACAGCCGTCGCTGTAGCCCGCGCAGCACCGACATCCACCGGCCCAGCCTGACCAGGGGCGTGTTCGTGGCAATGGTTCTGGAGGGAAGACTAGACACGGAATGCTTGTTTCGAGTACAAAAAGCGCTCCCGAGAAGCGCATTGGAGCAAGAAGCTGGGCGGAACGACGCAACGCGCTACGAGCTCGAAGCTCGCTTCCTCACCTTGTTGCCTCAGATCGAAGAGACCATCGCGGTGGTCGCACGGCGCAACCGCCTGACGGTAACCGAGCGCGACGACTTTGCCTCCGAGGTCAAGCTCGCGTTCATTGAGCAACACTATAGAGTCCTGGAACAGTTCGAAGGTCGTAGTTCGCTTCGAACCTACCTCTTCACCGTCGTCAATCGCCTGCTTCTCGATCACCGTCGCCGGCTGTGGGGGAAGTGGCACAGTTCGGCGGCGGCGGTCCGACTGGGGCCACTAGCGGAACGTCTGGAACTGCTGATCTACCGAGATGGCTACTCGGCTGACGAGGCTTGCGAGATCGTCAAGACCCGGGACAGCGTGGACGAGAACGCCAATGCTCTTCGAGAACTGGCCATCAGTTTGCCTTTCCGCACAAAGGTTCACATGGAGCCGCTCTCGGCCGTGCCGAGTGCGGAATCACAAACCGCGAAGGTTCCCACGGCACCAGACCCTCACGCCGACCTGGAGGGAAGGGAGATGGCGAAGCGCTGTCAGGAGGCCATCGCCCGCGCGCTCCAAGACGTTCCGCCCGACGACCGGATCTTGTTGCGACTTCGATTTGAAAACGGGGTTTCGGTAGCGGACATCGCGCGAGGCTTGAATCTCGACCAGAAGAAGCTGTACCGCCGGATCGATCAGCTGCTGGACCGTCTTCGGCAAGCGTTCACGAGCGCAGGGATCGGCTGGGACGACGTCCAGGGCATGGTCGAGCGAGGTCAGTGCGACCTGCGCCTTCCCAAATCCTTTCGTGGCGAGTCAACGGAAGCCAAACCAGAACGTCCGTCTGCCATTGAGGCGAGCTCTTGACGGACGAAATGGGCCCTGGAACGCCCACAGCACGGAGCCAGGCGACTCCAGAGGCCGCCGCATGCCCGAAGGCGGAGCTGCTGGCGGCATACCTGGACGGAACGCTCGGAGAGATGGAGCGACAGCACGTCGCGGAACACGTGTCGACGTGCGAGGACTGCTATGCCGTCGTCCGCGGCACTCTGTTGGACATCGCGGCCGCTCCACCATCGATGGTCACTGTCCGAGGTCCCCGTCCGATGGTGCGGTCGGCGCGCTGGTTCCTCCCGCTGGCGGCCACGCTCATCCTGGGCATTGGCGGTGGGCTCCTTTGGCGGCACCAGTTCGCAAGTGATCCCTACGACGAGGCGGTTCGGCCTCTCGTCGAAGCCGTCGGTGAGCGGCGCTTCTTCGAGCCGCGGCTGACGGGCGGATTTCGATTCGGACCGCCAGAGACGCCGGTGCGCTCCTCCGCAGCACAAGCTCGGTATTGGGAACTCTTTGCGGCCGCCAGTGAGATTCGCAATCGAGCACAGGCACGATCGACGCCAGAGGCGAAACGCGCTCTTGCCGCCGCGAGTCTCGTGGTGGGAGCGTCCGATGAAGCCATCTCATCGCTTTCCGAGCTGGCGAAAGCAAGGCCGGACGACGTCTCGGTGTATACGGATTTGGCTGCCGCTCTTCTTGTCCGCGCCGCGGACCCCAGGCACTCCGCGGATGTGCCCGCCGCCCTCGATGCCGCCAACAGAGCCCTCGCCCTCAAGCCCGCCTGCCCAGAAGCGCTGCACAACCGGGCATTGGCGCTGGAGACGTTGGGACTCCGCGAGGAGGCTATCGCGGCGTGGAAAACACTCGCTCGCGGTCACGATGCATGGGCCGCGGAGGCGGGGCGTCGCGCTCGACAGCTCGAACAAGGTTCATCGCCGCGGCCACAGCCACGGTCGAACTGGGACCCGAAGGCCGAACTGCAGCATTGGGCTCAAGCGCACAGGGACGGCCGAAGCGCGGAACCCTTCCTTCGCACGACCGCCGCCACGCTGGATGAATATCGGCAACAAACCGGGGACCTGTTCTACACCGCGGTGTTCCAGGCGGCGATCCAGGGCGATTCCCCCCGCCGCGACGAGGTCGTCGCCGGGTTGAAGCTCCTTGCCGCCGCGGAGGCAGCGGCGAACGGCGATCGATGGCAGGAATCCCTCGCAGTGGCAGACCGCGCTCGCGATGTCCTGCGTCGTGCGGCGTCGCCACTGAGCCGCTTGGCCGCGATCGATGTCGCCACCGCCTCCTACTACCTCGGCGACCTTGCGGGCTCAGCCTCGACCCTGAAGGACGTTCTCGCCTCGGCTCCGAAGGAACACCGCTCGATTTCCGCGCGGGCTCATTGGATGCTGGGCCTCGTCGAATTCGTGCAGGAGCATCCGTTCTCCGCGGCGATGCACCACGCGTCGGCAGCCAGGCTCTACGGCGAATTGAGACAAGCGGATCTTGCTCTGTTCTTGCGAAGCCTCCTCGCGCAGGACCTCTATGCGGAAGGCCAAACGGATGCTGCGTGGCAGACCTGGCGAGAAGTCGCGGCCGACCGAGCAATGGAGACTCTGTCCGCTCGACGACGCTTTACGATCCTGTGGGAGATGGCGCGCCGCCTCCTCGATATCGCTCCTTTCGCCGCGCGAGAGCTCCTGGATGAGGCGGTCGGCGTTGCTGGGGCCAGCGGCGATACGGCGCTCTCAGCGGCAGCCTTCACCCGACGCGGACGCGCCGCTCTTCGCACCGGCGACGTCCTCACTGCCGCTGATGACGAACGCCGGGCCGCCGACCTCGCGCTCCGCGTGCCTGGAGATCTGCGTGGCCGATGGGCTCAGGATCTCAGCCTTCTCACGGGTGAACTTCGACAATATCGGAGTCCCCTCGATGAGCGGAACCTCGAGGCGACGTATCGCTACTTCGCTGACCGAGGTCACTGGCTTCAGGCGCTCGAGATCGCCGAGCGCCTCGCGAGTATCGCCGCGGGCCGCGGCGACCTCCCGTTGGCGGTCGATCGAGCACGGGAGAGTCTCGACCACGTCGCGGCCACGCGTGGCTCCGCGCGGGACACCTTCGAGCAAAGTCAGTACCAGGAGCGTTTCGAACGGCTCCACGCGCGGTACGTCATCTGGCTGGCCCGCTCGGGTCGTTCGCGCGACGCCGCCCTACTCGCACTAGATCCGTCCAAGGGCAGAGAGCGCGCTCCCGGGCACAGAGAGGCACCGTTTCATGCGGACGGTCGCGTCCTAGTCCTCGCGGAGGGTGACGGTCGTGCCTTTGGATGGCTGCTAAATGATCCGCGGCATGCCGAAGCCTTTCGCGAATGCCTCACTGACGAGCCGCTCCCACAAGCAGAAGAATCGGGCACGGCGGCGCTCATCGAGCGCTGCCTGGGCGGCGGGTCCAGCGCGGCGGGCCACCTTACGATCGTCCCCGCGGGACGTTTTCGGTGGCTGGACTGGGCCTCTGTCTTCCGCGCGCTGGACATCGAGTTCCCTACTCTCGATTTCAGCCTCGGAGTCGTCGTCAGCAGCTCGCGGGCGGCGCGAGGCACGAACGACGCGGGACGCCTGTCCGTGCTCGCGTTTAACCAGGGACTGACGCTGCCCGGCATCGACTTGCCGGCGCTGGCGCTCGTCGAGACCGAGGTCAAGGCCGTCACCGCGTACCGACCCCACGCGTCCGTCGTGGTGCGGGGCGCACCCAGTGAGATCTTGAGTGCACTGGGCTCCTCCTCCATCGTCCACATCGCCGGCCACCTCATTCACGAATCACCTACTGGCGCGAACACCCTCCCTGTCACGGACGGGAAGGGTGGTGTCGAGTTTCTCGACAGCCGCGATGTCGCCGGTGCGCGGTGGAGTCGTCCACCAGCGCTCGTCTTCTTGAATGCGTGCGCCTCTGGGCCGGGCCGTACGCCGAGCCCACTCCCCATGGCGCGAGCGTTTCTGTTGGCAGGGGTCGCCGAGGTCATCGCGACATCGCGCCCGGTCAGCGATGCCCTTGCCCTAGAGGCTGCGAAGGCCTTCTACGGGTCGACCAGGGGCGCGGATGCCTCACGGATGGCGCGGGTCCTCAGGGCGTTGCCGTCGACCGCGTCTGTCGGCTGCCCGCCATATATCGCACTCACCGCGGTACGGCTCGTTCAACAAGTAGGAGGAAAACAATGAGTAGGTGGCGCTTCGCTCTCGCATGCCTCTGCTTTTTTAGTGCCACGGGCAGCGTGGCCGCCCAAGACCTCACGCTCAGCGTGGAGCTCGACGGCGTATTGGGGATCGTTGAGAAAAAGGATAGTGACGGCAGGCTGGCGAGCCTCGTCGTGCTCGTTCCGTACAGTAAGTCTTTGAACGTTGTCGGAATTCCCACAGACAACTTGCCAAGTTTCGAATTGAACGGATTGCCGTGGCATGTGCCCGCAATCGAAGTCGACAACAAGAACCTGTTCGGTCGAAACGCATTCGGGACGACCGTCGTCCCGCTGTTGAACACGTTCCACGAGATCTCGACCTCGTGTGCCCAAGCGGCCGCTCCCAAGTGGGACACCTCGACTGGATCCGTTGCAGACCTGCCGGCGGTCAGGGTGGGGGGAAAGCTCGACTACCGCGCGGTCGCGGATCCCGCCGTGTTGACTACACCTCCTACCTCCCAAGCGCTGGCGGCCCGCTGGGTCTTCCAATGCGGCGAGACGATCAGCCTCTCGGATGCAGTCGACGACGCAGGTCGAGTTGTTCCAATCGAGAGTGGAAGGCTAGTGAAGCAGGGGGCCTGGGACATCGAGTCCCTCACCAACGACAAGCTCAAGCTCAAGAAGGTGACGATCAAGCGCACCGTGACGGCCGACGCGAAGATCCAGCTCGACGTCGGCGACGGGCGCACGTACATCCTGAAGGACTTTGGCGCCTCGAAGCCCACCCTCAAGCTGCGCAACGTTCCACCGGACGAGCTGATCGCGGGCTTCCATCCGAATCACGACACGGAAGACTCGACGTTCGCGCACTTCCGCCTCCTGTACGGCCTCGCAAGAGAGGAGGACAAGAAGGAGAGTCCCTATTGGGTCCTCGCTCCCAAACTGCCCTCCGGCGACCCGTTCTGCAGTGGACAGGGAACCCTCCTAGAAAGTAAGTGAACGGTGAAGCGGTTGGTTGCAGTTGGCTTGGCCGCCCTGGCCATGGCCCTCGTCGTCGGGCTCCTGTGGCCCTTGCGGGGTTGCGGGACGAGAGTCACGTACGTGGGGGTCACTGTCCCCGATGTCGGTCTCCTCGCGGGTCCGACCAGTACGCCCCCTTCCCCTCCTCAGATCTTCGCCGCAGGCGCTGCGGCCGCCGCCTCGCCGCAGCCAGTGAAGCAGCTGTCGACGGCGCATCTGCGTCCTGACGACTCCGAGGAGACCGGCGCGGAGGGAGTGGATGGATTCTCGCTGCTCGTGATTTCGGGCGAGGGGGAGCCGGGCGGAATCATCCTCTCCAACGTGGAGATCCTGCTGGGCAAGGGCATCTACCCTCAGACGAACAACAAGAGTGTCCATGTGCTGCTGGGCGACGGCGCGGGGCATACACGTTCGCTCGTCACGTGCGCCTGCAACGTCTTTGGAGACCCCGCCACACAGGGCGGAATCAGGACATTCTGTCCGAAGTGGTTCACGGACGTTGACGGGGCTCTTCATCCCGCCGTCGATGGTGTATTCGGTTTCGCCACGCACATCCATTGCGAGGAGCTGGGCGACGCGCATGCGGTCGATGTGGATGACGAGAAGGTGTTCGGCAGTCTCGACCTGTGGGAGAGGCTGGTCGTGAACTCCGCGAGCGTCGGCATCGGATCGATCGTTCCGGTCAGTGTCCGGCGGCGAGTCCTGCAAAACGTGCGCGGCGGAGCGCAGCGTGCCTGGCAGGCCGTCTATATGAAGTGGAGCTGCTACCCGACGCTGGATGGCACGCCCGTGCCTGGGACGCCCGGACCGTGCGACTCGGGCGTATGGGCGGGACCCATCGCACAGGCGCGAAACGCCACCGGCCTAGCAACGGATCCCGCTGACTTTGCAATCGGGGACCTTGTAGCTGTCGATCAGGGTAATCCTGCTTCCGAGACGTCCATTCGGCAGATGGTCTTGCTATTTCCGCTCAAGGACCGTCACGCCGTGCTCACGATTGCCGGGAACGATGGCCGACCGAGGACCGCACGGCCATGGCTGGTCTTGATCCGAGACGCCATAGTCGTCGGGAAGAGGCCGCCGGATTGGACGTTCACGGGTAGAGAGCGTGTTGAATCCTGGAGACTCGATCCCCACTGGCCTGCCAACTGTCGGACGGCGGCCATCGGTTGGCGGTTGAGCAATGCCGGCGGGCGCGCCGTTGCATTAGCCGAGTGCGTCCGGACGGAGGGGCGCCGCGAGATTTGTGAGCGACGCGTATTTCCCGAGCCTGGAGCTCCCGAAGACTAGAGAGGGATGCGCGGCGGAGCGCAGCGTCCACCTAGCGGCTCAACCTAATCGTGGAGGAAGGTGAGCGTTCCCTCTCCATGATTTGCCATTCGCCGCGGAAACGCGGCCCCGCGTCCGTCTAATCGGGCATGAAGCTTCTATTGGGCCGCGACCTCACCTGGGGCCGCGGAAGAAGGGTGCGGGAGGCGTCGTCAATTCCCGCCCTAACAGCGGCGGCGGATTCAATCCGCCGCGGCGGAAAGGAGAACAGCGACATGACCCGACGTTCCCGCAACCGGCCGATCGGGCGCGTGGCCCTCCTGTTCGGAGTGTCTCTGACAGTGGCCCTGGTCGGGCGCCCTCAGTCAGTCGCCGCCAACGACACATCGAGCCGGATCGAGGTCGCCGCCGACGGCCGCACACTCGCCGCTCCGGCGAACGTCACCGGCAAGAGCATCCGCGTCTCCATCACCGGCGCTTCCCGGCCCTCGGCCGACTGCTCCTCGGCGCGGCCGGAAGCCGGCCCGCTCATCGTGAAGTATCGATTCTCGAACCTCATGGTTCAGCCTTACGTGCTAGGCCTTAAGGACAAGACAGCGGTAGAGGTCGGTGACGGCGAGTATGAGATAGCGAACGAGGCGCACGGCGATGAGCTCCTGGTCTTCAACGTCTGGGAAAGCTCGGCGGACGCGTCGAAGCTCGAAGCCCTGACCGCGTGTCTCGACACCTACCGCCATGACGCCGAGTCTCTCGAGGAGCGGGAAGGGCACCTCGAGAGAACGCGCGCGGACGCCGAGCGCGCGGCAGCGGCGGCAGCGGACACGGAGAAAACGATCACTGCGCTGGAAGGCGACGTGAAGACTTTCCAGGCCATCCCGACCGATCGCGCAATGGAGCAGATCGTCCGGATCTTGGCCGAGATCCGACAGCTTCGCGAGCGGCTCCACGGCGAACAGGGCGAGGCTGAGAAGACAGCTGCCGCTGTCAAGGCGGTGCAGGCCAAGCTTGAGGAGGAACAGGCCACGAGCGGCGGTTCAGCAGGCGAGCTCACCCGTAAGGCTGATCGGCTTTCGGACTTCATCTCGGCCATGAAGGACGCCGGACAGCGGGAATACGTCGACGCCCTCGTCTTGAGCGTCGGCGGAGTGCTCGTGGGTCCGCACGCCAAGGCCGTCAACTACGACCTCGCAGATCGGGGCGTCGAGGACGTTGTCACGCTCTCGCCGATCGGCCCCTATCCGACGCTGCGCTTCGGCGAGCGTCTCTTCGTGGCCCTGCTCAACCTCGTCCAGGCCCGCTACCCGTATCCATTCTCGCTTCAGGTCACCGCCCAGGCGGGCGCCGTAATCAATCTCGCACCCGTGCGCCCGGTTTTCGAGCCCGGCGCCCTGCATGCCGGCGAGGCCGTCCACGAGAAGAAGTCCGAGGGCAAGGTCCACCTGGGAGAGCCGCTGTACCGTGACCTGTTCCTTCCTGTCGAGGGCACCTTCGCCCCCAACGACTTCGCCGAGGCCACGCTGGTCACCGAGCGGCTCGACAAGGAGGGCCAGCGGGAGGAGGTCAAGCTCCTCGACAAGGCCAAGCTGCCGACCTTCCGTGCGCTCTACCGCTTCAACTTCAACTCCGGCGTGGTGTCGAGCGGACTCCGGGAGCCCGCCTTCCAGAAGGTGAAGATCACCGACGACGATCCCAAGACCTCGGACGAGAACGAAGCGCGGTACCGCATCGACGAGGTCAAGGGGCAACGCCGCGTGATCCCGATGTTCGGTTTCACGGTCTATCTCCTGCCGGTGGATATCCAGGGCCCGGTGACTTGGAGGGAACGGCTCCCCAACCCGACGGTCGGGTTCGGTTTCACCCATCCCACCGATGACGCGTTCGTCGGTTTCAGCCACGAGCTGGTGCGGAACCTCCAGCTCTTCTGGGGCTGGCACTTCGGAAAGGTCACCGAGAGCGCCCTGCGCAACGAGGTGAGCGAAGAGCGCGACGCCACCGCGCCGGTCACCCGCGAGAAGCGCGACCGCGCCTTCGTCTGGGGCGTGACGCTGAACGTGAACGTAGTTACCAAGATCTTCAAGTGAGAAGGCGCCGAGTGACTACCCGCCGATGGGCCTACGGTCTGGCCCTCACCACTACCGTCGTCGCCGGATGGGCCTGGAGCTCCGAGCGGGCGTCGACCGCCAGCGAACGTGTACAGCACCTGGACTTGGCCGCCGAGCGGGAGAGCGTGGCGGCGCAAATGAGGGAGCTGTCTCCAGGGGCGCGGGAGCGGATCGAGCGCGAGGGCCGCGGCCAGGGACTCGACCTCCGGCAGTTCCTGGAGGTCGGCCGCGGCAGACTCGACGCCCTCGCCGACGAGAAGATCTTCCGTGTCATCGAGGGCGAGTTGAAGCCCATTCCCATCGCGGAGGACGGATTCCGAGACGTGTTCACCGGTCGGACCCTGGAGCTAGCGGCGGTGCCCACCGGCGCGGAGGCGGAGCTCATGCAGCGGCGCGCGCGATCCGTGGGCCGCATCGAGCGGGACGGCGATTCCAAGGAGCTGATCGGGACCGGATTCGTGGTGGGCGATGGCTTGGTGGCGACGAACTGCCATGTCCTGCGGCGGCTGCTCGCCGCCGACAAAGCCGCCGGCGGGCCGCTGGCGGGCCGGTTCCTCGTGGACTTCGGGGAGCGCAGCGATCACGTCGCCGCCCAGGAGTACGTGATCGAGGGTGTGGCCGGCCAACCTGCCACGCGCTACCTGGACGTAGCCTTTCTCCGCGTCGCCACCAAGAGCGTCGCCGGAGCTCGGGCCCTGCCGGACAGCATCCCGCTGCGCCGAACGCGGCCGGAGCCCGCCTGGCCCAAGGGCGTGCCGCGCATCGCAGTGATCGGGTATCCCGACCTCGCGAACGTCGAGGACGCCGACCCACTGACGCAAGCGACGTTCCGCCGGATCCGCGAGCGTGCCGCCGGTGTCGCGAAGGTCCTTTCGCCCGGCGAGATCGTCGGCTTGGACCAGCAAGGCGGCATCGAGTTTCTCGATCACATTGCCTCCACGCACCAAGGCCAGTCCGGATCGCCGGTCCTAGACCGTGCGACCGGGGAGGCGGTAGGTATCCACTTCTGCTGTACACGGCCCGGCCTTCCGCCCGCCCTGGATTCCCTGGAGTGCTCTTCGCAACGGCTCTCCGACCGCCGCAACAACGAGGCCGTAAGCGCTTGGAGCGCGGCGTCCAACGACGCCTTGCGGCCGCTGCTCGGTAAAGCAAGGGCGGCCATCCGCCTGCCCCAGCCTTGACCGACCTTGGTCTTGCGGGCGAATCGACGACGAGGTAGCTGACCATCCCACCGCCCCTCATTCGTCGTGAGCGCAGAAGGTGCGCTCCGCGGCAAGCCGCTCCAGAATGCTACTGGAACCGGTAGGGATGCCGGCTCTGCAGCGTCAGGATGTCCGCCGGCGGGGTGCCCTGCTGAGCTTCGGACCGTGCGAGACCTCGATGTCGACGCCCGGCAGCGGCCGAGCTGCTTTAGAGGTGTCGCCTCCGTGATCCCGTCGAACACGGGCGTCAGCAGCCGCGGGCGCCTGGTGTCGCTTCTTCGAAGAAGGTCGGCCTGTGGGGCGTCAGCCGCGCCGGGTGGATCGCGCCGCTGGCCATGGCGCGCAGGATCCCGGCATCGGGTTCTGGATTTCCGTCAGCGGCACCGACGACGTGCCACGAGTGACGTCCAGGCGACGGGGCGCGGCGATGACGATCGGCGCGTGCCGCTCGACAGTGAGCGGTGACCGCCGGGCTACTCCGACCGCAGAGCCGTCATCGGGTCGACCCGCGTCGCCCGGCGGGCGGGGACGAGCGTCGGACGTACGGCCGGTTGGCGGCCGGAGCTTCTTCGTGGCGCTGGCCGCGCTCGCTCAGCGTCGCTTCGCCTCGATCCTGGCGCAAGACTGAGTTGGCGCTACGCGTCCACGGCGGGCTCGGGAACCCGACGGCGGGCGCTGTCGAAGGCGAAGAGGGCCACCGCCGCCCAGATACACGCGAACGCGCCCGCCCGCCCACGATCGAACGGTTCCGCGTAGACCGCGACGGCAAGCAGGAACTGGAGCGTCGGCGACACGTACTGCAGGAAGCCCATCGTGGACAGGGGAAGGCGTCGCGCGGCGGCGGCGAAGCACAGCAGCGGGACCGCGGTCACGGGCCCGGCCAGCAGAAGCAGGACCTTGATCGCCGGACCGCCAATGAGGAAACCTGAGCGGCCGCTGCTCATCGCCCACCCGAGGTAGGCGGCCGCGAGAGGAGCGAGCAGGAGCGTCTCGACGGTGAGGCCGATGAGGGCGCCCACGGGCGCGATCTTGCGGAGCAGGCCGTAGAGGCCGAACGAGAACGCGAGAACGAGCGAGATCCAGGGAAGCTGGCCCAGATGGATGGCGAGCCAGGCGACTCCGGCCGCGGCCGCCACCACCGCGGCCTTCGTGAGCGGCTCCAGCCGCTCGCCGAGCAGGACGATCCCGAACAGGACGCTGACGAGCGGGTTGATGTAGTACCCCAGGCTGCTTTCCAGCATCCGGGAATGGGTCACGGAGAAGATGTAGACGAGCCAGTTGATCGCGATGAGCACGGTGCTGGCGCTGAGCACGAGGAGCGCACGCCGGTTGCGCAAGGCCGCGGTGACCGCGCGCATCTCGCCGCGGACGGCAATCACGACCACGAGGACGGCAAGGGCCCAGACCACGCGGTGGCAGAGGACCTCGACCACCGGTACCGTCTTCACGGCCTTCAGATAGATCGGGAAGACGCCCCAAGCTCCGTAGGCGGCGAGCCCGTAGCCCAGGCCGAGACGTCTCTCGCGGGAGGTATCGTTCACGCGGAATCATATGGCGTACTTGGAATGCGACTGAGACTGGCGACGGCCGTACTCGCCACCATGCAGGCGACGGTCATCATCGCCTGCCAACGTCCGCGCGCGGACCCCGCGTCGCTGGCCGCCCTGGGCGACAGCATCACCGCGCGCTACCGCCTCTCGTATTCGTATCCCGACCTGCTCGGACGGTGGCGCGGGATCCCGGTTCACAACTTCGGCGTGTCCGGGGACACCACGGCGCAGATGCTCGACCGCCTCGCGGACGTGCTCGATTCGGGGCCGACGCAGCAAGTCGTGGTGATCATGGGAGGCACCAACGACATCGCGCTCGGCGTGCCGGTGGAGGAGACGTTGCGCAACCTCCAGACGATCGCCGAGCGTGTCCGGGATTCCCGCCGCCGGCCCGTCCTCGTCTGCCCGCCTCCTTCGGGTGCGTTCCGCCTCGATCGCGCGCAGGCGCTGCGGGCGGGACTGCGCGACTACGCGCGCGCACAAGGCATCGTCTTCGTGGACCCGTGGCCGGCAATGGAAGACCCGAACAGGGCCAATACATCCTCGCCGAGCAGATCGCGCGCGCGCTCAGGTGGCCGGTGCCGTCGCCCGGCTGATCGTTCGCGCCCTCAATTTCGTTGACAGGCTGCACCGGGCAGCAGTAGTGTCGCCGCCGATCCCCAGCGGGCAGACAAGAGAGGTTCCCATGCGCTCCTTCACCGCCGCCGTGTCCTTTGCGCTCCTCCTTCCGGGAGGCGCCCTCGCCGGGACGAAGGCGGGACAGCCGTTCCCGAGCAACCTCTACACCGTCGACGACGACAGGCAGATCACCGGACTGCGCGTCAACCTGCCGAAGACGGATTGCACGACCCATCCGGCCGATTGCGCGGACGTCGACGTCCTCGACACGCTCGACGGGTTCAACATCCAACCGAGGATCTCGATCCCGTTCTCGGGTCCCATCGACCTCGCCACCGTCTCGAGCTCGACCGTCTTCCTGGTGGGCCCCCAGGACCACGTCGTCGGGATCAACCAGGTCGTCTGGGAGCCGCTCACGAACACGTTGCACGTGGAGAGCGACGAGCAGCTCGCCCAGGACACGACGTACCTGCTGGTGGTGACGCGCGACGTGCGCGGCGCCGACGGCGAGCCGCTCGAGGAGACCGACTTCCGTCACGACCTCAACTTCGGCCAGACGAAAGATCCCCACACGAAGGCCTACCGCAAGGAGCTGCTCGACGCGCTGGCGATGGCGAGGGCCGGGGGCGCGAGACCGGACGAGATCGCCGCCGCCAGCCTCTTCACCACCCAGAGCATCGACGCGATCTCGCGGCAGATCCGCGCGCAGCTCAGCCCGGGACCGGCCTCCTTCACGCTCGGCGCGGGGGGCCAGCGGACAGTGTTCCCGCTGTCGTCGGTCGCGGCAATCCAGTGGAGACAACAGACGGGGACGGCGACGTTCTCGACCACGTTCCTGCCCACGCCCGCGCTGTCGCTCTTCCCCGGCTCGGTCGGGAGGATCGCGTTCGGGTCGTACGAGTCGCCGAACTACGAGAACGCGGCCGGCGTGATCCCGGCCACCGGGACGAAGGACGGAATTCCCGTCCCGCAATCGACGGGTCACATCGAGTTCGTGCTCTTCCTACCCGCGGGCACGCCGCCGGCGGGCGGCTGGCCCACGGCGATCTTCGGCCACGGGTTCGGCGACAGCAAGAACGGCGCCCCGTGGGCGGTCGCATCGTCGCTCGCGCATGCCGGCTTGGCGACGATCGCCATCGACGTCGTCGGCCACGGCGGCGGCGCGCTCGGGACGTACACGGTGCTGCCCTTCGTCGGCACGCCCGTGACGTTTTCGAGCGGCGGGCGGGGGGTCGACCAGGACGGCAACGGCACCATCGAATCCACGGAGGGCGTGAGCGCCATCGGCGCGCAGTCGCTGATCGGCAGCCGCGACGGTCTTCGCCAGACGACGATCGACCTCATGCAGCTCGTGCGGGTGCTGGAGGGCGGCATCGACGTGGACGGTGACGGGTCGGCCGACCTGAGCGGCTCGCGAATCTACTACGTCGGCCAGTCGTTCGGCGGCATCTACGGCGTGCAGCTCCTCGGGCTCGAGCCGGACATCCGGGCCGGGGTTCCGAACGTGCCGGGCGGGTCCGTCATCGAGATCGCGCGACTCAGCGCGAGCTTCCGGCCGCTGGTCGGGATCTCGCTGATCACGCGGACCCCCTCCCTCTACAACGCGGTGCCGAATGCCTCGTTCACGTCGTTCGTCGAGAACATCCCGCTCCGGGATTTGCCGCTCCTGGTCGACGTCGTACCGGGCGCGTCCGCGATCCAGGCCCTCATCGACAACACCGAGTGGGCGCAGCAGTCGGCCAACCCGGCGGCGTACGCGCCGTTCATCACCGCACCGGTGATCCTCCAGTTCGCGCGCGGTGACAAGACGGTTCCGAACCCGACGACGACCGCGATCCTCCGCGCCGGCGCGCTGGCGTCGCGCGCGACGCTCTTCCGCAACGACCTCGCGTTCGCGGCGAACCACGCCGTGAACAAGAACCCGCACGGCTTCCTGACGAGGATCACGGGCGCGGGCGCGCCCTACGCTCTCGCCGCCCAGCAGCAGATCGCCACCTTCTTCGCCAGCGACGGGACGATCACCATCGACCCGGACGGGGCGGGGCCGTTCTTCGAGACCCCCACCTCGATGCTGCCGGAGGACCTCGCGTTCATCCCGTAGCTCTAGCGGCGGCCGTGGACGAGGCAGTCGAACGTGACGGTGAAGAGGTGGGCGCCGAACTCCTTGTCGGCATCGTTCGATTGCCGCCCCGCGTACGTGTAGGCGAGCTCCACGGCGAGGGCCTCCCCCAGCCGATGGCTCAGCGACAAGGACGCGATCAGCCGCTGGTCCTGCCGGACCTCGCGCTGGGATCCCACCCGGACCGTGCGATGCGGGTACCGCTGGTCGTAGAACCTGCCGTCCAGGGCAAGCTCGCTGCGGCGCCCGAGGGCGGCCAGGAGCTGTCCCTCATGGACCCACCGTGAATAATCGTTCCGCTCCGTCCGCGCATCGTTGATCTCGCGGCGGGAGCCGAGGTCGAGGCGCGCGGCACCCAGGCGCAGCCTCAGCTCCACGCCCGCATAGGCGTTCCTCGCGTCGCGGTCCCCCTCCGGAGGCGGGTACCGCTTCAGCCGGCCCATCCCGTGCAGCCGGAGGCCGACCCCCCGAGTGAGACGGAAGTTGACCCGCTGCTTGAGCGTGTACCAGTCCCCCAGCTCGCGGTCCTCGGACGAGCCCTTCAGCGACATCTCGCCCTTCGTTTCCGTGCTCCAGCGCTTGGAGAGCCGCTTCTCGAAGTCCACTTCCGCGCGCTGACTGACCCGGTCCCACCGCGGGCTGTCCCGGTAGCGATGGAGCGCGGCTTCGTAGGTGACCTCGAGGCTGGGGCGCGAGAGGCGGTTGCGCCAGGCCGCGCCGCCCAGCAGGACGAAGCCGTAGTCCGAACGCGCCGCGTGAATCTGATCGACGTTCGTGTCGTACACGCTCGACTGGCCCAGGCGGAGCGACCATCGGCGGTCCAGCGGCCCTTCCCCCGCGGGCGCGGGCGCGCCCTCCTGGGCCACCGCGAAGCCGGCGGCCAACCACGAGCCCAGGACGAAGGCGGCGCGCCTGGCCC
>Ga0070708_100001554_pt1 | contig 17595 bp, 18 predicted proteins | sample KBSK5503metaG_FD_65469 | JGI IMG/M metagenome (GOLD analysis project Ga0070708, IMG submission 65469) | Corn, switchgrass and miscanthus rhizosphere microbial communities from Kellogg Biological Station, Michigan, USA - KBS K5-50-3 metaG | ecosystem: Host-associated > Plants > Roots >... | reverse complement strand
TGCGAACGAGTTCCTTCGGCTCTCCGGCGGCGACGAAGAGCCGCTCGGCGTGCGGGTAGCCGACGACGTCGTCGGAGTCGCCGTGTATCAACAGGACGGGCCGCGGCGCGATCTTTCCGATCATCTCTTCCGGCGCGTACGCGGTGAACTCGCCCCACCATTCGTCGAGGTCCGGCGGGAACGCGGGGTCGTGCACGATCCCGGTGTTGCGGAAGATCTGGACGAGCCTGCGCGGATCGGAAACGAGCCCGCCGAACGTGAACGATGCGGGGGCCGCGAGCGTCGCGACCGCGGCGACGTCGCCGCGTCCCGCCGCGACGGCGATGCAGACGGCGCCGCCGGCCGAGGACCCGACGACGGCGCGTGGGATCCCGCCGATCTCGGCGTCGGCGTCCAGCGCGTCGAGCGCAGTCTCCAGATCGCGCATCCATCCCGCGAGCGAGAACTCACCGGGTGCACCGCGCGCGCCGCGGAAGTCGAACCAGAACGCCGCATAGCCGCGCGCCGCCATAGCTCGCGCGAAACCTTCGTACCCTTCGTCGCTCGGGTCGCGACGGCCGGACCCCGGGATGCCGTGACACAGCGCCAGGAGCATGGAGGGGTCTTCGGGAACGAGCACGCGGCCCTGCAACGCGAGCCCATCGGGTCGGAACACGATCTTGCGCTCCAACATCTCGCAAAGACTACCGCGCCGCCCGAGCGATCCTCGGGCGGCGCGGTAGGAGAAACTTCGGTGCTATGCGGCGTCGTCCTCGCGACGACGCCGGCGCGCCGGGACGCCGGCTCCCATCGCGATCATGCCCACAACGCCGACGCCCATCGGCAACGGCGGTGGCTTCGCGAGGTAGGAGGAATCCTCGGGCTCGGTCGCCGAACCGCCCGACGGCGGCGGCGGGTTGTTCGGATCGCCGCTCGTGTAGATCGGCGTCGTCGCCGTCATGTCGGTGGTCGTTCCGACCTGGACGATCCTCGCGACCGAGGGAACGCCCTGCCCGTTCAGGATGAACAGGTAGTAGTAGCCCGGAGGCGCCACGATGCCGTTGGGCGGTGCCGTAGCGCTCACCGTGGAGCCGCTTTTCGTGAAGCTGAGCCGCACGGTGCGCGAGTCCGAGTCGGTGATGTGCTGCGGCGACGGCAGGCGCGACAGGACGACCTGCCCGATGTCGGCCGCGTCGGGCGTGGTGATCTGGAACGACGTGCCCCACTGGATTCCCTTCTGAACCTCGGCCAGGATCGGTCGCGCGCCTCGGAAGAGGTACGGCGGGCTCCAGACTTCGAACGACGAATCCTTGTCGTTGTTCGCCGTGACGCCGGGGATCGCATCGTGCGTCGCTCCGTACCCCGTCCAGATCGGAGAGTGCCCGCCGACGAGGACGCGTCCATCGGGGAGCAGCAGCGCCGAGTTGTGGTACGTGCGGTCTCGGGCCGACTCCGCCATCGCGGTCCAGGTTCCGGTCTCCGGATCGTAGAGCTCCGGCTGGCGCACGGGCAGTTCGAAGCCCGGCGTAACGACCTCGTCCTTGTCGGCGCCGGAGGTGAGGAACACCTTTCCGTCCGGCAACGTGACGGCCGAGGAGTACCAACGCCGGTTGTTGAGCATCCCGGTCAGCTCGTTGGTGACGTTGCCCTGCGCGTCCACGGTTACCAGCTGCGTCAGGTTCGACGCGATCCAGGCGCCCGGGGAAGGCAGCAGCGATGCTCCACCGGGGATCAGGAGCTGTGCCCTGGTGTACGGAGGGTTCAGCGCCAGCATGACCTGAGGCGCGCCGCCGGTTGTGCCGAGCATCGCCGGGCCGACGATCTCCCACGTCTTGGTCGCCGGGTCGAAGAACTGCTGCAGGGTCCACAGCAACTCGTCGCCGGCCTGACCCGCCGGGCCGAACTGCTGCCCGACGCCCGCGTAGAACACCTTGCCGTTCGGCATCAGGTGCATGCGCGGGAAGAGCGGAAGGGAGTTCTCCGCCTGCGGTCCGAGGTCGGCCCACGTCCCGGCGGCGGGGTCGAACAGCTCCGGCCGGCGGACCTGCGACCCTTGTGTGTTCTTGATGAGCTTGGTCACGCCGCTCGCAACGAACACCTTGCCGTCCGGCATCGTGACGGTCCCCGGGTACCAGCGTCCGTACTTCATCGGCTGGACGGCCTTGTACGTGGCGGTCGCCGGGTCGAAGATCTGCGCGCTGCGCAGCCCCTCGAGCTCGGAGACGCCGACGCCCATGGGAGCGCCGCTGGCGCGATCGGTGACGGCCGGCTCGTTGTACCAGTCGGTCCCGCCGGCGATGAGGATGCGTCCGTCGGCGAGCTGCGACATGTCGGTGCAGAACAGGTCACCGTCGTTCTTCTGTGGGTCGTCGGGTGGTGCGGTCGGGTTCTGCTCCGGCCCACCGAGCATCCCCCAAAGCGAGCCCGCGAAGCCGTCCCCCGGTCGGCCGGGAACGCCGAGGACGCCGAAGGGGTCTTGCTCCGGGCGGATGTTGGGATTGGATGCGTCCCCGGTTTCGGGAGACGGGATGCCGAACGCCGGCGTGCCGCCGCGAAGATCGAGGATCCGGGAGAGACTGTTGCGCGACTCCGTCGCCGCCTCGGGGACCGCGGCGTACTGGACGTTCTCGCCGGACTCGATGCCGTTCATGTAGAGGACGCGACCGTCGCGCAGGACCGCAGCGCCGACGGCGGTCGGCTTGCAGACGATCCGCCCGTCCACCGTCTTGCAGCGAGGAACCGTCGACCCGCCTTCTTCGAAGGGCGCGGTCCACGCCCCCACGTCTGCGGGACTTGCGGCTGAGGCGGATCCCATCGCGAGGGCTACCACGATGAGCGTTGCTCCGCCGAGTGCTGCCCATCTACGTTGGCGTGCTGCGTTGCGCATGCGGGCCTCCCTCACCAACCCGGCCCCGACGAGCCGGATGGGTCACTGATTCGGCGTTCAGGAGGCCGCTTCCTGCCCGGTTTGTCCCCTCTCTACCTGCTCTTTTCCCAGCGCATGGCGTTGTGGTTGTGATCGGTGGCGCCGGGCCATTCCCGCTTGGCCGCATAGAGCGCTGCGAGCGGATTGGGAAAGTCCCGCTTCGGCATCAGCGTGAACCCGAGGTTCTCGTAGTAGCCGATCATCGGGTCGTCACAGATCAGCCACAGATGATCGATGGAGCTCTCTGCGCGGCCGATCAGCTCGGCTGCGATCCCGCGCCGCCGGTACTCCTCGAACACGTAAACGTCCTCGAGCATCCACGCACCTTCGTGCTCGAACAAGCGCACGAAACCGGCGAGCGCTCCCTCGAGGAACGCTCCGATCCAGGTTCCGACTTCAATATCCGGCGTGAAGCCGTCGGCGATCAGCGTCGGGATGTGCGGCTCGACTTCCGCGATGTCGAGGGTTCGGATTTCCGCGTCGCTCACGCGGGCGACCAGCGGCACGCCGCCAGATCGACGCGTCCTCCTTCGATGCGTACGCCTTCCGACGCGAGTCGCTCGAGTTGCACGCCGGGCCCGCCGCCGAAAGCGGGGGAGGGAAGTCCGCGCGCGTCGACGACTCTGTGGGTGGGGACCTCGAACGCATGGCCGGAGAGGATCGTCCCGACGGCGCGCGCTCCGGATGGGTTTCCGCACGCGCGCGCGATGTCCCCATACGTCGCCACGCGACCGAGAGGGATATGTGAGACGAGTCGAAGGACACGATCCGCGAACGAAATCTCGCGCGTTCCGGCGGCGGCGATCGATCCCATCGGACCTCCGGTTTCGATCGCCAGCGACAACTGGTCCTGCCCCACCGGAGCCTCCTCGCGGTCCTCCGCGAGCGGCGCGAAGATGACTCCCTCGCGCGGATCCCCGTACCCGACCCAGCGGTCGTGCGCGAAGTACCAGGCGGTGAGCGCGGCCGCGACCGCGTCGAGCTGGTCCTGGGTCGCATCCTTCTGCACGCCGGAGACGCGGCGCCGCAAGGCGGCTCGACTCCATTCGATCTTGGACAGCTTCCCTCGCACGGTGCCGGAAAGCGTCCGGTAAGTGAGGTGCGGATAGACCTCTATCGACACGCTTGCGCGCGCCGGGCCCTCGAGGAACACGGGGAATCCGGCCTTCGCGAGGACCTCGAAGAGCGCGTACCCCTCGCGCATCCACGACGACGGTTCGGCGTCGTCCGGCGGGACGGGATACAGAGACACCCCGAGCTTGTGAAGTTCCTCCTCGGCTACGCGGAACCGTTTTCCGCCGGCGACCAGCCCGCGTGACGGCGCCGGGGGAGCGTCCACCGCGATCACCGATTCTGAGGGGAGTCCGCGCGCGATCACGGCAGCGGCGTCGAGGTCTCGCGCCTTGGCCAGGAGAACGAGCCTCCGGTCGTCGTCGAGCGCCGCGATGTCGAAGCCGCGGGTCGCCGAGACGTCGATGCCGACGTGCACGCGCCAGAGTCTAATCCTTCGCGGCGCGAAGGCCGCGGGCTGCTACGGGCTTCCGAAGAGCGCCAGCGCCAGCCCTATCAGATCGATCGGCGACGTGAGATCGAGCGGGCGCGGCACGTCGTTGAAAACCGCTACGTAGACGAGCGGCACGCCGTCGGGAGGCGTCACCCATCCGGCCATGCCGCGCACGTGTCGGATGAATCCCGTCTTCCCCCGCAGGTTGCCTCCGGTCGGAGGTTTGGTCATCCGCTTGAACAAGGTGCCCGGTCCGCCGGCGACCGGGATGCTATTTCGCAGCGCCTCTCCTTCCCTGCTCTTCGCGGTGAGGATCCAACTGAGGATGGCGCCCAGCATGCGCGGCGTCGCGCGGTTCAGGGTCGAAAGCCCCGATCCGTCGCGCTGCGACAGACCATCGGTCGCTATCCCGAGCTGCGTCAACGTCGCACGGACGACCGCTGCGCCGCTCGCCGTCGTTCCTCCGCTGCCGAAGCTGGCTCCGAGGGACTTGAGGAGTAGCTCGGCGTCGTAGTTGATGCTGTAGCGGTTCGTGTAGGCGATGATCTGTGCGAGCGGAGGCGAGGAAACGCGCGCGATCTCCTGCGCGCCCGCCGGCGCGCGTCCGCGTCGAACCGATCCCGAAACGACGACGCCGATGTTCCCGAGCGCGGTCTTCAGCGCGACCCCGGCTCCCGTCGCCGGGTCGGCGAAGAGGTGATCCCCCTTGATGTCCGAGTAGCCCTCGTTGACGGTGAGGGCAGAGATGTATGCGACGTCGGGATCGTTGCGCGTGTAGTCGGGGATCCACCCCGGTTGCGTGCGGCGCGCGTCGAACAGTGTGTCATCCACGATCAGGTCGCCGTTCACTCGCCGTACGCCGGCCGCCGCGATCGTGGCGGCGAGCTGCTCGATGGTCGGCGAGGCGGTCGAGAACACGGGCACGGGGACCGGATCGTTCGGTTTCGGGAAGAAGTTGTAATGGCGGTAGGCCCGCGTCGCGAGCGTCGGGTCGCCGCCGCCCACGAGCGTCACCGTCCCGGTCGCTCCTCCCTTCGGTTTGCCTCCGACGAGCCGCGTCACGAACCGATGGTCGGCACCGAACCGCACCATCGCCGCGGTGGTCGTGGCGAGCTTCAGCATCGACGCGGGCTGGAACGCATTGTCGGCGTTGATCGTGATGATCGGACGGCCGCCGCGCAGAACGAGGAGGCCGGGACGCGACGGCCGCACGGGAGGCAGCCGCATCGTGCGTCGTATCGACGCTTCGAGGTGTCGCTTCGGGGTCTTCTCGGGGACATACGCGCGCGCCGGGGTGACGCCGAGCGCGAGCGCGCCCGCCGCGACCAGCGCAAGCAAGCGCCTCGTCATGGGATGCACCATGGTAGGAAAGACGGGGCAGGCTTGCCCGAAGGTGGGTGGGCTGCGGTGACCGATCCGCTACAGGATGACTGGATGTTCCGAACTGCGGCCGTTCTTCTCGCTCTTCTCCTCGCCGCGCCGGCCTGCACCTCGCACGATCAGCCCACGTCGCGCGCGTCGCCCAGTCCCGCTGCCACGCTCTCGATGCCCTCGTTCGATGCGACGAAGGTCACGGAGGTCGTCGAGTACCTGGCGGGGAGGATCGGCCCCCGCGAAACGACTTCCGCCGCGTACCGGAAAGCCGCCGCCTTCGTCGAGTCGCGACTCCGTTCGTTCGGCTACACGGTTCGCCGGCAAACGTTCCGCGTGCCTCCCGGCCTCTCGAACTTTGCTCCCGTACAGGAAGGCCAGACCTTCAACGTGATCGCCGAGCCGCGCGGCTTCGACCCCACGGCAAGGCATCTCGTGGTCGGCGCGCACCTCGATACAGTCCCACAGGCGCCCGGTGCGGTCGACAACGCCGCCGGGATCGGAATCGTTCTCGAACTTGCGCGCCTGGCTTCTCTCGAGGCGCCTCGAACGCCTGTCGTGTTCGTCGCCTTCGGTGGCGAGGAGGCGCGTGTCCCCAACGGCGGCCTTCACGGGTCGCGCGCGTTCGTCGCGGCGCTGAACGCTCGCGCACGGCGGGCGATCGCAGGCGCCGTTGTTATCGACCGTCTGGGCACCGGTGATCGTGTCCCGGTGTGCACGGCGTCGAAGTCGTCGGTCGCGTTCGCTCGCTCGTTCCTCGATGCGGCGCGCCGGGCCGGGATCTCGGCGTTCTCATGCACGAACGGGACCAGCGATCACGTTCCGTTCGACGGCGCCGGGATCCCCGCCGTACGGCTCGGGCCGGACAACTTCCCCCAGTACCACACGCCGCAAGATCTGCCGAGCGTTTTCGTCGCATCGCAAGCGGAGCGCGCGGGCCGGTTGCTTTGGGACGGACTGTCTGCGCAGTCGTAGCATCTGGCCATGAAACGACACGTGGTCTTGCTGGTCTCTGTCGTCTCGCTCCTCACCCTCGTGTCGTGCCCTTCGCGGACCTCGGAGCCGAGCGTTCAGGGCCGATTGAGAAAGGCGTTCGAGTCGAATTCATTCGCGCTGGCGTTCGCCAGCCGGCATCTCGTTGCGGAAGGACCGTTCGCGCGGATGACCATCCGAAAATTGGGGGTTGATCTCATCGTCGCAGAGGGGACGACGGGGAACTCCCTTCGAGGCGGAGCCGGTCATTACGTCCAGACGACGTTTCCGGGAGAAGTAGGGAATCTGGCGATCGCTGGAGCGCGGGTCGGTCGCGGTGAGCCGTTTCGCCACATCGATCAGCTTGATGAAGGTGACGAGATAGTGTTGATCGTACCTCTGCATCTGTTCATCTATCGGGTTGTTCCTTCGTTCGTAGGTCACGCCAATCCGTGGATCACGACCCCACACGACCTCTCGACTCTCGAGCCAACGGACTATCCTGCGCTCACACTGACCACGACCGATCCACCGCACTCGTCCAAAAATCGACTTATCCTTCGGCTCCGGCTGGTTCGAAGCGAGGCCGTTCCCGGATAGAGGGTTTGACGCTCGTTCTTTCGCGCTCGTAGCCTTCGGCACGATGACCACCGGTCGCGAAGCGTTCTTCGAGGTCTCGCGCAGCGAAGGCGCGCGGTACCTGTTCACGAACCCCGGCACCACCGAGCTCCCCATCTTCGACGAGTTCGCCGAGGACTCCCACGGGCTCGAGCTCATCATGTGTCTCCAGGAAGGTGTGGCGGTCGGCGCAGCGGACGGGTACGCGCAGGCAACCAACAAGCCGTCGCTGATCAACCTCCACGTAACGCCCGGTCTCGCGAACGGGATCTGCGGGATCTTCAACGCGCGCTGGTCGCGTTCGCCGATCGTTGTGACCGCGGGCCAGCAGGACACGCGGCAGCTCGTTCAGGAGCCGATGCTCGCCGGAGACCTGCAGGCGATGGTCAAGCAGTTCTGCAAGTACACCTACGAGTGTCGCCGCCCGGACGAGATCGGTATCGCGATGCGCCGCGCCTTCAAGGACGCGGCGACGCCCCCGAGCGGGCCGACGTTCGTGTCGATCCCGTGGGACGTCTTCGATCAGGAATCCGACTTCGAGATCCCCGGCCGCACGGAGATCGACCTCGGAGCGACGGCCTCGGCGGATTCGATCGCCAAGACCGCGCGCATGCTGCTCGACGCCGACCGTCCGCTGGTGATTGCCGGCGACGGCATCGCGCGCGCGGAGGCCGTACCCGAGTTGGTTCGCGTCGCTGAGCTGCTCGGCGCCCGCGTCGCCGGCGAGCCGATCCACGGCCGCCTCGTCTTCCCCTTCGACCATCCGCTGTTCGCGGGGATGCTCGCGCCGATGAACCCAGGCATTCGCGCTGCATTGGAGCAAGCCGACGTCGCGTTCATCGCTGCCGCGTCGGCGTTCTCGCCGTTCTACCCCACCAGCGTGATGGCGGTACCTCCGAACGTGACGCTCCTGCAGCTCGACCCCGACCCGGTCGAGATCGGACGCATCTATCCGGTCGAGGTCGGGATGGTTGGGGATCCGAAGGTATCGCTGCGCGCGCTCGGGGACGAGATCGAGCGCGTCCGGACGCCCGAGCAAGCGAAGCGCGCGGAGGCACGCACGAAGGAAATAACCGCGCAGAAAGCCGCGGTCTACGAGGGCCTCGCCGCGTCGCTCGAGCAGAAGCGCGGCGCTTCACCGATCGCGCCGCTGGTCGCGGTGTCGGAGATCTCGAACGCTCTTGAGCCGGGGACGCAGGTCGTCGACGAGTCGATCACCTCGACGCTCGGCGTTCGCTCGACGCTGAAGCTCTCGGAGCCCGGCTCGTACTTCTTCACGCGCGGCGGCGGTTTGGGCTGGGGACTGCCGGCCGCGATCGGCGTGAAGCTCGCGCGGCCGGATCGGCCGGTCGTAGCGATCGTCGGCGACGGCACCACCCTGTACACGCCGCAAGCGCTGTGGACGATGGCGCACCATCAGATCCCCGTCGTGTCGATCATCCTCAACAACGCCTCGTATCTGATCCTCAAGTCCGGGATGGCGGGGATGGGCGGCAAGGCGGCGAAGCACGACATCTGGCCTGCGATGGACATCATCGACCCGCGGGTGGACTTCCTGTCCCTTGCGCGCTCGTTCGACGTTCCCGCCGAGCGCGTCGAGAACGCGGACGACATCGGCCCGGCCGTGCGCAAGGCGATCGCGTCGGGTGGTCCGCAGCTCATCGAAGTGGTCGTCGACGGACGCCTCGGCGCCTGAGTCGCCGCGACGTCGTGACCGGTCGCGAGGCGGGCATCGAGGGGCCGCACCCGACGAACCTCGCCGACGCGATCGAAAAGCAAGAGGTGATCTTCAAGGACACCTTCCCCGGCATGCTTGGGGTGCACGTCGAAGAAGCTTCGCCCGGCCACGCGGTCGCGACGCTCGAGGTCGGCCCGTCCGTTCGGCATCCCGGAGGCTACGCGCACGGCGGCGCGCTCGCGGGATTCGGGGATACGACCGCGGCGTGGGCTACGTTCCCCGCACTCGGCGAGGGTGAGGCGTTCACCACGATCGAGTTCAAGGCGAACTTCATCACCGGAGTGACGTCGGGACGGTTGCGAGCCGAAGCCAAGTCGGTGCACCAGGGTCGCCGCACGATGGTGCTCGAGGTTCGGATCACCACCGACGACGACGCGCGGCGTCCGGTCGCCATGATGATCGTGACCCAGGCCATCCTCTCGCTCGGGCCCGCCGACGCGGGGGAAGAGCTTCCGCCCGACCGCTGATGGCTCAGCGGCGCAGCGCCCGAGCGTTCCTCCGGCAGGTCGCCGACGAGCTCCCGTCGCACCTGCCGCCGAAGCTGCGCTCGTTCGAAGGCGAACAGTGGGGCCGCTACTACAAGGTCTGGTACCGCGAAAAGAAGATCCATTTCGAGGTGCAGTTCCTGCGCAACGGCCGGCTCGAGATCGGCCTGCACTTCGAAGCCGACGCCGAGACGAACGAGCGGCTCGCCTCGGCCTTGTCGAAGAAAAAAAGCGCGATCCGGAGCGCGCTCGGCGACGACGCGAAGTTCCGCGAGTTCGGTCCCGGCTGGCGGAGCGTGGCGGAGACGTGGTCGGGCGGTGACATGCGTAGCGAGGAAGCGGCGACCGAGGCGGCGTCGAGACTCGGCGAGTACGTGGCGGTGCTATCCCCGATGTTGGAGAACGTCAGCGGGTCCGCACCCTCGTCCGCAACAAGTATGCAAGGCTGAGCGCGCCCGCGAGAAGCACCGCTCCGAGCAACGGCGAGAGTCCGCCTACCCCGGTTGTGGCGCTCACGTCTATTCGATGACTTGGACGCCGATCCCCTCAAGCTCGTTTCCCAGATCGGCGAAGGCCGCCTCCACCAGCAGGCGCGCGTCGTCGTCGCTCGGGCCGGCGGCGGTGAGGGTCGCCCGGATCTCGTCGCCGGCTTCAAAGGTTCTGGCTCGGGACTTCACGTAGACGTTGGGGTGACGTGACTGAACGCCGCGCAAGATCTCGGCGATCGCCGATTCGTCCCGAAGGTCGAGCGTCACGGTGATCTCGGCGAACCCGCCGGGCCCGAGGACGCGGTCGAGCTCCGCCGCAAGGGGGTTCTCCCAAATCCACTGCAGCTCGGGCGGCACGCCCGGCAGAGCGACGATCGTCGTTCGCTCGAGATCGAGGATCACTCCCGGCGCCGCGCCGATCTGGTTGTCCATCGCACGCGCGCCGCGGGGAAGGCGCGTCATGCGCAGTCGGGCCTCGTGCAGCGTCGCGTCGGCGACGTACCCCGCGGCGGCCAGCTCGGAATAACGGCGCGCGACGATCTCTTCGGCGCGCCGGTTCGTTTCGAGCGGGTGCCGCGTTCCGATCGCGATCGCCTCCCGCGTCCGGTCGTCGTCGGTCGGCCCCAGACCGCCCTGCGTCAGGATCAGCGCCGGACCCCGATCGAGCGACCGCGCGAGCTCGTGGCCGACGAGCTCGGGATCGTCGGGCAGGACGAAGACGCGGGTGAGGCTCGCGCCCCGCGCGGTGACTCGCTTCGCCATCCAGTGCGAGTTCGTGTCTTGGACGACGCCGCGGAGCAGCTCGTCTCCGATGGAGTAGATCTCGACCTCTTTCATCGCGGCGCTCTCCGCGCGGTCAAGGCGCGGGGAAGTTCGATACGGCGGACGGCTCGACGGATCGCCGCGGTCCCCATCGGACCGCGCTCGGTGATCAGTGCGTCGACGAGGTCGAGCGGCGTCTCTTCGTACAGCGGCGCGTCCTCGCTCCGCCACGCGCGTGCCGGCAGCAGTTTCGACGTTCCCGCCAGCACGTAGAAACCGATACCGGCCTGTTGCGCAGCGAGCGCGACGAGCAGCGTTCCCACCTTGTTCACCGCGCCGTCCTCGGTCACGGCGTCGGCGCCGACGAGCGCCACCGACGCGTCTTCGCTCGCGCGGCCGACGGCTGCGTCGGGGATCACCGCTGCATCGATGCCCGCGCGCGTCAGTCGCCTCGCGAACGCTCGACCCTCACCTCCGGGGACCGAGGCCGTGCACAGGACACGCACGATGCGACCGTGGTGGCGGGTCAGGGCGGCGAAGACGTTCGAAGACGCCGAATGGGTTAGGACGACGGCCCGGCGGGGGAGCGCCCACTCAGCCGCACGAGCGACGCCCTCGGACTCGGCGGCGACGCGTTCCCCGAAGCGCCGGGCCGCGTCGCGATGATCCTTCGATCCGAGTGTCGCCGCGGCGAGCCGCCACAGCGGCGCCATCGCCGGGTGCGCTTTGACGAGATGACGACAGGCGCGCGCGACGTCCCGCTGCGCGCCGAGCAGCGCGAGCCCTTCGGCCGCGCGCGCCGCGATCTCCGCAGCGCCGGAGCGACCGTCGCCGGACGCCCGTCGGATGATCTCCCATCCGTCCATGCGCGGCATTGTCGGCTGCTCCGCTTCTGGCGGCAACGACACCCGTGAGAGGCCGGTCTAGGCGCGCCGGTCGGGCCCCGGCAACGGCGATAGGATGGCTCGCGGAGGAGCGGCCCCTTGGACGCATACGACCTTCCGACCCTGTTCGCGCACCGAGAGGTGCTCGAGACCATGGACCCCGAGGGTCCTCCGCGCATGGTCGCCTTGCGCAGTGCGCCCACGCTCGGCGCGATGGCGCTTCTGCCCGGTTCGTTCAACCCGCCGACCGCTGCTCATCTTCTCCTCGCAGAGCGAGCTCGCCGCGAGGGCTACGGCTGCGTGATGTACGTGCTCCCACGGCGGACGGTCGACAAGGAGCAGAACGGCTTGATCCCCGAAGATCGCCTCATGGCTCTCCGCTTCGTCGCGCAGCGCGCCGGGATGGGCGTCGCGGTTACGTCGGCAGGCTTGTACGCCGACATGGCCGACGCCGCCACGATGCTCTTCGCCGGCACGGAGATCACCTTCCTCGTCGGTTCCGACAAGGTGCCGGCGATCTTCGACGAGGCGTACTACTCGGACCGCGAGTCGGCGCTCGACGCGCTCTTCGCACGTGCACGCTTGATCGTCGCGCCGCGAAGCGACGACGGCGAAGCGGCCCGCGAGGTCCTCGACCGTTCGGAGAACCGTGCGTGGGCTCACCGGGTGTCGATCCTTCCGCTGCACCCCGCGGTCAGCGACCTCTCATCGACTCGGGTGCGCGGGCTGCTTCTGTCGGGCGCCGAACCGACCGGGCTCGTCCCGAGCGCCGTGGGAACGTTCCTGTCGGAGGTCGGAGCGTTCGCGGCTCCGATGCCGTCCGGCGAGGAAGAGATCGATCGCTACCGGATCCGCGCGAAGTTGATCGAGATCTTGTGGTCGGCGCGCGAGTGGGCCGAACGTGCCGCCGATCTTCGCGCTCTGGTTCGACTGGCCGCCGATCCCGGGGATGAAGGCCGCCATCTCCGGCGTCTCATCGCGAACGGCGACGCGCGGGCCGAAGACCTCGCCGACGCGCAATCCGCTGCGAGTTGAGTCTTCGCCGCGAGTGTCGTAACCGGCCGGTACGCTCGTCCACATGCGCAGGCTCACGATCGCCCTGCTCGCTTTCGCCCTCGTCGGGTGCGTGGCGCCGGTCTCGCCGCGAAGCGCGCCCTCCGACGAGACGGCGGTGGTGCGCGTCGTAGACGGCGACACGATCGTCGTTGCGATCGGCGGCACACGCGGCACGAAGGTGCGCCTCATCGGGATCGACACGCCGGAACGCGACCGGTGTTTCTTCGAGGCGGCGACGCAACGGATGCGCGCGCTCGTCGAGGGCAAGAGCGTTCGATTGGACAGAGACGTTTCGGAGACGGACCGCTACGGACGACTGCTGCGCTACGTCTACCGGGGGACGACGTTCGTCAACGCGGTGATGGTGCGCGAAGGCTTCGCGAACGCCGCCACGTATCCCCCCGACGTCGCGCACGCGAGCGAGTTCGTCGCGCTGGCGCGAGCCGCGCGCATCGCGAAACGCGGTCTTTGGGCGGGCGGCTGCCCGAAGTAAGCCGACCAAGCGGCTCGACAAGTTTCACGCGAGTTTCCCAGTCTTGACACGCGGTGGGCGCAGCCGCCATCTTGTGCGTCGCCACTTCCCTCCTTCCCAGGGCTTCCCCAGGGCTTCGTGCTATTTCAATGAGTCGAGCGCGCGCGGGTGAGCGCGCAGGGAAGGGGAGACCATGGCGACCATGCTCGGGGGGACGCGGCGGTCGAAGATGTATCCGTTCCTCGAGGGGGCGGCCTGTCTCGGGCTCGATCCGGAGCTGTTCTACGCCGAAGGGGGCGCCTCGGTCGCCAGGGCCAAAGCGGTGTGTGCCACCTGCCCGCTCCGTCCGAAGTGCCTCGACTGGGCTATCGCGCGCGAGGAGTTCGGCGTGTGGGGCGGGACGACCGCCCGGGAGCGCGCCGCGATCCGCCGCGAGCGCGGCGTGCGGCTGGTCCCCGCCGGGGTCGGCTAGGCGTCTTCAACGCGGCGACCTTGCGCGTCGTGGTGCGCATCACGGAGGCGGCCGTCGCCCGGTCGCGACCCGACTCTTTCGAGCGATAGAGCGCGTCGTCGGCGCGGGAGATGAGCTCGGCGGCGTGCGAGCCGTCCAGCGGAGCCGTCGAGATCCCGATCGACACGGTGATCGCTCTGCGCCCGCCCTTGCCCGGCGCCGCGACGGTGTGGCGAACGGAGTTCAGCACGCGCTCGGCTACCTGCGCCGCGCCTTCGGCGTCCGTTTCCGGCAGCACGACCCCGAATTCCTCGCCGCCGTACCGCGCGACCACGTCGAAGGAGCGCACCGCGCTCGATATGGCGCGAGCGACGGCGACCAGGACCCGGTCGCCGGCCGGGTGCCCGAACCGGTCGTTTAGGGCCTTGAAGTGGTCGATATCGATCATCATCAGAGACGGACCATGCGCCGTGGTCCGCGCACTCGAGAACCGCTCCGCTCGCCCTGCCTCGTGTGCGAGGACGCGCTGGAACTCGCCGTGGTTGAGGAGCGAGGTGAGCGGATCGCGGATCGCCATGTCGCTGACCGCGGCGTGGAGCTTCGCGTTCGCGAGCGCCAGGACGGCGTGGTGGGCGAGCGATGCGAGAGCTTCGATCTCGCGCGTGCGCACGACGCCGGGCCGGCCGCGGCGTCCGGTCCGGGTGGCGAGGAGCGCACCGTCGCGTCCGAGCGGTAGCACGACGTAGCCTCGTCCGCCGACCACTTCGGCCATCGTCCCGTCGATGCGAGCCTCGTCGCTCGAGACCACCCGCGCGACGCCCGAATCGAGCGCTTCCAAGAGCGGCCCCCGTTCGTCGACGTGGCCGCCGATCCGTCCGGTCTCGCCGTGACCGCCCCGGCAGACAAACGCGTCCCCTTCACGGAGCAGCACGGCGGCAGCGCTGAAGCTGAAGCCTTCGACGACACCCCGGCACAGGTCCGCGAGGATCTCTTCGAGCGAAAGCGTGTCCTCGATGTCGAGCGTCACGAGCCGGATGGTCGCCAGCTCGGCGTTGCGACGCTTCAGCTCGCGTTCGTTCGAAGCGCTGAATGCGATGGCCGAACCGGCGACGACCCACAACGCGGCGATGACTTGCAGTCCGCGGGGGAAACCCGGGGGCGCGGCGATGATGCCGGCCGAGTCGGCGAGGTCGAGGCCGATGAGCGCCACGGTTTCCACGATCAACAGTCGTACGCCGACGGCGGAAGAGAGAAGGATTCCCGCCGCGACGGACTCGAGCATGAACAGGAAGACGAGCGGGCTGGAGGCGCCCCCCGTGGCGGCGCAGAGCCCGGCGATGACGGCGACGTCGCAGAGCATCGAAAACCACACGGCCGGCGCGAGAAGTTTCGGCACGCGCTGCGCGAGGACTTGTGTCGCCAGACCGAACGCGGCTTGCGCGAGCAACAGCGTGACTACGCGCCCTCGGGGCACCGCCACGCCGGGCGAGGCGGCAAGGGCGACGAGAACGAGCAGGGGAGTGATGAATCGAACGAGGAAGAACAGCGTCAGCCGGTCGGGCGCCGAGCCGGCGAACGATCGCGGAAAGGAACGCGCGTCAGAGTCGATGGCTGCGCGGACCACGGAAAGCCTGTCTCTCCTCTTCTACTTTGACGAGTTTGCCAGGGCCTCGCGCCGCGACGACGAGCATCACGAGCGCGAACATACCGACCACGATCGGCGCCGCGAGCGGCGCCGCGAGGTTCGCCGCGCGGCCGGCGGTCACGCGGAACCCGTTGCCGATCAACGACGTGTAGGAGCCCGGGCGGCCGAGCCGCGAAGAGCTGACCGTCGTCCTCGCCATCTCCGAGGCCGCGCCTCGCTGCAGCGCCGGAAGCCGATCGAGCGACCAGGAGTCGACCTGGGTGACTCGATGTACGACGGGGGTTTTGCCGGGCGAGGTGCCGCTTCCGCCGCCGCCGACGATCCCACCGAGCTGCTCGGGAACGCCGGTGATCGTGTTGGTCACCGTGTCGATCGTCCCCGACACGGGCAATTCGAGACTCGGTGAAAGGGTTGGAAGGGGGAGAGGCAGAGGAGGCAGCTCGAGATCGAGGGGAAGTTCCGCGGATGCCGGAGCCGAAACGAAGATGCCGGCGACGAGAGTGACGCCGAGCAAAACGAGTCTCCCGGCGCGCAAACGCCGTGGACGAATCCCCGTCTTAGGACACGCGTTTTCATGAACTTCACCTCCGCCACTCTCGGGAGTAATAACGAGCCAGGACATGGTCCTGACGAGCCATTTCGCATGGCCCATGCCCGGAGTGTCCGGACGTCGTGCGAAAGGTCCGACCATTTTTTTGTCCCATCTGCACCGGTAGGACGGCCGCGGCTAGAATCGCCGACGATGTCTCCTGAGGAACAGACCGCGATCCGAGCCGAAACCGCTGTCCGCCAGGGTGAGATCCCCGTCCCGACGGAAGAGGAAGCGCGCGGCAGCATCGAGCAACCCGCCAAGCTCTTGCGGATCGCGGTGATGATCCGTGAGCTGCTCGAGGAACTCCGCCGGGCGCCGATCGACGAGTCGGCCCGCCAGCATCTGCGCGACATCCACGCGAAAGTGGTCGCGGAGCTCAAGACGGGCCTATCGGGCGCGCTCGCCGAAGAGCTCGACAGGATCAGTCTGCCGTTGCCCCAAACCGGCGTGCCGAGCGAATCGGAGATCCGCATCGCTCAGGCCCAACTCCTCGGGTGGCTCGAGGGGTTGTTCCAGGGGATCCAAGCTGCGATCGCGACGCAGCAGATGGCCGCGCAGGCCCAGTTGATCGAGATGCGCCGGCGCGGTCTTCCGCCGGGCATCCCCGAAGACGTCGGGTCGCCGCAAGAGCAGCGACCCGACGTCCCCGGTCAATACCTCTAAGCGACCCCGCTCAGGCGGGTGAGCTCTGGAACTTCTGCCACGCGCCGTACGTCATGATGGCAGAGAGCACGATCGCGATGTAGAGGCCGTACGCCGCGAAGCCTGGGTGCGTCAGCCAGCGGATCACGGTGAACACCAGGCAAGCGCCCGCCAGCCCGAGCAAGAGCTGCGCCGTCTGCTTCGGCGCGCCCATCTGCATGCCCACGACTCCGGCGAGCGCGACGGCGGTGGCCGCGATCGCGAGCAAGATCGCGAAGACGGCGAGACCTCCGTAATTCCAGCCGCTCACGGTGCCGGAGATCCCGAGGATCCCAAGCTTGATGCGGAACCACGGAAGGAAAGAGTCGATGAAAAAGAGCAGGCCGGCGATGAGTATCAGCCGGTCGGGGCCCTGCGCGGCCTTGATCTTGCCGCTCATCTCCCCCCAGTCCGGCGGCTTCGCACCGCCCGACGGCGGCTGGGACGGCGGCTGATCCATGCCCATGCGGGCCTCCTCTCGTACGGTCGAGGCGAGTGTCTACCGCGGCTAAGGCCGGGTCAAGGAACACGGTAGGAACTGCGTTTCAGGGCCGACGGATCATGGGCCTCGTTGGTATATGAATGGACTCTCATTTATGATCAGGGCCGTGGCCCGGCCGAAGGCGGCAAGCACGCAGGCGATCATGGATGCAGCGATCGCCGTCTTCCGCGAGCGCGGCTACGAAGGCACGACGATCCCCGCGATCGCCGAGCGCGCCGGAATCGCGCAAGGGACGCTCTACAACTACTTCCCCTCCAAGGAGAAGCTGCTGTTCGCGTGCGCGCGCGCAGGCGGGACGCCCGGCACGATCTTCGCTCATCTGCGTTCCGACATCGGTTCCCGGCCCGTCGACGAGCTCTTGGGGGAGGCGGCGCTCCGGGTCGTTCGCTTCTGGGAGCTCCGGCTGCCGGCCGTCTTGATGCGAGCCGCACGGCCGGCAGCCGAAGACAGGCCGGGTGTCGAGTTCCCA
>Ga0070708_100001552_pt1 | contig 17598 bp, 12 predicted proteins | sample KBSK5503metaG_FD_65469 | JGI IMG/M metagenome (GOLD analysis project Ga0070708, IMG submission 65469) | Corn, switchgrass and miscanthus rhizosphere microbial communities from Kellogg Biological Station, Michigan, USA - KBS K5-50-3 metaG | ecosystem: Host-associated > Plants > Roots >... | reverse complement strand
AGGAGCAAGGCATCGGGCGCGGCAGGGTGGGGTGGGGCCGGCGTCTGAGTCAGGTCGGATAGGTCGCGGGGACCGCTCTGTTTTTCATACGGCTCATTTTTCGCGACCCTCTCTTAACCCCCGGGACTGATTGACCCTCCTAAGTGCCGCTGCTAGACTTCCGCGGCTCGTGTGCCCGCCCGATCAGAGGGCCCCGCGATACGTTCGCGCGTAGGGCATAACTACAGAGCAGGCAGGAGGCGAGTCGTTTGGCCGAGGTTCGCGTGGGCGAGAACGAGACGTTCGAGAGCGCGCTGCGCCGCTTCAACAAGAAGATCCAGCAATCGGGGATCCTGGCTGAGGCACGGCGCCGCGAGCACTATGAAAAGCCCAGCGTGAAGCGGAAGCGCAAGGAAGCCAAGAAGCGCAAGGTTTCCCGCCCGTAGCGCCAGACGCTCGTCATAACGACCGCGGAGTCAGCCATTAGACCGATGGCGCTGCTCCGCCGATCACCGGGTTACGGCAATGACTCTGCTGCACCGCATTGAGGACGCCATGCGCGACGCGATGAAGGCCGGCGATTCGCGTCGGACCCAGACGTTGCGCATGGCCATGTCGGCTGCCCACAACCGCCGGATCGAGCTGCAGCGCGACCTCACCGATGAAGAAGTCACCGAGGTCCTCTCGCGCCAGGTGAAACAACGACGGGAGAGTATCGAGGCATTCCGCGCCGGTGGACGCGAGGAGCGCGCGGCCGATGAAGAGGCTGAAGCCGCGATCCTCACCGAATACCTGCCCGAACAGCTGTCTGCCGAGGACGTGGAGGCGCTCGTGCGCGAGACGATCGCGACGACGGGCGCGACCTCGCCGGCGGACCTGGGTCGGGTGATGGGACGCGTGGCTCCGCTCGTCAAGGGGCGCGCGGATGGCCGAATGGTCAGCGATCTGGTGCGGCGTCTGCTCTCCGAGCACGCCGGCACGACCGCCTGATCGAGCCCGGGAGCGAGCGCATGTTCACACCGCGAACGCTCGCCGAATCGGACGTCCCCGTGGGGCGAGGTCCTGTCGCGCGAGCCGTTGGTATCACCGTCGTGCTAGCAGCCGTCCTCACCGCGATCCTCACGCTGAGTATCTCCCCCGGAGCGGTCAACCTCGACGTCGGGCAGGTTGCGCCGAACGAGATTCGTGCGCCACGCCCGATCTCGTTCGTGAGCCCATCGGAGACCGAGGCGAAGCGGAAGGAGGCGGCCAGTAAGGTCGTTTCACAGTACGAACAGATCGCCCCGCCGACGGACATCGCCAACACGCAGCTGCGCTCATTTGACGAGCTCGTCAAAGCGGAGAGCCAGACGCTCCAGGATCGCGACAACAAGACGATCCCGGTGGCCGCCGTGCCAGGCAGGCTGGCGCAGATCGCGGGCTCCAAGCTGACCGACGCGCAGATCGCGCTCGTCGCGGCGATGCCGCGGAGCCGATGGATCCAGCTCGCCGCTGCGGCGCGGACGGTCCTCGCCTCGATCCAGGCTGGCGCCGTCCGTGAGGACGACCTCAAGACCGTCCAGGACCAGGCGCGCGGAGCCATCACCGAGGCGCTGCCGACCACAGATCGGGACCTTGCTGGGGATCTGGCGGCCACCTTCATCGCGGCGAACCAGCGCGTCAGTCAACAGCTCACCGCAACGGCACAGCAAGCTGCCCGTGACGCCGTGGACCCGGTCGACGTGCAGGTCGCCGCCAACGAGGTGATCGTCCACGCCGGCGACAAGATCACCACCCTGGTCCATGAGGAGCTCGATCGGCTTGGTCTCACCAGCCCCCGCCTCGAGGTATCGACGATCGCCGGCGAGGGCCTCATCGCAACCGTGCTCGCGATCCTGCTGGTCGGCTTCCTCTGGCGATTCGAGCCACAGATCTGGTACCGGAATCGGTCGCTGCTGCTGTTCATGCTGACGCTCGTCGCGGGCGCGGTCGTCATCCGCATCGCAGGCGAGCGGTCGCTGTGGACCTATGTGGTGCCCACGTCGGCCGCGGTACTGCTGATCGGCATCCTCCTCGACGGCTACGCGGGCGCCGCCATGGCCGCAGCATTGGCCCTGATCACCGGGATCGTGAACCCCAATGGCCTTGAGGCTGCAACCTACGTGTTCGCCGGCGGTGCGGCGTCGTTGCTGGCGGTCGCTCGCGCCGAGCGGCTCAATGCGTTCCTCCGCGCAGGGCTAGTGATCGCCCTCGCCAACGTTGCGGTGATCGTCGCCTTTGGCCTGCTGGATGGGACCGACCTCACTGGGATCCTGCAGCTCACCGCAGCAGGGGTCGTCAACGCGGCGCTGTCGGTGGTGCTGGCCGTCGGCTCCTTCGCGATGCTCGGCAACCTGTTCGGGATCATGACCATCTTCCAGCTGCTGGAGCTCGCGAACCCCTCGTCGCGCCTGTTGCGGAGGCTCCTTCTCGAGACACCGGGCACCTACCACCACTCCGTGATGGTCGGCAACCTGGCAGAGCGCGCGGCTGAGACGGTCGGTGCCGATGCGCTTCTCGCTCGGGTCGCGGCCTACTACCACGACATCGGCAAGATGAAGAACCCGCTGGCCTTCATCGAGAACCAGGCCGGGGCGCGGAATATCCACGACGACCTCGATCCGGAGACGAGTGCGCGCATCATCGCCGGGCACATCCGCGACGGGATCGACCTCGGCTACGAATATGGCCTGCCTGTCCAGGTCATCGGATTCATCCCGCAGCACCACGGCACGAGCGTCATGAGCTACTTCTATGGCAAGGCCGTGCAGGAAGCCGGCGGGGACCCCGCACTCGTTAACAAGGACACCTTCCGCTATCCGGGACCCAAGCCGCAGAGCCGCGAGGCCGCGATCCTCATGCTCTCCGACGGGGTGGAGGCATCGGTGCGGTCGCTCGACAGCAAGGACGAGGCCTCGATCCGGGCGATGGTGACGAGCATCGTGGACGCGCGCCTGGAGGACGGGCAGCTCGACGATGCGGACCTGACACTGCGCAACCTGGCCCAGATCAAGGACGCATTCGTCCAGCAGCTGCTGGGCATGTACCACAGCCGCATCAAGTATCCGGACAACGTCCTTGCACTCGACGAGCGACGCCAGGCATAGGCAGCCGCCCAGGTCGCCCGGCTCGCTCGGCCCGCCGTTCGCGGGCCAGATTTACGCCGGATGACCGCTATTCGGCTCGCTCGGTTCCCCCGTTGCCAGATTCATGCGAGGTGACCGGTTGGCTACTCCACGCTGCCAAATTCACGCGAGGTGTGTGGCCGCCAGTTCGGAGTGTGCGCCCGTTGGCGAGTGGTCACGGCATGTGAGTCTGGCCGCGGCACAACCACGCGCTTGAGCCGAGGCCCCTTGCGCGCCTACGATGCAGACCGATGGGCTGCACGGTCACATTCCACGACCGGGTAGGGCGGGAACGGATCGCCGCGGCGTTCGACCCACTGACGGTCGAGGCCGCGCTGGCGCTTGTGGAGTCTGCGGCGGAGGAGACGGCGCGGATCGCGCTCGGGGATCGGGAGTGCGAAGTCGAGGTGAGCTTCGTGGGAGACGCCGAGATGTCCCGCCTGCACTTCGATCACATGGGCGAGCGCGGCCCGACAGACGTCCTCTCCTTCCCGCTGCACGAATGGGAGGTGGAGGGAGGGCGCTCCCATCTTTCCGCGGACGACGGCATCTCGCCACCCGGCGTGCTTCTGCTGGGGGATGTCGTCGTTGACCTGGACCAGGCCGTGCGACAAGCGGCCGAGGGCGAGTGGAGCGTCACCGAAGAAGTCGTGCTGCTCGTGATCCACGGCATGCTCCACCTCCTCGGCCACGACCACGCGGAGCTCGACGAGGAAGGGGCGATGCGCGCCATTGAGCACGAGGCGCTGACGGCACTGCACCGCCGCCATCGCGAGGTGCAGTGGAAGCCCGGCTCGCTCTTCGATCGCGCGGGGCACGCGGTCAGCTCAGGGACCTAGTCGACCGCACTCCTCGCGATCATCGCCCAGGGGCTAGCTCACGGAACGGCGGGGGACGCCTCGGCTGTGGGCGCGCCCGCGGCCGCACCGATCGCCACGACCGCTGAGCCGACCACCTCGCCGTCCACGGCTACGTTGATCACCCAGCAGCCGGTACGCGTGAAGCGCAGGTTGACGAAGTTGTAGTTCGCCTGGCTCGCGGGTGACGCACCTGGGCTGGGGGCAAGGGGCTCGGGGTGCCCGGAATCGATGGTGCCCTCGATCCGAGTGCCGCTGGCGAGCAGCTGCGCCCATGCGGTGAGCCTCTCGCCCTGCGAAACGTTGGGTGCCAGCCGGAAGAGGATGGGGGAGCTTAGGTTTCCGACGACCCAGCTCGTGGTACTCGTCGGCAATAGGAACCACGCCCGCGGCCCCCCGACCTCCCGGTACCCGGCGAATGAGTCCTCCCTCGAAGCCGGACACCCATCGATGATGGTGGGCGGCTGCCAGCTGTAGGGGACGCCGGCCAGCGCGCGGGCGCCGGTCGCTGGGTCGAACAGGCAGGCGAGCCGGCTGAACGCCGGCGGGTTGATCCAGCCGCCCGACGATCGCCCGCTCACCATCTGTGCCAGTCCGCGTGTTACGACGGCGTAGACCGGTCGCCCGGCGTGCAGCCCAGCGTTGGGCAGGCGGAGCGTTTCCCCGGTCGCCCAACCGGCAAAGGAGAGCGGCGTGTTGGGTGGTGCGATATCGCAGCTGGCGAGGGTGATCGGCAGGCCACCGTCAGTCACCGCGGCGGAGCCCGCCGGCCGAGATGGCACGGCCACACCGGCCTGGCTGTGCGCGTCGGGCGAGGCGCCAGCGGACCCTGCCCGCCCGCCGAGGATCGTGAACAACACGACAACGAGCACGGCGACGCCGAGGGCTGCCAGCAGACCCACTGCCCGCCAGGGAACCGGACGAGGTGCTGGCGGTGCGGCCAGGACGGTGCGCACCTCTTCCGCGTCGATCCCGGAAGGCAGTAGGTCGGTGAGTCGCTCCAGGGCGGCGGTCAGCCGCTCCTCGAGGCGCTTGTTGGCCGCGTCGGTGACACTGTCCGCCCACGGCAGGACACCCGCGCGGGGGTCTCGCACAGCCTCGGGCAGCAAAGTCCGCATCCGGCGCAACGCCCCTCGCTCGTCCGCGTCCAACGACTCCTGGCTCATGCCGAGCGCCGCGGCGGCCTCCGTGCGATCGAGGACCGCCAGGTAGCGCACCGCTACCACCGCGCGCTGCCGAGGAGGAAGCTCCGCGACTGCCCGGATGACCGCAGGAAGGTCGCGGCCTGCGCGGCCCGGGCCTCCGGCCGCGAGCGCAGAGCCGGGCAGGACAACGTCGACGGCGCGGGAGCGGCGCTGGGCGTCCAGGGCCATGGTTGCCGTGTGGCCGAGGAGCCAGGCCCGCAGCTGCGGCGCGGCATCTGCCTCGTCCGCATGGCGCCAGGCGTGCGCGAGGACATCGACCACGACCGACTCCGCCTCACTCCGGTTATGGAGCACGAGGTAGGCGAGCGCGGTCATCGGCCGGCCGAAGGCGGCGATCAGCGCCTCGATCGTTGCGGGCCGCCCAGCCGTCAGATCGTCGAGCAACGAATCGCTCAGGCCGACACCTCGCGCAGACGCGGGGCTGGGACGCGGGTAGCGGCAAGCGCAGAGGGAATCGGCGAATGGGAGGGATCGAGCATGGCATCCACGACGAGGCGCGACGTAGCCGGGCCCGTCGAGATGCCCCACGGGCCGTGCCCAGCGGCCACGAAGAGGCCGTCAACGCCGGCGATGGCCCCGAGCAGCGGACGCCCGTCGATCGATTGCGGACGGGCACACGCGCGCGACTCGACGATCCGAGCGTCAGTCAGCGCGGGCAGCCAGCGCCGGCCACGCTCCACGAGGAGCCGCGCGAGGCGACGATGATCCGGCTCCGAGCGCAGGAACGTGGATCCGATGACGGCTGAGCCGCCCGCGGGAGCCAGCGTGAACATGCTGGGCGGATCTGAGATCCCGGCGGCCAAATCACTATCGCCTGAGACGGGTCGGTTCACCGAGTCGACGCGCGCCTCTTCGAGGACGTGGGTTGGAAGCACGGTCATCTCGAGCTGCGCCGTCGCCCCCCAGGTCGCCACGATCGGGCGCCAATGGCCGCTCGGATCGAGCAGGAAGGGCGTCCAGGGTCCAGCCGCCACGAGCACAGCGTCAGCAGCGACGTGCCCGCCGCCATCGAGGTCCACGCCTTCGGCCCGTCCGGCGCGCACCGCCGGCACCGCGGATCGTCCGGCCAGGATCGTGGCCCCAGCCCGAAGTGCCCGCTCGGCCATCGCGGCGGTGGCAGCGTGCGGCGGAATCGGGTGGGCGGTTGCCAGCCGGATCGCCCAGAGGTCCTCCGCCAGCATCGGCTCCAGATCGTGCACGGCCGATGGGTCAAGGAGCGTCGCATCTAGCTGAGGCATGCCCGCGAAGGCGTTCAGGCTGGCGGCCAGGGCCGCCCGATCGGGCGACACCACCAGCAGGCCCGCAGGCTCCCGAGGGAAGGCGAACGCGGGTAAGGTGGCCGCCATCTCCGCATACGTCGCGACCGATTCCTGGTAAAGAGGCTCGAGGATCGGGTCGAACGGATGCTGGACGACTCCCAGGTTGCGGCCGGAGGCACCGGCACCCACCTCGTCTCGCTCGACGAGGATCACGCGCCTGCCACGCTCGGCCAGGAGGGCTGCGGCGGCGGTACCCACGATCCCGCCACCGATGATCGCCACCTCGGTGTTCGCGCGATGGAAGGCCACGACGGCCAATTGTCTACCATCGGCGCGGCATGAAGGTGATCTGCGGTCTGGGCAATCCCGGCGGGCGGTATCGCTGGACCCGGCACAACGTCGGTTTTCGGGTTGTCGACCTATTGGCAGACCGATGGCGGCTGACCGGCGCTGGGCGCATTCGCGACGGCGCGGCGCGGCTCGAGGCTGACGTGCCCGAGCCGATCGGGCGGGTGCTGCTCGTCAAGCCCATGCGCTTCATGAACCTCTCCGGCGGCCCGCTGCGAGCAGCCCTTCGCCAGACCGATGCCGACGTCAGCCGCGATCTTCTGGTCGTCGCCGACGACGTCGACCTGCCGCTCGGCCGCATCCGCCTGCGCCGTGCGGGCTCTGCGGGCGGCCACAACGGCCTGCGGGACATCATCGCGTCGCTGGGGTCGAACGAATTCGCTCGGCTGCGGGTCGGTATCGGAAGAGCCGGGGAAACGGTCGACCACGTCCTCTCGACCTTTCGACCCGGGGAGCGCGAGCTGGCCGACGAAGCGATCGCCGTTGCCGCGGATGCGGCGGAGCTCTGGCTCCGAGAGGGGATCGAGGCGGCGATGAACGCGTTTAACGGCATCGATCTCACGGCTCCTCCAGCGTGACCTCGTCAGTGATGCCTCGTCCGTGACCCTCCCTGCCGTCAGCGCTCCTCCGCCTCGTGGGCCGTCGCCGGCGCCCCGCGGCGGCGCCGACCGCCGGGTCGCGGCCCTCACGCCGCTCATCGCGGACCAGGTCCAGGCCACCCCGACAACGGCGAGTGGCGCCTCGCTGCGAGTCCCCGCCGCAGCACGAGCGGCCTACCTTGCTGCTCGCCGCTCCGTCCTGCCGGCAGCGGATCCGATGGTCGTCGTGGCCCGCACCGACGAAGAGGCGCACCGCCTCGCCGATGACCTGGCGGCGTGGTTGCCGGCGGGTGACCTCCGAGTGCTGCCCGAACGGGGCGCCTTGCCGCTCGAGCGGGCGTTGCCCGAGCACGAGGAGTCAGCGGAGCGCCTCGACGTCCTCGCCGAGCTCGGCCGCGCTCCGCGGCGACTGGTGGTCGTAGCTCCGCTCCTGGCGCTCGTTCAGCGCACGCTGTCGCCGGCTCAGCTTCGCAATGGCCAAGTTGAGCTGCGGGTCGGCGAACGCGCGGGGCAGCGCGAGCTGCTCACCGCCCTCGTCGCGGGCGGGTACGAGCCCGTCGTCGAGGTGAGCGGGGTGGGCGAGTTCTCGAACCGCGGCGGGATCGTGGACCTCTGGGCACCCGGCGCGGCGGAGCCGATACGCGCCGAGCTGTTCGGGGAGATCGTCGACTCACTCCGTTCGTTCGACCCGATGACGCAGGCCAGCCGGCGCCGTCTGGAGGGGGCCGTTCTCCAGCCCGCCAGCGAATTCCTTCCCGAATCCGGCTTCGCGGCGCTCGCCGAGCTGGCGGTGGCGCGCGCGCGCTCCTCAGAGGCGCTCGCCGACGATCTGGCGCACCTGGAACAGGGCGACCTGGGGGAGGCGGCCGAGACGTGGGCGGCCCTACTCACCGCTGGGCCCGCCGCCGATCACCTGCCAGCCGCCACCCACCTGGCGCTCACCGATCCCGAAGAGCTGTCATCGCTGGCGGCGGACCTTGATGCACAGGCCGTCGAGCGGCGGGCTGGGCTCATAGCCTCCGGCGAGCTGCCGAGCGAGTGGCCACTTCCGTACGACGCGGCGGCGACGCTAAGCCACCTCGTCGATCGAGCGAGCGAATCGCTGAGCGACCAGGGCGACGTGGACGCCGGCTTCTCCGCGGCGCCCGTGCTGCCCGGGCGAGCCGAGCGAATTGGCGAGTGGCTCGCCGGCCTGACCGAAGGCGGCCAGCGGCTGCTCATCACCACCGACCAGGCGAGTCGTGTCGGCGAGCTCCTCGAGGAGGCCGGGCGTCCCGCAGCTCCGATCGCGGAGCTGCGGGAGCCACCGCCGCCGGGGGCGATCGGTCTGGTCCATGGATCGCTGTCCGCTGGATTCGCCCACGCGCCTACTGGACTGATGGTGCTCAGCGACCACGAATTGTTCGGGGCGATTCGCGTCCGGCGCCTGACGCCCGCCAAGCGCGTCATCACGCGCGACCTGATCGGCAAGCTGACGCCGGGTGACCTCGTCGTTCACGTGGACCATGGCGTAGCGCGCTACGCCGGGATGACCCAGCGCGCGTACTCCGGGGCGGTGCGGGAGTACCTTCAGCTCGACTTCGCCGGCGACGGGAAGATCTTCCTGCCGACAGACCAAATCGGTCGCATCACGCGCTACGCCGGCGGTCCCGCCCCCGCCCTATCAAAGCTGGGCGGCACCGAATGGGAGCGCACGAAGCAACGCGTCTCGCGCGCCGTCGGGATCCTGGCTCGCGAGCTGCTCGAGATCTATGCGGCGCGCGAATCGGCTGCGGGCTTCGCCTTCTCGTCTGACACCACCTGGCAGCGGGAGCTGGAGGAGGCATTTCCGTTCAGTGAGACGCCCGACCAGGCGCGCACCATCGAGGAGGTCAAGGCCGACATGTTCCGCCGCAGGCCGATGGACCGCCTCGTCTGCGGCGACGTTGGCTACGGCAAGACCGAGGTGGCGCTGCGCGCGGCATTCAAGGCCGTGCAGGATGGAAAGCAAGTCGCCGTGCTGGTGCCGACGACCGTTCTGGCCCAGCAGCATCTCTTCACCTTCCAGCGCCGCCTCGCGCCATTTCCGGTGCGCGTCGAGATGCTCAGCCGCTTTGTGAGCAAGGGTCAACAGCAGCGGGTCGTGGCCGGCGTTGCCGATGGGACCGTCGACGTATTGATCGGCACACATCGGATCCTCAGTCGGGACGTGCAGTTCGCCGACCTCGGACTGCTGGTGGTCGACGAGGAGCAGCGCTTTGGGGTCGGCCACAAGGAGCAGATCAAGGCAATGCGCCGCCAGGTGGATGTCTTGACCCTGTCCGCGACGCCGATCCCGCGCACCCTCCACCTCTCGCTGGTCGGGATCCGCGACCTCTCGGTCATCGAGACGCCGCCCGAGGCGCGCCTCCCGATCCAGACGCGCATCGCGGAGGACGACGACGGGCTCGTCCGCGACGCCATGAATCGCGAGCTCGACCGCGGCGGCCAGGTCTTCTACGTTCACAACCGGATCGATACCATCGAGGCCGCGGCCGAGCGCGTCCGACGGCTGGTGCCGCGCGCCAAGGTGGCGATCGGTCATGGGCAGATGCCTGAGGGGATGCTCGAGCGGGTGATGCTCGACTTCGCCGACGGCCGCTTCGACGTGCTGGTGTGCACAACAATCATCGAGTCGGGCCTCGACATCGCGAACACGAACACGATCATCATCGTGCGAGCCGACACCTTTGGGCTCGCGCAGCTCTACCAGCTGCGCGGTCGCGTGGGCCGCAGCGACCGCCGCGCGTATGCCTACCTGCTCCACCGGCGCGGCACGCCCCTCTCGCTCATTGCCCGCAAGCGGCTCCACGCGATCTTCAGCGCCTCCGACCTGGGTGCGGGGTACCAGATCGCGCTCTCGGATCTCGAGATCCGGGGAGCGGGGAACATCCTTGGCCCCGAGCAGCATGGGCACATGGCGGCCGTTGGATTCGAGCTCTACACGCGGCTTCTGGCCGAGGCGGTCGACACACTTCGGGGCCACAGACCGATTCCCGAGCCGGCCCCGGTGCGACTTGACCTCCCCGGCTCGGCCTACCTGCCGGACGAGTACATTCGCGACGCCGGCGCCAAGCTGGAGATTTATCGGCGCTTCGCAGGCGTCCGCTCTGCCGCCGATGCCGATGCGCTGCGCGCAGAACTCCGAGACCGATTCGGGGCCGTGCCCGTCGAGGTCGAGGGGCTATTCACCGCCGTCTCCGTCCGGATGGCTGCCGAGGCGGCGGGGGTGCCCGAGGTCCGCGTCGAGCCGGGACGGGTCGTGCTGAAATGGCAGCGTCACATCGCGCGTGAGGTGCCGCTGGCGCTCCAGGTTGCCGGCTTCCGCCCGGTCATCGGCTCCAACCAGGTCCGAATTCCGGTGGCTCCGGGGAGGGATCTGATCCACGCCGCGTTGCGCGCCCTCGCGGCGCTCGCCGCATCCAACCCCGTTGTAAACCCACGCTGAGAGATATTCCGTGAACGAAAAGCCCTACCGCGTCCGACTTCGCGATGTGACCCTCGGCGACCTCGACCTCCTCGACGGCTGGGCCACCGACCCGGAGTCCCGGAGTGAGTTCAACGACTTTGGCGAGCCGCCAAGCCTGATGCCGCGCGACGTGGTGGCAAAGGGTCCGCTTCGCAACGAGCACAACGGGGTCCTTATCGTCGAGCGGCTGGAGGACGAGAGGCCCATCGGTACCGTTGGCTGGCACAAGGTGCGCTACGGCCCGAACCCCGAGTCGGACGCCTGGAACTGCGGAATCGAGCTGCGACCCGAGGCGCGCGGCCAAGGCTATGGCACCGAGGCGCAGGGCCTTCTCGCGGAGTACCTGTTTGAAACGACGTCGATGAACCGGGTCGAGGCCTCGACGGACGTGGCCAACCTGGCCGAGCAGCGCAGCCTGGAGAAAGCGGGTTGGGTGCGGGAGGGCGTACAGCGCCGCGCCCAGTTCCGGGCCGGCGAGTATCACGATCTCGTCACGTTCTCGAGGCTCCGAACGGACCTGACCTCTTCTCCCGGAAGTTAGCTGGCCCCTTCCGCCGCGACCAGCGGCGGCGTCTCCTCGCTGGCGGCTTCCAGATGACGGTCCGCGAGGATTTGCCACCGTGTCGCCAACAGATAGGCGAGCAGGTACAGGGCTCCCACCACGAGCACGAGGATGCGGTACCCCGTGATGAGGGCCAGGTACTCGAGAACGCCACCGATCATGGCCCCGAGCAGGTTGCTGGCAAACGCCATGTCGGCGGCGCGTACGTCTCGGAACGAATAGGTGAAGACCAGATTGGCAAAGAAGACCGGGGCGAAGGCCACCACGGCTGCCAGCGCGTACCGCAGGGCGGGCGGATCGAGCAGCAGCTCCTCGGGGGGAACGAGGTAGGCGACGCCGAGCGCGATGAAGAGGCCAATGTACAGCGGCCATGAGCGGCGAGGACGGATCCAGGCTGTGATACCGATCGCCAGAAGCACGCTGGCCAGGATCGCAAAGAAGGCGAGCGCGTTCACGATCCACGTCGAACCGAACAGGAGGGAGAAGCTGACCAGGCTCTTCGTCTCCAGGACGAGGAATGCGATGCCGAGCACGAAGAAATGGGGGCTGAAGCCGGGCAGCACCGGCCCCGTACGGCGGGAGACCTGCCAGATTCCCGCAGCGGAGAGCAGCACCAGGAACGCAAGCGCGGCGAGGTAGAAGCGCGAGATGAATGGGATGCGCAGGTACAGGAACGGCCAGTCATCGGTCGCATTGGTTGGCGGCAGCGACGTGATGATCGGCAGCCGATCGACTCGATCACCGGGCGGCTTGCCTCCGCTCGCGGCGGCCAACGGACCCGCCGCGAAGGCTGCCTGGGTCGCGCGATACGTGCGAACCAGCGGGGGGCTGCCGAAGGCCTCCGTCAGCTGCGAGCCGATCTTGGCGATCAGCCACGCTTCGCGATACGTGTTGTAGAGAACGAAGGCGCCGTTCGGGGTCAGGTGATCGCGGACTGACTCGAAGGCCTGGACCGTGAAGAGGAACGATTCGAGGCGGATGTGCGCGGTGTTGCTGAGCAGGGTGAGGGAGTCGGGCAGGGCGAAGATGACCAGGTCATAGCGGGCCGTACTGGTTCGCAGGAACGCTCGCCCGTCGTTGACATAGGTGTGGACCCGGGGGTCCGAATACGGCCTGTCTGGGTTGAGCTCCTTGCCGATCGCCAGAATCGCCGGGTCAATTTCGACCGCGTCAACTCGGCTCGCACCGTGGGCGAGGGCATGCGCCGTATCGGTCCCGCTGCCCGCCCCGACGATCAGAACGCGTCCGAAGGTGTGACCCGGGAACCACGCGTAAACCTGCTCGTACCACGGGCCGCCCGAGAAGCTGACCGGCACCATCGCCTGGTGCGGGATGCCGTTGACGTTGATGTGCTCCAGTCCGTTCTGAAGCCGGTTCACATCGACCCGGTAATACGGTGACCAGACCTCCGTCCCGGGAGACCGCTGCACGAAGCCGCCCGCAATGGTCGCCACCATCGCCAGGCCTGCTACCACGGACCACAGGGTTGGTCCGCGACCCAGCGCCAACAGAAGCAGCAGCAGCGCGACGATCCCGAACCAGATGCCAGGCGGCGTCTGGAGCAGGGACACGCCGGCAAACGCCGCGATGCCCGCCATCGACCCGGCAATATCGATGGCGTACGCCTTGAGGGGCGGCATGCTCCGCAGCAGCCCGCCCAGCGGCAGGGCCAGGGCTGCCATCAGTGCGGTGACCAGGACCACGATCAGCGGCAGGACCACGAAGTTGGTGTCGGCGCTGTGGCTCTCCGCCAGGCCAAAGAAGATCTCGCCGCTGGACCGAACCTGGATATTCAGCTGCGCGAACGTGACCAGCACCACGGTGGCCAGCAGCAGGAATGGGAAGGGCGAAGCGGCGAGCCCGGTCGCCCTGCGTCCCAACAGGATCCCGAGGCCGATCCCCAGGAAGCTGGCCATCAGCACGAAGTTGCTGAAGAAGCCGACGTACGTGACGAGCGCAGGGATCCATCGGATCAGGATGAGCTCGACGAACAGGAGCGTGAAGCTCGTGAGGAGGAGCCGGAGCGGTGCGGGCTGGAGCGCCGGGAAGGGCACGATCAGGGGGTCCCGTGGGCGGGGCAGCCGCGAAAGCACGGTCGCCATGCTAGCCCACCGGTCGTGGGCACCGCCCCGGCGACGGAGCCCCTTCGTGGGGGCGGCTCCATCGGTCCAGTCGTATACTCGAACCTCTCGACCCGGGACGGGCGCACCCGTCCGGCGCCGATCTCGACGAACCCGCGCCTGACAACCAGCGCGGATGACGAAGGAGGCGCGTCCCGTGAGTTCCCGTCCCCCCTCCATCGACCCGGCGTCGTCGCGCGCCACGCTACGTGTCGGCGATCGTTCGTACACCTACTACCGGCTCGACGCGGCCGGCGTTCCTGACCTCGAACGCGTCCCGTACACGGTCAAGATCCTGCTGGAGAACATGCTGCGCCAGGCCGCGGCAGGCAGCGGCCTCGTGCAGTCCGATGACGTTCGCGCGCTTGCCAGCTGGGATCCGAAGAACCCCGGCGAGTACGAGCTCCCCTTCATGCCGGCGCGGGTCATCCTCCAGGACTTCACCGGCGTGCCGTGCGTCGTCGACCTGGCTGCCATGCGCGACGCGATGGCGGATCTGGGGGGTGATCCGGCGCGCATCAACCCGCTGGTGCCCGCCGACCTGGTGATCGACCACTCCGTGCAGGTCGACCAGTACGGCAGCGACGCCGCGTTCCTGATCAACGTCGAGCGCGAATACGAACGCAACGGAGAACGCTACGCGTTGCTGCGCTGGGCGCAGCAGGCCTTCCATAACTTCCGCGTTGTGCCGCCGGGAACCGGGATCGTGCACCAGGTAAATCTTGAGTTTCTCGCCGACGTGGTGACGGCGCGTCAGACCGATGGCGACGGCTCCACAGAGGCCTTTACCGCCTTCCCTGACACGCTGATTGGCACCGACAGCCACACGACCATGATCAACGGGCTTGGCGTGGTCGGCTGGGGCGTTGGCGGGATCGAGGCTGAGGCCGCCCTGCTCGGCCAGCCCCTCTACCAGCCGATGCCCGTTGTCGTCGGCTTCCGGCTCGTGGGCGAGCTGCCGTCGGGGTCGACCGCGACCGACCTCGTCCTGACCGTCACCGAGATGCTGCGACGCCACGGCGTGGTCGGAAAGTTCGTGGAGTTCTACGGGCCGGGGCTGTCACGCCTCTCTGTGGCGGACCGTGCCACGATCTCGAACATGTCGCCCGAATTCGGGGCGACCGCAACGCTCTTCCCGATCGATGACGAGACGCTGCGCTACCTGCGAATGACGGGTCGTCACGAAGAGGTCATCGCGCGGGTCGAGGCCTACGCCAAGGAGCAGGGCCTCTTCCGTACCGATGCGACGGCAGACCCCGCCTTCTCCGAGGCCCTCGGCCTCGAGCTCGAGTCGGTCGAGCCGTCGCTCGCCGGACCCAAGCGACCCCAGGATCGCGTCCCGCTCCGGGAGCTGCGCGACAACTTCCGGAGTGCCTTCGTCAACGGCCTGGTCCCCGTCCGCGATTCGGTGATGGAAGCCAGCGAGGAGTCCTTCCCAGCTTCCGATCCCCCGAGCTACGCTCCGCCGCTTCCCGGGGAGCAGAGTGGCGAGCCCAGCACGCCGCCCGTCTCGGGCCCCGTCCGCGAGCTCGACTACCGGCCGGTCGACGTGGAGATGGACGGCCAGACATTCCAGCTGCGGTCCGGGTCGGTGGTGATCGCCGCCATCACCAGCTGCACGAACACTTCCAACCCAAGCGTGATGGTCGCCGCGGGGCTGGTCGCACGCAAGGCGGTCGAGCTTGGGCTGAAGACACCGCGCTGGGTCAAGACCTCGCTCGCACCGGGCTCGCGGGCCGTCACTGATTATCTCGCCGCCGCCGGCCTCATGGAACCGCTCGAGGCCCTCGGCTTCGACCTGGTCGGCTACGGCTGCACGACATGCATCGGCAACTCGGGCCCACTCGATGAGCCGATCGCCGCGGCGATCGAGGCGAATGACCTCGTGGGCGTTGCGGTCCTCTCCGGCAACCGAAACTTCGAGGGCCGTATCCATCCATTGGCACGGGCCAGCTACCTCGCGTCCCCGCCACTGGTGGTCGCCTTCGCGCTCGCTGGCCGCATCGATGTGGACCTGTCCACGCAGCCCATCGGAACGGGTGTCGACGGCCGGCCCGTCTACCTCGCCGACCTGTGGCCCTCGACGAACGAGGTCGCCGACATCGTGGTCGAGCGCGTCCGCTCCGAGGTCTTCACCCGTAACTACGCATCTGTCTTCGACGGCGACGAGCGATGGGCCGCTCTGCCCGTTCCGCCCGGCGATCGGTATGCGTGGAACGAGAAGAGCACCTACGTGGCGCGGCCGCCGTTCTTCGATGGGCTTGCGGCGGAGCCAGCCCCGCAGACGGACGTCGAGGACGCACGTGTCCTGGTGATGCTCGGCGACAGCGTGACCACCGATCACATCTCGCCGGCTGGCAGCTTCGCGCGGACGTCGCCGGCCGGGGAGTGGTTGATGGCGCACGGCGTCGAACCGCGCGACTTCAACAGCTATGGCAGCCGTCGCGGCCACCACGAAGTGATGGTACGCGGCACGTTCGCCAACATCCGACTCCGGAACCTGCTCGTTCCGGACCAGGAAGGCAACGTGACGGCGCACCTCCCGTCAGGCGAGCGAATGAGCGTCTTTGGTGCGGCGGAACGGTACGCAGCGGAGGGGACGCCGCTGGTCGTGCTGGCGGGCAAGGAATATGGGTCGGGGAGCAGCCGCGACTGGGCAGCGAAAGGCCCATATCTCCAGGGTGTCCGGGCCGTGATCGCGGAGAGCTATGAACGAATTCATCGGTCGAACCTGGTCGGCATGGGGGTCCTGCCGCTGCAGTACCTGCCGGGCCAGAGCGCCGCGTCGCTGGGATTGACCGGGCACGAGACCTTCACGATCAACGGCATCGAAGCCGGTCTGCGGCCGCATCAGGAGCTGCCTGTCACAGCGAAGAGCGAGGACGGCAGCGAGCTGCAATTTGGCGCCATCGCCCGCCTCGATGGAGAGATCGACGCGCGCTACTACGCCAACGGCGGGGTGCTCCAGACGGTCGTCCGGCGCCTGGCTGCCGCGGGATGAGTGAGTCGCCGAGCAAATACGCACGGCGAGGCCGCACGGGTGACGACCGACCCAGTAGCGCTACCCCGCCCTGGATGTCAGCCCTGGTGAGCGTCCGGGCGGTTGAGGCGCATCACGGCGATCAATCGGCTAGCTGCGCCCGACGTTTGGCTGTTGAACCGCCGCGCGGATGGCCAAACGGCCCCTTCGACAGCCAGTACGCTCATCGGTGCTGACATTCACGCGCCGGACCAGCCGCCATCGAACGATTGCCCGCGCCTTGGCATCGGTCTAGACTCAGCCACCGGTGAATGAAAGCCACCGGTAACCCAGCCGCAACAATCAGCCGCCGGTAATCAGTCTGCCGTATCGGCTCACCCAACCGCCACCGTCATCAGCCCACACCGGAGTGCCCGCCAGCCGTGACCGTCCGCTCCGTCGACGACTTGCGCGCCAAGATCCGCGAGGTGCCCGACTTTCCAAAGCCGGGGATCCTCTTCTACGACATCACCACCCTCCTGAAGGAGGCTGAGGCGTTCCGTGATGTGATCGACCGGATGGCCGATCAGGTCAAGGACGCGCACGTCGACCTCGTCGTGGGGATGGAGTCGCGCGGCTTCATCTTCGCCGCGCCGCTCGCCTACAAGCTCGGTGCTGGGTTCGTGCCGGTTCGCAAGCTGGGCAAGCTGCCCGCCGAGACCATCGAGGTCGAATACGACCTCGAGTACGGGACTGCAACGCTGGAGATTCATCGAGACGCGATTCAGCCGGGTCAGCGGGTCCTCATCGTCGACGACCTCCTCGCAACGGGCGGGACGGTGCAGGGCACGATCGAGCTCGTTCGCCGGCTCGGCGGCGAGATCGCCGGCCTCTCGTTCATGGTCGAGCTGACGGCACTGAACGGTCGGGCGGCTCTCGGGGAGTTCTCGATCAACACGCTGCTCACGTACTAGCGGCAGGCCAGACCGATGGCGGTCGCTCCGTCCCAGGTTCATGCCCGCTCCGTCAACGATCGGGATGCGATCGCTGCCTTCCTGCGAACCGATCGGCTGTACGCCG
>Ga0070708_100001551_pt1 | contig 17599 bp, 14 predicted proteins | sample KBSK5503metaG_FD_65469 | JGI IMG/M metagenome (GOLD analysis project Ga0070708, IMG submission 65469) | Corn, switchgrass and miscanthus rhizosphere microbial communities from Kellogg Biological Station, Michigan, USA - KBS K5-50-3 metaG | ecosystem: Host-associated > Plants > Roots >... | reverse complement strand
GGGAGGTGGCACGTTGGGAGTTCTGCAGCGCTTCGAGCGTCGTCTTGAAGGCATGGTCGAGGGTGCCTTCGCGCGCGCCTTCAGGTCCGAGCTGCAGCCGGTCGAGGTGGCCAGCGCGGTTCAGCGCGAGATGGACGACCGGGCCGCCATCGTGGCCAAGGGGCGCACGCTGGTGCCGAACGATTTCGTCGTCGAACTGGCCGAGAGCGATTACGAGCGCCTCGACGTGTACGCCGAGAGCCTGGGGGTCGAGCTCGCCAACCTGGCCAGGGACTACGCCAGCGAACAGGGCTATTCGTTCGTGGGCCCGGTGCGGATGCGGTTCGAGGGGGTGCCCGACATGACCACGGGCACGTTCCGGATCCGGTCCGGCGTGATCCGGGGCTCGACGATCGAGGGCGGCGAGATCAGGCTGCCGGCCAGCGACCTGCCGCGGACGCAGGGACGCGGATTCCCCGGGCACCCGCGGCTGCTGGTCTCCGGGCCGGGGGCTCCCGGCGGCCCGGCCGGCGGCGAACAGCACACCTACGAGCTGCAGACTCCGGTGACGCTGCTCGGCCGGGGCACGGACTGCGACCTGCGGCTGGTCGATCCGGGCGTGTCCAGGCACCATGCGGAGCTAAGGGTGGAAAACGACCAGGTCGTCCTGGTGGACCTGAGCTCCACCAACGGGACCTTCGTCAACGGCCAGCCAGTCAGGCGGGTGGCGCTCACCGACGGGACCCATATTTCTCTCGGGCGGACCACCCTGATCTTCCGGCAGGATGGCCAAGACCGCGAGGATGGCCAGGGCACCGCTTACTCGCGCACCACCTACTAGGGTCCAAGGGCGGGGCCGTACATGAACGAGCTGTCTCTCACCATCATCAGGGTGGCGTTCCTGGCCGTGCTGTGGCTTTTCGTCATAGCGGCCATCGGAGTCGTCCGTACTGACCTGCTCGGCGGCCCGTCCACGTCGGCCAGGCGAGGCAAGATGCGCCAGGCCCAGGCGCCCCGCCAGGGGCGTCCGGCCAAGCAGGCCCGGGCCGGCCGCGGCGCGCCGCGCACGCTGCTGGTGACGGCCGGCGCGCTGAAGGGCACCAGCCTTGATCTCACCCAGCAGCAGATCACCCTCGGGCGGGCCAATGATGCCACGCTGGTGCTCAACGACGACTACGCTTCAAGCCGACATGCCCGGATTTTCCCGCAGGACGGTCAATGGATCGTCGAGGACCTCGGTTCGACCAATGGCACCTACCTGGACCGGCAGAAGGTGACGCGGCCGATGCCCGTGCCGCTGGGCGTGCCGATCCGCATTGGTAAGACCGTTCTGGAACTGCGCAGATGACACTAGTACTCCGCTACGCGGTACGTTCCGACGTCGGCCTCCTCCGTGAAGGAAACGAGGACTCGGCGTACGCGGGGCCTCGCCTGCTCGCGGTGGCGGACGGGATGGGCGGCCACGCCGCGGGCGAGGTGGCCAGCTCGGCGACCATCGCCGCGATGGCGAAACTCGACTCCGAGCCGCCCGACGGCGACATGCTGGCCGAGCTGTCCTCCGCGGTCGCCGCGGCCAACAGCCGGCTGCAGGAGATGATCATCGCCAACCCGGCGATCGAGGGCATGGGCACCACGCTGACCGCCCTGTTCTGGTCCGACGGGCACGCGGCGGTGTGCCACATCGGCGATTCGCGCGGTTACCTGCTCCGCGAAGGCGAGCTCTACCAGATCACCCACGACCACACCCTGGTGCAGTCGCTGGTCGACGAGGGCCGGATCAGCGCCGATGACGTGTCCACCCATCCGCAGCGCTCGCTGCTGCTGCGGGCGCTGGACGGCAGGTCGATCGCCGATCCTGACCTGACCGTGCACGAGGGCCAGGCGGGCGACCGCTACCTGCTCTGCTCCGATGGGCTGTCCGGCGTGGTCAGCGACGAGACGCTGCGCGACACCCTGGCCTCCATCGAGGACCCCGAGGCGGTCACCCGCCAGCTCGTCGACCTCGCGCTGCACGGCGGCGGCCCGGACAACATCACCTGCATCGTCGCCGATGTCGTGGATACGGCCACGTCCCGGGTGCCGCCGACCGAATCTCCGGTTATGGCCGGCGCCGCGGCGCACGTCAGCGACCCGCGGCCGGGCACCGACGGCACTGGCCCGCAGCGCTCGTTCGGCACCGGCCTGGAGAACCACCTCGACGGGCCCTACGGCGATCCCGGCCCGCCGTCGATGACCGCCCCGCAGCCGATGCTGACCGCCGACGACCTGGACGCCCTGTCGCTCGCGGTGGCGAGCGAGAACGGCAGCGACCTCACCATGGTCCGCGCCCGGCGCAGTCACCGCGCCCAGCCAAAGCGCAAGCGCCGGTGGCCGATCGTGACCACCTCGCTGGTTGTGCTGCTGGCCGTCATCGTGGGCGGCGTCTACGTCGGCTGGCGGTGGACCCAGGAGCAGTACTACGTCGGGGCCGACAACAAGGGCGAGGTGGTCATCTACCGCGGCGTCAACCAGCGGATCGCCGGGATCAGCCTGTCCAAGCCCTACCATACGACGGGGATACAGCTGGCCCAGGTGCCGGCCACCTACCAGCAGACGCTGAAGGCGACCGACCCGGCCAGCAGCCTGAGCAACGCCCAGGCGATCGTGTCGAACGTCCGGGCCGCGGTCAGCGCGTGCCGGCAGCAGTACACCACGGTGCGCGACTGGGTGAAAAAGGACCACGCCTACCTGGCTTACCTGGCCGCGAAGGCGCTCGCCAAGCAGGAGAAGAAGAAGCCGCCGAGCGCCGTGGTCGCGCCGCCGGGCCAGCAGCCGCCCAGGCCCTCGGCGGCGTGCCCGGCTTCCGCCAACTTCGGCATCTCGGCCAGCGACCTCGTTTCGACCCCAGGGCGCTCGTGAGCAGCATCACCGCCCCGTCGCCGGCGGCTGACCCGACGGGTCCGCTGGTTCCGGTCGCCCGGACCAGGCGGCGGACCGAGCTGAGCATGCTCATCTTCGCCTTCGCGCTGGTGGCGTTCGCCTTCGCGAACGTGGGTTTCAGCCTCAAGGGCAGCGTGCCCTCGGGAATCGTCGAGTACATGGCGGCGTACATCGTCATCGCGCTGCTCGCGCACCTGGCCATGCGCAGGTTCGCGCCGTGGGCGGACCCGCTGCTGCTGCCGCTCGCGGCGATGCTCAACGGACTCGGCATCGTGATGACGTACCGCCTCGCGGCCCAGGGCAAGCTCCTCAGCGTCAAGATGAGCCCGTCGGCGACGATGATCCAGTTGCTGTACTCGGCCATCGGCGTGGGCTGCTTCGTCGCGGTGCTCGCCCTCGTCCGCGAACCGCGAGTGCTGCAGCGCTATACCTACACGCTCGGCGCAGCCGGGCTCTTCCTGATCGCGCTGCCCGCGCTGCTGCCCGCCTCGATCAGCGAGGTCGCCGGCACCGGCGCCAAGATCCAGATCAGGCTCGGCTCGTTCACCATCCAGCCGGAGGAGTTCGCCAAGCTGGCGCTGGCCGCCGCGTTCGCCGGCTACCTGGTGGCCAAGCGGGACGTGCTGGCCCTGGCCGGCCGCCGGGTGCTCGGCATCGACCTGCCCCGGGCCCGTGATCTCGGACCGATCGTCGTCATCTGGGCCACCAGCCTCCTGCTGCTGGTCTTCGAGAGCGACATCGGCACCAGCGCGGTGTTCATGGGCCTGTTCGTCGCGACGCTGTACATCGCCACCTCCCGGACCTCGTGGCTGCTGCTCGGCTTCGTCATGTTCGTGGCGGGCGCGTTCGTGGCGAGCAAGCTCTTCGCCCATGTCGGCCAGCGGTTCAACATCTGGCTGCACCCATTCGCCGGGCAGAACCCGTACAACCACGCGTATCAGCTGGTCCAGGGCCTGTACGGGATGGCGAGCGGCGGCCTGCTCGGCCGCGGCCTGGGCGGCGGCCAGCCGTACATCACCCCGCTGGTCCAGAGCGACCTCGTGATCAGCGCGTTTGGCGAGGAACTTGGGCTGGCCGGGGTGATGGCCATACTGCTGCTCTACGGGCTGATCGTGCAGCGCGGGCTGCGGACCGCGATGTTGGTCAAGGACCCGTACTCCAAGCTGCTCGCGGGCGGCCTGTCCTTCATGTTCGCCCTGCAGGTGTTCGTCATTGTGGGCGGCGTCACCCGGCTAATCCCGCTGACCGGCATCACCACTCCGTTCCTGTCCCAGGGCGGGTCCTCGCTGGTGGCAAGCTGGACGCTGATCGCTCTGCTGGCCCGGCTGAGTGACGCCGCGCGGCGACCACCGCCGCGGCCGATACAGGAAGAGGGGCTCACGCAGGTGGTGACGATCAAGTGAACCGCGCGCTGCGCCGGATATCGATCGCCATCCTGGTGATGTTCCTGCTGCTGCTGATCAACGTCAACTACCTGCAGGGCTTCGCGCCCGCCAGCCTGGCGGGCAGGCCGGGCAACTCCCGTGCGTTCTACGCCGCGCAGAACCAGTACGAGCGCGGCAGCATCGTCACCTCCGACGGCGTGACCATCGCGCTTTCCGGGCTGAGCGACGGCAACGACGTCATCAAATACCAGCGGAGATACCCGCAGGGTCCGGAGTACGCCCCGGTGACCGGTTACGACACGCTCTACAGCCAGACCGGAATCGAGGCGGCAGAGAACTCGCTGCTGTCCGGCAGCGACTCCGCGCTGACCGTCCGGAAGTTCATCGATCTGATCACCGGCAAGACGACCAAGGGCGCCACCGTCGAGGTCACGATCAATTCCAAGGCGCAGGCCGCGGCGTACAACGCGCTCGCCCAGCTCGGCAAGCCAGGCGCGGTGGTGGCGCTCAACCCCAAGACCGGGGCGATCCTGGCTATGGCCAGCTACCCGAGCTTCGACCCCAGTCAGCTGGCCACGCACGACGGCACGCTGCTGAACAAGGTCGACAAGCAGCTGCTCGCGGACAAGGCGCAGCCGCTGCTCAACCGGGCTCTGGAGGGGGCCTACCCGCCCGGCTCGACGTTCAAGATCGTGACGAGTTCCGCCCTGCTGACGAACAGTCCCAGCACCACGATCAACACCAACGTCGACTCGCCGACCCTGCTCACCCTGCCGCAGACCCAGCACGTGCTGCACAATGACCAGGGCGAGGTGTGCGGGAACGGCGGCGGCCAGGCCCCGCTGATCACCGCGTTCGCCCAGTCCTGTGACACAACTTTCGCCAAGATCGGCATGCAGCTCGGCGCGGGCGCGCTCAACGACATGGCGCAGAAGTTCGGCATGAACAACGCGAACTTGACCATCCCGCTGACCGTGGCCAGGAGCAACTACGTGATACCGCCCAGCCAGGCGCTCACCGCGTTCTCGGCGATCGGCCAGTACAGCGACACCGTCACCCCGCTGCAGGAGGCGATGTTCGCCGCGGCCATCGCCAATGGCGGCACGCTGATGAAGCCGTACCTGGTCCAGCAGGTGACCGCGAGCGACCTGAGCACGGTGCAGACGACGGCCCAGTCGGTGCTGAGCCAGCCGGTCACCTCGTCCGTGGCGGGCAGCGTGGGGCAGATGATGCGGGCCGTGGTGCAGGACCCCAACGGCACGGCCTTCACCTTCAACGCGCAGGCCGAGGGCGGCCTGGTGATCGCGGGCAAGACCGGCACGGCTGAGACCGGCCAGTTCAGCCTGAACGACGCGGCCTTCACTTGCTTTGCGCCGTACGGCAACCCGGATGTCGCGGTCGGCGTCATAATTCAAGGTGGCGGTTACGGCGCCTCCGCGGCCGCACCCATCGCTGTACAGGTCATCAAGGCGTACCTGGCCACCCTGGGGAATCAGTGAGCGACTATCTGCTGGCCGGCCGCTACCGGCTGACCGACCGCATCGCGGCCGGCGGCATGGGCGAGGTCTGGCGCGGCGAGGATAGCCTGCTCACCCGCGCCGTCGCGGTGAAGCTGCTGCCGACCGGGCGGGCCGGCGACGAGGCCTTCCTGGCCAGGTTCCGGGCCGAGGCGCGGTACGCGGCCAGCTTGTCCCATCCGGGCATCGCGCGGGTCTACGACTACGGCGAGTCCGCCGAGTTCGGCGGCGCGTACCTGGTCATGGAGCTGGTCAACGGCGAGCCGCTGTCGGCGATCCTGGCCCGGGCGGGCCGGCTGTCCCCGGACGCCGCGCTGGACATCGTCGGGCAGGCGGCGCGCGCGCTGGACGCCGCGCACCAGGCCGGCATCGTGCACCGCGATATCAAGCCGGGCAACCTGCTGGTCGCCGCGGGCGGGACCACGAAGATCACCGACTTCGGCATCGCCACCGCGGTGGCCGCGGCTCAGGCGTCGCACCTGACCGAGACCGGGATGGTGATGGGCACGGCGATGTACGTGTCGCCCGAGCAGGCGACCGGCGGTCACGTGACCAACGCGTCCGACATCTACTCGCTCGGCGTGGTCGCCTACGAGTGCCTGGCCGGGCATCCGCCGTTCACCGCCAGCGAGCCGCTGGCGATCGCGTACGCGCACAGGCACGAGCCGGTGCCCGCGCTGCCTCCGGACGTGCCCCCGCCGGTCTGCGATCTGGTCTACCACATGCTGGCCAAGACCCCGAAGGAGCGGCCCGGCAGCGTCCGGGTGGTCGCGGATCGCGCCGACATACTCCGGGACGCGCTGGCCATGGGCGAGTCCGCGGATCCGCCCGGGTATCCGGGCGCGACCAGGGCGGACCTCCCGGCCGCAGCGACCGGCGCACTGTTCGGCGGGGCCGGCGGAGAAGCCGGGGCCAGTGATGGGCCCGGGGATGGGCAGGGCCCCGGGCGCCCGGGTGCCTCCGCCGGCCGATCCCGCCGGCGCCGTCAGGTGGCGGCGGCCGGCTCGACCGCGGTCCTGTGCGCCGCGGCGGCCGCGACCGGTCTCTACCTGACCGGGCACATGTCCGGCCACACCGGCGGGCGGGCGGACAGCAACACGGCGCAGCACCTGGGCTCGCCCAGCGCCACGCCGAGCCAGAGTCCCAGCCAGCGCCCCAGTCCCACGCCGAGCGTTAGTCTGGTGAGGAAACGGCCGACCACGTCGCCCAGGCCTACCAGCAACCCGAAGCCGTCGAAGTCCGTTAAACCGTCATCGTCCCCGAAAACCTCGGCGTCGGCCAGCGCGTCCGCGTCGGCCAGCGGATCATCGAGCCCGAGCAGCTCGGGGTCGCCGTCCGTGACGCCGTCGTCTCCGCCTCCTTCGTCGCCGTAGACAGAACACTAGAAAAAACGCAGGGTGGTTTGGCACAGTGCGAGATATGACTCAGCCCCGTCTACTCGGCGGCCGCTACGAACTCGATGGCGTGGTCGGCCGTGGCGGCATGGCCGAGGTGTACCGGGCGCGTGACATCCGGCTCGACCGGATCGTCGCGATCAAGACGCTGCGCGCCGACCTGGCCAGGGACCAGATCTTCCAGGCGAGGTTCCGCCGCGAGGCACAGTCGGCGGCCTCGCTCAACCACCCGTCCATCGTGGCGGTCTACGACACCGGCGAGGACATGGCCACCGGCCTCCCCGTGCCCTACATCGTCATGGAGTACGTGGACGGCCGCACGGTGCGGGACCTGCTGCAGGAGGGCCACCGGCTGCTGCCTGAGCGGTCGCTGGAGATCATCGACGGGGTGCTGCGCGCCCTGGACTACAGCCATCAGGCCGGCATCGTGCACCGCGACATCAAGCCCGGCAACGTGATGGTGACCCGTAACGGCGACGTCAAGGTCATGGACTTCGGCATCGCCCGGGCCATGAGCGACGCCCAGTCCACGATGACCCAGACGGCCCAGGTGATCGGCACCGCGCAGTACCTGTCGCCGGAGCAGGCCCGCGGCGAGCGGGTCGATTCGCGCAGCGACCTGTACTCCACCGGCTGCCTGCTGTACGAGCTGCTGACCGGCCGGCCCCCGTTCACCGGCGACTCGCCGGTCGCGATCGCCTACCAGCACGTCAGGGAGAACCCGATCCCGCCGTCCCGGGTGGACCCGGACGTCCCGGTGTGGGCGGACGCGATCGTGCTGAAGGCCATGGCCAAGTCGCCGGCCGACCGGTACCAGACCGCCGCCGACATGCGTGCCGACCTGCAGCGCGCGGCCTCCGGCATGCCGGTCTCGGCGGCGCCGCCGACGAGGTTCGACATGTACCCGCAGCAGACCCAGCGGATGGGCGCCGGGACCATGATGGCGGGGGCGACCTCGCAGATCCCGCCGGTCGAGGACTATGAATACGCGGGCCGGAACTACGACTACGCGGGCCGGCGCGCAGGCGGGGGCGGGAGCGGCCGGCGCTGGATTCCCTGGGTGCTCGGCCTGGTCGTCGTGATCGGCGTCGTGGCCGGCGTGGCCTACTACCTGCTTGCCGGGAGTAAGACCTATTCAGTGCCGCTAGTGACCAACGAGCCGGTCGCCGTGGCCCAGAGGGAGATCGCCGCTGCGCACCTGCGGTCCGCGGTGGTCGACCAGGCCAGCAACAACGTCCAGAAGGGCCTGGTGATCAGCTCCAATCCGCCTCAGGGCAACAACGTCGCCGTGAATACCCTGGTGACGCTGTATGTCTCCACTGGCGCGGCGCCCGTCGCGGTGCCCAACGTGGTCGGCCAGCAGGCAAACCAGGCCCAGACCACGCTGGAGAACGCCGGGTTCAAGCCGCTGGTCAGGTCGGATCCCACTTCGACTCAACCTCCGGGGACAGTGATCAGCCAGAATCCGAGCGGAGGTACAGCCCCGCCGGGTTCCACCGTGACGATCACCGTCTCAGGCGGAGCGGTCCCCGTGCCGTCGGTTGTCGGTGATTCCCAGCAGACTGCCAGCCAGATCCTCACCACGGCCGGATTCCAGGTCAGCGTCCAGCAGGGCAGCGGGCCGTCCCAGTACGCCAACGGCACGGTCTTCAGTCAGCAGCCACAGAGCGGCACGGCGGCGAAGGGCTCTACGGTCATCATCTTCGTGCAGAACGGCGCGTCGGCGTCGCCGTCTCCGTCGGTATCGTCTGGCTCGGGCTCGCCCACCGCGCCCGCCAGCGGCGGCAACGGCGGCGGCGGTAACGGCGGCGGCGGCGGGGGCGGGCTCTTCGGTCTCATCCGCTGAAGCCGGACGTGTCGATCGGCAGGTGAACAGAGGCCCAGGGGAAGACGAAGAACCACAGGGCCGCCGCGGCGGCGAGGATGATCAGTGCCAGCGCCCCCGCGCGGGCGAGGGCGGGGCCGGGCAGCCGACGCCAGAGCCAGCCGTACATGCGCGCTCCTGAGGTCTCGTTCAGCGGGGTTTGGCGGCGACCAGGACGCCGGTGACGATCACCCGGCGGGTGCCGGTCCAGGCCGGGTCGCAGGTGATGAGGGTGATCAGCCGCCTGGTCGGCCGCTGCCGCGGATGGCCGGGCACCGGGTCGAGCACGCCGAGGTCGGTCGGCGCTACCCACTTCTTGCCGATGACCCGGTAGGTGTAGTCGTTGAGCCTGGTCTCGATGTACACCAGGTCGCCGTCTTTCATCGACGGCAGGGACCAGAACGGGTTGCCCGCCGTCACCCGGTGTCCCGCGACGGCGAAGTTCCCCAGTTGCCCGGGCCACTGAGTGCCCGGCACGTGACCCGGGCTCAGGTCGAGCTGAGCGAGCGCGGTGCCCTGGATCAGGGTGAACCGCCACTGCTTGCCGAAGGCCGGGATCCTGATGAAGGCAAAGGGCTGCCCGGTGGGCACGTCGAACTGCTCCGGGCTGGCGTCGATCGCGTCTCCCCGCGCCGGAGCCCGCCGCCACTGCTGGTTCAGTTCGCTGGCCAGCGCCCGCTGGGCGGCCGCCTCCCGTAGCCCGGTGCCCCAGATCAGGTAGCCGACGAAGAGCAGGCCGATCACCCCGACGGTCAGGAGAATCTCCCCGGCAGCACGGATAGCTTGTCGCACGGCCCATCCATTCATCGCGCTATCGGCGGCGGACTCTGATCACCGCGATTCTGGTCACTAAGAGAAACTGAATGATATCTACCAGTTATCACCGCCGCGCGGAAAACGCGGATCGCGCCGGCCATGCCGAAGAACGGCTACGCTTGGGTCCGCACCGCGGGGTTTGATCGCGGGCTTGCTCCGCCAGGTTTGCTACGCAGGAGGCCGTCGTGCCCAAGTCGCGCGTCCGCAAGAGGACGGTCTACACGCCTCCGCCGTCGAAGACGGCGCGGAGGAAGGTCAGTCCGCCGTGGGTCGGCCCGGCCATCGTGGCCTGCCTGGTCGTCGGCCTCGCCTGGATCGTGACGTACTACCTCTCGCAGGGTTCGGTACCGGGCATCTCCGCCCTGGGCGCGTGGAACCTCGTGGTGGGCTTCGCGTTCATCATCGCCGGCGTCACGTTGTCCACCCGGTGGCGCTGACCTGGCCCTGGACCGTGCCGTGGCTCAGGGCCCGCCGCTGGTGAGCTCGGCGTTCCTGGCCAGGACGGCGATCACGATCAGGGCCACGACCACGATGGTGGCGGCGACCTGGATCGCGACGCGGTTCTTGCGCGGGGCGTACGCGTAGGCGGCGGTGAGCAGCGCGCCGGCCAGCAGCCCGCCGATGTGGTCCTGCCAGGCGATGATGTTGTGGAAGAAGAAGCTGAGAGCCAGGTTGATGGCGATCAGCACGACAATCCCGCGGGTGTCGAGGCGCAGCCGCCTGGACACCACGAACCAGGCTCCGAACAGCCCGAAGATGGCGCCCGAGGCGCCCACGGCGGGGTAGTTCCGCGGCGCGAGGAAGTAGTACATCACCCCGCCGCCGACGGCGCTGAGCAGGTATACCGCGAGGAACCTGGCCCGGCCGAGGAGTCCCTCGAGCGACGGCCCGACGAAGATCAGCGCCCACATGTTGAACAGGATGTCCGTGAAGCCCAGGCCGCTCAGGCCGGTCGCGGGCGCCAGGAACGCCGACGTGATCAGCCGGTACCACTCCCCCGCGGCCACGCCGTGCGGCGGGCCTGCCGCCGAGTACGGGGCGTACCCGAGCATCTCCAGGTCGTTGACGATGCCCGGCCGGACCCACGTCACCAGGAACACGGCCACGTTGATGGCGACCAGCGTCCAGGTGACGGCGGCGCTCGAGACCGGGCGGCCGCCGAAGGCGGTCCTGGCCTGGCGGGTGCTCCGGGCGCCTTCGCCGACACACTCCACGCACTGCTGGCCCACCGAGGCCGAGCGCATGCAGTCAGGGCACGCGTGGCGCCCGCACCGGACACAGGAGACGTACGTTTCCCGGCCGGGGTGGCGGAAGCAGGTCGGAACCTCCTGATTGCCGCCTGGCCCCGGCGCGACCCCGTCCGGCCGGCTCTGTGCTGCCCGACCCTGGCCGCCCGGTCCGGGGTCGCTGGGCGTGCTCACGGGTTGGTCCAATCGGCTAGGAAGCGGTGTTATCGCGTTGTACCGTGACCGAGTCGATGGTCACGTCTTCCGCCGGCCGGTCCTGGCTGCCCGTCTTGACCCGGCTGATCAGGTCGACCACGTCGGCGCCGTCGATGACCTCGCCGAAGATCGTGTGCTTGCCGTTCAGCCAGGGCGTCGGCACGGTGGTGATGAAGAACTGCGAGCCGTTGGTGCCGGGCCCGGCGTTGGCCATGGCCAGCAGGTACGGCCGGTCGAACGCGAGGTCCGGGTGGATCTCGTCGGCGAACTTGTAGCCGGGGCCGCCGCGGCCCGATCCCAGCGGGTCCCCGCCCTGGATCATGAAGTCGGGGATGACCCGGTGGAAGATGGTGCCGTCGTAGAGCTTGGCGGTGGTGGCCCGCCCGGTGCCCGGGTCGGTCCACTGCCTGCCGCCCTCGGCCAGTTCCACGAAATTGCGTACCGTCTTCGGCGCGTGATCAGGGAAAAGGCGGACGACCACCGTCCCCTGGCTGGTGCGCAGCGTCGCGGTCAGCGTGTCTGTCATGCGGTTGACTCCTCGTCCGGCCCGTTAAATAGCCGGACATTTCGTCGGCGTAAATTTCCTCCAGTCATCACCGTACCGGTAGCGCACGATGGTTGAACCCAGCGCAGCCGGGAAGTCTGTGATAACGGGATCACGCTCGGGAGGTTTACTGTGTCCCTTATCAATACCAACCGCACCGTCAGCGGGGCGGCTGCGATCGGCGCCCGCGCGAAGGACCGCGCCAAGGACGCCGCCGCGCAGGCCATCCCGGTGGGAAAGCGCGCGGGAACGACAGCGGTCCAGGGAGTACGCCAGGGCGTTCAGGGCGCGAGGGAGTGGGCGGCGCCTCGTCTCGAGGACGCCGTCCAGGGCGCGAGAGAGTGGGCCGCGCCGCGCCTGGAAGACGCCGCCGAGGCGGTCACCACCACCGTCGCCCCGAAGGTGTCGTCGGCCCTGCGGTCGACCGCTCGCCAGGTCAGGCCGGACGCCGCCAAGCGGACCGGCCTCCGCAGGCTGCTGAGCTGGCGCTGGCTGCTCGGTGTCGGCGCGGTGGTAGCCGCCGCCGGAGCAGGCGCCGCCATCACCATGCGGCGCCGCTACGCCAGTGCCACCGCGGAGGCCAAGAACGCCACCGAGTCGCCCGACGATGAGGGGACGGCCCAGGCGGACGAGACCGCGAGCGACGCGGCCCCGGGTTCCGAGGTAAACGGACGGGTCACGACGCCCGGCGTGTAGTCATCCCGTCCCTGACACCGACGAGCGAAGCGCCCGCGGCGCGACCCCGCCGCGGGCGCTTGCCTTTCCGCCGGAGCCGGGCCGGCGTACACGCGATCCGGTACCGTCTAGTCACGGACCCAGTGTCTTGTGCGAAAGTTCGCGTTAGGCAAGAACCCGCGCGGGTTGCTGCCCGTGCGACCGGCACCGGCCGCTCGCGCAGGCCCAGGAGGCCTGCACTCGCAGCCGGTCTTGCCTAACGCTCCTAGGTTGACCAGAAGACGGGCGATTCGGTGAGTGACAAGGACGCGGTCGCGGCGACCCAGGCGAGCCGCCCGGGCTCACCCGAACTCACCCGGCTGACCGGCTGGCTCTCCGCGGTCGCCATCGCGGCCTCGGTCGTGGTCATGATCGTGCTCTCGGCCGCGGGCCCGAGCGTCTCCGTGCCCGCCGTGCGCCGGGCGGGCGGCCTGCCCTGGTGGCACGCGCTCCACCTGACGGCCACGTTCGTGACCGTATCGCTGTGGGCCGCGATGGCGCTGGGCTGCGCGGGCGTGATCGGCGGCCTGGTCGCCGTCGCCCGCGGCGCCCGCCCGCCGGTGCGGCCGGTCCTGGCGGCGGCATTCCTGGCCGTGACGGTGCTCACCGTGCTCCCGGCGGCCGGGTCGACGGACTCGATCTCCTACGCCGCCAGCGGCCGGACGGCGGTGATCGGGCACAGCCCGTACCTGATGACCCCGCTGCAGCTGCAGCAGGCCGGCGACCCGGTCGGCCGGCAGATACCGTCCCGGGAGATCCCGTCCAGCTGGATGAACGCGGTCTCGGTGTACGGCCCGGTCGCCACCGCGGCGGAGTGGGGCGCGGCCGAGCTCGGCGGGACCTCGCTGGCCCGCATCACGTTCTGGCTGAAGCTGGAGGAAGCGCTGGCCTTCGGGGCGGTGATCCTGGCCCTGGACCGGCTGCTCCGCGCCGACCCCGAGATGCGCCTGCGGGCGCACCTGCTGTGGTCGGTGAACCCGCTGCTGCTGTGGGAGATCGTCGCCGGCGGCCACATCGACGGCCTGGCCGTGGTGTTCGGGCTGCTGGGTATCGCGGCGCTCCGGGCGCGCGCCCCGGAGAAAGAAGGCCGTGCCGAACTCACCGGGGCCCAGCTCGCCGGGGCGGGGCTGGCCGGTCTGCTGATCGGGGTCGCGGCCGGCATCAAGGTGGAGTACGCCCTGCTCGGCCTGGCCGTGGCGTGGGCCTGCCGCCGGTCGCTCCGGGCCCTCGCCGCCGCCGCGGCCGGCTTCGCCGTGGTGGTCGTCCCGGCCTACCTGGCGGCCGGGACGCCCGCGATCAAGGTGCTCTTCACCCGCAGCACGGGCGTGACCTGGGACACCATGTACCAGCTCTTTTGGCGGCCGGTACTCGGCTACACCCAGTTCAGCGTGTCGAGTTCCCCGCCGCACCTGGCACTGGTCGCCTACCTGCTGTTCGCGGCGGTCGCCGTGCTGGCGCTGTTGCGGTTCCCCGACCGGGTACCGGGCAGGCCGGCCGTCGCCCCGGCGCTGGCGCTGAGTCTGGCGTGGCTGTTCGTCACCGCGTTCCAGCGGCCCTGGTACGACGTGATGGCCATCAGCCTGCTCGCGCTGTACCCGGCGTCGTGGCTGGACTGGGTGGTCCTGATCCGGCTGCTCGCGGGCGCCACCATCTACGCGCAGGCCATCCAGGGCCCGCCCCAGCCGCACTGGCTCGCCGACCTCGGCCAGTTCAACGGGACCTGGCTGACGCCGAGTGTCCGCCTGCTCGCCGCCGTCGCGCTCGTCTGGCTCTGCGTGTCCGGCCGGTGGGGCTGGCGATCGGGGTCGGCCGCGTCCTCCGGGCGGCTGCCTGAACTGCTGCCCACGACCCGATCGGCCTGATCGGCGTTCCTCCACAATCACGCTCTGTGGATAACTCTTTGCGTAACGGCCCAGTATGCGCAGTGCTAATGGCAACCCGATGACAGTCCTGTGGATTTCGCTGTGGATAATTCCGGCGGATCCCCGAGCGTGTCGGCGGTCAGATACAGCCGCGGCCAGCGGCAGTCGACGAACTGGCCGAGGTAGCCGGTCAGGCGCTCCTCGAAGTCGTCGTCCTCGGCGCGGGCTCCCGCCGCGCTCTCGATGCCGGACAGGCCGTCGACGCCGAACGCCACCGCACGTACCTCCCAGCCGTACCGCTGGGCGGCGTCGTACCAGCGCTGCACCGTCCCGACCTGGCGCGCGCAGGTGTCACCGGCAATCGCCTGACCGTACGTCCGCTCCCACTCCGAGGTCCGCGGGTGCGGGCCGGCGCCCGGGTTCTTCCTGTCGGCCGACTTGAGCGCGTCGAGGACGAGGGTCCACCGGTAGGCGGGGGCGAGCCAGGCGGGTTCCTCCCGCTGGCACAGCCAGCTTCCCCGGGCCAGCCGGGACCTGATGGCCGTGCTGACGTGCGAGGCGAGGCCGACCGGGCTGACCCGCCCGGCGATGACCGGCACCCGGGCGTCGACGGCGGCGTCGACGCCGTGGGAGACGGCGCAGTCCCGCAGCCGGGACGGCATCATCTGCAGCAGCGACAGCAGCGCGGTGCGCGGCACCGGCATGGGCCAGCCGACCAGGTGCGCGAGCACCGACAGTTCGGTCCACAGCCTGATCGCCGGGTACTCGCCGAGCGCGCGCTGGGCGACCCGCATGTCCCGCAGCGTGCAGGGCCGCCCGGCGCAGTCCGCGCCGCAGGTGACGCTGCGCGGCCGGACCACGCCGGCCGGGGCGGCGGTGGCGGCGGGCGCGGCCGCTTCCCGGCCGGTGCCGTCGGGCATCCGCGCGAGCAGCGGGAAGTCCATGCCGTCGGCGAACACCGCGGCCTCGCCCGGCGTGAGCGTGACCAGGAACCGGTTCTGGGCCTGCGTCATGTTCATCGTGGCGCCCACGGCGTCGCGGTCGTCGGCCGCGGGCAGCCGGTGGGTGATCTTCACGGCCGTGTTCTTGATGACGTCGGCGACGAGGCGCTCGGGGATCTGCTCGGCGATGATGAGCCCCTCGCCGTAGGCGCGGATCTCGGCGAGCAGCCCGGCGAACATCTCGACCGCGTGCGCCGCCGCTCCGCCGGACCCGGCGCCGGCCGCGTCGGGGCGGCGGAGCAGCCGGTGCGCCTCCTCGATCACGGTCAGGTGGCGCAGCCCCGGGGCGGTCGCGGGCCCGGACCTGTTCGCCATCCGGAGGTGCTCGGCCAGCCTGATCAGCACCGTCCCCATCAGGAACGCCTTGTCGCTGTCGTCGCCCACGTCCTCGATCTCGAGCACGGCGTTGGCCTTGAGCAGCCGGCCGAAGTCGAGCTGATGCCCGCCCTCGAGGAACCGGCCTGTGGTGCCGAGGCGCAGGCTGGACAGCCGCACCTTGATGAAGCCGAGGACGTCGTCCGTGACCCGCTGGCTGTAGCCGATCTCCCGGACGATCCTGATCGCGGCCCGCTGCAGGTCGGTGAGGTTCGGGTACCGCGGGGTCGCGTCCGGCGTGACCGTCTCGGCCAGCGCCAGGTCCCAGCCGCTGTCCTCGTACACCCTGGTCAGCGCCGCGCTGAGCACCTGAGGGAAGGGCTCGTCCGAGCGGAAGGACGCGGTGAACAGCGCCTTGACCAGGTCGGCGTGGGTCTGCAGCGGGAAGCGGCGGCCTTCGCCGTCCGGCGCGGGCTCGAGCGGGTTGAGCCCGGCCGCGATCGCGTCCGACTCACCCGGCCGGATCCGCACCACCTCGCTGGTCCCGGCCAGCCGCGCGGCCATCAGCCGGTACTCGGCCTTGGCCGGCTCGACCACCAGCCAGGGGATCCCGGCCGTGGTGGCGGCCTCGAGCAGGGTCCGGACGGTCTGCGATTTGCCCGACCCGGTGGCGCCGCTGACGAAGACGTGCCGGTTCAGCGAATCGAGCGGCAGCACCAGCGAGCCGGCCGGCCTGCGGTTCCGGTCCAGTATCTCGCCGACGACAATCGCCTCGCGCCCGGCCGCGGGTTCCTGCGTGACGTCGAAGTCCGGCCGCAGGGCCAGCCGGATGCCCGGCATCTCGCGCTCGGGCGGCCGGGACAGGACGGCGATCAGCTCGGTGCTGGCGTAGAACGGAGAGCCCGGCGCCGCATCGCCCCCGGCCGGGGCCTGGCCCGGATCCTCGAGGACTTCCCGCAGGCCGCGGGGCGCACCGTCGGCCGGGGCGAGGGCGTACGGCAGCCCGGCCAGGTCGGCCGAGGCGCACACCAGGCCGGCCACCCGCGAGGCGGCGCCGGCGCCGACGCCACCCGCCAGGAGCCGTACCCGCCACAGGCCCGCCGACGCGCCGGTACGGATCTCGGCGTGCCGCAGGCTCAGCCGCCGGGCCTCCACGGCCCGCTCGGGGAACCGCTGAGAAGGACCGGCCGACAGGTGCTCGCGCTCGGCCAGCCCGTCCGCCAGGTCGCGGATCTCGGCCGCGCTCAGGGGTTCGGCCATCAGCATCCAGCCGAACGGTCCCGGCCACACGGCCAGCAGGCATTCCTCCAGCGACGGAGGCGGCCGGCTGTCGCCGCGAGACCTGGTGTCCGGCAGCATCCCGTCGCTGATCCCGGCGATGGCCCGCCAGGACGGCAGCTGCGCCATCAGGCCGGCCAGCGTGCCGCGGGGCAGCGGCCGGGCCCGCGCGCCGCCGGGCAGCGTCAGGAACGCCTCCGGGCCGGCCCCGCTGCCGACCAGGCCCGGGCCTGCGGTGAGGACCTGAACCGGCCTGGCCTCGCCGTGCCTGATCCAGCCGACCACCAGCGCCCCCGCGCCGACGTCCTTGGTGTCGGCCCCGGCGTGGTACGCCGCGATCAGGGCGGCGAGCCGCTGGGTCCGGCCGGTGTCGCCCGGTTCGGCCTCGGCGGGCCGAGCCTGGCCCGTGCCCTCGGCGGCCGGGCCCCGCGGGATCTCGGTGATCCGGTAGGCGTCGAGTTCGTTCAGCGTGTCCCAGGCTGACATCACGGCGTCCCTTCCACCGCGCTTGCCGCGAGCACCACCAAACCGCTGCCAATCGCCCAGTGTCTTATGGGAAAGTTCGCGTT
>Ga0070708_100001550_pt1 | contig 17601 bp, 31 predicted proteins | sample KBSK5503metaG_FD_65469 | JGI IMG/M metagenome (GOLD analysis project Ga0070708, IMG submission 65469) | Corn, switchgrass and miscanthus rhizosphere microbial communities from Kellogg Biological Station, Michigan, USA - KBS K5-50-3 metaG | ecosystem: Host-associated > Plants > Roots >... | reverse complement strand
GACGTCTTTTTCTGTTCTTGGTCTGCGTGAAAGGGTAAGCAAATGGCAAAGTACAACGGTTGGACTAACTATGAGACGTGGGCAGTGGCGCTGTGGCTCGGCAACGAGGAGGCTACGCACAAGTACTGGCGTATGTGCGCGCAAGCGTGCGTGCGCGAAAACAAGGAATTCGATCAAGCCAAGGGCTCGCTTGCGGCGATGCTGCGCGATGAATTCCACGAGAGCGCACCGGACCTCGGAGCGACGCTCTGGGCGGATCTGCTCAATTCGGCGCTCGGCGAGGTGGACTGGTACGAGATTGCGGGCGATCTCCTGGAGGACTTCAAGCCCGCAGAGACCGCGGTGCTCTCATGAAGGACGACGAGCAGCGGGATCAGTACAACCTGCTCGGCCTGGACGGACCGAACTGGGTGAAGATAGTCCGAGACGTGCTCGAAGAGCTCGTCGACACCGCCGATTACAGCGACGATCAGCTGGAGCATTTGGCCGTGCTCTTCAATCGCGTCTATTCTGCTGGTATTGAGGACGGGCTCAGTTCCACTAAGAACGTGCCCGAGCAAGCACGCGAAGCCTTCAAGCGGGCGGTTGCTGCGGTGGCTCAGGCTCCCAAGACCGAGTAGCAATGGTACAAATCATTCTCGTGGTTGGGGCGCCAGGCTCCGGTACCAGCGCGCTCATGGGCGTGCTGGAAAGCCTTGGCGTTCCGGTACCCGGTCCATTCGACCGCAACGACGATCCGCGCACGCCGTGCTCGTACGAATCCGCCGCCTTCGTGCGGGCACTGCGGCGCGGCATCCACGAGGATTCGGTCACGCCGAGGCCCGATTACCCGGGGCTCATGCTCGGCGAGATGCGGGACCTGATGATCGAACTCGAGCGTGGGCGGCTCGTGCATTGGAAGCCAGGCGAACCACAGCGGGCGGCATTCAAGCGACCGATGGCGGGCGTCTGCCTGCGTGAACTCATCCCGATTTTTCAGCCGACGGTGCTCTTCATCCATCGGCCGAGTAAGGACGTAGAAGCTACGCGCTTGCGCCGGCATTGGCCGAGCGCGATTGGTGCAGAGCGCCCGCCATCGATCCTCGCGGGCACGCTTGAAGCGCTGATCGATTCGGGCTGGCCGTTTCTCGGTGTGAGCTACCAGGAATTAGTGCGCGATCCGCCGCGCGCCATCAAGCGTGTGATTGCCCACTGCGAGCTCGGCGACCTGAGCCACAACCTAGCCCGCGCATGCGTGACGATACGGAGAACCAATGCCTAAAAATATCTTGGTTGTTGACGACGAACCCGCGGTGCTGCGCGGCACGTGCCGAGCGCTGCGCAGTCTCGGTCACAAGATCTGGGGAGCGGGAAGCGTTGCGGCCGCCCTCCAGCTCGGTCGTGACTCCGGCCCCTTCGACGCCATCGTGAGCGACTATGACCTCGGCGATGGCACGGGCGCCGACGTGTACCAGGCGTTTCACGCACCCGACAGGTTCATTCTGTACACGGCCAATCGCCAGGCGCGGGTCGGTGGCGCCGTGCACATTCACAAGCCCAACATCATCGAAGTCCAAGAGCAGCTTGCCTTCTGGCTCGGTTGAGAGGATAGAACAATGCCTGTAGAACACGTCACGGTCGATGTCACCGCCACGCTCCGCGAGTGCTTCGGTGAACGGATTGAACTGATCAAGGATTTACAGCCGGACCAACGCATTTGTACGACGTGCAAAGGCCTCGCGCTGGTCAAGCGTTCGCAGCCCTTTGCTTTGGTTGAGTCGTCGGCGGCCAGAACGGGGCACGGGTTTCACGGGTTCCCTTACTCCCTGGAGTACGTCTGCTTTTGCCCGGACTGTTACACTGGCGTGCAGACACTGTGCAAGCACTGTGGTGAACCCGTCTTCACGCGCGGCTATCAGCAATGCAATTGCAAAGCCGCTCAAGAGGAGCGCCGAGCCGCCAGTGACGCCAAGGAGTTCGAGCGGCGTAAGGCGTGTCGGCGCGTGCCTCTGTCCGATTACGACGGTGACATGGTTTACGACACGGACACCAGTGAATTCTGGTGCATCGACGGCTCCGATGATCTGGATCCCGAACACACCTACTTCGCGTGCAAGCCCGGCAAGGATTGGGTCGAGCCGGATGCGGATCAGGTTTTGGAGGCGCTATCGGAGCACGCCGCGGAGATCTGCGAAGACTGCGAGATCAACTACAAGCCGGGCTACAAGGAAGCCTTGGAGAAAGCGCTCGGCAAGTGGTTCGCCAAGTACTCAGTGCTCGGCACCATCTACTGGCCGGACTACAACACGATCGTCATCGTCCCCGAAGAGTGCATTGAGGAGGACGATGACGATCAGGATCCGTCAGCGGTGGTGACCACCGAGGCGGATGGTACCGAGGGCATCGAATAGCCCAAACTGTTGGCACAGCCAGATCACGAGCACCGCGATCACGACCACATAAGCAGCCTCTTCACGCCAGGTGATAGCGGAATAAACGTATTAATGGCCCACAGCACGACTCCGACGACGACAATTGCGATGATGAGTGACAGAAGTGACATAGCGATAGTCTCCTGGACAGATAAGCTGATGGTCACACGGTTCTGGCGCAAGATACAAAAAGGCTCCAAAGCCGAGTGTTGGCTCTGGCTTCATGGAACGCAAAAAGGCTACGGTGCGTTCTGGATCCCGCGGCTTCGGAGAATGGAGCGTGCGCATCGGATCGCCTGGGAATTGACACATCGTCGCGTAATTCCCGCGGGAATCAGCGTCTGCCATCGCTGCGACAATCCACTGTGCTGTAACCCGCACCACCTTTTTCTAGGCAGTCATGGCGATAACATGCGCGACATGCATAGCAAAGGTCGGAGGCGAACCGACTACGGTCTCAAGGGATCCGCGAATCCTCAGGCCAAACTGACTGAGGAGCAAGTGCGGGAAATTCGTGAGCTTCGTGCGCAAGGTGTAAGCGGCATTGGTCTCGCAAAGCGCTTCGGCGTGACCAACACGAAAATTTGCCAAATACATCTGCGCCGATGCTGGAAACACATTTGAATGCCTGAGTCGCGAAAACCCATCGACGAAGCATTGGCCATGGCCCGCATGCTGGAGGCGCGTGTGGCGATTACGCCGATCCCGGTCGCCGAGCAAATTCAGGCAGTTAGCGACCGCTCCGGGGCGCGGAGCGACGAAGAGCTCATCACGCTGTGGATCGATCGTTACGAGAGCCCGCACACGCAACGGGCCTACCGAGGCGACGTGAGCCTGTTCATGACGTTCCTGCAAAGCTTGCCCACTGCGGGCACCAAAAGCCGGCCGGCGCGGCCTAAGCGCTTGGCGGACGTCAAGGTGGCCCACCTGACGGCCTTCGCCGAAGAACTCCGCAAATCCGCCGTCTCGTCGCATGCACGGCGTATCAGCTCCATCAAGAGCTTGCTCACGTTCGGCCACCAAACCGGTTATCTGACGTTCAACGTGGGCGCTGCCGTCAAACCGCCTAGGCGACTCGATCACTTAGCCGAACGCATTCTGACGCCCGAGCAAGTGCAGCGATTGATCGAGAGCTGTCGGCCGGGTCGCGACCGAGCGCTGATGCGCTTTCTCTACGTCTCCGGTGCGCGTGTGAGCGAGGCGAGCGGCCTCCGATGGAAGCACGTGCACCGCGACGGCGGCCGGCTGATGGTGACGATCCACGGCAAGGGGCGTCGCACGCGGCACATACCGTTACCCGCGTCGCTCTCAGCAGATCTGGATGTGCTCGAGAAGAGCCGCCTGAGCACGTTCGTGTTCGAAAGCCGTGGCGGTAAGCGCTTCGCTCCGAAAGACATTTGGAAGCTCACCCGAGCAGCCGCACGCAAAGCGGGGATCCGGCTTTCGGTCTCGCCGCATTGGCTCCGCCACGCCCACGCGACGCATGCGTTACGCCGCGGCGCTCCGCTCCACGTGGTGCAACAGACGCTCGGTCACACCAGCCTGCAGACCACCTCGCGTTACGTGCACGTTGAAAAGAACGAAAGCTCGGCGATGTTCCTCGCCGTTTGAGAAGGGATCCGAACGAATGAGCGCACCCACTGTCAGAGCCCGCGAGTGTCGCGTGGCCTTAGAGAAACTCGCCGATGAAGTTCGCAAGGATGTGGGCCGTGCCGCCGATCTGTGTGACGAAGCGGCCCAGGCGCTCCTCGATCACAAGCGTGACATTGCCATCGTGCTCATTCGCGAGGCACAGGACATCGAGTTTGACATCTTCGGCGAGTGCGAGGTCACGGGCGCATTCGCCGAGGCGATCGGCATCGACGTCGATGGGGATCGGGACGACGACGAATGACGACGCGGCAAATCCTCGAAGCGCTGACCGCAGCGGCAGACCAGGTGACGAGCACGGCGGATCTTGGTGGCGAATGCTACGAGCCGTTCCTTGCCGAACTCGAAAAGGTCATCCTGTTGGCCAAAAACCACTTGCAGGGACCGGTCACGCCCGCCGATGAATACGAGGCGAGCTTGGATGGCTACGAGCAGGACATGGTCAACGCGCGCGCCAAAGCCCTGCGCGATGCGCGTACGGCGCTCACTAAACTTGCGCACGGGCTACCCGACACTACCGAGCCGGGTGTTGGACTTGGTCTTTCGATGGCGATCGATGCCTTGGGTCAGGTGAGCTACTTTGACTAAGAAGCCAAAACTCTTTGGTCGCCCCATGCGGCGGGTACGCATGCGGCCGCTCGAGTACGAGCTCAAGGCGCCGCCGCTCACGTTGATTGTTCGACGCAGTACCGAGCAGCAATGGTGCTACGAGCTCCACTCCACCGGTCCGAACCCGGTCGGCGGCATCTGGAGCGATCTCTACTATCCGAGCGCCGAGGCCTGTATCGATGCGCTCGAGCACTGGGTGGGATCGCTCTTCATCATGGCGAACCTGCTCAAACAGAAATCGAGGATCCGATGACTGTCGCCCAAGTATTACATCTGCGAGCAGCACGCGACGTGAGTACCAAGGAGCTCATGGACTTAGTGCTGCAAGCCATTGCGGACGGTGAGAACGTCGACAGCGCACGCTGTCTGGCCCAAGCGGCCCTGTACGGGGAGTTGCGAACCGATGACAACGATGCAGCAGCAAGCGCTTGAGATCCCAGGGATAACGACAATGGACATGGCGCTCAACGGTTGGGCGACGGCGACCTTCTCCATGGATCGGCGCTATCGCTATCGACTCTGGCGGCGGCTGTCAGAGCAGCGCGATCCGCATCAGTTCTCACTGCGCCTGGCGTGCGTGCTCTTGAATCCTAGCATCGCGAGCGCAACGACGGAGGACCCGACGCTGCGTAAATGCATCGGCTTTGCGCGGCGCTGGGGCTACCATGAGATCGTTATCGTCAATCTGTTTGCGCTGATTGCGACCGATCCCGCTGAGTTACTGGACGCTGCCGATCCGGTCGGTTCCGCAAACGAGACGTTTCTGCGACAAGAGCTGGATCGCTATGCCGACGCTGTCTTGCTCGGCTGGGGCACGCACCGAGCGGTGCGCCTAGCGACTTCTTCTCTTCGCGTGGTCACTGAGAGTCGCGCGAAGGCATCATGCCTCGGCATCAACAAGGACGGTAGCCCGAAGCATCCTCTGTACGTTCCCTACGCAACGAAACCTACCATTTGGAGTGCACCGCAATGAAAGTTCTCGGGTTAAGTGGGCTCGCCGGCGCCGGCAAGGATTACGTCGCCGACATCTTGTGCAACGAGCACGGCTTCGTGAAGGTTTGCTACGCCGATCCGCTCAAGCGGATCTGCATGGACTTGTTCGGCTGGAGCGAAGAGCGCTTGTGGGGTGAGAGCAAGTACCGCAATCAACCGGACCCTCAGCTCAACGGTTTGACTGCTCGCCATGCGCTGCAACGGCTCGGTACAGAATTCGCGCGTGATTGCTACCCGGATGTTTGGGTGCAGCACCTGTTGCGTACGTGCGCGGTGCTCGCTCGTGGCTATCACGGCTACGATCGCTCACTCGGTCTCATGCCGCGCGCAACGAATGCGGGTATCAAACCCGTACGCGCGGTGGTCGTGCCCGATGTGCGCTTCGTCAACGAGATCAAGGGGCTTGACAGCATCGGCGCGACGATTGTGAGGCTGATCCGCATCGGCGACGAGCCCAAATGGGATCATCGAAGCGAAACCGAGCAGCTCAGCGTGCCCGATGAGGTCTTCAATGAGGTCATTCGCTGTGCGAGCGGCGACCTAGATGGTTTACGGGCGGCGGCAGCGGCGCTCGGTCAGAGACTCGTCGGAGAAAGTCGATGAAACTCAGCACACTTGCGCCGCACTTCATTCGCGTGACCGGCAACGGATTTCGCCAAGTCGAGAGCTACCGCGACGCCCAGGGCATCTATTTTCTCTGTCCGTTTTGCTTTCAGAGAAAGGGTAGCGCAGAGGGGGTGCACAGCGTGCTCGTTTGGTTTGCGGGGCGCGACGTACCGGACGATGAGACCCCCGCGCCGCGTTGGCGCGTCTCAGGTTCGGGTTACGAAGACTTGACGATCACACCCTCGATCGATCTTGGACCGGGGGAGTGGCATGGTTTCGTTACGCGAGGAGAGGTGAGCTGATGGCCAAGGTTATTTCTACAGAACATATCGCGCTGCTGGACCACGGTTACCTAAAGCTCGTGGATGCGTGGGGCTCCGACGAGCGCGTGATTGAGGCCGCAAGAATGTCCACAGACGGCGCCTTCAAAGGTTGGGGCGGTGCTCCTTGTCCGGAATGTCAAGCAGCCGGCAGGCTATCGGACGCCGATGAATTGTTCAAGACGTATGAGGACATTCAAGCGGCGAAGGAGCAGTGCTCGACGTGTAAGGGTACCGGTAAGAAACCTGGTGACGAGAAGCTCTTGCGCTATCTCTGGGAGCACTTCCATCGGACGCCTTTTGAGATGGCGGGCCTTACTATCGAGGTGCAAGCGCCAATCCTATGTTTTCGCGAGTGGCAAAGACACCGCACACAATCTTACAATGAACTCAGTGCACGCTACACACCGCTGCCAGATCTGAACTACATCCCAACAATCGAGCGCCTGATGATCAACGCCGGCACGAGCAACAAGCAGGCCGGTACGGTCAAAGATTCGGAAACGCTAACCGTCGAAGAAGCTGGGAAATTCCGCGACTTTCTTGGTGTCATCTATGGCGTAGCGCAAGAGGGCTACGAGCAGGCTCTCCGGCGCGGCGTACCCAAGGAACTCGCGCGCGTGCACTTGCCCGTGGGTCGCTACTCGCGGATGCGAGCCTCGGCCAATTTGCGTAACTGGCTGGCGTTTCTGACCCTGCGCATGGATCCGGCGGCTCAATGGGAAATTCGCCAATATGCCAACGCGCTCGGCACTGTCATCCAACAGATCTTCCCTCGCACCTGGGAGCTATTCGCTGAGGGATTGAAACAATGAGTGTGGGCTGGCGCTCCAAGGCATGGTTCTGGTTTCACCCCGCCATCCGCCGTGTGCTTCACAACGAGGACCGCTGGCATGTCGAGCACACCGATGCGCTCAATGCGCTGCGAGCTCTGCCCGACGACTGCATCGACTCATGCGTGACAGATCCTCCGAGCGGGATCGCCTTCATGGGCAAGGATTGGGATCACGACAAGGGCGGGCGTGATGCGTGGATCGCTTGGCTCGCCTCGATCATGACGGAGGTGGCGCGTGTGCTCAAACCGGGAGCGCACGCGTTCGTGTGGAGCTTGCCGCGAACATCGCATTGGACAGGCATGGCGCTCGAGAATGCGGGCTTTGAGGTGCGCGATTCGTTCCATCATGTATTCGCTACAGGATTTCCTAAGAGCAAAAAGCTGGGTGAGGGCGTAGGTACAGCGGCCAAGCCCGCCCATGAAGTGTGGTGGCTCGTTCGTAAACCATTCACTGGCACCTTGGAGCAGAATTACGCCGCGCATGGGACCGGTGGACTCAACATCGACGCCTGCCGTGTGGCCCACGCCTCCGCTGCCGACCTGCAAGCGCATGCCGACCAGGTCACGACCCTCAAAGCCAAGGGCGGCTCGCTTGGCAATAGCTGGAAAAATTCGAGCGATCTCAGTGGCGCCAATGACGTGAGCGATGCCGGCCGCTGGCCGCCGAATCTCGTTTTTTCGCACCATCCCGAATGCCGCTGCATCGGTACCGTCGAGCTCGATGCAAACCCGAGCTGGGATACGCCTAACCGAGCCACCGAGCCGAGCAAATTCACCGGTAGCGAAGTATCCAAGGTGCGCCATGCGACTCGAGCGGGAGAGCCGAGTGCCGAGCGTCGGTACACCGATCAGGGCGTCACCGGATTTGCAGCGCTGCCGGGCGAGCGGCGGGACGATACGGAGGACATCGAGCGGTGGGAATGCGTAGAAGGATGTGCGGTGGCTGAGCTAAATTCACAAAGTGAAGCGCCTCACATTGCACGCTTCTTCCCGTGCTTAATAATGCCGGCATGGGACATCCAACAAGCGGAGACAATCGGACACACAGAACCTTTAGCAAGCGCGATGGACGCTGGTATAGATGCTGGCGCCGACCTTGTTCACGACATGTCTTTAAGCAGCTCGAAAACCGGTGGGTCTGGGAAAATGTCCACGGCATCAATGTTCCCGCCGGATATGAAGTCCACCATAAAGACGAAGACCCCGGAAACAACGCTCCAAGCAATCTCGAAGCCCTTAGCCGACAAGACCATCACCGACACCATGATTCAAAACGAGCGCCGCACCGTGAACGAAACGGACTTACCGAGCGAAAGTGTGCACGATGTAAAAAATGGAAGCGCCTCGAGCACTTTAGCCCACGAACAGCCGGAACCTATCACGGATACTGCAAACCCTGCGTCCTTTCATACACCAGGGAATGGCGTGATCGGAATCGCGAGCACGTTAAAGAACAGCGAAGAATCGAGTACAGGGACGTCGGTAAACCGAAGAGGTTACGCGAACACAAGTACGTTCGCGGTCCCTACAAATCCAATATCTAACGCAGCTCCGTTCGTCTATGTTGCAAAGCCTTCGACGTCCGAGCGCGACCAGGGCCTCGAGGCCTTTCGCGTGCTGAGCGGCGGCGACGCGACGGGACGCAAGGATGGAAGCGCCGGCACGCAGAATCCGCGCGCGGGTGCGGGGCGCACGGGAGGCCGGCGTAACCACCACGCCACCGTTAAATCCGTCGATCTCATTCGCTGGCTCACTAAGCTCATCACACCACCCGGTGGTCTTGTCGTTGATCCATTTGCCGGTAGCGGAACTGGCGGCATCGCGGCATTACGTGATGGTTACCGTTGGCTCGGCTTCGAGCTAAACGATGACGACGAAGAGCCGAGCGTGAGCGTTGCGCGTGCGCGCATCAGCTGGTGCGAGGGCCGCGAGTACATTCCGCGGCCGAGCTTGCGTGCCAAGGATTCACCCGCCAAGCTCTCTCTACTCGGACTCTTCAACAAGAACTTGACTTGACGGTGCTAGCACTGCTAGCCTGCCGCGTATGCTGCGTGTACCCGTCTCGGTTGAGCCTGAACTGCGCACTGGCTTTCGTTCTCCGGCGCGTAACGGCATCGGTATCTACCTGGTCTCGGAACGCGTGCATGAATGCCGGCGGATCCCGATTGATTGGCGACCGACGCAAGTGGGCGGATTCGCCTGGATCCCGGACGCGGAAGTGTTCAACCTCGAACCCGGTCGCCACGGCTTGGCTTGGGTGAGCTCCAAGCACTACCCGACCATTCACGACTTTCTTTCCGAAGCGCGCGCTCGCGGCGTGAGCCGGCGTATCCAGCAGCCACTCAAAGATCTCGTGTTCGACGAGACGCGCGTCTACCTCGCGCATTCCCGTGCGCTGATCACGGTCGAGCGCCGCGCCATCGCGGGCATTTTCGCCTTCTTCATCCCGAGCCACGTCGATCTGGTTGTCAGTAGCAAAAGGATCCCTGAGCGAGCCGAGGAGTTGGTCAAGAAGATCGGCCCGCGCGCGCGGATCGTCTCGGTGCTGAGCGAATCGGAGCGCCAGGGCGAGCTATTTCCGTGAGCGGCAGCGTTACAGGCATCGGCGAAGGCAAACGGCGCAAGTGGCTCCACGCGCACATTGCGAACCCCTGCCCCAATTGCGGCTGCCGCCAATGGGGCATGACCGAACAAGTGATCGTGCCGACTGTCATCCATCATGGCGGGGAGACCCTGGTGCAGGATAAAGCCCTGTGCCTGTTGCCCGCTGTGTGCACCCACTGTCAGCTCACCGTCTTCTACGTGATGAGCGATGGAGACAGCCAATGGCGGTGCCAAAACTCCGCGCCGAGACCATCGTGGCGCGCGACAACAAGCTCAGTCTTTTATACGCCCGAGGACAGCTCAACGGCTTTCTCCTTGCCATCGCAGCCTGCGATCTGCTCTTCCTAGCGATCATGCTCGCGAACTTTTTGATCCACCGGTTTCATTTCTGATACGCTGATCCCCGATCGCGCATGTTGGCCGCTCCTCGGAGATATCCGCTCGACGTCACCCGTATCGCTCCCAAGCTCTACCAGGGGGCATTTCCGTCAGTGCCGGTAGCCGCTGCGGGTTTCGAGGTGCTCGTCCTGTGCGCCATCGAGCTGCAGCGGCGGCCCAATGAAGTGGGGCTCACCACCCTGCATTGCCCGATCACCGACGACGGTAGCCCCATTACCCCGAACGAATGGGCGATGGCGATCCAGACGTCGGGCATCATTGCGCGCCGGGTCGCGCGCGGGCAGCGGACGCTCGTCACCTGCGCTCAGGGCCGCAACCGGAGCGGGCTCCTGGTCGCGCTCACCCTCTATCGGCTGACCGACATGAGCGGACGGCAAACCGTCGAGCATATTCGAGGGTTACGTGCCGGTGCCCTCGAGAACGACTTTTTCGTCCAACGGCTGCTCCGGTTGCCCCACAAGGGGCGCCTGTATCGCCCCGACGCGCGAGGCCGCTCGCAGCGTGGCTTTGCCCGCGCGGCTGAGCTCCTCGGCCTCGACTCGCGCGATTAGCCCGTCGACCGTATCCTGGGCGGTTGTTAGGGCCTGGTACACGATGCGGGCGGTCCGGTTGTGCTTGGGGGTATCGGCGAAGATGCGCGCGGCAAGGGCTTTTGCCCGGTCCAGGGCGCGCGCTGCCGAGCGAGCCTCCCGGGCGTAGGCATCGCAGCCCGGCTCCCATGGAATGGCTCGCAGGGCGCTTTTTCCGACGCTGGTCAGTGCAAGGGCAATGGCGGCAAACATGGCCTGCCGAGTGTACCAAAGACCCAAGGCCGAGGCGCACTTTTTGACGTAGCCGAGCCCCGCCCGATAGCATGCCCGCTATGGCGAATGTTGTAGCGGAAGGCGATCGCGTCATCCACCGTGGGATCCTGGGCATCACGCTCGATGGCAGTGGTTTATTGGGCCAGCCGCCCATCGTCGGCTTCGTCAATGACGTCAGCGGTAGCAACGCGACGATCCTTTGGGATAACGGCGTGGTCTCAACGCCCATCCCGGTAGACGCGACGTCGCTAGCGGCCGATTGCCCGGTGCTCAAGCTTTCGGGTTCGAGCTCGAGCCTGCTCGGTCAGCTGGTCCGGCTCAGCCTCGACAACGCATCGGCGGAATTCATCGGGGTCGTGCTCTGGGTCGCCAGCGTCGATCTCGATCCGGTCACCCCGGGCGCAACACAGATCTTCTGTGTCAAATCGGTCGGACCCTCGCAAGCATTCTGGATCGCTCGTGCCATCGACTGCGCACAGGTCGTAGGAAGGTAACACTCATGTCTCTCGGTGTAGGCTCTCGCGTCATTCCTCGCTCGCTCGTCGGAACGAGCTTGGCGAACACGGGCATCCTCGCCCAACCGATCCTTGTCGGTTACGTGACGGACATCGGCGGCGGCACTGCTGGGGACGTGCTCTGGAGCAATGGCCTGTTCGACGCCAATCTCGATATCACCAACGCGACGGTCAATCCGCTCTTGGAGATCGCCGCTTCGGCACCATCGACCGTCAGCGCTTACGCGGGGCGCGTCGTCGCTCTCACCAATCGCTCGGCTGAAATGACCGGTGTCGTGCTCATGGTTTGCGGCATTGAGCTCGTGCCCGAAAGTGGCACCTTCGTCGATGTCGTCATCGTCAAGGGCATCGGGCCGAGCCAAGCGTACTGGATCGCCTTAGTGAGCGCGGTCAGCATCGTCGACGATCAGTAGGCGCATCGTGCGGATCACGGCGGTCATTCAGTCTGTTCCGGCGCGTAAAGCGCTGGTGCGGCGGCTTGAATCACAGCTAGAACGAAGCGACCTGGACGGCTTTAAAACGCTGGTGCAGCGCGCCGAGCACGATCCTTGGGATCACTTCTTCGCTGTGTTCAAGGCAATGCTATCCGAAGACTCTGATTTGGTGATCCGCTTCGAGGACGACGCGCTCGTCGGTCCTCACATCAAACACAATTGCGTCACATGGCCCGTGATCCATCGTCCCGAATTCGGCTCCGGCTGGCTCTACTCGCCGCCGTTCAGCATTCGCGACTACATCTATCGCAAGCGGCTAAAGAATCCGAATCCGAAACGGCGCTTTGCCGGCTCGGTGGCGGTGCTCTTTTGGCGCAAGGACCTTGAATGGATCATGGCGGCCGCGCGCAAATGGGTGGCTAAGAAGGGCGTCGGCTACGCTTACGATTTCTGCATCTCGGAAGTCATCTTCAACGCTCAGCGAGAGAACTGGCTACACGACCCGCCGATCGTCGAACACGACCGGCATACAGCGAGCGCGTTCGGCCATCCGCGCACGCCCCGCTGTTCGACGCTCGGGCTGAGCAAACTGAACTATCGTCGTGCGCATTGAAACCTCCGTCCCGCTCACGAAGCTAAGAACCGTGCAAGCGCGGCCCGCTGAACGGCGCGCCAAGATCATCGGTTTGATGCGCGCGGGCGTGCCACTGCCACCGATCACGGTCGGATTCGACGCACATGGGCGCTTGCTGTTGCGCAGCGGCAACCATCGCCTCTGGGCCGCCCGTCAGCTTGGGCTGCCGCAAATCCCGGTCATTTTGGACGGGACGCGCCAGCACATTGAGCGGGTGATTGGGCCGCTCAGAACGGCCAGGGTGGCTCGGGCCCTGGCGCGCAGGGAGTAGACCCCGCTCGCGGCGATTCTCTGAGGGGAGGGAATTTGCTAGCAGTGCTAGCAGTACTATACTCCAGAACATGCGCTACTTGAGTGTTGTCGCCCTCGCTCTCCTGTCCGGTTGCACGAGCATCGCCATAGGCCACGTGGTGGGCGGAGCGGCCGGGAGCAGCGGCGAGGCGGGCGCTACGGCCGCGGCGGGCTCCAGCGGTAGCGTCGCAGCGACGGGCGGGCAACCGGCGGCCGGATCGAGCGGGACGGCGGGCGCGCCCACGGCAGGCGCCGCGGCGCAGGGTGGCGCGGGCGGCAGCGGTGGAGCGGCGGACGGCTGCAACGGGCCCAACGAGTACTTCGACGCCACGACGGGCCATTGCTACTGGTACAACGCCGACCACCTCTCGTTCACGGATGCCGAGGGCGTGTGCGTCGGCTGGGGCGGCACGCTCGCCTCGATGACGTCCGACGAAGAACGCTCGTTTCTGTACGCGGCCAATATCTCAGCGCCCGCCACTTGGATCGGCCTGACCGCAACCGCGGCCAATCAACCGTACACGTGGCTCACGGGCGAACCGCTCGATTACATCAATTGGCAAGCGGGGGAGCCGAATTATGATACGGCGGTCGGGCCGACTCAGCTCTGCGGCGCCATGCGGCAAGTCAGCTGGTCACCTCCCTATGCATGGGAGGACACTTATTGCGCCTACGCCAATCCAAGCTTGTGCGAGAAGGTCCTGTGACACCTAATTCCAAACGGCTCAGTTTCCCGCCGAGCTACAGTTTCGTCAACGTGCCCGCGCCCGTGCAGATCGACGCGGCATTGACGGAGCTGATCGACCGTTTGGCGGCGCTCTACGATACGGCGCCGCCAGGAAACAATGCTGAGGAGTTGCGCCGTTGCACTCGGCTCGCGCACCTGATTCGCCGACTGACCAAACAGTCCAAGGAGTAGCAAATGGCGCGCAAACAGGGGGATCCGTAGGGTCTAGTGCCTCGCGGGCCTGCGCCGAGTAGCAGCCTCCAGATCGCGGCCTTATTGAGGATCCTATGAAACATCCTCATTCAAAATACACCCTAGGCCAGATCGTTACCTACGCGGGCGAAGCGGCCATCGTCACCGCCCTGCACGCCGACGACGGCACTGTGGATCTGACTGTCTTCCAACCCAATGGCGGACTACGGCCAGTCGCCCGTGCCTCGCATGAAACGGCGGTCGAAGCCGAAAGACTTGCGGCCGCCGAGGCAGAAAAGCCTGCGCCGCCGGCCGCTGCAGTCGAGCCCGAAAAGCCTGCGGCTCCGGTCGCCGCCTCAGCAAGCGAGCCGCCGCGCACCAATTACCACAGGCGCTAAGCCCGTCGCAGCCACAGCATCCGCCATCCCTCAGGACACGGCTCGGCGATCTGTTCGGGTGTGCGGCTCGGGCTCAGCCCACCGTTGGTCAAGATTTCGTGCAGACTGAAGCCGGCATCTGCGATCGCTCGGACGAGCTTGCCTTCGGCATCGTACTTGTGCCCGTACTCCATCGCGATCTGTAGGCTCGGACTGTGCTCGATGATCTCCTGCATGCCGAGCCAGACGGCGAATTCATTGCCCTCAGCATCGATCTTGATGAACTGCACGGGCGGCCCGATGACGCCATCGAGCGAAACGGTTTCAACCGGCTGCGTCGCTTCTCGGAAGCCCGTTCCACAAGCGGGCTCGCTCGGCGCGTTGAGATCCCATAAGCCGTTGGTTCCTGAATTGGTGCGCGAGATCCCGAGCGTGGCTCGGCCGCACACCGCGCTCACCGCTTGATGGCTCACGCGCACGTTGCGCGCGCCGTTCCGTTCTAGGTTTTTATGCAGATACGCGCGCGTGCGATCCGTCGGCTCGAAGGCGATGACCTCGCCCTTGTCACCCACGATGTCACTCAGGAGCAGCGTGTAGTAGCCGACGTGCGCGCCGACGTCGATGACGCGCATGCCGGCACGCACGTAGTTGGCGATGGCCATCGTGATCCACATCTCCCAATAGCCATCGAGCATCAGGTGCGGGGTGAGGGATTCATCCAACGGATCGACGTACATGAGGTACTTGCCGAGCACGCGGCACAGGCCCAGCGTGGGCGCTAGCACGACGTATTGGGTCAACTGCTGGCAGTAGTTCTCGAGCGTTTTGCGCTCGTCGCCGCCCGTCAGTAGCTCACGTACGTTGATCATTTTGCTTAGGCTACGATGCGGCTCGGGGGTCTACTGATCATGACGATGTACTCGACCGATTCGGTGGGGATGTCAATCTCCAGCTCCGCGCCCGATGCGTCGTTGACGCGCACGATGATGGCCTCACGCGGATCGCTAGGATCGCCATAGCAGTCCACGATCTGCCCATCGGGAATGACGTCGGCGTAACCGACCAGTTGCTTCTGCCCTTCGCTCTCCATTACCGCGGGAGCAAGAAATGCTTGCTCCTCGCCGCGTACAATTCGAACTCCGCCGAAGGTCACCGCAAACATCGCGTGTTCCTTCGACAGTTGAATCATCACCCGTCGGCCTTTGTATCGCTCAAGAAAATTCGTTCCGATTTCCATTGTCCTGTGCCTTTCAGAGTTGTTGCATCCACTGTGCGAGTGCCTTGGGCCAGCTCCAGCCCTCGTACCAGAGACTGCTCCCGTGTTGTGCCTGCTTGTAGAGTTCACGCCAGTCTCTGAGGGCTACGCTCAGTGTATCCGCGATCGCTTGCACGCTAAGCGCTGGCGCGAGCGCATTCGGCCCATCATCGATCGGTGCGAGCTCACCCGTCGGTATCACGCGAATACCCAGCGGCCTCAACCCGATGTTGAAGGTCGGGGGCATTCCGGATACGTATTGCGAGTGCCCCGTGCATTCCGTGATACAGACGGGTGTGCCACAGCAGAGCGCTTCGAGTGGGATGAGGCCGAAAGCTTCCCCTCGACTCGGTTGGCAAACCAGGTGCGCTACATCGTAAGCGCTGCGCATGGTTGCCGCGGGCCAATTGAGGCGCGTGTGCAGCTCCAACCGCTGGGGTATCGGCTTTTCTAGCTCCAGTATGCGTTCGCGCAGCCGCATCTCGGCCGCTCGGTCCAGCACCATCGTCAGTCGGACGTGCTTGAACTCGGGCGCGAGCTGAGCCCACGCCTGATAGAGTTCCCAGGTGCCTTTTCGCTCACCCTCGGTGGTGGAAAAATGCAGAATGCTGCCGCGTCCCTCGTCCCATTCGTTTTCTAGCCACGCCGTCTCGCGCGGGGCATAGGCGCGGTCGACACCATGTGGCACGACGTGGATGGGGTGCTTCGGGAAGATGGGCCCGAGAATTCCTGCAGCCCATTGACTGGGCGTCAGGATGTCGGTCGCGATGTCGCTCACCATCCGCACGAGCGACGGCGGCACGTGCGTGCTGTTCGGCGCGACCATGACCCAGCGGCGCTTGTGCTCGCACGCCCGCACCATCGCGGGCAATTGGTTGAGCGGGCCCAGAAAAACCCCGTGCTCGGCAAAGGCACCCTGCTCTTGGAGCGGATGCAGCGGCGCGATGCCGAGATCGGCGTCACTGGCTGAGGCGTCGAGCGCCACGATCCCGCTGAGCTCGTCACCGAGCGCTTCGATGAAGCCGCGCGTCACGACCGCGTGCGAACCGTGGCCGATGAGACGGCCATACAGCCGCACGCTCATGCTCCGGCTGTATATTGGCTGTCCAGCAGAGCGATCAGCGCATCGGTTATTTCCAATGCCTCGGTTAGCGAATGATCACGCACCAGACCAGGCACAATTTGCGCCGCTATGCGCTCACGCCGCATGGCCACCGCACTCCTCTCCGTCGCATGACGCTTGTAGTTTGCTTTTAGATCCTCAATCACCGAGCGACGCTCCTCTGACCAGTTACTGAGGCGCTCTTCTAGTAAGGTTTCCGCTTCGAATTGCGCCGCGTCCCGCTCAGCGTACTCGGAGCTAGAAACCAGGAGATCGATTTCCGACCTCGATGCCTCAAGCTTAGCCCATTCTTGGATCCACTCGTCGTTCTCTTGATGTATCTTCAGTTCTTCATCAGTCATTGTTCCGTCTCCGTTGTCGTACGTCGCGTTGCCGAAGCGTGGATGCGTTCGGCCATTGAGATCGTGGTCGTGCCATCTTCGGCCATCAGGTTGTCGCTCTCCCATTGCACCGGTTGATCGATGGATCCGTAGTAAGTCTCTGACCAGAAGCTCGGCCTACGTTTATCGGGACCATGTAGCGGACCTAGTCCGAGCATTTCACGCAGAGCGTTGATGAATGTCTTGTTTACCGCGGTCACTTGTTCTGATTCTTCCCGCGCTCCTGCGAGCGCTCCCAGCGCTCGTCCAGGTACTGGATGATCGCATCGATGCGGTCGTAATGTTCGAGTGGAATGCGTGGATTTGACGCGATGATTTCTTTGATGCGCTCGCTCGGTTTACTCGCCTGTTTTTTCTTTTCGTTGCCTTTCACGTTTTGTGTTATCCCTAGTTTAGGAATGCAGGGTGGAGCTCGGGATGAGCGCGGTAGCTCATCGCATCCG
>Ga0070708_100001549_pt1 | contig 17611 bp, 12 predicted proteins | sample KBSK5503metaG_FD_65469 | JGI IMG/M metagenome (GOLD analysis project Ga0070708, IMG submission 65469) | Corn, switchgrass and miscanthus rhizosphere microbial communities from Kellogg Biological Station, Michigan, USA - KBS K5-50-3 metaG | ecosystem: Host-associated > Plants > Roots >... | reverse complement strand
GACCCGCGCGCTCTCTTCCAGTTCAAAGACAACAACGTCATCATCCCCATCTACGTCGTCGAGGAGATCGACAAGTTCAAGCGCGATCTCTCCGAGCTGGGACGCAACGCGCGCCAGGTCTCGCGCGACCTGGACGCCTTCCGGGAGGAGAACGGGAGCCTGACCGAGGGCGTGCCGCTGGAGAGCGGCGGGATCCTCCGCGTCCTCTTCACCCAGCGCGAGCTGCCGCGCGAGCTGATGAACCAGCACGTGGCGGACAACCGCATCCTCGCGCTCGCCCTCGACGTCAAGGAGCGGGAGCCCAATCTGCGCTGCGTGTTCGTCACCAAGGACATCAACCTGCGCATCCGCGCCGACGCGCTGGGGCTGGTGACCGAGGATTACGAGAACGACAAGATCGAGAATCCCGAAGTCTACATGGGGGTGCGCGAGCTGGAGGTCGGCAAGGGGGACATCGACGACTTCTACGCGCGCGGAGAGCTGGCGCCGCCGAACGGGATCAACGGCGTGTATCCGAACGAGTTCGCGCTGCTCAAGGACCGCAACGCGCCCAACCACACCGCGCTGAGCAAGTACAACGCGCAGAAAGGGCGCTTCGTCCCGCTGCTCAAGTCGCTCAAGGAGGGCGCCTGGGGGCTGCGGCCGCGCAACAAGGAGCAGAGCTTCGCCCTCGACCTCTTGCTGAACGACGAGATCAAGCTGGTCACCATCGTGGGCAAGGCGGGCACCGGCAAGACGCTGCTCGCCATCGCCGCCGGATTGCAAAAGACGATGGAGGAGCAGGTCTACCAGAAGATGCTGGTGAGCCGGCCGGTGTTTCCCTTGGGGAAGGACATCGGCTTCTTGCCCGGGACGGTGGAGGAGAAGCTGAATCCCTGGATGCAGCCCATCTACGACAACGTCGAGTTCCTCATGGGGCTCTCGCGTGCGGACAAGAAGGCGGGGCGCAGCTACCGGGAGCTGATCGATCTCGGGCTGGTGGCCATCGAGCCGCTGACGTACATCCGCGGGCGCAGCATCCCCAACCAGTACATCGTCGTGGACGAGGCGCAGAACCTCACCCCGCACGAGGTGAAGACGATCATCACCCGGGTGGGCGACAATACGAAGATCGTGCTCACCGGGGACCCGTACCAGATCGACAATCCCTACGTGGACTCCACCAGCAACGGGCTCGTCCATGTCGTGAACAAGTTCAAGCACGAGCGCCTGGCCGGGCACATCACGCTCACCAAGGGCGAGCGGTCGGCGCTCGCCGAGCTTGCATCCAACGTCCTGTAAGGTAGCCAGTTTTCTGGCTGCCGGCCCGCGATCGAGCCCCCGCTGGTCCCTGCCGCGGACGTAATCCCCCGAAGAGTGGGGAAATCGCCCGGCACGTCGCTTGAACGACTTGAGCGGCATGTCGTCGCGGAGCTTCGTGTTCCCCGTCCGATACGTGTCGGAGGGACTGGCGGTCCAGAGCACCTCCCGGCAGCTGAGCCCCGTCGGGATCGACGTGCGCTCGCTGTCCCCGCCTCGCGTGGGGTCGCGGGTCTCGATGGCCCTCTATCTGCCGCTCACTTCGGTGCCCGAGGTGGCCATCGGCCGCGTCTCGCGCGCGGTCTCGGGCGTTCCGGCCGAGGCGGGATTCTGGGCGGACTTCATCGTCGTCGACCCGCAGGCGCGGTTGCGGATCTCCAACCTGCTCTCGGAGCGCGACCAGAGCGAGTCGGCCAATCACCGCGGGTTCCCCCGGCACGCCGTCACGCTGGCCGTCCGCTTCCGGACCACGCGCGAGTTCGTGCTCGAGCACGCGAGCAACATCAGCCGGGGCGGCATCTTCATCCGGACCGACGACCCGCCTCCGGTGGACACGGCGGTGCAGGTCGAGGTGCAGCTCCCGGACGATCCCGTGCCGGTGACGACCAACGGAGTGGTCGTCCATCGCCAGCTCGCGGTGGGAGGGAAGACTCCGGGCGCGGGCGTGCAGTTCGTGGACTCGAGCGACTCGTTCCGCGAGCGGATCGACCGCTACATGGATTCGCTGACCGAGCCGTGAATCAGGCGCGGGCGCGGAAATCGAGGAGCTCGAGCGGACGCTCCGCCATCTCGAAGACGACTTCGCGGCGATATCCTTCCGCGTCGCCGCCGATCTGCAGCGGCATCTCCCGATCGAAGCGGATCAGCACCTTGTCGCAGTGGAAGTCGAGGACGCCGGAGGGCGCGGGTCCGCCGCGCCAGAGCGTGCGGAGATTGGCGAGGACCTTGGGCACTCCGATGGCGGTGAGCCGGAGCTGGAAGCGGCCCGGGGCGCGCAGGGCATGAGGGAACATCTGGAACCCGAACCCGTAGTTCGGCACCGTGCCCGCCGAGGCGATCTTGCAGGGCCCCCGATAGAGGACCTCGCCGCGCTCGATCTCGCGGCCGATGGCCTTGCCGTCGGGACCGATCTGCTGCGCGCGGCTGCCGAGGTTGATCACCTCGACCTGGGCGACGCCGGGCTTCAGCAGATAGGAGGGGAGCGTCTTGCCGACGACGGAGCAGAAGTAGCCGAATCCGCCGTGGCCCAGATGGTTCTTCATGCTCACGTAGTCGTTGAGGAGCGCGGCGTCGATGCCCAGGCCGGCGAAGGGCGCGCGCTTGCCGTCGTGCGCGAGCAGGTGCAGGGGGCGCGCGACGGAGACCTCGCCGGAGCGCGTGCGGAGGATGTCCTCCACCACGCCCAGGCGGCGGCCGCTGGCGCCGGAGAACTCGGCGACGGCGTTGCCCGTTCCCAGCTTGAGCACGCCGAATCGCGGGAGCTCGACGGCGTGGGCGGGAACGGGGAGCAGCTTGTAAGCTCCGCGCAGGGACGATCCGTTGGGCTGCTGCGCCTGCTCGAAGAGGCAGTTGACGTAAGCGACGAAGGTGCCGTCGCCCCCGCCGGTGAGGATGGTGCGATAGCCCTTGTCGAGCACCTGGCGGGAGATGTAGCGGGCCTCGTCGAAGTTGCGGGAGTAGTAGAGGTCCTCGGGAGGGACGAAGTTCTCCAGCTCCCGCTTGAGGCCCTCGCACACGCTCCTCGCGTTCGCGTTGAGGAGCACAGCCACCCTCTCGGACCTACGGAAGCTCGGAAGTCGCTCGACGTTGCCCATGCGGGAGGTGCTCAGAAGCAAACGGGAGGCCGGATCCCGCTGCGGCGCGTTAGGTCACAATCCAGAAACATTCTCGACACTTCGTTTTATTGCAGGTCGTACTTACACCTACCCGTTTCCGCGTACCACGGGTGGCGGTGCGAAGATCCCTACGCAGCTCACGTTTGCTCTTGGCGCGCAGTTCCGCTCAGCGTACACAGGGCGCTCCCATCAGGAGGGTAGTGCATGAAGGTCTTCCTCACGGGCGGCAGCGGATACATCGGTTCAGCGGTGGCGCTCGCGTTGAAGAAGGCGGGGCACGACGTCCTCGCGCTCGTTCGCTCGGAAGCGAAGGGCGAGACGTTGAAGAAGGCCGGGGTGAAGCTCGCCGTCGGCGACCTGGGCAATCCGGCCGGGTACGCGGGGAGCGCCTGGGGGCGCGCGGCGTTCGTGCACGTCGCGCAGGACTGGACGCCGCAGGGACCTGAGCTGGATCGCAAGACGATCACCAGCGCGCGCGACCTGCTCCGCGGCCAGGTGGGCGCTACCTTCATCTACACGAGCGGGGTCTGGGTCCAGGGACCCACCGAGGGCGTCGCGGACGAGAGCACGCCGCTGAAGCCCGCCCGCGCCGTCACCTGGCGGCCGCCCCACGAGCAGGCGGCGCTGGAGATGGCGAAGGATGGGATTCGCTCGGTGGTGATCCGTCCCGGGATCGTCTATGGCGGCGCGCGGGGCGGAATTCCGGCGACGTTCTTCGGCACCGCGCTGAAGCACGGGGCGGCGCACACCATCGGGCCGGGGGAGAACCACTGGCCCATGGTGCACGTCGACGATCTGGCCGAGCTGTACGTGCGGCTGGTGGAGCGCGCGCCGGCGGGGTCGGTCTATTACGCGGCGGACGCGTCGCGGCTCACCCAGCGCGAGATCGCCGAGGCGGCCGCGCGCGGCGCGGGCAAGGACGGCAAGGTGCAGGCCCAGCAGCCCGACGGAACGCCGTTCCACGAGGCGCTGATGCTGGATCAGCAGATCTCCAGCGAGAAGGCGCGCAACGACCTCGACTGGCGGCCGCGGCACGAGAGCTTCCTGGCGGAGGCGGGGCCGCTGTTCAACGTCTGGCACTCCGCGCGGTAGGCGCGCTTCCGACCGCGACGTCGCAGCCGCGCAGGCCGTTGGTGAGCGCGGACGTTCTCGCCGACCAGTTCCCGGGCCGACCAGCTGTCCCCGGGCCGCCGACCAGCTGAGCCCGGGCCGCCGACCAGCTGTGCCCGGGCCGCCGACCAGCTGTGCCCGGGCCGCCGACCCGTTTTGTCAGAGGGGGTCGGTACGCTGCGATCATGACAAATGGCGTGGTGGGGGTGGCGGGGGTCGAGTCGCTGAGCAGCGAGGCGCTGCTCGCGGCGACACGGGAGCTGGTGCGGAAGTCTCAACTGCTGGAGGCGGATCTTCTCGTCCATCTCGGGGAGATCGACGAGCGGAAGCTGTATCTCGAGCGCGCGCATCCTTCGATGTTCGCGTTCTGCATGGCTGAGCTCGGGTTCTCCGAGGCGGCCGCGTACGACCGCATCATGGTGGCGCGCGCCGGCCGCCGGCTGCCCGCCATCCTGGAGGCTGCGCGCTCGGGGCGGGTGCACCTGACAGGTTTGCGCCTGCTGGCGCCTCACCTCACCGAGGCGAATCAGGAGACGGTGCTGGCGCAGGCCGCCGGCAAGTCGAAGAGACAGATCGAAGAGCTCGTGGCTCGCCTTGCGCCCCAGGAGCCTCCTCGGTTCGCGATGAATGACGTCCCGGAGCGAGGCGCCGTGCAAGTATCGGCGCATACGAGGTCGCCTCCGTCTGGAGCCGTGTCTTTGGAGACGCCCGGCTCGACCGGAGCCGGAGCTTGGGAATCTTCATCCAGCCCGCTCTTGTATCCCGAGCGAGACACGCCTCCACCGCCCCGGCGGGTTCGTCCGGTATTCACACCGCTCAACGCGGATTTGTTCCAGATTCAATTCGTCGCCAGCCGCGATTTCCGGGACAGGGTGCTGGAAGCACAGGACCTGCTGCGGCACCGCGTGCCCGACGGGGATCTGGGCACCATCCTCGGGAAGGCCCTCGAGTTGTTGATCGAGCAAGTGAAGAAGGAGCGCTTTGGCATCGGCCGCAAGGCTCGGAAGGGGATCGTGGATTCGAAGACCACCCCGGAAGGTCTTGCGTGTTCCCGCCACATTCCCGCAGCGATCAGGCGGGCAGTGTGGGAGCGCGATGGGGGACGGTGCACGATTACGGACGAGCAGGGCCGCAGGTGCGAAGCGACGGACGTGGTCTTCGATCACGTGGAGGGATTCGCACGAACGCATGCTCACACCGTAGCCGGGCTGCGATTGGTCTGCCGGGCCCACAATCAGTTCCTCGCCGAACAGATGTACGGGCGCGCCTTCATGGAAAAGGCGCGTGGACGAGCCACCTCGTGCGCGGCCATGGAGATCACCGGCCCCGGCTCCGGACGCGACCCAGGACCATCCGTTGCGGAGCGACCAGATCCTGCGGCAACTCGTGCCGGCACGAGTTCACTTCCATCCGCCGGCGTGGAGCCATCACCCGGTGCTGGCCTGACGGACGTCAGCCTGGATGGCGTCGTCGGGTCAGGTCTTGGTTTGCTCGAGCGCGGGGACGATCGCATCGAGCAGGGCGCGGTCTCCTTGGATGGCGACCCGCTGCGAGTAGAGCTGGAGCCCGCGGAGGCCGCCCAGCTCCTCTCCGCCACCGGCGTGGCCGGGCCCGCCGTGCAGGAGCTGGGGGAGCACGGTACCGGGCCCGAGAGTCTGACCAGCGACCTTCTCGCTGCCGATGTAGATGCGGCCGTGGTACGGCGCGATGGCGAGCACGCACTGGCGGAGGAAGTCGCGGTCGTCGCTGTACACCGAACAGACCAGGCCGCCTCCGCCGCGGCGGACCAGGTCGGCGGGCGACTTGGCGGGAGCTAGCGTCGCCACGGGCCCGAACACTTCGTGCTCGTGAAATGACCTGGCGCTCGCGGGATCGCGGGAGAACAGCAGCACCGGGCCGACGAAATAGCCCTTGCCCTCGGGCGCGAGGATTTTGACAGTCCCGTCGCCCCCGAAGACGGCGGGAGCTTCCGAAGCGAGCTTCGCGATCCCGGCCCGGACGTCGCGGAGCTGATCGGAGGTGCTCAGCGGACCCATGGTCACCTCGGCGCGGGCAGGGTCGCCGACGCGCACTTGCGACAGGCGGTCGATCAGCGCTTCCTGCGCGGCTGGGAGATGGTCGCCCGCGACGAAGATGCGGCGCACCGCGGTGCACTTCTGGCCGGCCTTCTGCGTCATGTCGCGAGTCACGTCCTGCACGAACAGGTCCCAGGTGCCGCTGCTCGGCTGGACGTCGGGTCCCAGCACGGCGGCGTTCAGGGAGTCGGCTTCGACGTTCAGGCGGGCGCCGCGGCGCGAGAGCTGTTCGCGCAGCCGGGCTGCCGTCTGCGACGAGCCGGTGAATGCCACCACGTCTTGAGGGCCGAGCCCGTCGAGCAGGTCGCCCGGAGAGCCGCAGACAAACTGGAAGGTACCGGCAGGAAGGAGTGGGACGCCCAGTTCTGCGACCCGGTGGGCGACGAGGGCGGTGCTGGTGGCCGGTTTGCTGATCACGGGCATGCCGGCAAGCAGCGCGCAAGAGGCTTTTTCGCAGGTTCCCCAGGCCGGGAAGTTGAAGGCGTTGATGTGCACGGCCACGCCGTCGTGCGCAGCCCAGATGTGGATTCCGGCATAGCGCGGGGTGCGGCCGAGCTGCACGGCGTCTCCGTCGCGCAGGGCATGGAGCGAGCCGAGCTGTGTGCCGAGGTCGGCGTAGTGGGCGAGGGTGCCGATGGCGCCATCGATGTCGAATTTGGCGTCGCCGCGGGTGTTGCCGCCGTTCTCCATGGCGAGCGCGATCAGCTCGTCGCGCGCGGCGTACAGGGCCTTGCTCCAGGCTCGGAGCAGCTCGCCCCGCTTCGCGAACGTCAGCTCGCGCAGCACGGGACCGCCTCGGGTGCGCCCGAACTCCACGGCGGAGCCGAAGTCGATGCCCGAGCTGGAGGCGCGCGCCAGAGGCTGTTCCGTGGCCGGGTTCACCAGCGTCGCGAACGGCTCCCGCCCCTCGACCCACTTGCCTTCCACGAAGCTTCGCAGCGTCTTCATGGGGCGGCTGATAGCACAGCCGGACCCTCCGCGCTCCGCCCGGCCGCCCGTGGGGCTGCTAGTGGGCGGCCGGGCGCGGCGCCGCCGGCTCGCTCTCGCGGGGCGGTCGCCGCGGGGGCCGGGGCAGGACCTCCGGCATCTCCGCCAGCGACCAGGCGACCACGGCGATCGCCGCCGCGTTCTTGGCCAGCTCCGTCGGATCGATCTTGTCCAGCGTGTCCGCCGCGCTGTGATGGATGTCGAAGTAGTGCGTCCCGTCCGGGTGGACCATCACCAGCGGCACCGAGGCCGGCTCCATCGGGCCGAGGTCGGCGCCGCCGGCATCGCCGTTCTCCAGGCGCAGCCCCATCGTCTCCAACGGCGCAAGCCAAGGCGCGAGTAGCGCCGCGCCACCTTCGCCGGCGCGCAGCCGGATGGAAACCGGCCGCCCAGCGCCGGAGTCGGCTTCCAGCGCCGCGACGTGCTCCGCCAGCTCGCCCTGATGGGCCGCGGCGTAGGCCTTGCCGCCCGCCAGGCCGTTCTCCTCGTTCATGAAGAGGACCACCCGCAGCGTCCGCCGCGGCCGTTGCGGGAGGGACGCGACCAGCCGGCCCGCCTCCATCACCATCACCACTCCCGCTCCGTCGTCGTTCGCTCCCGTCCCCAGGTCCCAGGAGTCCAGGTGGGCGCCGATCAGCACCACTTCCTCCGGCCGCTCCCTGCCGCGCACGTCCGCGACCACGTTCGCGGAGTCGGCGTCGGGCAGCATGCGGCAGCCGAGCGAGAGACGGACGCGCACCGGCCCCCGCTGCAGGAGCCGGTGCAGGAGATCCGCGTCCTCGGTGCTGATGGCCGCCGCCGGAATCCGCGGCGCGTCCGGGGCGTAGCTGGTCATCCCGGTGTGGGGACTGCGCAGCGAAGCGGTGGCCAGCGAGCGCAGCAGGACCGCGACCGCGCCCACCCGCGCGGCGGCGGACGGCCCGCGCGTGCGCATGTCGACGAACTGGCCGTACCCTTCGGGCGTCGTCATGGTGTGATTGAAGAAGACGATCTTCCCTCGCGCGGAGTCGCCCAGCGCGGCCACTTCCGCGACGGAACGCGCCTCCACGACCTCCGCGGTGGCCGAGCCGCCCACCGCGTTGCCCAGCGCGGTGAGCGCGAGGCGATGTCCCACCGCGCTCGACGAGGGCAGGATCTCTCCGCTCTCTTCTCCGCGCACCCAATGGGGCACCTTCACCGGCTCGAGGCGAGCGGCGAGACCGTCCTTCTGCATCGTCTTCAGCGCCCACTGCACCGCGGCCTCGGCGCCGGGAGAGCCGGAGAGACGCGGCCCGATGGTGTCCGTCAGGTCTCGAAGCCGCGCATAGGCGACTCCGTCGGTGAGCGCGGAACCCACCAGATTCCGTGCGATCTCGGGCGGAACAGCGGCGGCGGCGACGGCGAAGAGCAGTGCAGGCAGCAAGGTGCGGTCCTCCTGAAAAGGTCCCGCACTCTACGCCAAAGGAGGCGCGAGTGGGCGCTGCGCCGCGCCCACAATGTCGCGTGGCCTCGCCTGCGAACTGTGTGGTCTGACTCAGGTATTTCCCAAAGGGAGCAGACCATGAAACGAATCGTTCTCCTCGCGCTCGCCACCGCCGCCGCCTGCGGCGGATCCTCCGGCGGCGGCGCTGTCGATCGCAACCGCGCCGGCACGGGCACCTCGACCCTCAAGGTCGTCGGCACCGTGACGGTGACGTCTTCGACCACCGCGCCGCTGAGCAATCTCAGCGTCACCGTCGACGACGGCCAGGGGCAAAACGTGAGCAACGCGACCGTCACCATCAACAACGCCGGCCTCGGCGGCGACGTCGCGCTGACCGAGACCCCCGCCGGGTCGGGCGTCTACACCGGCTCGAAGACGTCGCTTCCGTCCGGCGACTTCACCCTGAACGTGGTCAGCGGCACGAACGCCGTGCACGGGGTGGTGCTGGGAAACCCCGGCGCCCATACGGTGAACGCCCCGACCGTGAACACGACCGTGACCGCGAACCAGCCGCTCGACATCAGCTGGACGACGCCTTCCACCGCGAAGGCGGCGACGATCAATACCCGCGACCTGGCGGCCATCTCGATGCCGGACACGGGCGCCTACACCATCGCGGCGGCCAACAATCCGCCCAGGGCCAGCCAGCGCGTGATCGTCTCCCGCTCCAACGAGACGGACGTCGCGGGCGCGCTGCCCGGCTCCCTGTTCTCGGTGAAGGTGACGAACAGCGTCGATCCGTTCACGGTGCAGTAGCGCGCCGGCGCATCAGGGCGGCAATGCCGCCCGGATGCGCAGCGCCACCAGCGAAGGGCCGGACACGTCGAGCCACTGCTTGAGCACCGAGCGGCGGCCGTCGAAAGAGAGATTGCCGCCCAAGAGGCGCGTCTGGAAGGGCGACGCGTCCGGCCTTCCGCTGAACCACTGCTCGACCCGCAGCAGCGACTCGGACCCGTCCGCGAACTCGCGCCACCAGGCGTCGTCGCCGTGCGGGAGCAGATCGGGCTCCGGCGCAGCCTCGGCGCCGGCGACGCCGAACCAGCGCTGGCTCACGCCGTCTCCCGAAGAGACGTCGACTCCTTGCAGCTCCAGCGCGGGCGAAGGCTCCTCGCCAGAGGCGCGCACGCGCAGCGCGCCCTCGCAGACGCGCCGCTTGGTCATGCGCTGGAGCTGCAGCGGCGCATCGCTCAGCGGCTCGCGCGCGAGGTAGCTCTCGATCCGCCGCATCGCCTCCGTCTCGCGCCGCTCGTCGTCCGTGTCGAGGGCGAGGAGCTTCCATCCCTCGCCGAGCAGGTGCAGGCGGAGGCCGGCGCCGCGCAGCCGGGTCAGGTCGGGAGCCGCCCTGCGCAGCGTCCCCTCGATCTGCCGGCGCAGCAGCGCCATCAGCGTCTCGAGCAGCGCCGCGCCCACGGCGCGATGCCTGGAAGCCTCCGCGTCGCGCAGGGCCCCGCCGGAAGCGATCAGCGAACGCCACCGGCGGGCGGTGGCCCGATACGCTTCGCGCACCGCGGTGGGGGCCTCGCGGTCCGCGCTGGCGAAGGCCGCGGCGTCGATCAGCCGTTCGCCGCCGAGCAGATACGTCATCGACGAGCCGGGGATGAACGGCGCCGGACGTCCCTCGGCCGCGGGGAGGCGGACGGTGATCTGCAAGGTCAGCCCGCCGAAGTCGACGAAGGCCTCGATCGGGTGCCGCCGATCGCCATTGCGCCCCCGCCCCGCGCGCGCCGCGGCCGGATCCGCCACCAGCCGGTGCGAAGCCTTCGCCCAGCCGGCGCCGAGCCCGGCGCAGAGCTTCTCAGCCACTCCCGCGAAGATCGCGCTGAACGGGTCCCGGCCGGCCCGGTCGAAGGCGCAGTCGGGGTAGGTCAGCACCACCTCGGCCGAGGAGAGATCGGGCCGATGCAGCATCCACCGCCCGCCCTCCGGCGTGACCAGGGGGGCCGAATGGGAGGCAGCCAGGGCGCGCCCGAGGTGATACGCGTACGCCTCGAGCAGCCGGCGGCTGACCTCGCTGCGGTCGGTGAAGGGCGGCGGCAGCTCCGCCAGCCAGTCGGAGAGGAGCAGCAGCTCCGGAGACTTGAAGCGGTCGACGAGGACCGGGGCAAGCTCGCCCTCGCCGCGGGGCGCCTGCGGCAACCAGAGCTGCTCGACCGCGTCCGGAGCGCCGGCCAACAGATCCGCCAGCGCCCGCGCCGACGCCGCCGCCAAGGCGGTGGGAAGCTGCGCCCCCGGCGCGAGGAGTTGTTCGCCGCAGCCGAAGCGATTCGCCGTCTCCGGATCGCCCGCCAGCCGCCGGAAGCCCGAAGGGGAAGGGCGCGGCGCTCCCTGGGGCAGCAGCTTCGCGCCCACGGGTCCCGAGGTGGCGCTGTCCTCTTCCACGACGACCGTCGACGTGCTCCCGATGTCGACGGCGAGGCGCATCGTCCCCGGAACGGGCGACGCCTGGGCCGCGGAGCGGGCCTCCGGAGCATCTCCGGCGCAGGCCCGCCAGAGCGACGGAAGGTGCCAGAGTGCCTGCGGCTCGCGGCCCTCGAGCAGGCGCAGCACGGCCCACCGGGGCCAGGTCGACGGCCAATCCGGACCGCCGCCGCTCTCGTCCCGCGGCATCACCCAGGTGACGACGTTCTCGCCGCCCGTTCCCTGCGAGGGGCCGGAGGGCGACGCCGGTCCGCCGAGCCAGATCCGCACCGGTCCTTCCCCTCCCGAAGCGTGCCGGGCCGCGGCGCGGAGGCAGACGTTGCCGCGCCAGGCGGCGGCGAGGTGCGGCGGCGAAAGGGCGAGGTGGATCCGGACGGGCGCTCCGGATCCGTACCGGCCCGCGAAGACGACGGGGAAGCATTCCACGGCGGACAGCTCGGCCTCGCGCACCACGGCGACCCAGGCGTGCTGCACCACCCGGGGCCCTTCGAGGCGCGGCGGTCCTTCGGGCAGCAGCACTCCGGCGTCGAGGAGCCACGCGCACCAGGAAGGCATCGGGATGGGGACCAGCGCCTTCTCGGCGGAAGCGCCCTGCGCGTTGGCGGGCACCAGCAGCGGATCGGCGCAACCGAGCGCGTCGCGCCAGTCGGCGAGCGCGGGTCGCAGGAGCTGGTCGGCCGCCGATTCGGCGAGGCCGAACCGGGCGCGCATCGCCGCGAGCAGCGCGTCGAGGGCCAGGGCCGGACGGAGGGGCTCGGCGTGGGCCGAGGCCGAGAGGCGCTGGAGACTCGCGCCCCGTCTCTTGAGCGGACGCAGGACCGCGCCCGCGGCGCGCCGGATCGAGAGTGGATCGGCGTCCGGCATCTCGTCCCTCAGCGGAGGTGCGCCCGCGCTTCGGCGGGCGTCTCCTTGACGTCGCGCGCGGGAGCGGCGTGCCTGCGCGGAGGAGGTTCTTCGTCGACCGATTCCTCGGCGAGGCGGCGGCGACGCAGCAACAGCCGGAACGCCGCCGTGCTGATCATGAACAGACCCAGCAGTCCCGCCGCGAGCCGCGCGTCGCCGAGGGCGACGGCGGTATCGAGCAGCTCGGGAGGCCCGTAGAGCGCCACGGCGCTGGGCAGGAGCAGGGTCAATCCCCCTCCGGCCAGCACCGCCAGCGTCCAGGGCCTGCGCTCCAGGAGCGCGATCTGTCGTCCGGCGCGGCTCATGCTTCCGCCGACTCGATGGTCCACTCACCGGCGGGGATCCCGGAAGAGCGCGCCAGGCCGAGGTCCATCAGTGGACTGTGCGAGACCAGGATCGCGGCGTTGCGGCCGTGCGATTCACCCACCCAGTCGAGCAGCGCGTCCATCAGCCGCAGGTGGGCTTCCGGGTCGGCGGCGCCGAACGGCTCGTCGAGCAAGAGCAGCCGGGTGCGGCTCGCCGCCGAGAGCCGCATGACCTCGGCCGCGAGCAGGATGCGCTGGCGCTCGCCCTCGGAGAGCGCGCCGATGGATCGCGAGAGCAGGCCGCCGTCGAGCGCCGCGCCGTACCAGCGCTCCGCGGCGGTGTGCCCCTTTCGGGCGGACGATGTGCCCAGCACTTCTCGCACCGGCATCTCCGGAGGGAACGCCCGCGCCGCATCCTGCATCACGAAGCCCACTTCGAGCGAGAGCGGAGGCCGGAAAGCGATCTCGCGGAGCAGCGTCGATTTGCCGCAGCCGGACGGCCCGGAGAGGATGACCAGCTCGCCCCCGCGGATGCGGGCCTCCGCCGACACGGCGTAGGGCCTTCCGGCGATCGAGGTGCGGCCGCGCAGGACGCGGACGCCATCGCCGGCGGTCCGTCCCGGGGACCTCCGCGGCGGCGGGCGATCGCGGGCCCGGAAGAGGGCGTCGGCGGCGGCGAAGTATCGCTGCATGCCCTCGGGAACCGCGCCTTCCCAGCGGCGGGGATCGGCTTCCACGGACAGGGCGCTGGCCGTCCGCTCCTCGATCCAGAGGACGTGGTCGGCGACGGCTTCCCCGGCCCGGTCGCCGAGGAGAGCATCGATCGGCTCGGGGTCGTGCGAAGTGATCACCACCGCGCCGGTGCCGCTGAAGCCAGCGGGCAAGAGGTCGCGCAGGCACTCGAGGAGCGCGTGCGTGCGAGGAAGGTCCTGCGCGGAGGTCGGCTCGTCGAGGAGCAGGGTGCAGCCGGCTTCGGCGCGCGCCCGGGACAGCGCCGCGCAGAGCAGGAGCCGCTGCCGCTCGCCGCGGGAGAGCGTGGCCACCGGCGTGAACGGATCGAGGAGGCGCCGGCGCAGGGGGCCGTCGCCCAACCTTCCCAGGAGGTCCCAGAGGACCCGATCGGCGCGCCCGTTCCGGCCGCGGGCCAGCCGCGCCACGTCCGTGCAAGAAAACGCGCCCGGCAACGCCTCGTCCGGATCCTGAGGGACCAGCACCGAACGGCGGAGCTGCGCGGCCCAGGCGCGGAGCAAGCTGCTCTTGCCCGCGCCCGACGGTCCCAGGACCCATTGGAGCGCCGGCCGGGTGGGCAGGCCGTGCGCGCTCGCCACGCCGCGGACGAGCACGCCGCGCCCGACCCGCAACGTGCCGTCCTCCAGCGTGATGCGACCGGTCCGCCGCGGCAGCGTCTGCGCCAGGAGCAAAAGGAGCGAGGCCGCGACCACCGCCGCGTGCGCCGTCCACCACGACTCGGGCAGCCCGGCCGGGCGGCCGTCCGGACCCGCCCCCCGCAGGAAGAGGGCCGCGCCCAGCGACGGGTAGGGCGGAAATCCCGGAGGCCGGAAGCTGTCGATCAGCGTGTTGGAGAGGATGTCGATCAGCACCGCCGCCGCCATGCCGGCGAGCAGCAACGCCCCCAGCTCGCGGCGGCGGCGAAGCCAGACGCCCTGGCGGAGCAGGATGGCCCAGCGTGGCTCGCCGCGCACCCGGGCGGCGAGGAACGAGTCGCTGTTCTCCTCGGCGGCGCGGACGTCGTCCAGCCAGCTCCACAGGCCCCGGCTGATTCCGAGGCCCAGGCCGACCGCGGCGGCGAGCAGGCCCGGAGCGATGCCGAGGAGCGACCGGTACGCGAGCTGTTCGTCGGGCCGCAGCAGAAGCCACTGGCCCGCGGCGAGAAAGGCGACCGGCGCGCAGAGCAGGGCGCGGACGACGAGAGCGAAAGCGACGTAGGGGACCGCGCCGGCGAAGGAGAGCGCGCCTCCGGCGGTCCGCGCCCAGCCGTGCAGCCCGCGCGCATAGAGGAGCACCCAGGACGCCCCGGCGAGCGTCGCGGTGGCGAGCGCGCCCAGGGCGACCAGTGACGTCCCGGCGAGCATCATGGCGAGCGGCGGTTCGGAGAGGCGGTCGAAGGGGAGAGCGCCGCGCCAGGCCAGCGCCATCCGCCCCGGGAAGAACACGCCGGTGGCTCGCCAGCTCTCGAGCGCCAGGGCAGCCACCAGGACCAACGCGCAGGCCGCGAGCACGTCCGCCGCCGAGCGAGGAGACCCGGCATCGCGACCCAGCCCTTCGCGGGCGTTGAGGCGGATGAAGGCGACGAGTACGCCGCCGGCGCCCGCGAGCAGCACGGCCAGCGCGGCGGCCGCGAGCGGATACGGCTCGTCGCGGCCGGGCAGCGAGGAGAGCTGCGCCAGCCCCACGACCGCGAGCACCGCGGCCATCACGGAGATGGCCCGGAACCCGGGCGGCAGGAGCGCGTCGATCCCCGCTCGCACCGTCATCGGCCGCTCCCCACGGCGCTGAGGGAGCCGCGGATCTCGGCGAGCAGGCGATGACCCACCACCCAGAGGACCACCAGGGCGCCGCCGACCAGGGCCGCCGAGGAGAGGCGCTCGCCGGCGGACGGCTCGCGCATGGCGGCGCGGATCAGCGCGCCCAGGCCGCTCGAGGCGCCTTGCACCGACGGATCCTGGTCGGCCTTGGCGCAGGCGAACACCGCGGCCGCCGCGAGAGCGGGCACCAGCGGGACGAGCCACCTCGTGGCCTCGAGCACCGAGAGCCGCGCCGCGGCGAGCAGCGCCGGCCGCGGTCGCAAGGAGCTGAGGAAGGCCGCCTGCGTCGGCGGCGCGAACAAGGCGTGCGCGGCGGCGCCGGACATCGCGCCGGCGAATGCCGCCACGAAGAGCGCCGCCTGGACGCCGGTGCCGACGGAGCGCGCCCGGTCGTAGAAGAGCGCGGCGTCCAGCAGGGGCCAAAGTGGGAGGACGACCAGCACCAGCGCCGCAATCGCCACGCCGGCTCGACGAAGCATTCCCAGCTGCTCCGCGCCACGGCGAAACATCCTCACCTGCTCCGCCACCGCGCCGCTCGCCGCGGCCGAAAGCAGCGCGAGACAGATTCCCGAGAGAAGCAGCCCCAACGCATCGAACGCGCCGCGCGCCGCGTTGCGGAAGCGGCTGCGGTCCGCGACCGAGGCAGCCCAGGCGTCCGCCAGCGGGACCAGCCGGGCATCCCGACGTCCTGGCGCGGACAGCGTCCAAGGCGGCCTCTGCTCCCACAGCGAGTGGAGCGGGTCGCCGGACGCGGTCGCGCCCAGGTTTCGATCGGCCAGCACGCGCAGCACCGCGAGGTCGAAGTCGAGGTACGCGGACGCGGAGGGCTGCTCCGCATCGGTGGCCGCGCTGCGGTCGACGGCGGCCAGCGCGACGGAGAGGACGAGGAGAGCGGCGAAGGCGACGACCACCGAAGCGATCCAGCGCAAGGCGCCGGCCGCGGCTTGCGAGGCGCGAGCGGCCGCGGCCAGAGCGTCGAGGCCGTCAGTGGGCGCGGCGATCGCCGGTTCGGCCGCGGCGCTCATCGCGACGCCTCCCCGGACGCCCCGACGCAACGGCCCTCCTGTCCCACCGCGCATCCGAGCTGCTGCTCCAGCGCCGACCGGAGCACGTCGAGCTCCTGGCAATGGCCGGACCAGGCGCCCAGGTCCAGGGTGAAGGTGGAGCGGTCCAGCGACCGGCGCGCTCCCACCACCTGCGCCTCCCACTGATCGAAGCGGTCGAGGACGGCGGTCCTCACCTGGCCATCCGCGGGGCACCTCACGGGAGCTCGGAGGGCGGCCGGGGCCGGCGGAGCGGGTGGCGCCGGAGCGGCGGGAGCAGCGGCAACGGCTTCCGGACGCTTCGGGTCCTCGCCGGTCAGGATCGATTCCTCGAGCGGCGCGCTGCGATCGAAGGCGCGGGCCCAGCGCGGATCGCCGAAGCGAAACTGGGCGAGGAGAGGAAAGGAAGATCGGGCGAGATCGGGCTCGCCTTCCGCGGTGACCGGCAGCAGCCACCATTCGCAGACGGTTCCCGCCCCGAGCTCCGAAGAGGGCCAACCCCGCTCGGACCCCCAACAGACCAATGCGGTGCGCAGAGCGGCGCGATCCGGCAGGGCGGCCGCCATCTGCAGACCCTTGCGGTGCTGGGGCGCGCGAGGCCATCCGGCGACGGCGGATCGCGGGGCGAACCGCTCGATCAGCGCCGCGGAGGGCGGAGCGCGAGAGAGACGGACTGCCGCCAGGTCCAGCGGGCCCCGCGAGCCGAAGAATGTCGCGGCAGGCACGGCGCAGTCGGGGTCGGCCTTGGAGCGCAGCAGCTTGATCCGTTCCGGAGCCGCGGACCGCTGCTTCATGTACTCCCCGATCGGACGGGCCTGGGCGCCCGCGCGCACCTCGCAGACGTCGTCCGGTTCGCCCTGGCATTCCGAGCAGCCGCGCAGCGACGCGGGCTTCGCCGCGTACTGCCAGGCGCGGAACCAGTCCGGCGCCTCGGCCGCGGCGAGGACCGCGAGCGCGACCCATGCCGTCATCGCTGCGCGCTCCAGGCCTGGACCAGGCGGGCGAAGTACCAGGGACTTCGCGCCGCGTCCCCTTGCGACTCGGGGATGGTCAGCGTGGCGGGGCGCAGGAAGGCCAGGGGGTAGATCGGCGCGGGCCCGGATCTGGCGACGTCGTCTTCGAGCAGCCGCAAGCTCTCCGCCCGGGTCGGCGGCGGCGCGCTGGACCATCCCAGCCACGAGGGAGGCGGATAGACGATCGACGACTCGTAGCTCACCAGCAGCGTCCTGCCCGGGCTCTCGCTCACCGCCTGCCCGCCGCTCAGGTTCTGGTTGCCCGCGGGGTGGAGCAGCGGCACCAGCGTGGGGTACTTCCGGTTGTAGTAGTTGCTGGCGACGGTGAGGATCACGTCCCAGCTGCCGAGCGCGCCGCGGTGCACTTCGCTCGCTTTGACGCCGGAGACGGACACCGCGACCCCCCGGCTCGCCGCCACCGCGGCGATGCGCGCAGCGGCGCCCGCCCAGGGCTCCTCCTGGACGTAGACCAGGCTGACGGGCCGGCAGCTCTCGTCGGCTACGTCGCCGAACGGCCTCCGCCCGGAGCGCTCGCCGCAGGAAGCGCCCTCCTCGGCGCGCGGCACCAGTCCGGCCAGCCCCCGCGCCCGGGCGTCGCAAGGCGCCCGGTTCTCC
>Ga0070708_100001545_pt1 | contig 17619 bp, 17 predicted proteins | sample KBSK5503metaG_FD_65469 | JGI IMG/M metagenome (GOLD analysis project Ga0070708, IMG submission 65469) | Corn, switchgrass and miscanthus rhizosphere microbial communities from Kellogg Biological Station, Michigan, USA - KBS K5-50-3 metaG | ecosystem: Host-associated > Plants > Roots >... | reverse complement strand
TTCATCGCGTTCATCGCGTTCATCGCATTCATCGCGTTCATCGCGTTCATCGCATTCATCGCGTTCATCGCGTTCATCGCATTCATCGCATTCATCGCGTTCATCGCGTTCATCGCGTTGACGCTGTTCAGCGAGTTGATGCAGGCCTGTTGGGTCATGCCGGTGTCCGGCTGCGCCGACTTCTGCGGTGCGTTGGGATCGAAGCCGCAGGCTGTAGCCATGAGGAAGGCGCTCGCCAGAACAGCGCGACCCGGCCACCTCTTCGGCGGGTAATTCGCTGGTGTTCTGAAATCTGTCGACATTGCGCACTCCTCGAGCAAACACTCTTGTCTGCCGTCTTGGTTAGCAAGACGAAGGCCAGGGGCTCGGGGCTATTTTTCTCAATGAGTTTGCGCGTCTGCGAGGGCTTCAAAGACATACATGACCCATGCGTGCGCTAATTGCGCAAAAGCCGGTCAGGCGAAGTGTGGGATGCGAAGTGCACATCCGTTCTCAATCGGAGGTGCCGATGTCGCAGTCGGAGCGGGGAGTTTACAGTCCCGCATCGCCGCGGCCGGGCTCACCCACGCGGCGCGAATCGCCGGGATAGGTCGGCTCCGGCTTGACGTCGAGTCCGAACCGGGGATCGTTTTCAACGCGATAAGCGCGATAGTCCACATCCGCCTCGACCGGTCTGGCGGAGGGTTGCCCCGTTCGATATGGAGCGACGGCGGTCCAGGAGCGTAACCGGCCGATGTAACCGGGGGATGAAGCCGGATGTAGATCGGTTGAGCCATGATCAAACCTCCCCAGATGAGCCGGATGAAGCAGATCGCCATCGCCACCGCGGTGCTCTTCGCGAGCACGCATGCCGCCAGAGCCCAGGAGGGCCCCTCCGTGGCGCTCCACCACGCCACCGATCTGGCGATTGGAGATGCGGCGGGGGCGACGAAGGTCTCCGCCTCCTGGAGCCCGGTGCTCGGCCTCTTCGGAGAACACTTGCACCTGGGGCTGGGAGTGCGTCTGGGCACCTTCTTCCTCCGGCGAGGCGTCGGCTTCGGGAGCCAGGACGCGAAGCTCGTCGCCCCGGACCTCCAGGCCTACGGGCTCAACGCGTTCGCGCAGGCCCGCATCCGCATCGCCGGCGGACTCGAGGCCGGAGCGAACATCGACCTCGCCGGCTACGGCTTCGGCAGCTCGGTCCTGGGCGACTACCGGGCGCCAGGAACATCCTTCCGCCGGTATCAACCGGCCCACGTCTCGAATCTCGATCTGCTCAAGCTCGGCTCCGGGGACCGGGGGCAATTGGACTCGGAGTTTTTCCTCGGTTACCGCTTCGGCTCGGTCGGCGTCCGCGCCGGGTTCACCCACTTCAGCGCGGAGCTGCTGACGCGCAGGCGCCTCGACGAGGGAAGGAATCGGTTCCGCCACCCGTTCAGCGGAGGCTTCCTCTCTGTCTACTACTGGCATTGAAAGCTCCCCATTGGCACCGCTCCCCGGAGATCTCCCGGTTTTTCATCTCCTCAACGCGGCGGGGCCTCCATGGATGGACTGGGTTTTCCGGGGACTCTCCAGCAAGGCGTTCGATTTCGCCGCGGCCGGTCTGGCGACGCTGCTGTTGATTCTGAGGTTCAGGCGACAAGGAGTGTTGACGGCGGCGCTGACCTGGTTGGCGCTGGGCATCACCGATGGAGTCGGGCATTGGCTGCTCAAGCCCCTCCTTCACCGCACCAGGCCATGTTACGCCCTGGAAGCCGGAACTTTCCGGCTGCTCCTTCCCGCCGGCCGCTCGGGTTCGATGCCTAGTCTCCACGCCGCCAACGCCTTCGCCTTTGCGTTGCTCCTCTCGCTCCAGTGGCCCGCCCTGGGCGTTCCGTCCTGCGCGCTTGCCTTGCTGATCGCGGTGAGCCGCGTCTACGTCGGCGTCCATTGGCCTTCGGACGTCGTCGCCGGCGCGATTTTGGGCAGCGCCGTAAGCCTCCTGATCCGGCGCCTGGGAAAAGGTCTACAGCAGGGCGCGGCGGTAGACCGAGGGCGTGATTCCCCGGACTCGCCCAAACGCGGTGGTGAAGGCGCTCTGGCTGGCGAACCCCGAGCGCAAGGAGATCTCCGCGATTGAAATCCGCGCATCTCTCAACATTGCGCAGGCGCGGTCGATGCGCTTGAGCAGGACGTAACGGTGCGGCGAAATCCCGGTGGTTTGCTTGAAGGCGCGGGCGAAGTAATCGGCGTTCAGTCCCACCAGGCCCGCGAGCTCGGGCAGCGAGAGATCCATCTCCAAGCGGTCGTTGATGTACTCGACCACGCGCCGGAGGCGATTGGGGGGCAGACGTCCTCTCGGCGCTTGACCGGGGCTGTCTTGTCTCGCGTAGTGGCGCAGCAGATGGACCACGAGGGCGGTACCCAGCGTCTCACCATAGAGCCGCCCCCGCGGAAATCCCTCTCTCGCATCGTGCCGGAGCGCGTAAAGCGCCTGGGCGATGAACGGATCCCCCGCGGAATGAGTGTGCAGCAGCTCCAGTCGGTTGGCCGTAACTTCCTGTCCGGCCACGTTGGACACGAGCTCGGGATCGATCAAGAGGTCGAGCCTCGGTAAGGGGGTTTGCCACTCGAGGGTAAAGGGGGCCTTGGCCGGAAAAAGATCGAGGCTCTCCGGCGTCGCCCTCTCGGTTCGCAAGCGGTTTCCGACGACGTGGCGTTTAGTTAATGCCGGCTCACCCAGGTGCAGCGACACCACATGCACCCGGAAGTAGCCCTCGGGGAGCAGGGCGGGATGCGACTCTCCCTGCGCCAGGCGTAGTCCAGTCCAGGAGTTGTCGGTGTAGAGATTTCCTTCGTACCGGATGAATTCGCCAATGCCCCTGGGTCTTCCGTTTTCGACAGATACCCATTCTGGCATTCTACCCCCTCCGTGGAAGTCGCCGGCGCGTGCGATTGATAGCGCGATCCTGCGGCGACGGGCAACGCATTACCGGGCTAACGGTCAGGCGGCGGGAGCAATACGACGCCTCTGATCCACCGGCGGTACCAACCTCTCGGACGACAGGTGGATCTGGGCAGTGACTTTGTGTCGGCTCTGATGAAATGAGGTCGGAAAAGAGAAAGACGGCTCAGTGCACTCGGGCTAAGAGTGCGCGCCCTTGGCAAAGAGACAATCGAAGCGAGCGCCGTCGGCAGTCGCAGGAGGCTCGCGGGAGCTTCGACGGCAAGCCGGGCAGAGCATGAGCTCTTTCGTCGGGGGGCAGCCACAAGGCAAAGAGCCTCTCCCGGAGGTTCGCCCCGGCGGACACGAGCGCGCATTCATCGCCTCGCCAATACGCGTCGTCGCACGTCAAAAGAACAGCCTGGTGTTTCTGGAACCTCCCGAGATCTGGGCCTTCGAGGCTGCCGACCGCATGACCTACGTGCATTCGCGCCACGGCAGGTTCGAGATCGACGTTTCGCTCACCGGGATCGAGGCCTCGATGGACCGGGGCTTCATGCGCGTACACCGCAACTGGCTGATCAGCGTCGCCCACGTCAAGCAATTGGAGAGAGGCACGGGGGAGACGACGCTCTTCGTTGGGGCCGGTCTCGAGGACGAGAGCCAGGGCATCCGCGTGCCCGTCTCACGCAATCACACCCAGGCCGTTCGCGAGATGCTCCTCGCCAACGCGGTCGGCGTCAGGAGATGATCTTTCAGCGGGGGCACTTCCCTTGCGGATCCCTCGCCGGCTGCAGATCCAGGGCCTCGATCCTCCCGGACGGATCGATCTTGATCCGCTCTTCCAGCGATTCCCTGGCGCAGTCGAGCTCGATCCGGGCGGATGTTTCGCCGTCGCCGTCCAACCAACGTTTGAGATGGCAGGGGCCGTATCGGGTGCCGGTGTCCCCGAGCAGCGCCGCTGTTTTCTGTTTGTCCATCGACGGCGCGAGCAGATCGTCGATCGAGTCGGGCGAGGCCCTGATCTCCTCGACGGTTCGGGAGAGCACGCCGAGGAGACGCTCGTTGGGAGGCAGGTGCCTCCGGATCTGCACCCACTGGATGGTCGGAGGATTGTCGGCGGTGAGGGCTATCTCCTCGTCGATCTGGCCAACGTCGCAGCGCAGGTGCACCCTCCCCCGCAGGGCGTTCTCAGGCTCGAGGGCGCCGGCCGGCTGACACCGGCCGTGTCGCGCGCGCAGCGTTTTAAGATTCAATCGCAGTTGTTCGGGCGGATTGTATTGAAAGAACGTCCGGTCGAAGAGCTTGGCCGCGCGCTGATCATCCCATTGGTCGAGCAGCTCCAGCACCGCGGCCTGGGCGGTGGTGAGCGCGGGCGAGGCCGGGATCCGCCTCTTTTCCATCGCGCCCTTCGCCTTGAGCGTCCTGGCCGCGTCGGCGATCATCGCGGCCGGCCCGGCGTAGGTGGAATTGGTGAAGGCAAACAGCGCGATGCCCTGGTCAGGAAAGAGATAGACGCTCGAGCCGAACCCGGGCAGCCCTCCGCCATGCGACACCACCCGGTCGAAGTCGCAGCTTTCGGAAACGCCCCATCCGTAGCCATAGCCGGCGGCGCTCGCCCGAATCTCACCACCCCCGATGCGCGAGACGTTGAGTCGGGTGAATCTGGACATTTGTTGCGACTCACGGACTGAGCTGCGACGCACCGGACCGCGATCCGGCTCATCCCGCGGAGGCCAGGCGGCGAGCTGGAATGAAGTGTAGCGGGCGAAATCGCGGATCGTCGTGTACAGCCCGCCCATGGACGCGAAGGCCCCATCGGCGAGCTGCTCCTCGACGTGATCCACCGGATCCGCGGCATCCCCGACCACCAACCGGAAGGGCCCCGTGTTGCGGCCGTATCCCAGCGCAAGATGCTCTGGAGGGACGCTCTTGCGATCCCAGGTGCTCGCCGCCATTCCGAGAGGCCGCAGGATCCGCCGGGTGACGGCCTCCTGATATGGGACTCCGGCGACCCGCGCCACGATCCGCCCAAGCAGCCCGAAGCCCAGGTTGGCGTACTCCATTTGTATTCCGGGCGAGGTGGAGAACGACAGTCCACGCCGAAGCATGGATGAGAATTCCCCCTCCGTCATGTCCAGCCGCGGATCTCCCCAGCCGTTGTCTTCGGGCAGTCCCGCCGAATGGGTGAGAAGATGTCGGACGGTGATCGGCGCCGAGTCCTGGCTGGGATAGTGGATGCCGGCGAGCTCGGGGACGTATTTCGCGGCTGGATCGTCGAGCGAAAGCTTGCCTTCATCGCGCAACTTGAGCACCGCAAGCCCGGTGATGCTCTTGGTCATCGAGGCGATCCGGAAGACCGTGTCCGCGTCTGCCGGGGCTTTGGCCTCGACGTCTCGAAAGCCGAAGCCTTTGCTGTAGACGAGCTCGTCTCCGAGCACGATTCCGACCGCCATCCCGGGAAGCTTCTGCTGCTCGAAGTAGGCTGCGAATTGCTTTTCCAGCTCCGGAATCGATTCGAGGACCCTGGCCTTGCGTTCCGCGTCGGTCAGGTCGGGAGCAGACGAGAGCTCCGGACCCGGCAGCGTGGTGGCTGGAGCTGGGGAGGGCACCCGGTGCCTCGAGCATGAGCCAAGCGACAGCAGGGCCGCCAACAGCGCCAGGGCGTTTCGCATGAACCGCCTGATATCACCGCTCCCTGATCGACGGACGGATTGATACATCGCGTGGAGACGCCACAGTTGGTCGCAAATCGCAGGCTACCCTCGCCCACATCTTGGTTCGCAAGATCCAGCCGCGGGATCTAGGATGCCGCGATGATCGGAACGGGTCTCGCAGTGATCGAATCGCATCAAGCCCTGGTGGCCTACGTTGAGCACATCATCGCGCTCGCGATCAGGACCGCGGCGGGCCTTTTGACGCCGCCCGCGCCACCCGCTCGAAAACACCGGCGACGCCGGCGACGCGGCCGTACGACCGCCGCGGCGAAGCGGACCTCTCGTAAAAAGCCGCGCGCCTAGCTCGGTGCCAGCGCAGGCCTGTCGTCGGAGCCTCTAGACCGAGACTTCGCTCAGGGAAAGGTCCCGCGGGCCTTGATCGCCAGGTGCAGCTCCGCGTCGGCATTCCAGGTCGCTGCGGCCGGAGCATTTCCGGTCGCTCTGGCCGAGAGCTTGATCTCATGGTTCGGCCCGGTGGCGAAGTCCAGGAGGTTCGCGCCGACGCCCTTGAGAATCAGCTTCTGCGTGGCGGCCCCGTCTCGAGCGAAGTCATAGCTCGCAATGCTCTTGCAGGTTGCAGAGAGCTGTGCACAGTTGTCGGTCCCGATCGCCGCCCGGAGGTCGACCGTCCGGATCCCGCTGAAATCGGCGTTTGCCGTCGTCATGGTGACGGTCGCCTGGCTCAAGATCACCGAGCCATTGAAGGTGATCGGTCCCTGACTCGATTGGCTGCTGGTGAGCACCCCAGAGTCCCCCAGCGCGATGGTGAACGACGGGATGAAGTTGCTCACCAGGGTCAGCGGGGCGTTGCCCCCGGGACAATTGCTGGAGCCGCAAACCCGGGTCTGAGAGTAGGAGACGTCGGGGTCCTCGACTTGCGCGTAGCAACCCGCCAATGCGGTCAACGCGAGAGAGATGATGGCCCTGCCGGTCGTCGAACGATTCATCGTTTCCTCTAGAAGATGTAGACCATCATGCCAAGACTGACGCAGGGCAGCAGCGCGCTGAACTGAGCGTCTCCCGGGCTGGTGTAACCGGTGACGCCGTGCGAATTCAGGAACGCGGCGACGTCCCGGCCCGGGAACGATGCGTTGCCGATGCCCACGATCCCGCCGCGCAGGTAGAAGAGAAATCCGTCCTGCGACCCGAGCTCCAGACCGATCTGCACGCTCCAGAAGTCGTACGCCGCGTTGCTATACAGGGCTCGTTCGGCGGCGTTGGACGCGGTCACGAACTTGTTCAGATCGCCGCTGAAATAGTGCCCGTAATCGAAGTTGAGCGTCGGGGTCACCCCCCAGTGGAAGGGCATTACTGAAAGACCACCGCGGATTCCGGCGCCCAGCACGTTGTAGGCAAACCCGGCGTTGGCCCGGAGCCACCAGAAGGGCCGGAAGAGCACCAGCGCGCCACCTCCCTCGGGTGCGCCCACGTCCAGTTGGAGCCCGAATCTCTTGCCCCGATAGAGCGAGTACCAATGATCCGTCTCGGCGCTTCCCTGTTCGACGACGGCCGGGCGGCCATCGTTCGGCACGGCGCGGTCGGATCTTGGAGCGTCAGAAGAGCTCGGCGAGGCGGATGCTCCGGCGGCCGCCGGAGCGGTTGGGAAGTCGGTGCTCGGCGGAGACGACGATCGCTGGGCCACTGCTGACGTTGTGAATAGCACCACCAACACGCACAGAAGACGCATCCGCACCCCTTCGCGCTCGACTTGCCCGAGCGAGGAACGATAAGAGCAGACCGTTTCGCGAAAGTCATTGGGGAGTTGTGCGAGAAGCACGCCATTTCTTTCTTGACCTCGCGGCACGCCGGATCTACAGACTCGCCCACTTTCGGGTGCCCGGGTTGGGCATCAAGAGGGAAGCCGGTGAAACTCCGGCGCGGTCCCGCCACTGTAATCGGGCGACCCTGAATACAGGGTTTAATGGACCTCCGTCGGTCGCCACTTCGAGCGAAGTGCTCGAGGGAAGGTGGGAGGTTCAGATGGCTGTCGGCGCAAGGGCGCCTGCGGCCGGTCCGAAAGCCAGGAGACCTGCCCGAGAGCGCGGCAAGCAATTGCCGCTTGGCCTTCTCTTTCCGACGGAGAGAGCGGAAGGCGGACATGACGCTCTTGCATTCGGATGGCGAGCACGCCCGGCGGCGGCCATCCACCAGGACCCTGGTTGCGGTTGTCTTTCTTGCATTTCTCGCGGGCTGCGCTCGTGAGGGCCCGGTCTGTGGCGAGGGCTTCAAGCGATGCTCTCTCGCCTGCGCGGATCTGGCGAGCGATTCTCTCAATTGCGGCGCCTGTGGAGTGGCGTGCGGCGCCGGAGAGCTTTGCCAGAGCGGCCACTGTCAGTGCCCATCGGGAGACACCCGTTGTGGAGACCGCTGCGTCTCCACCAGCTCCGACCCGGCCCACTGCGGCGGATGCGCTGGAACGCAAGCAGGTCGCGCCTGTGGCGCCGACCAGGTCTGCGATCGAGGTCAATGTCAAACGAGTTGCGTCACGCCTGGCTCGACGCAGTGCGGCCAGTCCTGCGTCGCCCTCGCCTCGGATGTAAACAATTGCGGCGCTTGCGGGCGGTCCTGTCCACCGCCTCAGAGCTGCCATCGCGGCCTTTGCAGTTACGATCTGGTGGCCGCCTGTTTCAACACCGGTCATATCGTCGGAATCCAGGGGAACACCGATCTTCAAAGCGCTCGAGCGAGGGTCGGCGCCTTTCCCCAGGCGCTGGGAAGTCTCTTCGACGTGCTTCTCGTCGCCGATGGGATCGATCAGCGCCTGCGCCAGGCGAGGCTCGCCGACTTCTCGTCATTGCCGGGCGAAGTCAGACTGGGAGCCTCGCCAAATCACGTCTGGGTCGAAGACCCTTACGTCTACGTGGTGAATTCCCTCGGAAACACGCTCCAGATCCTCCGCCGAGGCACGCCCGAATCGCCGTCTTCGGATTGCTCGAGGCCACTCCCGACTCCCGGTGGCGGATTTCCCGGCGGCTTGAACCTGACCACCGTCGGCGAGCTCAACCTGGGACCGACGAGCTCGCCCCAGGCGATCGTCAAGGTGGATCACTCACTCTTCATCCCGCTCTGGGGCGGCACCGGTGGCGTGGCGCAAGTCGACGTCGCAAATCCCTGCGCCCCGTCGGTGACGAGGGTGTTTGATCTGAGCCACCTCGACCTGCGGCCGTTCGACGGAAGAAGAGCGTATGCACGCCCGGGAGCGATCGCCTCCGCCTGGGGAAAGATCTACGTCGCGCTCGAGAACCTCGATCCCGTCTTTTCTCCCGCAGGTCCGGGGATGCTGGCGAGAATCGACCCTGGCTCGGGGGACGTCGGGGCCATCGACCTCGGGGCGGATGTCTGCCTGAACGCATTCTGGGTCTCGTTCTCCGACGATGCGCTGTACGTCAGCTGCGGGGGAAGGACCGTCTACGGCCCCGGTTGGACGCCGCTCGTCGTCGAGAAAAGCGGCGCCGTCGTTCTCAACCAACGCGAGGAACGGGTCTCCGCCTGGAACGTGTCCTGCGCGCCGGAAAGCACCGGCTGCCTACCGCCGAGCGTCGGCAGGTTCGCCATCTTCAACCATCGCCTCTATCTGGCCGATCAGTCCGGGGGAAGGATCTTCGTCGTCGAATCGCAGAGCGATCACCGACTGATCGAGCGAAGAGGTCACAATCCGATCGACGGCGGGCCACCGATCATCGCCTGCCCTCGAGACGGAGAAATGCCGTCGCTGGTCATCGACATCATCGCCGTGAACTGAAGTCGCTGTGAGCTGAAGTCGTGGGGTTGTCTTGTTTCAAACCCAATTACCGGAGGGTCGTCATGATTCGCTTTAGAAGTCGAAGGCTGCCAGTCGCGGTTGTCTTGTTTACAGGAATCGTCGGATGTGGCCTCTCGCCAGATGCCTCGAGCCTCGGCAGCGCCAGGCAAAAGCTCGATGCGGATTGCTTCATCACCAACGTCGTCTCCTTCACCCCTGGCCGCAACGCGGGATTTGGACAGGATCGCATGCCGGGGGTGGTGTTCGGCCCTCCCGTCGGAACGGGAGACCTGTTTGGTTCGCTCGACGTCGTCTCGCTGGGGGACGAGGGAGAGATCGTCGTCGAATTGGGCCGCTACATCGTGGACGGCCGCGGGCCGGACTTCATCGTCTTCGAAAACCCCTTCAACATCGGCGGCGACCCGACCAACCCCTTCGCCGAGCCCGGAGAGGTGAGCGTCAGCGAAGATGGGGTCACCTGGACGGCGTTCCCCTGCGTCGGCCCCTTCCAGTGCGACGTGAATGGCTATCCCTATGGCACCTGCGCCGGTTGGCACCCGGTGTACTCGAACCCCGACAACGGCATTTCTCCGTTTGACCCCGACAGCGCCGGGGGCGATCCGTTCGACCTCGCGGACATCGGGGTAAAACGCGCGAAGTTCATCCGGATCCGGGATATGAATCGGGTGTGCGGTGGGGCGCCGACGGCCGGGTTCGATCTCGATGCGATTTCAATCATCAATGCCGAAGACGCGGATTGTCCATCGTCGTTCTAGACTCGATCGCGGCGGAGCGGCGGCGACGCGTCACCCGGTCGCCGTTGCTCCCGTGCAGGGAGGGTGAACGTGCAGACGGGCATAGAGCTCAGCGGTGAGGTTCGCCTTCATGTCATGCGCCAGGTGATCGAAACCGGCCGCGTGCCAAAAGCAGCCGAGACAGCCCTCGCACTGGGGAAGCCGTCCGATGAGATACGCCAAGCGCACCAGCAGCTGGCCGAGGCCCATGTTTTCGTGCTCGAGCCCGGCGGTTTCGAGCTGCGGATGGCCAGCCCATTCTCGGCGATTCCTACCCCTTTCGAGGTGACGATCGGCGAGCGGAGGTGGTGGGGTAACTGCATCTGGGATGCGATGGGTATCGCCGCCGTGCTCAAGACGGAGGCCCGGATTTCCACCAGGTGCCCCGATTGCGCCCATCCGTTGTCCCTCACCGTCGACGGCCCGGCCGTCTCGGGGGACCCGGGGATCGTCCACTTCGCCGTCCCCGCCGCCCAGTGGTGGGACGACATCATCTACACCTGATCGACGATGCTGCTCTTCCGGTCGGAAGAACACGTCGAAACCTGGTGCCGGTCCCGCTCGCTTCCCATCGGTGGAACGCTCTCGCTGAAGCAAGCCTCTGAGCTCGCATGGATCTGGTTCCGCGATCGCCTCGAGGCCTCCTGGAAGCGAAAGACGATCGAGGAGGCGGAATCGATCTTCGAGTCCCTGGAGCTAAAGGGAGATTTCTGGAAGCTTCGCCGGTAGCTCGGCTGGCCGAGACATGCAACATCGCCTCGCCGGCAGTGTCCCAAGAGCGGGGCCCGGGCACGATTCAACGATCGACGGGAAAGTGGAGGATAGTCACATGGCAAGCTTCTCTAGCACCGGGCTTTCGCACGGGGTGAGCTGTGTCGTCGCGCTGTGCGCATTCACGACGGCTCCCGGCCGGGCGATGAGCCAAACGCAGCTCGTCCGGCTCGAAGTGGTTCGCGTGGCGGAACAGAGCGGGTTGCTCGCCCAGCTCTTGCCCGACTTCGAGAAGTCTTCCGGCTACCGCGTGCAAGTGCACTCGAGCACCACCGACGTCTTCGAGCGGGCGCAGCGCGGCGAAGCGGATCTGGTCATCTCCCACTACGGCTTCGAGGAGGTCGAGCGGTTCGTGCAGAAAGGCCTTGGCTTCTGGCCTCGTTTGTTGTTCTCCAATCAAGCGGTGATGCTGGGGCCACCGGACGATCCCGCCCGGATCCGCGACCTCACCGACGCGGTGGAGGCCTTTCGGCGTATCGCGCAGGCCCAGGCGCCCTACATGGTCAACAACCTTGACGTCCTCACATATCTGACAGACATCCTCTGGGAGGGCGCGGGACGTCCAGACCGGACGGGGTGGTACATTGACCTTGGCTTGTCGGATCAGGCGGCCGTCCTGGCGGCATCGGAACGCGGCGCCTACATGCTCTGGGGCGTGGACCCCTTCATCCGATTCATCGCCAAACATCCGCTTCGAGAAGAGATGCTCTGCGTCGGCGACCCGATCTTCCAGCGAACGATGGCCTCGGTCGTGGTCAATCCCGAGACGGTGAAGGGCGTCAATGTGGAAGGCGCTCGAGCGCTGGAGCAGTACCTCCTGTCGCCGGCGACCCAGGCCCGAATCCGGGCGTTCCGATACGAGGGGTACGACTCGGCTTTCTGGTGGCCCGCGGGTCTGCAGAATTGATCAAGCGGAGGCCCGACCGCCCGGCTCCTGTCACCGCGCTGGGGCGAGCCCAATACCGCGCGCCGCCCAGTCACCATTCGCACCCCGAAATGCGGGGTCGATCCGTGGCGGTGTGGGAGCCGACGCAGGTCCTACCACCCGCGCGCCGGCATGATCGAGGACCGGCACCGACCGGGCGACCGCGACTCATTGATACACAAAGTAAAAGATGTCACGCTTGAGCCTGAAACAGGTCCACCTCCATAGATAAAAATCCGTCTTACGACATCACCCCGGAACGAGAACGACCAGAGGCTCTGCCTTTGGGCTCGACCTGCGCCCTGCTCGTTGGGCCTGTGTGAGGATTTCGGTTTGGCGCTCACAGGGAATCTTTCCGAAACGCCGTTCGCCGACCTGATCCAGTTCTATTGCCTGAAGCGGGAGACCGTCGCCGTGAAGGTCGAGTCGCCCCGGCCGGGCGCGCCGGACGGCGTCTTCTACCTCGAGGGCGGAGAGCTGGTCCATGCGCGGTTCGGGGACCATATCGGAATAGATGCGCTGCGCGAGGCGCTGAAGCTGCGCGAGGGTCCGTTCCGGGTCGACGTCAACGTCAGGCCTCCCAAGCGCACGATCTTCGAAGCCTGGAACAGGCTGCTTCTCGAGGAGGCCTGGCGCCAGGACGAAGAGGGACGCCGGGTGGCCAATGGACCGGTGACGCGTACGGCGAGGCCATCGCCGGTATTGGAAATGAAACCCCTGGATATCAAACCGCTGATCGAGGAGGACTCGATGAGTTTGCCCCAAACGCCCCAAAAGGGACTGCCACCCAACCGGCGCGGAGCGCCACTCGTCGCTTGGCGACCCGGCGCCAGTCCGCCCGCGCCTCCTAAGAACAACATGCGGCGCAACCTCATCATCGGAGGCGCGGCGGTTCTGGTCGTGGTCGGCGGGGCGGTGCCCTACCTCCGGTGGCGCTCCAGGGAGACGCCGGCCGTGGCCAGCGCCAGCGCGCTGCCGGTCCCGGTACCCGTGCCGCAAGTCGCCGCGGCGACCCCTCCTCCTTCGTCGATCCTCCCCCTGGTCCAGGGCGTCACCGAGAAGCAAATCCTCTTCGGACAGGCGGTTCCGCTCTCCGGCAGCGCCAAAGAGCTCGGCCGGCAGATGAACACCGGCGTCGAGATCGCGTTTGCGGGGGCCAATGACGCGGGAGGCGTCCACGGGCGCAAGCTCAAGCTCATCGCGATGGACGACGGCTACGAGCCGGCCCGCACCCAAGTCGTGATGAAGGAGCTGGCCGAGCACCACAAAGTCTTCGGCTTCATCGGCAATGTGGGCACCCCCACTTCCGCCGTCGCCATCCCCTATGCGCTGGAGAAAAAAGCGCTCTTCTTCGGCGCATTCACCGGAGCGCCCCTCTTGCGGAAGGACCCCCCCGATCGCTACGTCTTCAATTATCGCGCGAGCTACGCGGAGGAGACGGCCGCCGCGGTCCGGTACCTGATCGAGGTCCGCCGGATCAAGCCAACCGAGATCGCCGTTTTCGCGCAGAATGACAAATACGGCGACGCCGGCTTCGAGGGCGTGGCGCGCATGCTCCGTCGCTATCGGCGCGACCCGAACAAGATCCTGCGCGTCGGTTACGAGCGCAACAGCGCCGACGTCAACGGCGCCGTCAACGACGTCCTCCGCAGCCTGCCCTATCTGCGCGCGGTCGTGATGGTGCCCACCTACCGCGCCGCGGCCCAGTTCATCTCGAAGCTCAAGGACAAGGGAGCAAAGCTCATCTTCACCAGCGTCTCGTTCGTCGGCAGCAATGCGCTCGCGGACGAGCTGGGGCAGCTGGGGAAGGGCTACGCCGAAGGGGTGATCGTCACCCAGGTGGTTCCGCTGCCGGACTCGAAGTCCTCCGTGGTCCTGCGCTACCAGGAGCTACTGCGCAAGTACGCGCCGGGCGAGAAGCCCGACTTCGTCTCGCTGGAGGGATACATCGCCGCCACCCTCCTCATCGAGGCGCTCAACCGGACCGGGCCCGAGCTCACCACGGAGGCACTGGTCAGCAATCTGGAGAACATCCGCGGGCTGGACATGGGTCTTGGGGCACAGATCAATTATGGGCAGTCCGAGCACCAGGCCTCTCACAAGATTTGGGGTTCGGTGCTCGACGCAAACGGGGTCTACCAGAGCCTCGAGCTGGATTAAGCCTCTCGCCTGGGCGCACTGCCGCCAGGCGGGGATGGTCGTTGCCAAGATTTGACATTTCGTCGCTTCCGAACCGGTTTGCTCTTCCTCCGGCACGTCTGATACTTAAGGCGCCCAATCAACGGGGGCACCGGGGAAACAACATGAAAATTCGCAGCGCAACGAGAGTGGCGATCGCGCTTTTATCGGCGGTGGGCGCCACCGCCTACGCACAGGAAAATCCATTTGACGCCGTCTACGCGCTGATGACCCAGGACCGCGGACCGGATTCGCCGGGTTGTCGCGGCTGTCACATTGGACCCGAACCGGCCATCGGCCCCTACTTCGGAGATACGCAGGATGAGGTCCTGAACACGTTCACCGTCGATCGACCCGATCTGATCGACGGCGGTCGCGGGAGCATCCTCGCCGGCTTTCTGCGAGACGGGCTGATGCCTCAAGGCGGTTCCCTCTGGACCGACTGCGAGCTCGAATTGCTCTACGCCTGGCTGGACACGGTCGCTCCGACGTTGCCGGTGGCGGTGGCGGCCGAAGCGGCCCGGTAGCAGCGGCTCAAAGGGCCGACCAGCGGGCACAACGAAAAGCGCGCGGGCGATGTGCCCACGCGCTTTTGCTGTTTCAAAGAAGCGACGCTTGATTACGGAGCCGGGCAGACCGGGTCGAAGGTGTACTGGGTCTGCACGTAGGTCGGGCAGGTGCTCAGGCCGCAAGGCACGCCGACGCCGTCCCAGCCGAAGAAGACGTAGGAGATGTTGTCGTCGTGGGTCGCGTCGGTCTCCTCGGGGAGCAGGTCATCGGCCTGCAGCAGCTGGTCGGGATCGAGCTCCGTCGCGAGGAGGAAGTCGCCGGTGTTCGAACCAACCGCCGCCCACTGGCCGGCGAGGCCGCGGAAATAGGAGTCGGACCAGCCCATGCTCACGCCGTTGCCCCTGCCTGCCCCGTAGAAGGGAGAATTGCAGCCGCAGGGGAAGCGGACGGTCTCGTGATCCGCGAGGCAATGATTCTGGGGATCCCTGCCGCGGCTCGCGTCGTCCTGAATGCAGATGGTGCTCTTTCGCCGCTGATCGACCTGTACATAGGCGCCCTGGTCTGGGTCGTACCAGTAGACGGTGTACTGATGGGTCTGCGGCATCCTGAAATACTGGGTGCTGCTGATGCAGGAAACATCGCGGTTGATCGGCGGGCGAATCCAGTCCTGCCCACCAATGTTGGAGGTCAGAATCTCGAATTCAATCGTCGGCTGTCCGAGACGATTGGTGATGACGAAGTTGTTGGCGACGCGCGATATGTCAGGGAACATCGGCACCAGATTGGGCAGGGTCGGATCGACTTGCGCAACGGCAACTCCTGCTACTCCTCCCAGTGAACAGCAAAGAACCAACGCGATGGCTTTCATGGCGGCTCGAATCCTCATGGTTACCCCCAGCTCCAGGTTGAAAAACGAGGTATCTGGACCGACCTCGGGTCGACTGTCAAGGGCAAAGGGGGGCTTAGAAGTCGGGTGATGAACCCGGCCGGTCAGCGAGGGCTCCACAAACGGATGGTCACGTCTTCGGATGAGGAGGCGACGCTGTCATCCGGCAACCAATCGGTCTGGTACACATAGCCCGCGTGTCCCACCAAGGTATCGAGGAGCTGCTCGGTCGCGACGTCCCAGATCCTGACCCGATGGTCGACTGAAGCGGCGGCGATCTTGCTGCCATCGTCCGACCAGGAGACGCCGAAGGTCCAATCCGAGGGCTGGACGATGGTCTGCAGGAGCTCGCCGGTCGAGGCGTCCCAGATTCGCACCGTATAGTCGAAACCGCCGGAGGCGAGCTTGGATTGATCCGGAGAAAGCCGGATGGACAGGATTTCCGCGGTATGTCCCAGAAGGTCGTGCAGCATCTTCCCGCTGTTCGGATCCCAGATCTTGATCGTCCCATCCAGCGAGCCGGACGCGACCCGGTCCTGGTCCCCATCGGCCCACCACTGAACGGACTCGATGGTCCAGGTATGTCCTCGCAGCGTCCGCTGCTCCGCGCCGCTGTCGAGGTCCCAGATCTTCACGGTCTGATCGTCGGAGCCGGAAACGAGCCGGTGACCATCGGGCGAGAAGGCCACCGAGTTCACCCGGGCATTGTGTCCCGAGAGCTCGAGCAGCAAGTCACCGGTGTCCACGCTCCAGACCCGGATCGGACCATAGAGAAAGGCCGCGGCCAGCTGCCTCCCGTCCGGCGACCAGGCCGCTTCGTAGGCATAGTCGCCGGGGTGCGGAAAGATGCGGATCAGTCTGGCCGTGGCGGTATCCCAGATCACGACCGAACCATCGAGCGAGGCCGAGGCGAGCTTCTGGAAGTCCGGCGACCAGGCGACGCTGTAGACCAGATTCGTGTGCGCCTGAAAGAGCGCGGTCTGATTCCCATCGGCCGCGTTCCATTGGCGAAGGGTCTGGTCCAGCGATGAGGACGCGATGTCGTCGGAGCCCACTGGGGACCACGCCACGGCCAACACCCAGTCCGAGTGGCCCGCCAGGGTCGCCACGAGCTCGCCGGTGCTCGCATTCCAGACGCCGAGCTCGTTCATCGAGGCCCCGACGACGATCCGCTGGTTATCCGGGGCCCAGGCGATCGACCAGACGGAGGTTGCGCTGGTGAGATTGGCGCGCAGCTCGCCGGTGTCCGGATCCCAGACCTTCACCGTCCTATCCGAGGAACCGGAGGCAAGCCCGCCGGTCGACCAGGCCAGAGATGTCACCCAGGTCGAGTGGCCGCTGAGAGTCGTATTCAGGTTGCAATCGGAGCCCCAGATCTTGACGGTCGCGTCCCTCGATCCCGAGGCGAGGCGATCGCCCTTGGGGGACCACGCGACGGACGTCACCGGGGCGGAATGAGATTCGAGCTCGCACGCCGGCGAGCCCGTCCCCGCGTCCCAGAGCCGCACCGTGGCGTCCGCCGAACCGGAAGCCAGCGTCGTCCCGTCCGGGGACCAGGCCGCCGCGTAGACGTTGCCGGTATGGCCGGTCAGCGTGGCGACGATGGCGCCCGTCGAGGCGTCCCAGATTTCGACCGTGCCGTCCTCGGAGGCGGTGGCAACCCGGCTCTGATCCGGTGACCAGGTCGCGGAGTAGACGATTCCATGCTGCCCCAGGAATTGAGTCTCGACCGTCCAGCTGGCAACGTCCAGGAGCTGGGCGCCGGCGACTCCGGAAACGAGCAACTTGCTTCCATCCGGCGAATAGGCGAGCGAGTAGAGGGCCCCAAGCCCATAGACGCGACTGGTTTGCCAGGTGGGTTCCGCCGCGCAGACCGTTGCGACGAGCGCGGCGAGCAGGGCTGAATTCTTCATGAGGTCACTCCGGATCGCGATGGTGGCGCAGCCGCCCGGATAGCTACCCCAGGACGGCTCGCTGGACAATGCTCAAGGCGAAATCCCCGTTCGAGCCAAAGGCGGCCCACTTTCACGGTCTTTCTCCGGGTCGCTGCCGACTCGCCGCGGGCGCTCCATCGCCTGTTTTCGCGTCGCTTGCGAGCGCCGATGCCATCGCGACGACGAATCCGCCGCGGCCTCAGGTCGATCGGCAGGGAGGCGCGCGGCGCCGGAGCTCAATCGCACGCCGACGACGTCGC
>Ga0070708_100001544_pt1 | contig 17622 bp, 17 predicted proteins | sample KBSK5503metaG_FD_65469 | JGI IMG/M metagenome (GOLD analysis project Ga0070708, IMG submission 65469) | Corn, switchgrass and miscanthus rhizosphere microbial communities from Kellogg Biological Station, Michigan, USA - KBS K5-50-3 metaG | ecosystem: Host-associated > Plants > Roots >... | reverse complement strand
GTGTTCACGATGTTCTTCAACGGCCGGAACGTGGGTCAAGTCACCGAGGCCCGCGCGGCGGCGTCTGGCGGGCCGGCTGGCGGCGGACAGCAGGGCGGTGGCAACCCTCTGTCGATCGACGTCCATGGCCAGAACGGCACGCTGACGCTCACCGGCTTCCGCGTGTATCAGCTCGCGACGCCATAGCGCGCGACGGTTCCGGGGCTCGCAGGACAGTGAGCCGGATCAGACCGCCCGATACAGCGCGACGCTGACGTTGTCCTTGCCGCCGCGCTTGTTCGCGAGGTCGATGAGCGCCTTCGCCGACCGAGACGCATCGGGTCCGATGGCGGCGGCGATGTCCGCGTCGCTCGCCATGGCGTGCAGCCCGTCGCTGCACAGCAGGAGCACATCGCCGGCGCGCATGGTCTCCTGACGCACGTCGGCCTCGATGTCATCCGCGACGCCGATCGCCTTCGTGAGCCGGCCGCGCAGGGGATGCGATTCGGCCTCGTCGCTCTTCAGTACGCCCGCGCGCACCTGCTCGGCGACGAACGAGTGGTCCGCGGTCAACTGGGTGAGAGCACCGGCGCGCAGCAGGTACGCGCGCGAGTCGCCCACGTGCGCGATCGTGACCTGGCCCTCACCCACCAGCGCGGCGACGACAGTCGATCCGCTGGCCGCGCCCTCGAGCCTGTCGCGCGCGTAGGCGCGCACGGCCGCATTCGCGTCGGCGATCGCGGCGCGCAGGCGATCGGGCAGCGGGCCGTCGCCCGAAGCGATCCCGGCGGACACGTGCTCGATCGTCGTCCGGCTCGCGACCTCACCCGCCGCCGCGCCACCCACGCCGTCCGCCACGATCGCGCCGGAGCGGAAGCCGCGTCCGGCCGGTACGACCGCAACGGCATCCTCGTTCGACTTGCGACGCCTGCCGACGTCGGTCAGGACGACCCAGTCGCCAGCTTCAGGCCTGGGTATCGCGTTCCTTCCAGTCCACGGCATAAATCCGCGGCGTCTCTTCGATGTTCTTCAGCGTGATCCCGGTGCGCTCCTCCATCGGCGCGATCCCCGACGTGCGCACCAGCGCGCGGATCGTGTCGCTCACGAAAATCTCGGCAGCCGCCGCGTTCTGCGCAAGTCGCGCCGCGATGTTCACCGCCGAGCCGACGAAGTCGCCGTCCTCGCGGCGCACCGGTTCGCCGGCATTGAGGCCGATGCCCATCTCGATCGGCCGGTCCGGACGCGCGGCGGTGCGACGCGCGGCCTCGCGCTGCATGCCGATCGCGCAGCGCATGCCCTGCTGCGCGCTCTCGAAGGTGACGAAGAAGCTGTCGCCCTCAGTCTTGATCTCGGCGCCCTCGTACTTGGAGATCTCGGTCCGCATGAGCGTCCGGTAGTCGTGGATCAGCTCGGCCGCGACCGTGTCGCCCTTGCGCTCGACGAACGCCGAGTATCCACGCAGGTCGGCGAAGAGGAATGTGAGCGTCGCCGCCCTCACGGGCTTCGGCGCGGCGAACATCATGGTCTCCTCGGTCGAGCGGAAGACGAGCACCATCCCCGGGAGCGCGATCTCGTCACCGTCCTTGAGCGGGCGCGGCGCGGTCACGGCCTCGCGGTTGACGAGCGTGCCGTTGCGCGTGCCGAGATCCTCGACCAGGTAGCGCTCGCCGTCCCACCACACGCGCGCGTGCTTGCGCGACATGAGCGCGTTCGGGATCACGATGTCGGCCTCCGGCGACCGGCCGATGACGACCGGTGCGTCTTCGAGCGGATGCAGCGTGCCTTTGCGATCGCCGGTCGTCTCGGTGAGCGTCGCGCTCATCAGCGATCCACCATCTCGAGCTTCAGCGCAACCTCGCCGACGGTGATGGTCTCGCCGCCCCGCAGGACGCGCTCGGCCTTCACCGGCTCGCCATCGACTTTGGTGCCGCCCGTGCTCCCGGAGTCGGCCACGACGAAACGGCCCGACCGCGCGAAGATCCGCGCGTGCTGCCGCGAGACGCTCGGGTCGTGCAGGACGATGTCGTTCGTAGAGGAGCGGCCGATGCCGTACGCGCGCTCTTCGAGCTCGAACGGCCCGCCCGAGCCGCCATGCTGGATGACGAGGCGTCCGCCCAGCGGCGTGCCTTCGCCAACGATACGCAGCGCGTCACGTTGAATCCTTGCGCCCGATCCGATCGTTTGGTCGACCGCCGCGTCGAACACACGGCGGGCGTGTTCTCCGCTCTGCACCCTCACGTCTTCTTCGAAGAGGTGTCGTGCGACCGCATGCAGCACGGCGACCACCGTGTCGTTCGAATACGGGCCCTTCTCCAGCGCCGGCGCGTCGATGCGGCCATCCGAGATCGGGAGCTGCGGCTCAACGCTCAGACCGCGCGACGAGACCTCCGCGATCGCTTCGCGCAGTCCACGCCCGCGAGCCTCGGCTTCCGCTCCGAAGTAGCCGAACAGGAGCGCGTTCACGAGGACGGCGACGTGACGCGGCGAGTACAGCGGATCCTTGCCCGCGGGAGCGGTGTCCGCGCGGTGCTTGCCGAAGCCGGCGAAGAGATCGAAGATGCCACGCTTCGGCGGCGGCTTCGGCGCGACGATCGGGATGGTCGAGCCCTGGGGCAGGTACTGCGATACGAAGATGCTCGTCTTCGCGCCGGCGTCCTCATCCTCCTCGGCCGGCGTCTCCTCCGCCGCGGACGCGGCAGCCGGCTCGGCACGGGGCGTCGCGGCCAGCTCGGTGCTCGGTGCCGCGGGCACAGGCGCGGGCTTCGGCTCGTTCGCGCCGATCAGGATCCGTGGCCGCTCGGCCGGCGGCGCCTCGTTCGCGCCGATGAGGATGTTCGGTCGGACGCGAGGCGTCTCCGCGGCAGGCTCAGACGTGGGCGGCGCGCTCGCGAGCGCGGCGAGGCGACCGTCAGCGACGGGCGGCTCGGGCGCGGGCGGTGTCGACAGCGCTGCGGCCCGGTCGTCCACCGCGGCCGCGACGTCGGCCGCGGCCGCCGGCGCGCGCTTGGATGCACGAGGTGGACGCTGAGCGCGCTCGCGCGCGGTCACCGGCGGCCGGATCTCGACGATCCCTTCGCTCATCAGCTCGCGCAGGTTGCGCAGCGTCGTCTCGCGGTCGAGGCCGCTCGCCGAGCTCACGTGCGCGACGTCGCGGCGATGGCCCTCCACCGCACGCAGGATCCGCAGGTGCTGCGCGGTCACGTTGAAGGCCGCGCCCGATGCGGCGGTCTCGGAGAGCACGAACGTGTGGCGGTCGCTCGGGACGTCACGACGCAGCTCGCGCTCCGCCTCGCGGGTCGAGCGGATCCGCTCGCGCAGCTCGTCCATCGTGAGCGCGAGATCGGCCGCGCCGGTCTCGCCCGGCACGAATTCGAACGGAGCCGCCGCTAACGAGGCGAGCGAAACGAGCGCGGCCTCGCCACTCGCGCCGGCGTGTCGGGCGGCGGTCGGTCGGCCCTCTGTCACCCCGAGCGTGATCCGCGCCGCGCCGGTGCCGACCTCGAGCCGGCCGGTGACCGACGCGTCGGCGATCAACCCGAGGACGAGATCGAGCGGAAATGCCGACAGCGACCCGCGGAGCGCCGCCGCCATCGTTCCTCCCCTATCCCGCTGCGTCCGGACTATAGCGAGCGATCAGGGAATCTGACCATTCACACCTGTCACGTCGGCGTTGTTCACGTTGATCGTCTTTGTGGGTTGCGGCGCAAAGGTCGTCGGGATGTCCGATGGCGCGAAGGTCAGCTGATACGCGCCGTTCGTCAGATGGATCGCGAACTTGCCGCTGCCGTCCGCCTTGGACCAGCCGACACCACCTCGGGAGCTGTCCTGGAAATAGACGTTCGCACCGGCCGCGGCGCTGCCGTCACCTTGGTGAGTGATCGCGCCATTCACCAAAAAGCCGGTCACCAGGGCGGCGTTGACGCCATCGGCGGGACCTGATCGCAAGTCGAGGACCGCAGCGGTTCTGTTGGTCGGCTGTCCGTCCCAGTTCTGCGGCGCGTACGGCGCGCTCGACGGAGGAGTGAACCTGACGCGATAGGTCCCAGGTGGCGCGAAGACGATGTAGTTGCCCGACTGGTCCGACGTCGCTCCCCACGACGTCGTGCCGGTACCAGCATCAAGAATGTCGACTCGCACGTCGGCCACGGCCACGCCGGTGGTCGCGCTGGTGACCCGTCCCGATACGCGCAGGTCATTCGCGGACGGCGGCGTCGGCGTTCGCGACGATGGTGCCACCGTCCGCGCTGGTACCGGCGGAGTGGTCGGCGCGCCGACCGACGCGACGCTCGGCAAAGCAGTCGGGGTCGCCGTCGAGATCGACGCAGGGAGTTGCGTTGACGTCCCACCAGGTGCCGCCGGCTGCGTCGAGGTCGGCGGCATAGTCGTCGCGCGCGTCGCGACAGCCGCGGCGACTGCGCCTCCCCCGACCAACAGGGCCAGCGCGGCGCCGAGGATCGGCAGTGGCAGGGACAGCCCGCTGACGCCGATAGCGGCTCGTCGCGAGGGGAGCACCGTCGGCATGATCGACGCGTCCGACTGCGCGACCGCCCGCTCCAGCGCCGCGGCGAACTCGCCCGCGCTCGGGTAACGGTCGGCGGGCACCTTCGCCAGCGCCTTCAGCAAGACCACCTCGATCGAGCCACGCAGCGTGGGATCGATGCTCGAGGGCAGCGGGAGCGGATCGCGGATGTGCTTGAGCACGATCGCCATGGGCGTGTCCGCGGCATAGGGCAGCTGCCCGGCGAGCAGCTCGTAGGCGACGACGGCGAGCGAATACACGTCGCTGCGCGCGTCCACCGCGCTGCCCATGCCCTGCTCCGGGCTCATGTAGTCGGGCGTGCCGACGCCGACGCCGGTCTGGGTCATCTGCGTCGCCTGCTCGAGGATCTTGGCGATGCCGAAGTCGGTGACCACGGCGCGCCCGTCGGTCAGCATGATGTTGCTTGGCTTGATGTCGCGGTGGATCACGCCCTGGCGGTGGGCGTAGTCGAGCGCATCGGCGGCGCCGCGGATCACGCGCGCGATGTCGGCGCGCTCCATGCGCTTACCCGAGGCGGCGAGCGTCGCGACGTGCTCCTTCAGCGTGCCGCCGTCGAGGAACTGCATCGCCAGCACGGAACGACCGTCGATCTCGTCGAAGTCGAAGACCTGGACGATGTTCGGGTGCGCGAGTCGCGCGATCGCTCTGGCCTCGCGACGGAAGCGCTCGACGAATTCAGGGTCGTCCGTGAGCGCGCCACGGATGACCTTCAGAGCGACGACGCGTTCGAGCGCCGGCTGGAAGGCCTTGTACACGTTGGCCATCCCGCCGCGACCGAGCATGCCGAGGATCTGGTAGCGCCCGAGCGCGCTGCCCGGACCGAGATCGCTCAAGCTCGTTGCCCTTCCTCTCGCCGTGCCGGCGTCAGTTTGGCCGCTTGGATGCCTCTCGCACAAGTGAGCAGGCAGGCGAGCCACGCACTGACAGGGTCAGGCCCCCGAGCGCGGCACTGAGGGGGTACCCGATACCTTCTCAGAGCCGTCGAGGGCCCGCGCCCAATAGGGGTGATCGGTAGCCCGAATTCGGGCCAGTTGCGTATGATCATTTCGTGAAGACGCTTCCGCTCACCGAGGCCAAGAACACCTTCAGCCGCATCGTGGACGCGGTCGCCGATCGGGACGAGCGCGTGATGATCACGCGGAACGGCAGGCCTGCGGCCATCCTGATCAATCCCGCGAAGCTCGAGAGCCTGATCGCGACGGTCGACATCCTCTCGGATCCGAACATGATGGCGCAGATAAGGCGAAGCGAACGCCAGCTCGCGACGGGCCACTACAAGATCTACACGCTCGACGAGCTCGACGAATTGTTCGGCGGGTAACAGCGCTTGCCGCCCCGGCGCGTCGGCCTCCCAGACGAGGTCCGAGAGACGATCGCCAGGCTCGATCCGGGCACGAAAAGGACGGTGCGCGCGACGATCGACGCGATCGCCGAGGATCCGACAATCGGGCAGCCTCTCGAACAGGAGCTGGCGGGCTTTCGCAAGGTCGCGATCGGCGCATGGCGTGTCGTGTATCGCGAAGAGCGTCGCACCATCGTCGTACGGGCGGTCGGCCGCCGAGCGACGGTCTACTCGGACCTCATCGACCGACTCCGCCGATCGCTACGCGAGCGGCCTCGGCCCTATCGGCGCGGAACGCGCGCGCCCAAGAAGCGACGGAGCCCCGCCGCCGGACGCGTGTCTGACGGGTTCGCACGCTAGCCTTGCCGCGTGGACTTCGACCTCTCTCCCGAACAGGAGCAGATCCGCAAGCTCGCCCGCGACTTCGCAGACCGCGAGATCGCGCCGGGTGCGCGCGAGCGCGACCGCACCGAGACCTTTCCGGCCGACGTGCTCGCGAAGATGGCGCCGCTCGGCCTTCTCGGCGGGCCCGTCCCGGAGAAGTACGGCGGCATCGGCCTCGATTTCGTCTCGCACGCCCTCGTCACAGAGGAGGTCGGCCGCGCGGATTCGTCCGTGCGCACCACGCTCTCGGTCCAGATCTCGCTCGTCGAGCTCACGATCCTCAAGTTCGGCACGGAGGCGCAGAAGAGCGAGCTCCTGCCGCGCCTCTGCCGCGGCGAGATCCTCGGCTGCTTCGGCCTGACCGAGCCCGAGGTCGGCAGCGACGCGACGAAGCTGCGCGCGACCGCGCGCCGCGACGGCACGGACTGGCTCATCAAGGGCCGCAAGACGTGGATCTCGAACGGGAGCCGCTCGAAGCTGGCCCTCGTCTTCGCGAACGCCGACCCCGCGAAGGGGTACAAGGGCATCACCGCGTTCCTCATCGATCGCGACCGATCGCCCTACGGGAGCCAGCCGCTGCACCACAAGCTCGGGCTGCGCTCGTCCGACTCGAGCGAGCTCATCCTCGATGACGTGCGCGTCCCGGGCGAGTCGGTCCTGGGCGAGGTAGGCGACGGCTTCAAGATCGCCATGACGGCGCTCGATGCGGGCCGCTACTCGGTCGCGGCGGGCGCTGTCGGGATCGGGCAAGCCTGCATCGACGCGTCAGTGACGTACGCGACGCAGCGCAAGGCCTTCGGCAAGCCGATCGCCGGCCATCAGCTCGTGCAGGAGCTGATCGCGGACATGGTCGTCGAGACCGAGGCGGCGCGGCTGCTCGTGTGGCGCGCCGGCGATCTCAAGGACAAGGGCCGGCCGAACACGCGCGAGACGAGCCTCGCGAAGCTCTTCGCGTCCGAGGCCGCGCAGCGCGCGGCGGACGGCGCGATCCAGATCCACGGCGGCTACGGCTTCTCCGACGAGTTCCCGGTGGAGCGCTACTGGCGCGACGCGCGCGTCAATCGCCTCTACGAGGGAACGACGCAGATCCAGAAGCTGATCATCGGACGTTTCGCGACGGGCATCGATGCGATCGGCTGAGAAGGACCGGGCTCGCGAATGACGTGGACGGCGGAAGCCGAGCGCACGCTCGAAGCGTTCTGCGCGATGGTCCCCGACACGATCCGCGAGCTGGCCGAGTCGGCGGCGCGTGACGAGAGCGAGCAGCTCGCCTCCGAGCGCGGCGGCGCGGAAGTCGGACCCGACGACGTGGTGCGCGGCTGGATCCGCACGACGCCGCCCGAGCAGCGGAACGGGCTCGTCGCGGTGATCGACGACCTCGGCTTTGATCCCGAGCTGTTCGCCGACGACCTTCAGTCCGAAGCGGGTTGGCCGGAGGACGACGACTCCGAGCTCTGAGCGTCGGGGCCGGTCGGTACCTGCGCGCCGCCGTCCAGGCGGGATCGCTCGCGACGCGCCAGCGCCTCGCCGATGGATCCGGGCGCGCGCTCCATCGCGCGATCGAAGACCGCGCGGGCCTCCTTCGGCGCGCCGGCCTCGCGGAGCGCCACACCCTGTAGATAGCCGACGAACGCCGCATCGGCCGCCGCCAGCGGTTCGATCGCCTTCGCCGTCCGATCGACGGCCGCGCTCGCGCCGACGCGATCCCCTCGCCTCGCGGCGGCGATCGCGACGAGCGCGTTCGTCATCGCGATCCGCTCGGCGCCCCCGCTCGCATCGAGCTCCGCGAACAGCGCTCGTGTCAGCGCCACCCCGTGCTCGCGGTCTCCGCCGAGGGCGACGAGCTCCGCCCACGCGAGCGCCAGGCGTACGTCGCGCGCCGTCGGGTCGAGCTCCGCCGCGCGGCGCGCGTCGCCCGCCTTGTTCAGCGCGGCGTACGAAGCGACGAGGCCGATGGCCACGTCGGGATCACGGCGCAGATGCTTTGCGGCGCGCTCGTACAAGGAGGCGGCGGACAGCGGGTCGCCGCTTGCGTACAGAGCGGCGGCGGCGGCCTTCTGCACGATCGGCAGCGCGGGATAGCGCTCGAGCAGCGGAGCGATGAGCGCCCGTGCGTCCGCCAACTCGCCACGATCCAGAGCGCGGTCCGCCCGATCGAGGCGCTCGAGGAACTTGCGGTGCCGGTACAGGTACACGGCGAGCGCCGCCAGGGCGACGAGCACGCCCCAGATCGCGGGCGGTCCCCCGATGAACGAGCCGAGAACGAGGAGCGCCGACCAGACCCACGCGAGGTTGATGAGCGGATGCCCGCCCGGTGTGGACGCTCTCAGTACGGTGGGCTTTTCCACAGGAAATGGCTCAAACCGGCCTGGGGAGGCCGGTTATCCACCGAAAAGCAGAGGTTATCCACGCGCCCGTGCCCGCGGCGGTGCCGGAGATGTCCGAAAACGGAGCAGAGACGTCAGTCGCCCTTCGCGCGCTCGAGCGTCGCGAGGATCTCGGCCGGGATACGGACGGGCTTCTTCGTGGCGCCCGCGATGATCACCTGAACCGTCGACGCGGTCGCGCAGCGGACGCCATCGGCGCGATCGATCGCGTAGTCGAACGTCCACGAGACGCGCCGGATCTCGCCGACGCGGACGCGAATGTCGTACTCGTCGTCGAAGCGAAGCGGGGACCGATAGCGGACCGTCGCCTCGCCGATGGTGAAGTCCAGACCGCGCGCGATCAGGTCGCGCTGGTAGTCGATGCCAAGGTCGCGGAGATACGCGATCCGCCCGATCTCGGCATAGAGCAGGTAGTTCGCGTAGTAGACGACCGCTTGCAGGTCCGTCTCGCCGAAGCGCACACGCTGGCGGTGCGCGAACGGATAGTCCGACAACAGTCCGAGCCTAGCGTCCGGCGCGGATCTCTTCGACCGCGGAGGGGTTCTCGAGCGCGCTCAGATCGCCGAGGTCGCTCTTGCCGAGATAGGCGCCGCGGATCACCCGGCGCAGGATCTTCGCGTTGCGCGTCTTGGGCAGCTGCGTCACGAACCGGACGGCCTCGGGCCGCAGCGGCTTGCCGAGCATCCGCGCAACGGTGTCCTGAATCGAGATCGCGAGCGCCTCGCTCGGCTCGTGGCCCGGCTTCAGCACGACGAAGACGACGATCGCCTCTCCCTTGATGTCGTGCGGGACGCCGATCGCGGCCGCCTCCGATACCGCGGGATCCGCGACCGCCGCGGACTCGACCTCGGCCGGACCGACGCGCTTGCCGGCGATCTTCAGCGTGTCGTCGCTGCGGCCCTCGATATACCAGTAGCCCTCGTCGTCGACACGCGCCCAGTCCCCATGGACCCAGACGCCGGGCAGGCGGCTCCAATAGGTCTCGAGGTAGCGGCTCTCGCCCGCGCCGCGCGCATCCTTCCAGAACCCGCGCGTCATCCCGGGCCACGGCTTTCGGATCACGAGCTCGCCGACCGCGCCCCGCACCGAGCGACCCCGGTCGTCGACGACGTCCGCGTCCATACCGGGGATGGGCCCGCGGAACGAGCCGGGCTGGATCGGCGTCCACGTCGTGCACCCGACGATCCCGCCGGCGATCTCCGTCCCCCCGGAGTAATTGATGATCGGGCAGCGTTCCTCACCGACCACTCGGAAGTACCACCGCCACGGATCGGGGTTCCAGGGCTCGCCGGTCGAGCCGAGGACGAAGAGCGAGCTCCGATCGTGCGCGCGCACCGGCGCCTCGCCCGCGCGCATGAGGCCGCGGATCGCCGTCGGGGAGATGCCGAGGTGCGTCACGCGATGGCGCTCGACGATCGACCACATCCGCTCGGGTGAGGGGAAGTCCGGCGTGCCGTCGTACAGGACGATCGTCGCGCCGAGCAGGAGCCCGCCCGCGATGAGCCACGGCCCCATCATCCAGCCGATGTCGGTCGACCAGAGGATGACGTCGCGCTCCTGGAGGTCGAAGCAGTGCGCGAGATCCTGCGCCGCCTTGACCGGGAAGCCGCCGTGTACGTGGACCGCGCCCTTCGGACGGCCGGTCGTGCCGGACGTGTAGATGATCATGAACGGGTCCTCGGCGCCCGTGTCGTGCGCCGGTGTGATGTCCTTCGCACGGGCGAGCACCTCGCTCCACAGCACGTCGCGCGGCTGACGCGCGAACGCACGGCCGAGCCGCTCGGCAACGACGACGTGCTTCACCTCCGGTGCAGCGGCCACCGCGGCGTCGGCGGTCTCCTTCATCGGAACGACCTGACCGCGTCGGCGGAAGCCGTCTGCGCAGACGAGCACGCTCGCATCGCAGTCACGGAGGCGGCCAGCGATCGCGTCGGCGCCGTATCCGGAGAAGACCGGGATGTAGATCGCGCCGAGCCAGCCGACCGCGAGCACCGCGACGACGCAGTCGACCGTGAGCGGCATGAAGATCGCGACACGGTCGCCGGGACCGACGCCGAGAGCCCGCAGGCCCGCGGCAAATCGCGCGACCTCGTTCCGCAGCTCGGCGTAGGTCAGACGTCGCACGGTGCCCTCTTCACCCTCGGCGATCACGGCGATACGAGCCTGGTCGCGATCGCCTCGGAGCGCCGTCGCGACGTAGTTCGTGCGGCCACCGACCCACCAGCGTGTCCACGGGATGCCGTCACCGCTGTCGAGCACGCGGTCGTACGGATGCGACCATGCGACCCCGAGGTCCCGGTCGACCGCCCGCCAGAAACCGTCGAGATCATCGACGGACCAGCGCAGAAGCGCGTCGTAGTCGGCAAGGCCGTGCGAAGCGGCGAAGCGGCGGAGCCGGCTGCGCTCGAGGTACGCGGGCGTGGGCTCCCAGGCCGCGCGCGTCACGGCGCCATCGTACGGACTGGCTCGAACGGGCAGCGAATCGCGTGCCGCGTTTTGATCGACCGACCCGACTCGCGCGTACCGTAGGACAGTGGGGGGCGTGTGGCGACTCGCGAGCCGGTCGGCGCTGCTCGACATCGCCATCCTGACGCTGCTCGACTTGGCGCTCACGCTGCCGTTCGGCGCGCGGATGCTGTGGGCATGGGACTCGGTCCTCTATGCGCGCGCGATCGACGATTTCCAGCTCGGAGCCACACCGCTGGAGCAGCGGCCCCACGCTCCGGGCTACTTCCTGTACGTGCTCGCCGCCCGCGCGGCGACCGCGATCCTCGGCGATCCCAACGCGGGTCTGGTGGCGATCTCGATGGTCTCAGGCGTCCTCGTCGTCCCGGTCGCGTACCTGGCGGGTCGCGCCATCGGCGGACGCGTCGCGGGCGTCGCCGCGGCCATCGTCTCCATGGCGAACCCGGTGCTCTGGCACGCGAGCGAGATCGCATACCCCTACGCCAATCTCGCGTTCCTGGCCGGCGCGCTCGGTGTCGCGTTCTGGTACGCGCGCGGTCGCGGCGACCGAGCCATCGTGGCGGCGTCCGCGCTGTTCGGCATCGCGCTGGGCGTGCGTCAGGACCTCATCGCTTACCTCGCGCCGCTGTGGCTCTACACACTGGTGGCCCGCGGCTGGCGCGGGATCGCCCTCGGCACGCTCAGCCTCGCGAGCACGTCGCTCCTGTGGCTCGTCCCGACCGCGATCGCGGCCGGTGGGCTGGACCGCTACATCGCCCTGGTGGTCTCCCAGGCCGCCGGCTCGAGCGAGCTGTCGGGCGGACTCCTGACCAAGCTCGGCCGCAACCTCAGCCTGAGCGCGCTCGGCCTTCGCTGGCAGCTGCTGTGGCTCTGGCCGATCGCCGCGGCGGGGGCCTGGCTGCTCTATCGACGCGACGCGCGCGCCGCGGCGTTCGTCGCGCTGTGGATGCTCCCGGCCGCGATCGTGCTCCTCTTCTTCCACACCGGCGAGGCCGCGTACACGCTCGTGCTGGCGGTGCCGCTCGCGGTCATCGTCGGCAACGCGTTCTCACGGGTCGTGGCTCTCCCGAAGCGGACCGTCGCGATCGCGGGCAGCGTCGCGATGGCCGCGCTCGTGGTCATGCTCGGCGCGACGTTCGCGCTCGGCGCGGGCCGCTTCAGCGCGAGCGCGATCCGGCGGCACGACGAGATCTTGCAGACGCAGATCGCCGTGATCCGCGCGCGCTTCAACCCGGCGACCGCGGTGATCCTCGCCCGCGCGAACTACCTGCACGCCGTCGCGTACCTGCCGGAGTTCCGCGCGGTCTACGTGCCGTCGCGCGACGAGGGCGGGCACGCGCGGCAGATCCTCCCCGCGCTCCGTGGCCGCACGGTCGCGATCTTCTTCGACGACAGCCATCCGATGCTGAGACGGCTCGCCACGCTCATACGACTGCGGAGCGACGTCGACCTGTATGTGATGCGTCTTGACGCGCGTTCGCTCGCCGCTTTCGAGGCGGCGGACGACGACCTCGAGGAGGATTAGTCCGGGACCGCGCTCACACCGCCATCGTCGCTTTGATCGCGGGGTGATGCCGGTAGTCGACGAGTCGCGCGACGCCATCCAGGAGAGACCCCGGCTTCTCGCCTGCGACCGCGCGCGCGACGATCTCCCGGTAGCGCGCGACGACGGCATCGAGGCTCGTCAGCGAGGGATCCAGCCACAGCGACGGCGCCGGATACGGTTCGCGCGCGAGCTGCTCGGTCACCGCGCTGAAGTGATCGCGATAGACGTGCGCGTCCGCGAGCACGTGAATGAGCTCGCCGGGTTCGAGACCGGCGATGCGGGCGACGAGGTGGAGGAGCAGCGCGTACTCGGCCATGTTGAACGGGACGCCGAGGAAGAGGTCGCAGCTTCGCTGGAACATCATCAGCGAGAGCGCTCCATTCGCGACGAACAGCTGGAACAGCGCGTGGCACGCCGGTAGCGAGGTCTGATCGAGCTCGGCCGGATTCCACGCGGTCACGACGTGGCGGCGGCTCGCGGGCTGGACTTTGAGCGCGGCGACGACATCGGCGAGCTGATCGACGTGACGCCCGTCCGGGCCGATCCAATCCCGCCACTGCTGCCCGTAGTTCCGGCCGGCGTCGCCCGGAAAGCGCGCGCGGTCCACCCAGTACGGAGCGAACGCGTTGCCGTCCCAGATGCGGACGCCCAGCGCGTGCAGCTCGTTCACGTCGGAGCTGCCTGCGATGAACCACAGCAGCTCCGCGATGACCGCGCGGAACGCGAGCCGCTTGGTGGTCACAGCGGGAAAGCCGTCGCTCATTCGAAAGCGCATCACCTCGCCGAAGATCGCACGCGTCCCCGTGCCGGTGCGGTCGTCGCGGTCGACGCCGTCCTCCATCGCTTTGCGCAGGATGTCCAGGTACTGGCGCATCGGCCTAAGTGTGAGGGAGGGAGGGCTTCGCCCGACCGACCGAACTCATCCATCCTTGAGCCCTCATCGAGGCGCTGAGGCGAACGCCGAAGCGACGAGATGATTGATCGGGATCAGTGCGCGTAGTCCAGCACGATCGCGGCGATGATGATCGCGACGGCGGCGAGGACGATGAGGGCGAGCGGGACGAGGTAGAAGAAGACCGCGGCGACGACGAGCGTCGTGATCGCGCGTCCGCCGAGCATCCCGTAGTGCGCCTCGATCGCACGGAACACGATGAACGCGAGCCAGAGCAGCGTCGCCGTGCCGACGAGCTGCGCGAGCCCGCTGCGCGGAAGCACGAGCCCGAAGACGTCGGCCGGGATCCGCGTGAGCGCGGTCGCGTAGCCGAAGAGCACCAGCATCGGGACGAACGGGGCGCGCACGCCGCCCAGACGCGCGGCCGCCTGGACCGCGGTCGAGCCGAGGATCCAGATGAAGAGCGGTGTGAGGCCCGTGGCCAGGATGAGCCAGCCGTACGCCTGCTGGAACAGGTAGACGACCAGCGCGGCGGCGTCGCGTCCGAGCGTGTTGATGAGCGCGGTGATCGCGGCGCTGCGGCCCTCACCGAACACGACCGAATCCACCGGCACCGCGTCCGCGAAACGAGCGGCTTCGACGAGCGCGATCGCCGTGGAGAGCAGGACGAGCCCGGCCGCCGCGAGCAGCGTGCCACGGGCGAGGACCGCGGCAACCCCGAGCCGCGGTGAGCGCGCGAGCGCGATGAGGTCCGTCACGGCTCAGAACGCCGCCGCGAGCGCGGCGGCGATGGCCTCGTCCGTCGCGCGATCGATCGCGCGGCGCGCATCGCCCGCGGCCAGCGGCGCGTTCTTGTCCCGCAGCTCGTCGGGGATGGCGGCACCGAGCATGATGAGGAACTCCATCGCCCAGACACGGCGCACCGCGTCGAGGTCATAGCCACCGCCGCCCATAGCGATCCACGGATACGACAGCTCAGAGAACGAGCGCACGCAGTGCTCGCGCGCGCGCGTGCTCAGACGGAGATGCGTGAGCGGATCGCTGAAGTGCGAGTCGATCCCCTGCTGGGTCACGAGCACGTCGGGACCGTAGCGCGCCACGAGGGGCAGCACGACCGCGTCGAAGGCGCGGAGGTACGCCTCGTCGTCGGTCCCGGGCGGCAGCGCGACGTTCACGCTGTGACCCGCGCCCGCGCCGGTGCCTCGCTCCTCGGCGAAGCCCGTCCCCGGAAAGAGCGTCCGGCCCGTCTCGTGAAGCGAGATCGTGAGCACGCGGTCGGTGTCGTAGAAGGCGGCCTGCACGCCATCTCCGTGATGCGCGTCGATGTCCACGTAGGCGACGCGCAGGCCGCGGTCCGTCAGCAGCGCGCAGACGATCGCCGGGTCGTTGTAGATGCAGAACCCCGACGCGCGGTCGCGCATCGCGTGATGGAGCCCACCCGACCCGTTGAACGCCCGCTGCAGGCGGCCCGACATGACCTCGTCCATCGCGACGAGCGTGGCTCCGGTCGTCAGGAGCGAGACCTCGTGCATCCCCGCGAAGGGCGGCGTGTCGCCGTACGGGCTCAGCCCCCAGATCGAGTGGTCGCCCTCCGGATCGGCCGACGCGCGGACGACCGCGTCGACATAGCCGGGCGAATGGACGCGCTCGATCTCGGCAGGCGTAGCCTCGCGCGGCGCCAGCACGCGCCCACCCTCACCGTCGAACGCGCCGAGATCGCGAAGCGTGTCGTGGACGGCGATGAGCCGTCGCGGCTTGAGCGGGTGGTCGTCCCGGTAGACGTGCGCCGCGAGCCGCGCGTCCCAGAGAAATCCCGCTGCGGTCACGCCACGACTATGCGCTAGCGGGTCGTCCCCATGACCGCCAGACACCCGGGACGCATCGCGACGCGCGACACATTCAGCGGGAAGCCCGCGGTGTTGTCGGCGAGCTGCTTCTCGACTGCCGCGATGAGCTGATCCTTCACCGCGCTCGGCACGATGCCGAGGTCGAGGCTGCGGATCTTGAGCAGCAGCTTGCCGTTGCTCGCGCCGGCGATAACGTCGCCGTTCGCGGTGACGCTGATCGGGCCCACCGTCGCCTGCGCGGTGAGGTGGAGGCCGGCGTTGTCCACCGTGATGGCGACGTTCGAGATCGTCGCGGGTGCCTGGAGGTCCTTGGTCCCGCCGGCCGCGGCGGCGGTGAGGTCGGCGTTGGTGAGGATCACCGCCGCGGCTTGACCCTTGTTCGCCGCCGCGAAGGCGTTCATCGCGGTGGCGCGCTCGTCGAGAGTTCCCGATGAGAACACGCGGCCGCTGGTCTCCGCGCCGCAGACGCTCGAGATCTGCTCGGGTGCGCTGAACGCGCCGGCCCCGACCTTGCCGTCTGGGGCGAGAGTCACGGTGACCGTCGTCCGCACGAGGTCGCCGATCGCGACCGCGCGGACCGGCAGACGGACCGTGACGTCGGTCGTATCGCCGCGCGACCCGACGACCTGAAGGCCGGCGTCGGCGACCGGAGCGGCCGCGGTCAACGCGACCGAGAAGGCCCCGGTGACGACATCGCCGATAGTGACAGTGCCTCCCGCGACGTCGCAGCGCGGGATCTGGCGGAGCGCGCCGGTCGAGCCGCACGCGAGGCCGCGCGGGTCGATGACGCTGAACCCGACACCGGGTGCCGCGCTGAAGCGCAAGCGCGGCGTCGGTGGCTGCGGCGACGGAGCGGCCGGCGCGGGTTGGCCCTGCCGCACCTGGACCTGGGTGCCGGCGGTCACGGTGGTCTCGCCTCCGGAAGCGGCCTGCACGACGACCTCGCCCTCGCCGGTCTTCACGGTCGTGACGGTCTGGCCGTTCACCACCTCGACCGTGGTCTCGAACGTGGTGCCACGGACGATCGCGGTCGACGTCGGCGTCTTCAGCTCGAAGCGGGAATCGGGCGTCGAGAGCTTGTTCACCGAGGCCCAGGTGCGCCCGATCGTCTGCTCGATCGTCACCTGCAGTCCGCTGGCGCCGGTGCGCGCCAGGCTCGTGACGTGGACCTCCGAGCCGGGTTCGACGCTGAGCGTGCTGCCCTCGAAGAACGTCAGCACGGCCCGGCCTTGCTGATTCGAGCGGACCACGTCGCCGCCGGCGAGGATGTCGCCGTCGAGCGCCGGAGCGAACACTCCACCTCCGTGCTGCGCGTCGACGTCGCCGCGCAGTACCGCCAGGGTCGCCGCGTTCGCCGCCTGCGCCCCTCCCGGACGCGGGAAGAAGAGGAACGCGCCGGCAGCGACGATAACTATCAGGAGAAGGACGAGGATCTTTTTCACGTTCGCTCGGCGGGCAGGTTAGCAGACCATAGCGTTCCGGAATGGTCGTTCGCGTGTCAGTCGCGGCGCGCAGCGTCCCAATCGCCGCGCAGCACCTCGGCATGCCACGCGTCGTGCCAGCGCCCTTCGCTGAAGAGGTGCTCTCGCGCGATGCCGACCTCGCGGTAGCCGGATCGCATCAGCGCGCGGCGGATCGGCTCGTTCTCGGCATAGGTCTCGGTGGAGAGCTTGTGCAGGTTGACCTGAAGGAACGCGTGCTCGGTCCGCAGGCGGATCGCCTCCGTCGCGTAGCCCTTGTTCCACGCGGTCTTGTCGCCGATGAGCATCCCGGTGACGCCGCGCGCGTGGTGCCAATCGATCCGATGGATGCCGGTCGAGCCGATCACCCGCCCCTCGGCTTCGACGATCCAGACCACATCGTCCTTCGACTCGCCGATCTTCTTGAACCACTCCTCCTCCTGGAAGAGGGCGAACGCCTGATAGCGATTGCCCAGGAAGCGCGTGACCTCGAGGTCCGAGAGCCACGGTATGAAACGAGCGGGATCGCTCTCGTCCGGAGGACGGAGCGTGACGGCAGCGCCTCGCAGCAGAGGTCCGAACACGGAAGGGTGAGTGTAGGCATGATGCTCGCGTGCGAATCCACTTCCTGGGCGCGGCGAGCACGGTCACCGGCTCACAGTTCCTGCTGGAGACGGATCGCGCGAAGATCCTCGTCGACTGCGGGATGTTCCAGGGCAGCCCGCACGAGGTCATGCGCAATCGCGTCCCGTTCGCGTATGACCCCGCGTCCATCGACG